>ODAI010697687.1_pt1 | contig 116615 bp, 93 predicted proteins | sample 1539321 | NCBI WGS metagenome assembly ODAI01 (sample SAMN02144231, study PRJEB22623) | gut metagenome | biome: sheep rumen | host: Ovis aries | place: New Zealand
TATCATCACACTCCTAAGTGGGGATGGATGAACGACCCTAACGGCATGTTTTATAAAGACGGTGTGTGGCACCTGTACTACCAGTGGAATCCTTATGGCTCGCAGTGGGAGAACATGACGTGGGGGCATAGCACGTCGCGCGACCTGATTCATTGGGAGGCGCAGCCAACGGCCGTGGAACCAGACGCATTGGGCTCGATCTTCTCTGGCAGCGCTGTTGTTGACAAGGACAACACGGCTGGTTTCGGCGCTGGTGCCATCGTGGCGATGTACACCTCGGCAGGCAGGCACCAGACGCAGAGCATTGCCTACAGCACTGATGGCGGACGGACGTTCACGAAGTATGCCGGCAACCCTGTGTTGACTTACCCTGCTCCTGACTTCCGCGACCCGAAGGTGTTCTGGCACGAGGGCACGGGGCGCTGGATTGTTGTGCTGGCAGTGGGGCAGGAGGTGCAGTTTTATTCTTCGAAAAACCTGAAGGAGTGGACCTATGAGAGTTCATTCGGCCATGGCTATGGCAATCATGACGGCGTTTGGGAATGCCCGGATCTGTTGGAGTTTGAAATGGAAAACAAGGCGCATGGAACTAACATACCGCAGTCGTCGAAAAAGTGGGTGCTGCTCTTGAACATCAACCCCGGCGGCCCTTATGGCGGCAGTGCAACGCAATACTTTACCGGCATGTTCGACGGTCATCAGTTCGTTTGCGACTCTAAGCCTTCCACAACGAAGTGGATGGACTACGGCAAAGACCATTATGCCACGGTGACATTCTCTAATGCTCCCGAGGACCGCCATGTGGCTCTGGCTTGGATGAGCAACTGGCAGTATGCCGGCGTTGTCCCGACAATGCAGTTCCGCAGTGCCAACAGCATTCCGCGCGACCTGAGTCTTTTCACTGCCAATGATGAGATCTATCTGGCCTCTGTTCCTTCGAAGGAGATGGATGTCGTGCGCGGTAAGCAGGTGAAGAAACCTACGAATGCCTGTGAGATTATAGTCGACGTGAAAGGCACAGCCGTGATAACCTTGCAAAACGGCAAGGGCGAGCAGGTGGTGATGCGTTACAACGAGGCTGAGCGCACGTTTTCCATGGACCGCAAGGCGAGCGGCATGACTTCGTTCAGCGATGCCTTCCCCGTGGAGACGGTAGCCCCGACCTATGGCAGCATCCGCCAACTGCGCATCTTCATCGACAATTGCAGCATTGAAGCCTTTGACAGCGAGGGCAAGATGGTGATGACCAATCTGGTGTTCCCCACCGAGCCTTATAATGTGGTGAAAGTGAATGGCGGCAAAGCCAGGATCTATGAAATCAATACGATGAAGTGAAACACCGGTCATGGTGATTTCTTTTTACGTGAATCGTGATGAATGAAATGATTAATTAATAAATAAAATCAAACAAAATATCTATGAAACAAAACAAGACTGCCCTGCTGATCCCTGTGATGCTGTGTTTCTTCGCAATGGGATTCGTCGACCTCGTGGGCATTGCAAGCAACTATGTGAAAGAAGACCTCTCGCTGAGTGACTCTGTTGCCAACATGTTCCCTTCGCTGGTGTTCTTCTGGTTCCTCATCTTCTCGGTGCCTACGGGCATGCTGATGAACAAAATTGGAAAGAAGAAGACGGTGCTTCTCTCGCTTGTCGTCACAGTGGTGTCGCTGTTGCTGCCGCTGTTCGGCGAGACATTCCCCATCATGCTTGCTGCATTCTCGCTGCTGGGCATCGGCAATGCCCTGATGCAGACCTCTCTGAACCCGCTGATGGCACTTGTTACCGGAGGCAAAAACCTGGCATCGTCGCTTACCTTCGGCCAGTTCGTGAAAGCCATCGCTTCGTTCATGGCCCCCTATGTTGCCATGTGGGGTGCCACGGCCGTGATTCCCGACCTCGGGTTGAACTGGCGCGTGCTCTTTGCTGTCTATTTCGTGGTGGGACTGCTGACCACGCTGCTGCTCTGGATCACCCCGATTGAAGAGCCGAAGATCGAGGGCAAGGCTTCATCGTTCCTCGACTGCATCAAACTGCTGGGCGAGCCCATCGTGCTGCTTTCATTCTTAGGCATTATGTGTCATGTGGGTATCGACGTAGGTACCAACACCACTGCTCCGAAAATCCTTCAGGAGCGTTTAGGGATGACGCTCAACGATGCAGCCTTTGCCACCAGCCTGTATTTTATCTTCCGTACCATTGGCAGCCTGACAGGTTCGTTCTTCCTGAGAGTAATGAAGACTCGTGTGTTCTTTATCATTTCTGTGATAATGATGGCGCTGAGCATGGTGCTGATGTTCGGCGGCAACACCAAATGGCTGCTCTATGCCGGAATAGCACTGGTGGGCTATGGCAACTCCAATATCTTCTCCATGTGTTTTGCCCAGGCTCTGACCGCTATGCCCACAAAGCAGAACGAGGTGTCGGGTCTGATGATCATGGGACTCTTCGGCGGAACCGTATTCCCGCTTATCATGGGTTTCATGAGCGATGCCGTGGGGCAGGCCGGTGCCGTGGCTGTAATGGCCGTGGGTGTGATTTATCTGATAACGTATATCAAACAAGTTAAACAATAACCATCATGAAAAGAACAATCGTAGGACTGGGCGAGGCACTTTGGGACTGCCTGCCCGAAGGAAAGAAACTGGGCGGTGCTCCTGCCAACTTTGCTTATCACGCCGGACAGTTCGGCTTCGACACGCTCGCCGTGAGCGCGCTGGGCGAGGATGCGCTGGGCGACGAAACGATAGGTGCCCTTGAAGAACATAAACTGAACTATCTGATGCCCCGCATACCTTATCCCACAGGCACCGTGCAGGTGACACTCGACGAGCAGGGCATTCCTACCTATAACATCCGCGAGGGCGTGGCGTGGGACAATATCCCGTTTACGGATGAGATTGAGAAAGTGGCCAACAACTGCCGCGCCGTATGCTTCGGTTCACTGGCCCAGCGCAGTGTGGTAAGCCGCGAGACGATCGGGAAATTCTTAGATGCCACGCCGGCCTACTGCGTGAAGATATTCGACATCAACCTGCGCCAGAGTTTCTATACCAAGGAGATTATTGAGCAGTCGATGCGTCGCTGCAATATCCTGAAGATAAACGACGAGGAACTGGTGGTGGTGAGTCGCATGTTCGGACTGCCCGACCTCGACGAGGAGAAGCGCTGCAAGCAACTCATCAGTGAATACAACCTGGACATTCTGGTGCTTACTTGCGGCACCAACGGCAGTTACGTGTTCACCGCAGACAAGTCGTATTACCAGCCCACACCAAAGGTTCAGGTGGCCGACACGGTGGGAGCAGGCGATTCTTTCACAGGTTCATTCTGCGCCGCCCTGCTCAAGGGAATGCCCATCCACGAGGCGCATGCCCTGGCCGTGAAGGTGTCTGCCTTCGTCTGCACGCAAAACGGAGCCATGCCCGAACTGCCCCGTGACCTCATAGAGGGATAAAAGGCGAGAAACATTGCGGGTGGAAGTGATGAAACACAACACTTCCGTCCGCCTTTTTTGTATAGTTATAATGGCTGTAGGCTACCTTTTTTTAGGAGATTTAGGCAAGTCGCCTGTGCGAGTCAGGGTGAAGTCGGTGGCAGAGAACCATTTCGATTGGCATTGCTGCCCAGTGACAGTCATATCGCTCGTCATACCGTAGGCAATAGTGCCGTCGGTAGAGACGATGTTATCAATGGTGACCACCGACCAACTGTCGAGCCATTCGGCGTGATTACGCACATCTGCCGAGTCTACTTTCAGGTTGAGATACTTCAGGCTGGCGTTACTATCCTTTCCATACTCCTGCTCCTGCAGCAGCAAGTCGTAAAGTCCGGCGGGCTTGTTGTCGTATGCAGGAATCTCCATGAGGTAGGTGCTGTCGGCAGCCATTGCGTAGACGTATGCCCCAGGCCCTTCGGCACGCACCAGACAGTCCATACGATATACACCGGGCTTAAGATCCTGCTTTCGCTCCACGCGAAGCACGGCCTCACAGTTATCGTTGTAGGTGTCGAGATAGCGGACATCAGGGTCGCCATTGGGATATTGCCCGCTCCATGTATAGTGGTCGCAGTTGACCGCTGCCAACAGGTTCCATCCGCCTTTTCGCAGGAAGTCTCTGTCCTCATTACTCATCTTCACACCCTGGTAACTATAACTGGCATGATAATTATACTTCGTGTCAAAATACTGGTCACTAAACTGATTCATGACGATACCGCAGGGCACAACGCAACAGAGAGCGGCAATCCAGAGAAGAATCAGCGTGATGCGCTGCCCGATGCCCATCGGACGAGCCTTGCCCGATAGCGAGAGCACCATGTGGATGATGGCATAGATGGGTATCAGCAGAAGCATGAACAGTGTGAAGGTGAAGAGCACAATCACCAGGGGATTTGACTGATAGAGACCCGCCAGTCCTAACGATGCCAGGCTCCACGGCATGCTGCTGGTGACGGGCAGTACGAGGGCGCAGACCACCATGACAAGGGCAACCAAAGCACATACGCAGAGAAACAGGCAGACAACGAGAGCCAAGCCCACGAAGAATCCAAAGAGCAGTTTCAGCAGCAAGGAGAAGAGTGAGCGCAGCAGGTTGGGACTCTGAGTGACGGTCTCGTCTTTCTCCACCACCACATCGGCCAAGTTCTGAGGGTTCACCTCTTTGCCCTCCATCTGGAGCATTTGCTCTGGAGTCTTGGCCTCAGGCAGCACGATGGCAAGAATGATATAGGCTATCAGACCGATGCCGTAGCATGCCGTAAACACGATTGTGGCCAGGCGCCAGATTATAGGGTCGGTGTTGGTGTAGGTGGCAAACCCCGAGAGCACACCCGCCAGCATCTTGTCCTTAGGATTGCGGAAGAGTTTCTTGCCTGCCGTCCTTTCACGTACATTATCGTATATGTCCTGAGCCGCCGAGTGCAGGGAGTCATACCGGTGACCTTCCTTTGGATCCTCCTTCGACTCTGACGACTGGGGTTCGCCATCGTCTTCACCAGCCATCTGCTCTGGCTTTCCGATACGGGAGATAATGTCCTTCACATGGTCGATGGTGATGGCCTCGATGCCCTGCTGACGGAGTTCTTCAAACAGTTCTGCGATGCGGGCCTCAATGTCGTCAACGATTTCGTCGCCGCCCTCCTGACGTCCGAAGAAACTGCGGAGCGACTCGATGTATTGCTGCAACAACTCATAGGCATCCTCATCGATCTGGAAGAGGCGGCCACAGAGGTTGATGGTGATATTCTTCTTCATTTTGTTTCTAACAGTTTAGGGTGGATATTCTTGAGATAATTGATGGTGTTGGCGAGTTCCGTCCAGGCTCCGTCGAGTCCTTCGAGAAACTGTTCGCCCTCTTCGCTGAGGGCATAGTACTTGCGGGGAGGTCCTTGTGTGGACTCCTGCCATTCATAGCGCAGCAGTCCGTCGTTCTTCAGACGGGTCAGCAGGGGATAGAGTGTTCCCTCTACCACCAGCAGTTCCGCTGCCTTCAGTTGCTGGATGATGTCGCTGGCATACGAGGGTCGGTGCTTCAACAGCAGTAGCACACAGTACTCCAGCATGCCCTTGCGCATCTGTGACTTTGCATTCTCGATGTTCATATTTCTATGGTTTGATATGATTTCGGATGCAAAGATATGCAAAAACTTAGTACCTTGCAATACATAGTACCAAGTTTTGCATAGAATTATGTAATATTAACAGTTGTAGAATAGGAATCGGGGAGGAAGAAGCGAAATACAGATAACAAAGAAACATTGCGAATGACGAAGACATCCTCACCGTCGGCCGCGTTGAAGGAGAAGGTCTTAGGGTATCCCTCGGATTGCGAAAGTGGCACTTTTCTTCAGCAAATCATATGGTTTTGATGTGTTGGTTGATTGGTTTGCATTTGCAAATTAAATTGATTTACCGTGCAAATTAAATTGATTTACTTTTCAAATTAATTTAATTTACCGCGCAAATTAAATTGATTTACTTTTGTATACCAGCCGTATTCATCATGTAAAGCGCTGAAACAAAGGCTCAAAAGCATAGGTTTGGAGGGCGGATGACTACGAGTTGGTGCGCCGTGGGCGATGCGCCCAGGGAAGAAGCGAGATGCATCAAGCGAAGAAGCGACGTGCGGCATATTGGGATAAACAACGTGCCACTTGCTGGAAGAAACTCTCAGCCTGGCCATGGTTTCAGAAAAAGATTTCGTAACTTTGCAGCCGAAATGTATTTATAAAGCATTAGTTATGAAGATATTTGCAGTAGGAAAGAATTACATCCAGCACAATAAAGAAATGGAAGGCGCGTTATATAAACCAGAAGAGCCGGTGATTTTCCTGAAAGCCGACTCGGCTCTGCTCAAGGATAAGAAACCGTTTTTCCTGCCCGAGGAACTTGGGCGGATTGACTATGAGACAGAGTTGGTGGTGCGCATCAGCCGTCTGGGTAAGAGCATACCTCAGCGGTTTGCCCATCGTTATTACGACGCGGTGACCGTGGGCATCGATTTCACAGCCCGCGACTTGCAGCAGCGTCTCAAGGAGAAAGGACTGCCGTGGGAGCGCAGCAAGGGCTTCGACGGGTCGGCGGCCATCGGTGAATGGGTGCCAGTGGAGAAGTTCCGGGATATTCAGGCCATTCATTTCCACCTGGATATCAACGGCAAAACCGTGCAAGAAGGGTGTACCAGTGACATGCTCTATCGTGTTGACGAACTGATAGCCTTTATCAGCCAGTGGTTTACACTGAAAACGGGCGACATCTTGTACACGGGAACTCCTGCCGGCGTGGGTCCTGTGCATATCGACGACCATCTTGAGGGATGGCTCGAAGTGTATAAGGTGATGGAATTTAACGTTAAGTGAGATTGAACTTTAAAAGACGGATCGTCATTTGTGTTGCTTTATGGTGCAGCATCGCAGCGATGGCACAGCAGCGGTTTTTCAACCTGACAGCCGAAGAGGTGAAGGTTGACAGTGTGTTGCGTGCTTTTGCCTGTTCGTTTCCCCTTTCGGGAGCCTATGCCGACTCCGTCTACGAGGCCGCTATCCTCTATCCGGAGTTCTTGGACATGAGCAGACAGGATGCTGAGCAGATAAAGAGCCTGCTGCCCGACGGCCTTCCCCAGATGCCAGAGGTGGAGACAACGGTGGTGTGCAGCCGCAAACATGGCATTCTGTCGGTGGCGTTCCTGCCTTTTGTCTGTCGCAACGGCAAATACCAGAAACTGGTTAGTTTCATGCTCGACATCAAGTCGAAGCCCGTCGCCCGGCAGGGAGGACGGCGAAGTGTGGCGCAGACGCGTGCCGGAGCGACGGGGCGGTATGCCTCGCATTCCGTCCTGGCTAGTGGCTCGTGGGCCAAAATCCGCGTTGCCCAGAGCGGAGTCTATCAACTCACGGATGGCTTGATTCGCAAGGCCGGCTTCACCAATCTTTCCAAGGTGAAGGTCTATGGCTATGGCGGAGCCAGGCAGAATGATGCCTTGGATGCCGACTATCTTGTGGAAACCGACGACTTGAAGGAAGTGGCCACTTGCAACATGGGCGGGCGAAGGCTGTTCTATGTGCAGGGACCCGTTTCCTGGCAGAGCGAGACAGCCACCGAGCGCACGCGCAATCCTTATTCCGACTATGGCTATTACTTCATTACGCAGGCCGACGACTCCGACCCTTTGGTGGTAGACAGTGCGGCTTTCGTCTCAGCGTTCTATCCGGCAAACGACGATTATCATGCGCTCTACGAGGTGGACGACTTTGCATGGTATGAAGGAGGGTGCAATCTCTTCGAGTCGAGGACCATCAATGTGGGCGACGGCGGCAGAACCATCAGTCTGACGGCTCCCGACGGTGAGAGCAACGGCATGCTGACCGTGGCGCTGACATCGCCGGTTGACGGAGCGCGGGCAACCGTAGCCCTGAACGACTCGCTGCTGGGGAGTATGGTGATGACCGCCCCGGTGCAGCATGAGCGGGAGTATGAGCACGGGCGGAAGACGCAGACGGTGTTCACGGTGAAAAACCTAAAGCCAGAGAATCTGGTGAAGATAACGACAACAGAAGGCGGTCCGGTGCGTATCGACTATGTGTCGCTCTCCTTCAGCAAGCCGCGGCCGCTGCCCAATCTGCTGACAACCACCTTTGACGCACCTGAGTATGTCTATAATATAACCAATCAGGACTTGCATGCCGACGAAGCCTGTCAGATGGTAATCGTGATACCCGCCTCGCAGAAACTGAGAGAGCAGGCCGAGCGGCTGAAGGCTTTCCATGAGCAGCACGACGGCATGAAGGTGAGGATTGTGCCTGCCGACGAACTTTTCAACGAGTTCTCCAGCGGCACGCCCGATGCCAATGCCTATCGCCGCTACCTGAAAATGCTATACGACCGCGCTCAGACCGAGAGCGAAATGCCCCGTTATCTGCTCCTTTTTGGCGATTGTGCCTGGGACAACCGCATGAATACCAGCGAGTGGAAGGGATACAGTGCTGATGACTTCCTGCTGTGCTACGAGAGTGAGAACTCGTTCAGCAAGACGAAGTGCTATGTCAACGACGGCTTCTTCTGCTATCTCGACGACGGTGAAGGTGCCAGTCCGATGACATCAGACATGCTGGATGTGGCCGTGGGGCGCTTCCCCGTGCGCACGGCCGATGAGGCAAAGATCATGGTGGACAAGACCATCGGCTATATAGAGAACATGAATATGGGCGACTGGCAGAACACGGTGGTGCTCATGGGCGACGACGGCAACGAGAATGTGCACATGGAAGATGCCCTTGCTGCGGCCGAGGTGGTGGAAAAACTGCACGCCGGTGTTCATGTGAAACGGGTGATGTGGGATGCCTACAACATCGTGCCCACCTCGACGGGCAACACCTATCCAGAGGTTACCGAGGTGCTCAAGCAGCAGCAGAACCGCGGGGCGTTGCTGATGGACTATGTGGGACATGCCAGCGAAACCACCCTCTCGCACGAAAAAGTGCTGAAGTTGAATGATTTCAGCAGTTTCACCAATGCGAATCTTCCACTGTGGGTGACGGCCGCCTGCGACGTGATGCCCTATGACGGGCAGAACGACAATATCGGCGAGGCAGCCTTGATGAACCCCAAGGGCGGTGCCGTTGCCTTTTTCGGTACCACCCGGACGGTATACACGCGAGAGAACAAATACCTGAACATAGCCTATCTGACGGCACTCTTTACTCCTGTCAACGGCAAATACGTCTCTATCGGCGAGGCGCAGCGCATTGCCAAGAACAATGTGACGGTGGGCTATAACTATTCTTACATAGACAGCAGGGGCAATCCTGTTACCAGCATCTATCGCGACCTTTCTGAAAACAAGTTGCAGTATGCCCTGCTGGGCGACCCGGCACTGGTGCTTCACATCCCGACGCTCACGGCCGTGGTGGATATAATCAACGGCGTGGCAGCCGACAGCGCAGAGCCCGTGACACTGAAGGCAGGCACGGTGGCCACCTTCGAGGGACATGTGGAGCAGGGCAATGCACGGTTGTCTGACTTCAATGGCACGGTGAACATGCTGGTGCGCGATGCCGAAGAGAGCATAGAGTGCTTCCTGAACAATACCAACAGCGAGTCGGGAGCATCCACGGCGCTGGTTTACAACGACCGCACCAAGGTGCTGTTCAACGGGCAGGACAGTGTGCGCAACGGCGAGTTCAGCGTTTCGTTTGCCGTGCCGAAGGATATCAGTTATTCCGACGGGCGCGGAAAGGTGAACCTTTTCGTGAAACAGAACGGCCGGGAGCAGACGGGAAGCGGCAGTAACACGAATTTCGTGGTGGGCGGCTCCGCACTGGCCATCAACGATTCCATCGGTCCGTCAGTATTCTGCTATCTCAATTCGCCGCAGTTCCAGAACGGCGACAAGGTGAACACCACCCCCTATTTCGTTGCGGAAATACGCGACAAGGACGGACTGAACACCACGGGCAACGGCGTGGGTCATAACCTTGAACTCGTCATCGACGGGCAAATGTCGCAGACCTATGTGCTGAATGATTATTTCGAATACGATTTTGGCAGTTATACCAGCGGAAAGACGTATTACAACATACCGGAACTGGAGCCGGGGGTGCACCGCCTGCAATTCAGGGCGTGGGATATCCTGAACAACTCCTCAACGGCGGAACTCACATTCCAGGTGACGCGTGACTTGGAACCTAACTTCCTGGACGTGAACCTGACGCAGAATCCCGTGAGAAGCACAACCACGTTTCTCATCAGTCACGACCGTGCCGGGAGCGAACTGGACGTGGCGATTGACATTTTCGACATGAGCGGGCGCCTGCTGTGGACCCATGAGGAATCGGGAGTTGCCGCCGGAAACACCTATGCCGTTGACTGGAACGTATCCTCGGGCAGCGGGCACCAACTTGAGACGGGTGTCTATCTTTACCGTGTGCGCCTCAGCAGCGGGGGAAGCCGTTCTTCGTCGAAGGCAAAGAAAATGATAGTGATTAAATAAACCTGAAATATGAACAGATCAGATATGAAAACAACATGTAATGGCACGAAACCGGCATGGACGAAGGTATTGCGATTGATGCTCCTTCTGCCGCTCTGTGCCTTGACCGTAAACGCGCAGGACAAGAAGGATATGTTTAACCCTGTCCATTCGTCTGTGACATCACAGATGATTGCGCCTGATGCCCGTGCTGCGGGTATGGGCGACTTGGGCGCTGCCACCGACCCTGATGTGAATTCACAATTCTGGAATCCAGCCAAATATCCCTTCACCATCAGCAGGGCAGGCGTGGCACTGAACTATACGCCGTGGCTGCGCCAGTTGGTGAACGACATAGACCTGGCCTATCTGGCCGGCTATTACCGCATCGGAGACTACAGTGCTGTTTCGGGTTCGCTGCGCTATTTCTCGTTAGGAGAGGTGAGCACTTCTTATGACGAGAATGCCATGACCATCAACCCCTACGAGATGTCGCTGGACGTTGCCTACTCGCTGATGCTCAGTGAGCGTTTCTCCATCGGAGCGGGCATTCGCTGGATTTATTCCGATTTGACCTACGATTACGAGAACGACACGTCTCCCGGAAGTGCTTTTGCTGCCGACATCTCTGCCTATTACAACAACTACCTCACGCTGGGCGACAGGGAATGCCAGTTGGGACTGGGACTGAACGTGAGCAATATCGGTAGTAAGATTACCTTCGGAGGCGACGAAAACAGTGAGTTTATTCCCACCAACATGCGTCTGGGTATGGCGCTGATGGTTCCTGTGGACGAGTATAACCGTTTCACCATTGCTGCCGATGCCAACAAACTGCTGGTTCCTACTTATCCAAAGCAGAACGAGGGAGAAACGACGGAAGACTACCAGCGGCGCGTTCAGACCGATTATTATGACGTGAGCAGCATCAACGGTATCTTCAAGAGTTTCGGCGATGCTCCTAATGGTTTCAAGGAAGAACTGCAGGAGGTGTCGTGGAGCGTGGGCGCCGAGTATGTCTATCACGACCAGTTCTCGGTGCGTGCCGGTTATCACCATGAAAGCGAGAACAAAGGCAACCGTAAGTATTTTACGCTGGGTGCCGGTTTCCGCATGAATGTGTTCTCGCTGGATGTGGGCTATGTTATAGCCACGGCCAAGAGTAATCCTCTTGACCAGACGCTGCGCTTCACGCTTGGCTTCGATATGGACGGAATCAAAGACCTGTTCAGATAATTCAGCGTTCTCGGTTTTTCGTTCATCGTTAATTATTGTACGTACACATTATATTATATAGTTATGATTATTCGGGTAGGAATGGGGTTCGACGTCCACCGTCTGGTGGAAGGGCGCGAACTCTGGCTGGGAGGAATCAAGATTGAACATTCTCTGGGGCTGCTCGGCCATAGCGATGCGGATGTGCTGATCCATGCCATTTGCGATGCTTTGCTGGGCGCTGCGAATATGCGGGATATCGGATTCCATTTCCCGGATACATCTGCCGAGACGCTGAACATGGACAGCAAAATTATCCTTCGCAAGACCATGGAGTTGATAGAGGCGAAGGGTTTTCGTTTCGGAAATCTGGATGCTACGGTATGTGCGGAGCGTCCGAAGATTAATCCCCATGTGCCGGCCATGAAGAAATGCCTGGCACAGGTGATGCATACTGACGAGGAAAACATCTCTATTAAGGCGACAACCACTGAGAAACTGGGCTTTACCGGCAGGGAAGAGGGCATCAGCGCTTATGCAACCGTGCTGATTGAGAAACTCTGATGCAATGAATGGATGCAGGGTGACGTATCCTTGCTGTTGAAAGAAAACCTGTTTTTTTATGGAAAATGCTGTTGTTCTCGCACACAAGTATTGATTTACATCAAGAAACGCTTGCTTTTTGGAGAAATCAGATAGAATTGTTTGCGCGAACAGCGAGATTGTCGTACCTTTGCAATGTCAAAAGGTTAATAGATTGTTTAGGTTAGTAATAGATTTTAGGTTTTTAGTTATTAGATTAAGGTAAGTTTTCATGATTGTTGAAACGGATGACAATGGTAACCGTGAGGCCGCCATTTGATTCAGAAAAGGATTTTTAGTTAAACATAGTTGATACGTTGCAGCTCGCTGAGAGTTGTAACGTGTTTTTTTATATTCATTGCATATCGCTGCCGTACTTTGGAAAGTTTCCGCAAAAATTTTGCATGATGTATATTATTTTTGTATCTTTGCAAAAGAAATGCGGCGTAGGGTTTCTGAAATTGTTTTTTTCACAGATCGACCGCATTCATGATAACAAACCAATGTGGGAAGATGCGAATACTGATAGTAAATACGAGCGAGAATACGGGTGGGGCCGCTGTGGCTGCCAACCGTCTGATGGTCGCATTGAATAATAATGGCGAAAAAGCGAAGATGCTGGTTCGCGACAAGCAGACCGAGAATATCTCCGTGATAGCCATGCCACAGGGATGGCACCAGCAATGGAACTTTCTTTGGGAGCGATGGTGTATTTTCTGGCGCATGCACTTCTCGCGTAAGCATCTCTTCGAGGTGGACATTGCCAATGCCGGATGGGATATCACCAAGACACCTGAGTTTCAGGAGGCAGACGTCATTCACTTGCATTGGGTGAATCAGGGCATGCTGTCGCTGAAAGGCATCCGGAAGATTCTCAGAAGCGGAAAGCCCGTGGTTTGGACGATGCACGATCTATGGCCGGCAACTGCCATCTGCCACTATGCCCGCGGCTGTCAGTATTATAAGACTCGTTGCGGCCACTGTCAGTTATTGCCTGGCGGTGGTTCGAAAAACGACCTGTCGGTGCAAATCTGGAACCGCAAGGCCTCCATGCTCCGTGCGGGAAATATCTTCTTTGTAACTTGCAGCAAGTGGCTGGAGGGAGAGGCACGGCAGAGTGCCTTGCTGAAAGGTCAGCAGGTGACCACCATCCCCAACGCCATCGACACTCGTGTGTTCCGTCCCATGGATAAGAAAGAGGCCCGTCGCAAGATGGGACTGCCCGAGCAGGGGAACATCATCCTCTTTGTGTCGCAGCGAGTCACCGATGAGCGCAAAGGCATCAGTTATCTGATAGAGGCGGTGAAACATCTCGTGGCAGACGACCCGTCGCTTCAGGAGAATACCTCCATTGCCATTCTGGGCGGTCATGCCGAAGAGGTGGCTCACCAACTCTGTCTGCCCGTTCATGCGCTGGGCTATGTGAACGACGAGCAGACCATCGTCTCTGTATATAACGCCGCCGACGTATTCGTAACCCCCTCTTTGGAGGACAACCTGCCGAACACCATCATGGAGTCGTTGGCCTGCGGTGTGCCTTGTGTGGGATTCGCCGTGGGCGGTATCCCCGAGATGATCGACCACAAGAAGAACGGTTATGTGGCTGCATGCCGCCAAAGCGATGACCTGGCAAAAGGATTGCGGTGGGTGTTGTTGGAGGCAGACAAGGAGTCGCTCCATCAGCAGGCCCTGCACAAAGTGTCGCTGAACTACTCGCAGTCGAGAGTCGCCCTGCGTTATGTTGAGGTGTATCATCAAGTCATTGCACAGAAACAATTCATGTTATGAATCCCTATACTCAGGCCATTATCCTGTCGGCTTCCACCCTGCGCATGCTGCCTCATATAGCCCTCTATCTGCTGCATAAGAAACAGATAGATGCCGATCTGGAGAAATACTCCAACGGTGAAAGGGGCGTGCGTGCCTTCATCAAGGTGGCCACGCGCCAACGTGTGTTTCGTAACCTTTTCTACTATCGTCTGGGAGAGTATGTGTCGGTATTCATCCAGTGGCTCCTGCCCCCAGAGCGGTCACTCCATATCTGGTGTCCTTCCATTGGCGAAGGATGTCATTTCGAACACAACTACAGCACATACCTTAATGCCGAGCGTATCGGCAGGAACTTCTATTGTCTGCAACTCGTCACCTTGGGCAACGACACGCAAGGGTGTCGTCCCATCATTGGCAATGACGTGTCTATTTATACGGGAGCAACGGTCTTTGGCGGCATTACCATCGGTAACGATGTGGTGATTGGCGCTGGTGCTGTGGTTCGCCGCGATGTGCCTGACCATTGCACGGTGGTGGGGAATCCAGCCTATATCGTGCGTCAGAACGGTCAGAAAACCCATATCAAGTTATGATAAAGATTACAGTCATCACCGTAACCTATAATGCTGAGCATGTCTTTGCGCGCACGGCAGAGAGTGTCTTGCAGCAGGAATATCCTCATGTGGAGCACCTGATCATCGATGGGGCATCGGGCGACAAGACCTTGTCGATGGCCTATGCCTATAAGATGCGTTCTGATGAATTGCACAATGGTCATGAGGTGTTGCTGACTTCTGAGCCTGACGAAGGCATTTATGATGCCATGAACAAAGGAATCAAGCAGGCCACAGGCGAATTTCTTGTCTTCATGAATGCTGGTGACTGTTTCCATGACAGCCATGTGTTGCAGCGCGTTGCCGACCTTGCCGCGTCCAGTCCAATGCCTGCCGTGGTCTATGGTGATACCGATGTGGTCGACGATGATGGGAATTTCCTTTGTCATCGCCGTCTGTCTCCGCCGGAAGTTCTCGGTTGGCGTTCCTTCCGCAAGGGAATGTTGGTTTGTCATCAGGCCTTTTATGTAAATAGCCGTCTTGCCAAGACTGTCAGTTACGACCTTCGTTACCGTTATTCCGCCGATGTGGATTGGTGCATCCGTGTGATGAAAGAGGCAGAACAGAAGTACATGCCCATGGTGAATGCGCATGCCGTGTTGGCAAACTATCTGCGTGAAGGTCAGACAACCCTTCATCATCGGGAGTCGCTCAAAGAGCGTTTCCGCGTGATGCGTTGCCATTATGGTTTGTTGACCACCGTCTTTATGCACGTCTGGTTCGTCTTTCGTGCGTTCTTCAAGTAGTATTCCAGAAAATAACCATATACAAAAAAGATGGCAGGAACGCTCCTGCCATCTTCTATATTATATAAATAAGGTGTAATTCTTATGAATAGCGCAAGATTTGTCCCGGACGAATCTTTGTCTTCTTGCCCAGACGGTTCACCTTGCAGAGTTGGTCGACGGTCATACCGTGCTTCTTGGCAATGGAGAAGAGCGTTTCACCCTTAGCCACTTTGTGATATTTGGGATTGCTGCGGTTGTTGCGCGAGTTATTCTTGTTGGCTCTTGCCTGATTGTCATCCGAAGCAACTGCTGGTGCAAACTCATTGGCATTGGGCTTGCCGGTAGAGCGGTTGGCTATCAGTGATTCGCGGCTGTGCGTGCTCTTGCGGTACATGTAGAAGTCGCCGGTCACATCTTGGTTGCGGAAGTCGAACATCAGCGCGGGGTTCAAGGCAATGCCGCAGAGGCGCGTTTCGAAGTGCAGGTGCGTTCCAGTGCTTCGTCCGGTTGTTCCACCCAGGCCGATTGGCGTTCCTGCCTTCACCGTTTGGTTCTCTCTCACCAGGTTCTTCGACATGTGTCCGTAGATGGTTTCCAGTCCGTTGTTATGGCGGATTACCACATAGTTGCCATAGCCGTTGGCCTCGTAGTTCACGATTCTGATTTTTCCGTCGAATGCAGCACGAATCGTGTCACCGTGATATACCTTGATGTCCAGTCCTTTGTGCTGGCGTCCCCAGCGTGGTCCGAAACTGCTGGTGAGCACGCGGCTGTTGGTGGGCATGCAGAAATTGCGAAGATCTATTCTGAATGAATCGGGAACTTCCGACACCTTGTGGGCGTACTTGTTGTTCCATTCACTGTAGAGTTGTGCAATGGCAGCACTTCCTTCTTCACGTTCCAGGATGCGAAGTGCCATTGTGTCCACTGCTTTCATCTTTCTGTCCACGGGAGCCTGTCGCGCAAGAATGTCCTGTGCTGATGCAGGTGTGGCAGTAATGGTGAGAAAAGTGGTAATAGCAAAAGCCTTTAATATCTTTGTAAAATGCATAGTCAAAATTGAATGTTTTTAGTCAAAACTGATTAATTGTGAATAGTTTAAAACAACTATTTGGTGCAAAGTTACGAAAAATATCTTTATAACATGCTGTGGTATAAGATTTTTTAAGAAATAATGCCTGATGAACGGCTGTTCTTTTAATGAATTAACCCTTTTTGGGGTATCATGACATGTTTCTATCCTGTCAGAGTGCTTTTCATGGTTATGGTCTGCGGCGCGCGTTTATGAGATGGCAGCCCAGTTGATGTTGGTTTTCCGCAGTGCGGCCAAGCGGTCCCAAAGCATCTGGTATTCTGCTTTCTGGCAGAGCGGATCGTCGTCGATGATGCGCTGCGCCTCGTCGCGTGCCATCTGCACAATCTGTCCGTCGCGTGCGATGTCTGCTATTTTCAGGTCGAAGGCCATTCCACTTTGCTGAGTTCCTTCCAAATCGCCGGGACCACGCAGTTTCAAGTCGGCTTCTGCAATCATGAAACCGTCGTTGGTGTCGCACATGATGTCGATGCGCTTCCGCGTCTCATTGCTCAGTTCGCGCTTGGATACGAGAATGCAATACGACTGGTCGGCTCCTCTGCCCACGCGCCCTCTCAACTGATGCAACTGGGAAAGGCCGAACCGCTGTGCATCCAGAATGACCATTACCGAGGCATTCGGCACGTTCACTCCCACCTCTATCACGGTGGTTGCCACCAGTATCTGTGTTTCGCCCTTCACAAATCGCTGCATCTCCTCTTCTTTATCGGCCGGTTTCATCTGTCCGTGCACCTTGCTCAGCCTGAACTCGGGGAACACCTGTCTCAACGCCTCAAAGCCTTCCTCCAGATTTTTCAGGTCGCTCTTTTCGCTTTCCTTGATGAGCGGGAACACAAAGTATACCTGTCTGCCCTGGTGGATTTGCTGGCGGATGCCTTGGTACAGGCTTGTCATCTGGTTGTCGTATTTGTGCAAGGTGACCACCGGCTTTCGTCCGGGAGGCAGTTCGTCGATGATGCTAACGTCCAGGTCGCCATAGATGGTCATGGCCAATGTGCGGGGAATCGGCGTGGCTGTCATCACCAGCACGTGTGGCGGGTTTATGCTCTTGCTCCACAATTTGGCACGTTGCGCCACACCAAAGCGGTGCTGTTCGTCGACTACGACGAATCCCAGTTTCAGAAACTGCACGGTATCTTCAATCACAGCATGTGTGCCCACCAATATCTGTATCGTTCCGTTGGCAATGCCTTCGAGCACTTCGCTCCGGCGTTTGCCTTTCACAATGCCGGTGAGCAACTCCACTCTTACATCCATGTCTTTCAGGAATTCCCTGATGGTGGCCAGGTGCTGCTCGGCAAGGATTTCCGTTGGTGCCATGATGCATGCCTGATAGCCGTTGTCCAGTGCAATCAGCATGGACATAAGGGCCACCAGCGTCTTTCCCGATCCCACGTCGCCTTGCAGCAGTCGGTTCATCTGCCGGCCCGAACCCATGTCGGTCCGTATCTCGCGAATTACCCTTTTCTGTGCGCCCGTCAGTGGGAAAGGCAGGTAATGGCTGTAGAAGGTGTTGAATATTTCCCCCACGTGGTGGAAGATATACCCGCGGTATTTCCGCCGGTGGTCGGCAGCATAGCGCACGATGTTCAACTGCACGTAGAAGAGTTCTTCGAACTTCAGCCGCAAACGGGCGTGGCTCATCTCGTCAGAATTCTTCGGATAGTGGATGTGGCGGAAAGCCGTGTCGCGCGAAACCAGCCGCAGCCTGTTCACAATGAAGGGCGGCAGGGTCTCTGGCAGTTGGCTCTGCATGCATTCCAGCATGCTTTTGGTAATCTTCTCGATGGTGCGCGAGGTGATGCCCGACTTTTTCATCTTCTCCGTAGTGATGTAGTAGGGCTGCATGCCCATCTCCGAGAGTTGCAGGTCTTCGGCCTTTTCAATTTCGGGATGGGCAAACTGATAGCGTCCGCCATACACGGTAGGCTTTCCGAAGATGATGTATTCCGTGTTCACCTTGTAATTCTTGGTGATTTGTTGTGTGCGCACGAACCACACCAAGTCCACGATGCCCGTGCCGTCGGTGGCATGCGCCACGATTCTCTTCTTGCGTGGCCCCATGTCAAACTCCTCGAAACTCAGTATGTGTGCTTTCACCTGCACGAAAGGCATCTCGCCCGAGAGTTCGCTGATGGTGTAGATCCGGCTTCTGTCTACGTACTTATAAGGATAATACTCCAGCAGGTCACCGAATGTCTCGATGCCCAGTTCCTTACTGAGCAGTTCCTTTCTTTTCGGTCCCACTCCCGGCACGTATTTGATGTCTTGCTGAAGTATGTCGTACATTCTTTATTCTTCCTGTCCTTTTCTGATAATGGCCTCTGCGATGATGATGTCAAAGGGGGTGGTGATCTTGATGTTTTCCCGGTTGCCTTCCACCAGTGTGATGTCGTGTCCGATGCTCTCCACCACCGACGCATCGTCGGTAAACTGTTCGCTGAAGGGCTGTCGGTAGGCGCGCTTGTGCAGTTGGATGTCGAAGGCCTGCGGCGTTTGCACCAGTCGGTAGTCGGCGCGGGGAACAGTTACCGATGCCTCGTTGCCATTCTCTCCGCTGAGATGCCTGATGGTCTCAATCACCGGAACCACGGGAATGGCGGCCCCATGTTTCCTAGCGGCCTCAAAGCAACTGCCGATGACCTCTACGGAAGGGAACGGGCGCACACCGTCGTGCACCGCCACCACACCCTGTTCGTCGTCGGGTATCAGCATCAGTCCGTTACAGATGGAGTGGAATCGGGTGCTCCCGCCGTTGGCTGTCTGATAGTCTTCTTCGAAAAGATATTCGTCGCACAGTTGCCGCCAGTATTCCTGCTGCGCCTGTGGCAGCACGAGGATGATGCGCAGTTCGCGGCTATAGGCCCTGAACTGCCTGATGGTGCGCATCAGCACGGGCATGCCGCCAATCGGAAGAAACTGCTTTGGGATGTCGGAACCCATCCTCAGCCCTTTTCCTCCAGCCAAGATGATAGCATAATCCATGTCAGTCCTCCATCAGATGCACAAAGCGCATTCCCTCGGCCACGCCGTAGGCCGTATCGTCGTCGGTCAGTTGACCGAGCAGACTGTAGGCATAGGGCAGTGCGGCAGCAGGTCCTTCGCCGGTGGTGATGTTGCCGTCTATCGTATAAAGGTCTGCCGTATATTCAGCGCCTTCCAGTGTCTGCTCAAATCCGGGATAGCAAGTGGCTTGCTTTCCGCGCAGCAGTCCCAGTCCGCCCAATACCAGCGGCGCGGCGCAGATGGCGGCAATGCGCTTGCCCTTGGCGTTCTGCTTGAGCAGGGCAGCCTTCACGCCTTCGTGCGCGTTCAGGTTTGAAGCGCCGGGCATGCCTCCGGGCAGCATCAGCAAGTCGGCATCGCTCAGGTCGGCCTCCTCGAAAGTCAGGTCGGTCATCATCTTCACGCCATGGGCAGACTCCACCATCGGGGAGCCGGTGATGCTTACGGTTTTGATGTCCACGCCTCCTCTTCTGAGCACGTCAACAGGAATCAGAGCCTCGATGTCTTCGAAGCCATTCGCCATGAATTGATAAACTTTTGCCATATTTTTTTGATTTTATCAGTTAGAAATGACGGATATTCGATGAAAAACTGTATTTTTGCATTCGCATAGCCATTGCAAATGTACAAAATCTTTTGCAAACGGCAATGTTTTCTGTCGATAAAGATATAAAAAAGATGAATCAAACAGTGGCGGGCAACCTCAGATTTGCGCTTTTCGGCAACATCTACCAAGCCAAGAAGTCAGCAAGCATACAGCGGATTCTTGCACTCCTGCAGGAAAAAGGAGCCGTTGTGCAGATGGAAAGAGAGTATTACGATTTCCTCACCACCAGCCGCCATCTGCAAGTTCCCGTCTCGCGCATCTTCGAAGGCAGCGACTTCGAGGCCGACTTCGTTATCTCCATGGGCGGCGACGGCACCTTCCTGAAGTCGGCTCACTATGTGGGCGACAAGTGCATACCTGTCATGGGCATCAACATGGGGCGGCTGGGCTTCCTCGCAGATGTGGGACCCGACGAGGTGGAACAGTCCATCAACGCCCTGTATGTGGGCGACTACGAAATGGAGCATCATGCCGTCATCGAGGTGATTGCCGACGGCGAGACGCTGGGCATCTGTCCCCGGGCGTTGAACGATATTGCCGTATTGAAGCGCGATAACGCCTCCATGATTTCCATTCATACGAGCATCGACGGAGAATATGTGGTAACCTATCAGGCCGACGGACTGATTGTCAGCACGCCCACGGGCTCCACGGCCTATAACCTGTCTAACGGCGGCCCCATCATCGTGCCGCAGGCCGGCAATCTCTGTCTCACGGCCGTGGCTCCTCACAGCCTGAACATCCGCCCCATCGTCATCCGCGACAGCAGTGAGATAACGCTCACCGTGGAGAGTCGCAGCCACCATTTCCTGATTGCCGTCGACGGCCGGTCGGCCAAATGCCAGGAAGGCACCCGGCTCACCATTCGCAAGGCTCCTTACGATATCCTCATCGTGAAGCGCCGCGGACAGAAATACTTTACCACCCTGCGCGAGAAAATGATGTGGGGTGCTGATTCAAGATGAAATAGATACAATGCGATTCAAGGATATTTTCAAACGGGAAAGCAGCAAGTACTCCATCCGCGCCATTATGAAATGGCTGTGGAGGGCATGGCGAGGCAATCAGTTGCAGGCGGTGCTCAATGCCCTGCTCGGACTGGCCGGTGTGGCGTTGAGCCTCTGGCAGGTGTGGGCGGTGCAGCATGCCATCGACGTAGCGTCGCATACGGTGGAGGGAAGTCTCTTCTGGGCCGTTGCCTTGATGGGCGCACTGATTCTCTGCGACTTTGCCATCAGCATCAGTGCCGTGTGGGTGCGCAACATCCTCGGCATCCGTGCGCAGAACCGTATGCAGCAGCGCATGCTCGACCGCATCCTGCGTTCCGAGTGGCACGGACGTGAAAGGCTGCACAGTGGCGATGTCATCAACCGCTTGGAGCACGACGTGGGCTCCGTGGTGGGATTCCTCACCGAAACCATTCCCAGCACCATTTCCACGCTGGCCCTCTTCCTCGGTGCCTTCTTCTATCTGTTCTCCATGGACAAGATGCTGTCGGTGGTCATCATTGCCATGCTGCCCCTGTTCATCCTCGTGAGCAAGTTCTACGTCCAGCAGATGCGCCGACTGACGCGCCAGGTGCGCGATAGCGACAGCAAGGTGCAGAGCGTCTTGCAGGAAACCGTGCAGAACCGCATGCTCATCAAGACCTTGGAGAGCGACTCCATGATGGTTGAAAAACTGGAAGACACGCAGAGCACGTTGCGCCACCACGTGGTGCAGCGCACCAAGTTCAGCGTGTTCAGCAACTTGATACTCAACTTCGGCTTTGCCTTGGGCTATCTCGTGGCCTTCCTGTGGAGTGCCATGCGCATGTATAACCACACGCTTACCTTCGGCGGCATGACCGCATTCCTCCAGTTGGTCAGCAAAATTCAGGGACCCGCCCGCGGACTCACCAAACTGGTGCCGGCCTTTGTCAGCGTGTTCACCGCTGCCGAGCGACTCATGGAACTCGAGGAAGACCCGCTCGAAGAGCAGGGCGACCCCATTGCCCTCGATGCGCCGTGCGGCATCCGGCTGCGCGATGTCACCTACGGATATGAGGATGTGTCCACCAGTGAGCAAAGCGGAAGCCGGGAGACGAAGTCGGTTGACGTGATTTCTCACCTTTCCTTCGATTTCCCGCCCCAGTCGTGCACCGCCATCCTCGGTGAGACGGGAGCCGGAAAAACCACGCTCATCCGTCTGGTGCTCGCCCTGTTGCGGCCGCAGAGCGGAAACATAGAACTCTACAACGGGCACGAAAGCCGTGAACTCTCGCCCCGCATGCGCTGCAATTTCATCTACGTGCCGCAGGGAAACACGCTCATGAGCGGCACCATCCGCGAGAACCTGCTGCTGGGAAACATCACGGCCACCGAGCAAGACATGGAGAAAGCCCTGCGCACGGCGTGTGCCGACTTCGTGTTCGATCTGCCCAAGGGCATCGATTCGTTGTGCAGCGAGAGTGGGGGAGGTCTCAGCGAGGGACAGGCGCAGCGCCTTGCCATCGCCAGAGCGTTGCTGCGTACGGGCAGCGTGATGCTTTTCGATGAGGCCACCAGTGCCCTTGATCCCGACACCGAGCGACAATTGCTGAAAAACATTCTTGCCAACAGCAACAAAACAATTATCTTCATCACCCACCGTCCTGCCGTGGTTGACTATTGCGATCAGGTGCTGCAACTGGAAAAGGTGTAGATGAAATACTGCGTAGATAAGAGTTTAATCAAAATGTGAAGATTATACTACCTACGGTTGTGGTGGTATTACTGTGATGTGGCTGTTGGAATGGCTAAACCTATTTCCATTTGGTTCGCCTTCTTCATATTACTTCGTTGCCCTATTTGCTGCAGAGAGGCGGTTTCGTGTTGCGAAACCGATGCTTTGTAGCCTCCATATCATAGTTTTGCATGCTCGATACAGCAGGTTTGCATAAGTAAATTAATTTAATTTGCACGGTAAATTAAATTAATTTGAAAAGTAAATCAAATTAATTTGCACGGTAAATTATATTGATTTACTTGGGCGATGTGGCGCTATAGAAGGGCGAAAGCGGCGTTTTTAGTCCTGTTTTGCGGCACTTTCGCATGTCGGCGGTGCTGCTCGGTTCATGGCGTTTCTGCGGTGAAAGGCAGAGGCGGCGCACTTAATTATATATAAGGTGAATGTTTAAACGATTGTTAAATATGCACCTCGATGTGAAATTTCTGTCCAAAATGCTTGGAAGATATGCGGAAAACTACTACTTTTGCGGTGTACTATTCAACTATTACACACAAACAGTTTGATTAGAAACCAAAAAAGACGTGGAATTATGATAGAAATTAAGGACATCAGTTACAGGTATGCAGGCGGAAAAGCAAGCGTGTTCGACCATTTCAGTCTGACGCTGAAAGAGAACAGCATCTACGGCCTGCTGGGCAAGAACGGCACAGGAAAGTCTACCTTGCTCTATCTGATAAGCGGGCTGCTGCGCCAGAAGAGCGGCAGCGTGAAGGTGGACGGCATGGAAAGCCGCGACCGCCGGCCCGAAATGCTGCGCGAGGTGTTCCTCGTTCCCGAGGAGCATGAACTTCCCCCTTTGTCGCTCAAGGCGTATGTGAAGATGAACGAGCCGTTTTATCCCCATTTCAGCCATGAGTTGCTGCACAGTTGCCTGCGCGAGTTTGAACTGCCCGCCGACATCAGGCTCAACGAGTTGTCGATGGGACAGAAAAAGAAGGTGTTCATGAGTTTCGCCCTGGCCACCAACACCCGACTGCTTCTACTGGACGAACCCACCAACGGGCTCGACATTCCCAGCAAGAGCCAGTTTCGCAAGGTGGTGGCCAACGGCATGAACCGCGACCGCACCATCATTATCAGCACCCACCAGGTGCACGACGTGGAGCAACTGCTCGATCACATCGTGGTGCTGAACAACAAGCAGGTGCTGCTGAATGCGTCTACGGCAGACATCACCTCGAAGTTTAGTTTCACCTACCGTCTGCCGACGGAGATGGGCAGCGACGTGATCTATGCCGAGCCCAACATTCAAGGCAACGCCGTGATTGCGCCGCGGAAGGCCGGCGAGGCTGAAACCCCTCTCAATTTGGAGTTGCTGTTTAACGCTGTGAACAAGAATCTTATTAACTTATAAAAAACAGAGTGTCATGAAGAAATATAGTTTGATTATAATGGCCTTGGGTGCGCTGGTGCTCACCTCGTGCATCCTGAAGAAAAGAGAAGGCGTTGACCTCTCGGGCGGCAAGGACGTGCAGAAAGAAGTGCCTGTGGAGAATTTCACCGAACTGACGATGTCGGGCGGCTTCGACGTGGACTACGTGCAGGGCGATACATGCCGCGTGGTGCTGAGTGGCAGCCAGAAGTTAGTTGACTTAGTGAAGGTGGAGCAGCAGGGCGACGTGCTGAACATTAGGTTTGATTCAAAGAGTCGCCTGCGGAATCTTTTCACGCTCAGGAACATGAAACTGAAGGTGGCGGTTATCTGTCCGGAACTGAAGGCGGTGACATCGGCTGGTGCCTGCGATTTTGATGCGAAAGAGCCGGTGGTTGGCCACACCATGCTGTTCGACATTTCGGGTGCTGGCGACATCGACGTGAAACATCTCACATGCGACAGCCTCGGCGTGATGATCAATGGTGCCGGCGATTTGGAACTGGGCTTGCACAAGGTGGGCTACACGCGCGTGCAGATATCTGGAGCCGGCGACGCGGATATTGACTTTGACGACTGCGGCGAGGCCCTCTGCGAGGTGAGTGGTGCCGGCGACATCAAGTTGTCAGGCCGTCTGCGCAAACTGCATAAGTCGGTCAGCGGCGCTGGCCATATTGACACAGACAGATTGGATGTAGAAGAGAAATAAAGGAGAAGGAGGCAGAGAATATGAAAAACTTCAGTTTTCCGCGCTTTGCGCAATTGTTGAAATGGGACTTGCTGATGAACAAGAAATATGCGCTTCATCTGTTTCTGGGCATGTTCATGGCGTTCTTCCTCCTGCGGGAACTGCCCGTGATGTTCAATGGTAACGGAGAAGGCATGACAGGATTCGTGATGATGCTCATGTGGTGCTATATGATGTTTGGCGGGTGCTGGCTTTTCAGCACGATGAAGACACAGTCGCAGCGCACGGCATTCCTCATGCAGCCGGCCTCTAATCTGGAGAAGTTCGTGGTGAGGTGCATATTTGTCACCGTGGTGTGGGCATTGATGGCCGTGGCAGCCTTCCTGCTGTCCGACTTGCTGCGTGTGCTGCTCTCGTATGTCTTAAGAACGGGCAGCCATCAGTTTGCATTCTCGTCTTTCTTCCTTCCTGCATTTTCGCATTTCAGCGGCGTACCGTTTGTGAACGACCTCAAGTCCCTGTTCCTGTTGGGTCTTGTGTGGCACCATTCCCTGTTCCTGTTGGGAGGCGCGTTCTTCCGCCGCCATCAGTTCATCTTCACGGCACTGGTTTTGTTTGTGGTATCGCAGGCGCTGACCATCATCGGTGTTGCCATCGGATATAACATCAACTGGGATGAGTACACAATCGACATGAATGTGTTGTATTATTACATCCTGTTCGGTCTGATAGCCGCAATCATTCTCAACTACGTGCTGTCTTACCGCATATTCACGCGGATGCAGATTATCAACAATAAATGGATGAATGCATGATTTTCACTAACGACAAGGCAATTTATGTGCAGATGGCCAACCGCCTGTGCGACGAGATCCTTGCAGGCGTGTATCAGGGCGACGAGCGCATACCCAGTGTGCGCGAGTATGCCGTAATGCTGCAGGTGAACACCAACACGGCGGTGAAGGCCTATGAACTGCTGGCGCGTGAGGAAATCATATACAACAAGCGCGGGCTGGGCTATTTTGTCAGTCAGGGAGCGAAAGAGGAAATCCAGAAGGCGCGCAAGAAGGAGTTCATGGAGCAGAAACTGCCCGAACTCTTCCGCAACATGAACCTGCTGGGCATCGGCATCGGCGAAGTGGATGAAGCGTGGAACCGTTTAAACGAAAAGTGATGATACAGTTGAAAGACATCAACAAGACCTATTTCGGCGCGCAGCCGCTCCATGTGCTCAAGGGCATTAATCTCAACATTGAGAAGGGTGAATTCGTGAGCATCATGGGGGCCAGCGGGTCGGGAAAGTCCACCTTACTGAATATACTGGGCATCCTCGACAACTACGACACGGGCGAATACACTCTGGCCGGCACGCTGATCAAAGACCTGAGCAAAAGGAAGGCCGCCGAATACCGCAACCGGATGATCGGCTTTATCTTCCAGAGTTTCAACCTCATCTCGTTCAAGACGGCGGTGGAAAACGTGGAACTGCCGCTCTTCTATCAGGGCGTGGGACGCAGAAAGCGCCACCAGATGGCCCTCGACTATCTAGACCGGCTGGGCCTGCTGGAATGGGCGGAGCACTATCCCAACGAACTTTCCGGCGGCCAGAAGCAGCGTGTAGCCATTGCGCGGGCATTGATTACGCGTCCGCAGATTATCCTGGCCGACGAGCCCACGGGAGCACTCGACTCGAAAACCAGCGTAGAGGTGATGCAGTTGCTGAAACAACTCAACGCCGACGAGGGCATGACCATCGTGGTGGTGACCCACGAGAGCGGCGTGGCGAATGAGACTAACAAGATTATCCACATCAAAGACGGAGTGATCGGTAATATAGAGGTGAACACGGAGCACAGGGCTTCACCTTTTGGTATGAACGGACTGATGAAATAAATATGCGAGACATCCTTTCGGAAATATGGTCGACAGCCATGCGCAACAAACTGCGCACCGCGCTAACGGGCTTTGCCGTGGCGTGGGGAATCTTCATGCTCATCGTGCTGCTGGGTGCCGGCAACGGACTGATCAATGCGCAGATGCAGCGAAGCGAGCAGTTCCTGGCCAATTCGATGATGGTGTTCGGCGGACAGACTTCCAAACCCTATAAAGGACTGAAGGAGGGCCGCGGCATTTCTCTTCGCGACAAGGACCTGGAAACAACCCGACGCTCGTTTGCCAACCACATCGATGACGTGGGAGCCGAACTGGAACAGGGCGGTGTGCTCTTCAGCAGAGGGCAGCAGAGCGTGGCCGGTTCGCTCACGGGTGTCTATCCCAACCACTTCAGCATCAACAAGCGCGAAATGCTCTTCGGGCGGTTTATCAACGAAATCGACATGCGCGAAAAGCGGAAAGTGGTGGTGCTGAGCCAGACGCAGGCCAAGGAACTGATGCCCGACTATGAGCATCTGGTGGGCAAATACATCCGGGCTGGCGAACTGGCCTACCGCGTGGTGGGCATCTACAAGAACGACGAGTCGGAACGGAACGACGATGCGTTCACGGCATTCACCACCATCAAGACCATGTATGGGAAAGGCGACGGCGTGGGGAACATTGAATATGCCTTCCACGGACTTGCCACGAAGGCCGACAACGAGCAGTTTGAGAAGAACTACCGCACTCGCATCAACAAGAATCATCAGGTGGCCCCCGACGATGAGCGCGCCGTATGGCTGTGGAACCGCTTTACGCAAAACCTGCAGATGAGCACCGGCATCGGCATCATACGCACGGCGCTGTGGGTGGTGGGGCTGTTCACCCTGCTGAGCGGCATCGTGGGCGTGTCGAACATCATGCTCATCACGGTGAAGGAGCGCACCCATGAGTTCGGCATCAGGAAGGCCATCGGTGCAAAACCGTGGTCAATCCTGAAACTCATCATCATCGAGAGTGTCATCATCACCACGTTCTTCGGATACATAGGCATGGTGCTGGGCATTGCCGCCAATGAATATATGGATGCCACACTGGGACACGACGTCATCGACACTGGCCTGTTCCGGGCCACCATGTTCGTGGATCCCACGGTGGGCATCGATGTCTGTCTCGAAGCCACCGCCGTGATAATCGTCGCTGGAACCATTGCTGGGCTGATTCCTGCGCGCAAGGCTGCCAGAATCAGGCCGATAGAAGCCCTGCGGGCCGATTAACAACACCCCAAGAAATGTTGCCATGAGAATAGATATAGACAACTATCGCGAAATACTGGACACGCTGACCAGAAACAAGAGCCGCTCGTTCCTTACAGGGTTCGGCGTGTTCTGGGGCGTGTTCATGCTGGTGGCGCTGATTGGCGGCGGACGCGGACTCAAGGAAATGCTGAGCGATAACTTTGCCGGATTTGCCACCAACTCGGCCATGATATGGTCGCAGCCCACCACGAAAGCCTATAAGGGTTTCCGCAAGGGCAGACAGTGGGGGATGGTTTACAAGGATGTGGGCCGGCTGAAGGAACAGGTTCCCGAGTTGGACATTGTTGCACCGGTGGTTACGCGCTGGGGAAACTCCGCCGTTTATAAGGACCGTCGCAACTCCTGCCATGTGAGTGGTGTGACACCCGACTATGCCAAGGTGATGGAACCCAAAATGTTCTACGGCCGCTACCTGAACGATATGGACCTGCTGCAGCGCCGCAAGGTGTGCGTCATCGGCAAGAAAGTGTATAAAGAACTGTTTCCTGGTGGCGGCGACCCCTGCGGCACCCAGATCAGAGTGGACTCGTTGTATTATCAGATTGTGGGTGTTGACTATAAGGAAGGCGGTATCAACCTGAACGGAAAGTCGGAAGAAGCCGTCACCCTGCCCATCACCCTGCTGCAGCAAACGTATAACATGGGCGAGGCGGTGCACATCATCTGCGCCACGGCAAAGCCGGGAGTGACCATGTCGACCATCACCCAGCGCATGCGAGAGGTGATTGCCAGGGCGCACACCGTGGATCCGACCGACGAGCGGGGCGTAATGGTGTTCAACACGGAAATACTGTTCAACCTGATGGACAGCCTGTTCAAGGGCGTGAATTTCCTGATATGGCTCGTAGGACTGGGCACCTTGCTTGCCGGAGCCATCGGCGTTTCCAACATCATGATGGTAACGGTGCGCGAAAGAACCACCGAGATAGGCATCCGCCGCGCCATCGGAGCCACGCCGCGCATGATTCTCTCGCAGATTATTTCCGAGAGTCTGGTGCTCACTTCGGTGGCCGGCATGAGCGGAATCCTCTTTGCCGTGCTGGTGTTGCAGATGCTGGAACTGGGAAATACCGAAGACGGCATCCTCAAGGCGCATTTCCAAGTGGATTTCTGGACGGCCATCTTCGCTGGTGCAGTGATCAGTATGATGGGCGTGCTGGCAGGACTGGCACCCGCCTGGCGTGCCATGAGCATCAAGCCAGTGGATGCCATGCGCGATGAATAGCGCTCACTCCCGCTTGGCAGAGGGCGGTGACAAGATAAAAACGGAAAAAGATAACAAGAATAAAATACAGATATGAAAAAGTACAGTAAACTGATTGTTGCCATTATCGTGGCGCTCATCTTCATCGGAACATTCGTGTTCTTGTATCAGAAGTCGCTGCCTCAGCCCGTGGCATATCATGAGTTCACGCCAGCGGTGGCCGATATCTCAAAGCAGACGGTGGTGACCGGGAAGATAGAGCCGCGCAACGAAGTGAACGTGAAGCCGCAGATATCGGGCATTATCACCGAAATTCTGAAAGAGGCTGGCGACTATGTGAACGCGGGCGATGTGATTGCCAAGGTGAAAGTGATTCCCGACATGGGACAACTGAGTTCGGCAGAGAGCCGCGTAAGGCTGGCACAACTGAACCTAAGGCAGGCGCAGACAGACTTCTCGCGCGAGGAAGGTCTCTACAAAGAGCAACTGGTGAGCGCCGAGGAGTTCGACAAGGTGAGGCAGGCACTGAGGCAGGCACGGGAGGAGAAGAATGCTGCCGACGACGCACTTGCCGTGGTTCGCGACGGCATCTCCAAGAGCAACGCCAGTGCCAGCAGCACGCTCATCCGTTCTACTATCTCGGGCGTGATTCTCGACATTCCCGTGAAGGTGGGAAATTCTGTCATCAACAGCAACACATTCAACGACGGAACAACCATTGCCAGCGTTGCCAACATGAACGATTTGATATTCCGCGGGAACATTGACGAGACAGAAGTGGGGCAACTGGTGACAGGCATGCCCATGAAGATAACCATCGGAGCCCTGCAAGACCTGAGTTTCGATGCCTCTTTGGAATACATATCGCCTAAGGCAGTGGAAAGCAACGGGGCAAACCAGTTTGAAATCAAGGCCGCGGTGAAGTTGCTCAAAGGCAGCAAGATTCGCAGCGGTTACAGTGCCAATGCCGAGATTGAACTGGCCCGCGCCGAGAATGTGCTGACCGTTCCCGAGAGTGCCATTGAGTTCAGCGGCGACTCCACATTCGTTTATCTGGTCAACGACAGCGGAACGGAAAAGACCTACACGCGCAAGCAGGTGCTGACCGGATTGAGCGACGGTGTGAACATTGAAATCAAGAGCGGCATCACGAAAAAGGAAACCGTGCGCGGCCCGCAGATTGTGACTGAAAATGACAAGAAATAACAAAAGCGCAGCACTATGAAAGCAGTTGTAAGACAAGCACTCGGCAGCCTCTCGCTCTGGATGCTCAGCCTGTTGGCGGCACCATCTTATGCGCAGCAGACCTGGTCGCTGAAACAATGCATCGACCATGCCGTGGAGCACAACCTGCAAATCAAGCAGAAAGACATTGCCCGCCAGCAAAGAGAACTGGATGTGAGCACCGCCAAGAACAGCAGACTGCCCGACCTGAACGCGTCGGCTTCAGAGAATATGTCGTTCGGACGGGGACTCACGGCACAAAATACCTATACAAACCAGAACACCAGCAGCACCTCGTTCTCTCTGGGTACAACGGTGCCACTGTTCACCGGATTCCGCATTCCGCGCACGCTGGAACTGAACCAACTGAACCTTCAGGCTGCCATGGCCGATCTGGAGAAGGCGAAGAATGATATCCGCGTGCAGGTGGCGCAGGCCTATGTGCAGATTCTCTACAGCAAGGAACTCTGCAATGTGGCACTGAGACAGATAGAGATTGACTCCATGCAGGTGTACCGTCTGCAGCAGTTGATAAAAAACGGGAAGGCCAGCGGCACCCAACTGGCGCAGCAAGAGGCGACCTTGGCGCAAAGCCGGCTCACCGCCACGCAGGCCGACAATGACTATCGGCTCAATCTGCTCGCTCTGTCGCAGTTGCTCGAACTGCCGTCGCCCGAAGGATTCGCCGTGGAAATACCTGCCCATACGTTGTGGAGCAATGCTCCGCTGGTATCGCCCGAGGTGATTTTCCATGAGGCCGTGATGCTCAAACCCGAGGTGCGCGCCGAGTTGTTGCGGCTGGAGGGTACGGAGAAAAGCATTGCCATCGCCAAGAGCGCATCGCTTCCGCAGTTGTCGTTCCAGGCCGGACTGGGGTCAAATTACTATAAGGTGAGCAGAATGCCTGCCGACGGGTTCTTCAAGCAACTCGACAACAACTTCAGCCAGTATATGGGTGTGAACCTCTCGATACCTATCTTCACGCGGTTTGAGGTGCGCAACCAGGTGCGCAACGCGCGCTTGAACCAGCAGGTTCAGCAGTTGCAACTGGAGAATGTGAAGAAAAACCTGTATAAGGAGATACAGCAGGCCTACTACAACGCCGTGGCCTCGCAGGCAAAATACCAGAGCAGCGAAGAGGCCCGGCGCAGCAACGAGGAGTCGTTTCGTCTGATGTCGGCCAAATATGAATATGGAAAGGCCAACATCACCGAGTTCAACGAGGCGAAGAACAGTTTGATGAAAGCCGAGAGCGACCTGCTGCGTGCCAAATACGAGTATCTCTATCAGCATGCCATTCTGGATTTCTACAGAGGGAAGGAACTGCGTTTCTGACGGTCTGTTCCTCCACTCCCGTCTCGGGAGATACGAAAAATTGAGTGAAAAGACGGAGATATTCTGTTTTTATTCGTAACTTTGCATCCGAATCAAAAAGAAAGACGTATGCAAGGGAATGTCTCTTTCGTTTCTTTAGGTCCCGGCGACCCGGAGTTGATTACCATGAAGGCATTGAACGTGTTGAGGAATGCCGATGTGGTGATTCTACCTGCCACGGCTGGGAACACGCGCGAGGGAAGCGACCGGGGAAAGGCCAACGGGGTTTCATCGCGTGCTGCCGACATCATCAACCATTGGGATGTGAAAGCCGAGATGAGGCTGTTTGACGTGCCGATGAGCCGCAACGGACAGTTGGCCCAGCGCGCCTATGATGACATCTGCATGGAGATTGTGCGGCTTTATCGCGACCACAGGCGCGTGGCGGTGGCCGTAGAGGGCGACGTGAGCATCTATGCCTCCATCCATTACGTGATGGAAAGGCTTCACACGATGGGGGTTCCCGTGGAGCAGTTGCCCGGCATCACCTCGTTTATTGCTGCGGCAGCCGTTGCCCAACTGTCGCTGGTGAGCCATCGGGAGCGCCTGCAGGTGATTCCGGGGACGGCCGGCGAGGAGGAGATGAGCGCGCTGCTGAGCCAGTCGTTCACGCTGGTGGTGATGAAACTGTCGCAGTGCGAGGCCGAAGTGAAGAAGTTCATGGCTGGCCATCCGGAATGCGAGTACCATTATTTTGAGAACGTCGGTGCGCCCGACTCCTGTCATATCATCAGCGCCGGAGAAATTGCGGGCCGAAAGTTTCCCTATTTCTCGCTGATGATCATCAAGAAAAGCCAGGGACAGGCTCCTGGCAGAGAACAGACAGACAACCATCAATAGCAGTAATCATCGAAGATATGAAGAAAGCATTTATGCGAAACATTATCACTGGCATAGAGAAACGGGTGCATCTCACCATGGATCATCCCGCCGTGCAGTGCGGCATTGCCGTGTGGGTGGACGACGAAGGGAAGGCTTATTTCCCTGAAGACGTGCAGAACCCGTTCTATGAACTGACGGAAATCACTGAAGAATGAGTAACCAAAAAATCAAGGGGAATGAAACTGATTCAGTTCTTAAAAGACTGGACATTGCCAGTCGCCATCACGGTAGGAACCGTTTGTTATCTCACTTTCGACCTGGTTCCTGCGTTAGACAGTGCGGGGAATGCGCTGGCACCCATCTTCGATGTCATCTTTCCGCTGTTTGTCTTCCTTACTTTGTTTGTCACCTTCTGCAAGGTGGACTTCCATCAGTTGCTCCCTCACCGATGGCATGTGGGGGTGCTGGCGGCGCAATTGCTGCTCGTTGCGGCCAATTTAGGGATTATCTGGCTGGTGAAAGACGATGCAGAACAGAAACTGCTGTGGGAGGCTGTGCTCACCTGTATCATCGGTCCTGCCGCTTCGGCATCGCCAGTGGTGACGGGAAAACTGGGCGGAAACATCAACACCATGACCACCTTTGTGATTATTTCCTCGTTTGTGTCGTGCTTTATGATTCCCACCGTGTTCCCGATGCTGGAGCATACCGCTCACGTTTCGTTCCTGTCGGCGTTCCTCATCATTCTCCAGAAAGTGAGCATCGTGCTCATCCTGCCGCTCATCCTGGGATGGCTGGTGCAGCACCATGCTAAGAAGATGTGCAAGAAAATCACCTCTATGCCAAACCTGAGTTTCTATCTGTGGGGCATTTCGCTGAGCATCACTACGGGCATCACCGTGAAAAACATTGTGCACAGCGATGCCACGCTCCGCTTGCTGCTGATGATAGCCGTGGCCAGTCTCATTCTTTGCTTCGTGCAGTTCCTCATCGGCCGTGGCATCGGCCGGAAACTCGGCGAGGAAATCAACAGCGGGCAGGCCCTTTTCCAGAAGAATACCGCGCTCAGCATCTGGGTGGCCTATATGTATCTGAATCCCGTTTCGTCGGTAGGCGCCGGCTGTTATGTGCTTTGGCAGAACGTGATTAACTCGATAGAGTTGTGGGATTACCGCAGAAAACATGCCCAATAGTGCCGCTTTTCGCTCTCCAGACAGCCGCCAAGAAAAAGTAAATCAAATTGATTTATCTTTCAAATCAAATTGATTTACTTTTCCATACCAGCCGAATCATTCGTCGAAACTGACTGTTTGCAGCATCAAAGACGATGCTTTGCAGGCGGTTTCGCGGTGTGCTGCTGTGCTCACTTCAGTGAAATCATGCCGTCGCTGACGCTGATCTTGTCCATAATCTGCAGGAACTCAACGGCTTTGTCAACCACCATGTCGCTCTTGGTGGAGCGGCGGGTGAATCCCAGGATTTTCACTACGAGTTTCTTCAGTTCCTCCAGGGGAATGGACAGGTTCTGCTCCACAGCCATCATCACCACCTTCTGAATCTCTTCGGCAGGTATCTCGGTGATGCTCTTGTTCTCCAGCCGCTTCGGCAAATGATATTCCTTCTCTTTGTCGGTCTTGAGACCAGAGGCATCGAAAGCCTTCGAAGCCAGGTTCTTGGCTTCGTCCACTTCCTTGTTTTGGTGCTTCACGTTGTTTTTAACATCCTCCAGACGTTGCAGGATGCGTGCCATCACCTGGTCGTGGTTGGCATACCAGTCGACAGCCCACACGCGCATGACGTTCCAGTTAAGGCCGGTCAGCACGCCTGGCTGCACAATCTCGCGGTCGCGCGTGGTCTTGGTTTCATAGTAGTTTCGACCATCGCAGAGGATGCCCATCATGTATTCGTCTTCCTTCTCCGGGTTCACCACGGCAATGTCAATCTTGAACTGGCTGCGCCCCACATGCGTAACGGTCTTGTAGCCCTGTTCGTTCAGTTCCTTAGCCACCAGTTTCACCAGGTCGCTCTCTGCGCTTTCGTTGTCGTTGATGGTGTTGCTGGCAACCGCTGCGCTCTGGCGGAGCACCGTTCCCTTGCCGGCGAACTCGATGAAACTCTTCAGTCCTTCAACGCCCTTTGCGTTGGAGCGGTTCAGGTCGATCTGCTCTGCATGCAGGATGGCATAGACAATCATTTCGTAGCGCGCACGGCTTACGGCCACGTTCAGTCGCCGCTCGCCTCCCTCGTTGTTCAGCGGTCCGAAGTTCATCGACACATGTCCTTGCTTGTCGGGGCCATAGCCCACGCTGAAGAGGATGACATCGCGCTCGTCGCCCTGCACGTTTTCAAGGTTCTTGATGAAGATGGGCTCCTCGCAGTTGTATGCCTTTGCCTCGAGGTCGGGATGTTTCGCGAGGGCATCAATGAGCATATCTTCTATCAGGTTCTGCTGCACCTTGCTGAAACTCACCACGCCGATGCTGCGCTTCGACAGTTGCGGGTCGGCCAGACGGCGGAGCACCTCGTCGACGATGGCCTTGGCTTCGGCCGGATTGGAACGAGTCTTTCCCTTGTCATACTCGCCGTCAAGTTGCACAAGGCGCACTTTCGACTGCTGGTCGTCAATGCTCGGGAAGGTGTGCAGTTTGCCGTCGTAGTATTTCAGGTTGCTGAAGGCAATGAGTGATTCGTGCTTTGAGCGGTAGTGCCACGACAGATAGTGTCCGGGCATTGACAGGGTGATGCAGTCGTCGAGGATGCTTTCCATGTCGTCGATTTCCACTTCTTCCTCATCCACCGACTGGGTGGCGAAGAAACTGGTGGGTGGCATCTGCTTGGGGTCGCCCACACAGACCAGTGCTTTTCCCCTGGCAATGGCTCCCACGGCCTCGCTTGTAGGCATCTGTGAGGCCTCGTCGAAGATGACCAGGTCGAATTTCTCGGAATTCATGTCGATATACTGTGCCACTGAGATGGGGCTCATCAGCATGCAGGGGCATAACTTGGGCATCAGCGTGGGAATCTGGTCGATAATCTTGCGAATGCTGGTGCCGCGGCCTTTGTTGGCGATGTTTCGTTTCAGGATGCCCATTTCCGAGTTGGCCGTGGCCGCGATGGTCTGTGAAGGAATCTGTGCCGCGAGGTGGTAATAGAGTTCCTGCTTGCAGAGATTCTGGAACTGGTAAGTCTCCTGCTTGTACTTGTCGACCATCTCTTCGAAGATAAGGCCGTTGAACTTGGCGAGCGAGGGATCCTTGTCAACGATGTCCATGGTGAGCACGTGGTATATGCTTTTCTGGAAAGCGTTTGAGGCCTGGTCGGGCTGCATGCCGTTTTTCTCGATGGCAGTGACCACCGGCCGCAGTCTGCTGGCAATCATCTTGGCGCGGCGCTCGCTCCAGAGGCACCAGTCTTTGAACGAATCGAAATGGTTGAGCCACGTGGCTGCCTGTTCGTTCAGTTTCGACAGGCGGGCCGTGGGCAACGTGTTGTACTGTCCGAGCACGGCATATTTCTCTATGTCCTTGATGATTCCGTTGAGTGTTGCCTCCTGCTTGCTCACGGCAGCCAGACGGTCGGCTGTCAGCGTGTCGCAAAGGGCGGTTTCTGAACTGTTGTAGTCGGCATGGTGGCTCAGACAGTAGTTTTTCAGCAACTGCTTGAATTTCTTCTGCTTGTCAAGCAGGTCGGGCACGTCGGCAAAGTCAGCCACTCCGGCAAACTGGCTGAATTCTTTTTTGAAGGAGCGCTTGCCGAAGAATCTGGGCAGGAACCATTTGTTGCTGATTTCCTGCCAGCGGTTCTGCCAGGTGTCGGCATCCTGCTGGATGAACTGCTGAAGCGACTGTTTGGGCAGTTGCTGCAACAGACCGTATACATCGGTTGCCCATTTCAGGTCGTTGGGTGTCAGTTCCAGTTTCACGGGTGCTTCGGCCACCAACTGCTCGGTACGGGCGTATTCTTTCTGATACTGGGGCAGCAGCGCCTGCAGTTTCTCCTTGTTCTCGTTGCTGAACGTGTGGGGGAAGAGTCCCAGAAGAGGGTGGGACGACGGATGTCCCGTCACCTTGAACACCGTGTTCAGTGTGGCAATGTCTTCAATCCACTGTGCCAGTTTCTCCTTGGTCACGTCGGCAGGCTTGGGCAGATTGTCTTTCAGTTCCTCGTCTTCAATAGACAGATGGCGCGTGATGCACTCGTATAGTGAGAATCCCGACGGCTGTTTGCGGTGCAGGTTCTCAATGTATGTTATCATCTGCTGTCGGTGGGCATAGAGTTTGTCGCTCGTGGCCTTGTATTCCTCGGGCTCTTTCACATGCAGCACATCCAGCGCTTTCTCCATTTGGTTGAGGAAATGTGTCTTTGTCACCTTGTTGCTGTGCAGTTCCAGACAGAAGGGGGCGAGCCCTATCTTGGCCAAACGCTTCTGCACCACTTCGAGGGCAGCCATTTTCTCTGCCACGAAGAGCACGCGCTTGTCTTGATACAGGGCGTTGGCAATCATGTTGGTAATCGTCTGGCTCTTGCCGGTTCCCGGAGGTCCGTAGAGGATGAAACTCTTTCCGCGTCCGCTTTCGATGACAGCCTCCATTTGGGATGAGTCAACGTCGATGGGAATACAGAAATCCATGGGTTGGTTTTTCTTGTCCACGTCGCGCGCATCCACAGCCTCTCCAGAGTCTTTCAGTGCCACACGGCCTTCCATCAGACTCTTCACTACCTCATTTTCTTTCAGTTTCTCGGCATTGGTGTGGATGTCGTTCCACATGACGAACTTGTTAAAATAGAACAAGCCCAACGATGCTTCGTCGAGTACCATCCAGTTTTTCTGTTCACGGATGGCCATCCTCACCGTATTGAGTATCTTAATCACGTCTACGCCATGTTCGTCGGTGGGCAGCGGGTCGAGCACGCTCATGTCGATGCGGAACTGTTGCTTCAGCAGTTCCAGCAGCGTGATGTTCATGATGGTGTCTTCGTCGCGCAGGCGGATGACGTAGTTCTGGCCGGCCTTTCTCACAATATCCACCGGCAGCATCAGCAGCGGTGCATAGCGGGCAATAGTACTCTTCTCGTTCTCATACCATTTCAGCATGCCGAGCACGACGAACAGCGTGTTGGCACCGTTCTCTTCCAGTGCATTGCGCGATGTGCGATAAATAAATTTCAGCGCATTGCGGAGTTCTGTTTCGCTCAGAAAGGAAGTGATCTGATGGCTTTTCTCTATGTCGGTTATCACCTTTTCGCGCAGGGAGGCAGCCTGTGTGGCCGAGCGGTACATGCCGTCGCTCTCCGGCTCAATGAGTTTCTCGGGATAGGGCACCACCGAATAGTCCTTTCCCTCTTGCAGCAAGTCCTCCAACTTATGGATGTCGAACGAGACAAACGGAATGACGCGCTTGCCCAGTTTGCAATTAATCATGTTGTTGCGCAGTGAGAAGTCAAGCAGTTTGCGCTCCCAGATGGTCTGCTTGGTAATCTCCTTCTGGTGCGTGCCCTCGTCAAGGTGCAGGTAATAGTCGTCGGGGCGCAGCGTGATGGGATAGTTCTGGCGGAACACCTCGTCGCTCTCCACAGAGACAATGACGGTGAACACGGTCTCCACATCGGCCGTGAGATTCGCCAGCATCTCCTCGGGAGCCGTGATTTTCAGCGATTCCAGTAAGGTGCTCTGTCCTGCTTGCAGCGTGTCGACAATCACTTCTTGCATCGCCATCTGCTCACCCACCAGTGCAATCTTGATGTTGTGCCAGTCTTCTTCATCGGCATTTTCCAGCGAACAGGCAATGACGGTCTTCACGTTGTTCCTCACCATTGCGTAATTGATACTTGGCTGGTATTCCAGATAGAAATTGCCGTTGCGCTTTCCGTTGATATTCTTCTCACTTTCCATGTGCTGATAGATTTCTGTGTTATCATATTTTGCCCTTTTCCGTGCTGCAGAAACGGGCATTCTTTCATCAAAATGCAAATATACAAATTATTTTTCGCATTCACCTGCATCCCTTGCAGATATTTTATATATTTTTCGTAACTTTGAATAACTTACTTCATCTCGGCATAAAAAACAAATGGATTTGTTTTGTTCTGCTCTCGATTTTTCGTAACTTTGCAACTATGATGACAAACAACTGGATAATTCTGGCATGTGCACTGATTCCTGCCATTGCCTTGTTGGTCTTTGTCTATAAGCAAGACAAACGGCCGGAACCTGTGAGACTGATAGCAAAAGGATTCCTGCTTGGAGTGCTTTCGGTGATTCCTATCTCCATTGTGGAGGCCATGCTGATGATGGCGGGAGCGGGAACCAATATGCCAACGACTCTCTTAGGCGCTATCTTCACGGCATTCATTGTGGCTGCCATTCCCGAGGAAGGTATCAAACTCTTGATGCTGAACATGCTGCTGAGACGGAACAAAATCTTTGATGAACACTACGACGGTATCGTGTATGCGGTAAGTGTGAGCATGGGTTTTGCCGCCGTGGAGAATGTGAGTTATCTTTTCGGCAACGTGGACATGTGGCAGCAGGTGGGAATCAGCCGCGCCTTGCTGGCGGTTCCTGCTCATTATGCTTTTGCCGTGCTCATGGGCTATTATTATTCCCTGTATCGTTTCAGCCGGCCGCGCAATGAGCGCTATCGTGTGATGATTCTCGCCGCCCCCGTGATAGCCCATGGCATTTATGACACCATTGCCTTCTCTATCGACATACAGCCAGCCTTGGGAGGCGTTCTCTACATCGTTCTGATATGGTTCTGCTTCCGTCTTCATAAGATTTGTCTGCAACGAATCCGCGAGCATGTGCAGAGAGACAATGCAGTGGGGCAGTAGGCATGTGTGCCATGACGAATAAAAATCCTTGTCATGTTTACTGTGGTTCGGGGATTTTTGTTTATATTTGCAAAGACTAATGACAAAGAGATGAGAATGAAGAAAACAATGGTGCTGCGATGGATGTTCCTGCTTTTGATGGCAGGGATGGCAGGCAACGGTGCCTGTAAGAGCAGCATCGCTTCAAATGCGAAGGCAAAGAAAAAGATGATTGCCATGGAAAGCGACCGTTCTGCATGGTGCCGGTTGGCCTATGGCATGGCGCAGCCTGTGCTGGAGAATATGGCAAGAGGAACATTGCAGAAGAGTATGCAGACGGAGTTCTCGCCAAGTTTTGACAACAGAAACCGGAAGGTGGTGTATATGGAGACTTTCGGCAGACTGATGGCCGGCATTGCTCCCTGGCTTGCTCTTCCCGATGACGATTCTGAAGAAGGAACGCAGCGGCGGCAGTTGCGCACATGGGCATTGCAGTCGTATAAGAATGGTGTGGATCCCGAATCGCCGGATTATTTGTGCTGGGGTGCCAGTGGGCAGAATCTTGTGGATGCTGCCTATATCGCAGAGAGTTTCCTGCGTGCGTATGATGCCTTGTGGGTGCCATTGGACGAAACCACCAAACAGCGGTATATTCATGAGTTTCAGCAACTGCGCAAGATTGATCCTCCTTATACCAATTGGTTCCTGTTCTCGGCCATCATTGAGAGCTTCATTGCCAAGGCCGCAGGACTGAGTGCTTATGACGAGTTCCGTGTGAACACTGCCTGCCGGAAAGTGGAGGAGTGGTATGTAGGAGACGGATGGTATGCCGACGGACCCCATTTCGCCTTCGACTATTATTCAAGTTATGTGTTTCATGCCATGTATCTGGAAACCCTTCGTGCCATGGTGGACGCTGGAGCGAACACACGCATTGACTATGCGAAATATGAGCAGCGGGCATTGAAACGTGCGCAGAAATATGCAGTCATACTGGAGCGGCTCATCTCTCCCGAAGGCACATTCCCCGTGTTCGGGCGTTCCATACCGTATCGGTTGGCAGCCCTGCAGCCGCTGGCATTGCTGGCTTGGCATGAGCAACTGCCGCAAGAACTGAAAAACGGGCAGGTGAGGGCTGCATTGACGAAGGTGATGCACCGGATGTTCGACGGGCAGCAGAACTTCAACGAAGGCGGATTTCTCACCATCGGGTTCTGTGGAAGTCAGCCGGAAGTGGCCGATTGGTATACCAATAATGGAAGCCTGTATATGACCTCGCTCTGTTTCATGCCTCTGGGACTGCCTGCCAGTCATCTCTTCTGGACCGATCAGCCGCAGCCGTGGACGCAGATAAAGGCTTGGAATGGGAAACCGTTCCCCAAGGATCACCGCTGGGATGACGATATCCAGACGAAAGACAAGTGGTGAGCAAGTATTTATAAATGGTCATCAGAAGAGAACAATTACAAATAGAATATGAAGAAAAAAGCAATAATCGTATTTTTGTTAGGCCTTTTTGCCGTACTGCCCACTGAGGCTAAGCGGTGGAACGCGCACGACGTGATAGGAATCATCAAGAAGGTGAATCGCTATTGGCAGGAGAACAACCCAGCCGAGGTGAACGCGTTCTGGGATAATGCCGCCTACCATACTGGTAATATTGAAGTATATAAACTGCTGAAAGACGAGGATATGCTCAATTATAGCCGCCGGTGGGCTGCGTTTAACCACTGGATGGGAGCCACGGAGATGAATCCTGCCAAGTGGGTATATCAGCAGTATGGTGAAGACCAGCAGCATGTGCTGTTCGGAGACTGGCAGATTTGTTTTCAGACGTATGTGGATCTGTATCACATTGACGGTGGCGGCGAACAGAAAGTGGCAAGGGCCAAGGAGGTGATGACCTTTGAGGCTTACAGCCGGGAGCATGATTACTGGTGGTGGGCGGATGCGTTGTACATGGTGATGCCCGTGATGACGAAGATGTATCGGATTACGGGCGACGAACAATTCCTGGAAAAACTCTATGAGAATGTGTTGTTCACAGACAGCATCATGCTGGACAAGGAGACGGGACTCTATTTCCGTGACGGCAAGTATGTTTATCCCAAGCACAAGACGGCAAGCGGACAGAAGGATTTCTGGGCCCGCGGCGACGGATGGGTGCTGGCCGGACTTGCCAAAGTGCTTCAGGATTTGCCAGAAGACAGCAAGCACTATCAGTTCTTTGTAGACAAATATATACGGCTGGCACGAGCAGTGGCCGCTTTGCAGCAGAAGAAAGGCTACTGGACACGCTCAATGATGGATGCACAGCAGGCTCCGGGACCGGAGACAAGCGGCACCGCATTTTTTACCTACGGCATGCTATGGGGCTTGAACAACGGACTCTTGGACGTTCAGGAGTTTGCGCCGGTTGTGGAAAAGGCGTGGAACTATCTTGCCAAGACGGCATTGCAGGCCAACGGACGTGTGGGGTATGTGCAGCCAATAGGCGAGCGAGCCATTCCCGGTCAGACAGTGGATGCTTCTTCAGAGGCTAATTTCGGTGTGGGTGCATTCCTGCTGGCAAGTTGCGAGTATGCCCGCTATTTAGACAAACGGCAGGGGTCCAAAAAAAAAAAGCGAAACCGTAATGAGGGCTTTCGACCCGGAGCCTTCGTGAGCATCGGAACGGGCGTGCAATGGTCAAGATAAAGGGAAACAATCATAAAATATCATGATATGAAAAACAAATTCTTTTCAGTGGCTGTGATGCTGGCTCTGGCTACAGGAGCATGGGCACAGTCTTTCAGTGAGTGGCACAACATGGCGGTGAACAGTGTGAACACATTGACAAAGCACACTACATTCTTTGCTTTTGAGAACGAACAACTGGCGCGCAGGGGCGACAGGCAGCAATCGGAACGCTTCGTATCCCTGCATGGCGACTGGAAATTCAAATGGGTGGAGAATGCCGACCAGCGTCCCACGGATTTCTTTACCGTCGGCTTCGATGATTCTCAATGGGGCAGGATGCCTGTTCCTGGCATATGGGAACTCAACGGATACGGCGATCCGGTATATGTGAACATTGGTTTCGCATGGCGCGGTCATTTTCAGAATCCCACCATGGCAGACTACAAAGAGGGCGATTTCAATATGGCCGTGCCGGTGAAAGATAACCATGTGGGCTCCTATCGCAAGACGATTTCCATTCCGGAAGGATGGGACGGTAAAGAGGTGATTGCACATTTTGGAAGTGTTACCAGTAACATCTATCTTTGGGTGAATGGTCAGTATGTGGGCTATAGTGAGGATTCGAAGGTTGCTACGGAGTTCGACATCACGAAGTTTGTGCATACAGGAGAGAACTTGATTGCTTTTCAGGTGTTCCGCTGGTGCGACGGTTCCTATTGTGAGGATCAGGACTTCTGGCGGTTGAGCGGCGTGGCCCGCGACAGTTATCTCTACTGCCGCGATGCGAAGACGCATATCGATGACATTCGCATCACACCTGACTTGGTAAACAACTATCAAGACGGATTGCTGAAGGTGAATGTGCTGGCCAGAGGAGCGTGCAACGTGGAGTTGTCACTGTATGACGCTGAAGGAAATCAGGTTGCAAGTGATGTTATCAATGCCTGGGATGAGTCGTTGCCCGCGCAGGGCGGTGTTACGCTCACCGTAAAGAATCCCCGTAAGTGGACGGCCGAGACACCTTATTTATATACGCTCGTGGCCAAGGCTGTTACTACGGCTAAACCCAAGAAGACTCGCCGAGGTGTTTTGCAGCAGGCCACTCGTATCGAGCATGAGGCAATTGTACAGAAGGTGGGTTTCCGCAAGGTGGAAATCAAGAATGCACAGTTGCTGGTGAACGGGCAGCCCATTTTGATTAAGGGTGCCGACCGCCATGAAATGGATCCCGACGGCGGCTATGTGGTGAGCCGCGAGCGTATGATTCAGGATATTCAGATCATGAAGCGGTTTAACATCAATGCCGTGCGCCCCTGCCATTATCCAGACGATCCCGTTTGGTATGACCTTTGTGATGAGTATGGCATCTATCTCTGTGCCGAGGCCAATCAGGAGACACACGGATTTGGCTATCATCCGGACAAAGCATTGAGTTATACGCCGCTCTTCTCCAAACAAATCATGGAGCGCAACCAGCATAATGTGCAAACCTATTTCAATCATCCCAGCATTATCTTCTGGAGTCTGGGTAATGAGACCATCGACGGTCCCAACTTCACGGCGGCCTATCAGTGGATTAAGAGTCAAGACAAGAGCCGTCCCATCCACTGGGAGCGTGCTGGCGGTGGCGAGAATACTGATATCCGCTGTCCGATGTATGCCACGCATGAGTGGTGTGAGCGTTATGCCAGCGACCCCAAGTCAGACAAGCCGCTCATACAGTGTGAATACAGCCATGCCATGGGCAATAGTTCTGGAGGCTTCAAGGAGTATTGGGATTTGGTGCGCAAATATCCCAAATACCAGGGCGGCTTTATCTGGGATTTCGTAGATCAGGCGTTGCACAAGGGGAATGGCTATGCTTATGGCGGCGATTATAACAACTACGACGCTTCAGACAATAACTTCAACTGTAATGGATTGATCTCGCCCGACCGCGTGCCGAATCCGCAGATGTATGAAGTGGGCTATTTTTACCAGAATATCTGGGCTGAGGCTGTGGATATCCAGAAAGGCGTGATCTGTGTGAAGAACGAGAATTTCTTCAAGGATCTGAGCAATGTGAGCATGACGTGGGCGTTGTTGGCCGACGGAGAGAAAGTGCAAGAGGGGAGCATCAGCAGTCTTGACATCGCCCCGCAGCAGTCGAAGGAGTTCACACTCCCGCTGGAATCCGACAAAGAAGAGTATCTTAACAGTGAACTGCTGCTCAACATTGATTTCCGACTTAAGCAGGCGGAGCCGCTGATGGAGGCAGGACAGACCGTGGCTTATCGTCAGTTGCCTATCAGCAAGTACCTGATGAACCCCGAAGACAACTACGATCCAAAGGTTAAATTCAAGGTGAAGAACGACAAGAAACAGGGCATCACCACTATCTCTGCAAAAGATTTCGTGGTGGCATTCAACCAAGCCACAGGACTGCTCTGCCGCTATGATGTGGCAGGATTCTCCCTGCTTGGCGAAGGAGGAACGCTGAAACCCAATTTCTGGAGAGCAGTAACTGACAACGATATGGGCGGCGGCGCTCACCGTGATTACAAGGTGTGGCGTAATCCTGTCATGAATCTTACTTCGTTTGAAGTAAAACAGACCAAGACAAAACTGGGTGAAAAGGTGGTTCATGTGAAGGTTAGTTATGATATGCCTGAAGTATTCGCCACCCTGAATTTCACTTATGCCATCAATTCCGCTGGAGAAATTATCGTGCATGAATCGATGAAGACGAGTCAGACAGAGACGGTTCCCCCCATGTTCCGCTTCGGACTGGTTATGCAGTTGCCTTATCAGATGGACAGAAGCCGTTACTATGGGCGAGGACCCGTTGAAAACTATGCCGACCGCAAAGAGTCGCAGCGCGTGGGTATCTACGAACAGACTGCCGATGACCAGTTCTATCCTTACATCCGTCCGCAGGAAACAGGAACGAAGGCAGACATCCGCTGGTGGAAACAGACGGGTCCTGATGGCGTGGGATTGAACATCACCTGTCGCAATCCCTTCTATGTCTCTGCCCTCCACTACGACCAGGAGGCACTCGACGAAGGTGATGAAAAGCACCAACGTCACGTACAGGACGTTCCGAAGTCCAAGTATACCAACCTGTTCATCGACCGTGAGCATGCGGGTGTTGGTGGAGTGAACAGTTGGAGCAAGGACGGTCTCGCTCTGCCGAAATACCGCGCAGCCTACGGCAACAAGCGCTTCGGATTCGTCATTTCCCCCATTAGGAAATGATGAACCGCCGAAAGAAACAAGCAAGCGGCATTCCTTCGCTTAGAGGAATGCCGCTTGCTATATATCTGCTGCAAATCGTTGTTGGCAATACCGTAAACAGTTGCAGGCAGTGCAGCAGACAGTTGATAATGCAGTGCTAATAGTTGCTTCTCACGTATTCGTCCACCCACTGATAGTAATTGTCAGAGAGTTGCGCATCGGGATTACCTTTCTTTCTCATGCGGGCAATCATTTTGAAACCGCGTTTCAGCACTTCTTTCTCAATGCCCGCCACATGTTGCGCAATGCCCGTGCCGGCATGGTTGATCAGTTTGGAGATGTCAATATAATCGTGATTGTTGCCGCCCTTGGCACTGAAAACATTCAGTTTCTGCGACATGGCCTGTTGGCAGAGCCAGGACGACCCGTCAGGTCCGTGTCCGACAATGGATGGCAGTTTCCCAGAAGTGCTGATCACCAGCGGCATGGCAACCGAAGCCAATGGCCATCCAATGTTCGTCCAACTGATGGTGTGCAGTGGGTTCTCTCCCTTAGTGACGCCTTGCACGAGAATGGCAGACGATGTGCTCCAACGAGGGATGAAATCGAGAAATGGGAACATCTTCGTGTGCTGTTCGTCTTGCGGCATCAAATCGTAGAGATTGATTTTTGTAAGACCGTGAGTGAGGTATCGGGGAATGCCTGTCAACAAATGTTCCATGTCTATTTCGTTGTGCTGCTGAGCATTGGCCATAAAGTCGGTGATAGCCATCAGCCGTTCCTTTCCTCTGTCCAGTTCCGCGCAGCCTGTCATGCCGTGGTTGGTGCGCATAAGGTAGCCGTTGGGAGCCACCGTTGGGTCGTTGGCATCGAATTTCACATATCCATGGTTGTTTGTCTCATAGTAGGCGCATCCACCTTGAGCATCCATTACACCAAAATTTGAATTCAGGTCCATGGGCTTGGGCAAGGTGTCGAGCAAGTGCTCGAAATCGCTCAGCGAACTGCATATCTCAAGGGCTCTGCGCATCAGACTCCCGTCGCCGTTAGAGTCGTTGCCTTCACATCCGTTGAGGTTGTAGGCGGCTGTGTTGATGATGGCAAATCCCGCTTCGTTGTGCCCGCCCCATACCGACTTCGGCTCCATGTCGCTTGCTGCAACGATGCCGATATAGCGGAATTTCTCACCTTTCACAAGCACGGCAACGTTGTTAGGTTTGCTGGTGTCGCGGTTCTTGAAGAGCATGGGACGCCCGTCTTTCGTTATCTTTCCCGAAACAATCACCGATGTACATGCGTATGCTTTCACCGATGTGAGCATCATCAGCAGAAGCACGATGGTAGTAAAGATTGGTGCTTTATTCGTCATAGGCTTTATTACATTCGTTTCGTTTTGTTGAGAAAGAGCCACTTGTCCCTATGGGATGCGTGGCTCTTAACAAAAAACGGAAGAAGTTTGTTAATATTGCTCTTTTTTTATTCTTTAACCAATACGGGGTTGGCGAATGTGGTGTAACTTCCCACCCATCCTGTATATCCGCCTGTACCGTAACCAATGCGGAGTCCATAGAGAGAATAGGTGCTTGCCACATCGTTGTTGATTACGAAGTTCCATGTGCACGTTCCGTTTTCGGCAATGGTCAGCGTGCCAATCATTCCCAGTTTGTCTGAGTTCTTTGAGTACAAAGACCCCGCACTGTTCTGGTAAAGGATTCGTGTGGTCAGTTTATAGGTTACTCCGTCTTTCACGTAAGTTGCCTCCAAGTCCACATTACTCATTACATTCATTGTATTCGTAGCCTGGTCGATGTGGACAGGAATAGTGGCACCTAAGTTGGCAATATTTCCATCGAGGAATCTCCATTGGAACTGCCCGTCGGCTGCTTTTTCCAGTTCAATCATACGTTTGCTGCCACTTCCATATTGCAGCGTGTAGGTGCCAAGCACGTCTTTGTCAAAGTCTGCTTGCTGGATTTTGAACTTGGTTGTCAGTCCGCCGGCATAGGTGATAGTGGTTTCCGTCTGTCGCGGTTTCCCCGTTTCGTTTGCGTCCAATTCAACACGTAAGTCACCATTCACGATAGAGAATCGTGCCCAGTCTACAACCGATTCTGCCACAGAGTATTCAATGCCCTCTGGCGTGCTGATGGGCAGGTTGACAGTCGTGGCATTGTCATTGCCGATGTAGTCATTTCCGTTGTTCACGATGAAATACAGGTTCTTCTGGCGGATGGTTACTGTACTGGTCACGCCGCCAGCCTTTACTCTCGCTTCCGTTTCGCGGATTTTATCGGCAGTGTTGAGTTGGCAGTTTGCATACAGTTTTCCATCTTTGATGGCAAATGTCACCCAGTCAACGTCAGAAGGTTCCACGCTGATTTCTTTGTTGCCAGAATAGGCGATGTCGATGACATGCTCTTGAGCCGCAGCAATCACTTCATAGGCATTTCCGTCGTTCACAGAAAACACAAGTCCTTTCTGCTGGGCAACGACAACGATTTCCTTGCCGTCGGCCTTGATGGTGAGTTTGCTGGAGCGGCCTTCGGTAGACGTGTTGTCTGTAACGCTCACGTTCACCTTGTTTCCGCTCGCGGTGGCGTTGCACCAGGGCTGCTCCGACTGCACCGTTACATTGCCAACGGCATCCACCGTTACAGACCCTTGCGAGGCATTGCAGTCGAAGAGCAGGTCATAGTTCTGTAATTTAAGGCTTTCCTTCGGGGTGAATTCCACCTCGTCTTCCTTGCACGATGCGGTGCTCAGCACCATGCCGATGAGTGCAAGCAGGAAAATACTGAATGTTATTTTCTTCATATTGCAATCTCCTTTCATTGTTTGGTCATTGTTTCTGGATAGTAGAGACTATAGTCGGAGTATTCCTCGCCGTCTTGTTTGAAGTATTTCATCCACAAGTCTTCTGTCGGGTTTCCTTTGTTGGTGGAACCAGAGTAGCAGCGCATGCGGAAACTGGTCACGTTGTTCGTTCCCTTCGGGTCGTAACTGTTGAAATTCAGCACGAACTTGTCGGTGTCGCCGCTCTTTCTCAGTTCGAATCCAATGGTGTCGTCCTTGTATACCGTACCCGTCATGGTGCCGGTGCGTTTCTTCGTATAGGGCGCAATCCAAATCTCCCATCCCTCGGTGGTAGTGCCGATGCTCTGTCCGAGCCACAGCAAAGTGCCGTTAGTCTTCAGATACTTCAGTTGGGCAGCCCACTTTCCTTCTTCTTTGCAAAGTCCGGTCAGCGAATAGGTCTTGCCGTCAGGGTTTGGTACCAGTTGAACGGTTGTCGTATAAGGCTCATTCAGGTCGATTTCGTAATGGAGCAGGGTATAGGTGCCTGCAAATTCATTATAGAAGCAGTAGCCTTCGGGAACGACAACAGACAGTTTCAGGTCTGTCAGTCCTTCGTCCAGACATTGCAACTCCTGCCTGCCCTCTCCCGTGGTTGCCAGTTTGAAATCCTGCATCGGCTTTCCGTTGATGGTGACAGGCCTGTACAGGCGCAGTCCCTGGTTTGTAAACAGGTAGGCTCTGGAGTATTCCTTCACCTTGCCTGCATCGGTCACAGTGAAGTCAATCCTGCGGCTGGCAGGAGCCACCTCTCCGCGAATGCTGGCCTGAGCATAAGTGCCTTCCAGATAGTCCACGATAATGTCCTCCGCATTCTGCGATGCCTCGGCCAGGTATTCGTCGGGGTTGCCCGTGAAGCGGTGCAGGGCAATCACGTTATTTGTGCGGTTTCCATGCATGTAGACATGGTCGTTGCCAACAATGCTGTCTAAGCGGAACTCGAAATCGCCCTTGTATCCCTGATAGAGCGACGAAGAGTTTCTTCCCTCAGCATAGTAGTGCAGGAACTCGTTATAGGTGTCAAACGACAACATGGGACCGCTGTTTCTCTTGAACGAGTAGTTGCTGGTCTTTGATTGGCCAGGCCGGTTCTCCCACCATGCCGTTATCTCGCCGTCTTTGAACTTCACGATATAGGCAACACCGCCAATGCTCTGGTCGGGTTGGGGGTAATAGTCCATCACCCAGCCGTCTTCAGAACTCTCAAGTACACTCTTGAAGCGGTCAAGGAAATCCTCAAGTCGCTCGGTGGGCTTTTCGTCGAATATGTCTTCCTGCTCCTTCAGACATCCCTGCATCAGCAAGGCAGCAAGCAGCAGCAACACGTATGGATAAAAATGATGTCTTTTCATATCCTTCAGTTTTTCAATTTTTCAACTTTTCATTTTTTCACCTTTTCAATCTTTCACGATGGTCAGGTCGGTAAGGTCTACATTGCCGTTGACCACGTCGTTCAGGCGGCGAGCCAGCACCTCGCGCATCACGTCCATGTCGATGCCCCACGACTTCTCCATGTATGCACGCACCATGTCAATCTTTTTCTGCAAGATGTTCTGATAGGTGTAGTCGGTGGTCTTGATGCCGTTTTCGTCGACGGTTGTCACCACGGCCTCGTCCATATAACTCTGCCACGTCTCAGCACTGCTGGTCACGTATACCGAATACAGTTCGGCGAAGTCCTCGCCCGGGCTGTGCTGTGCATACGAAGTGATGTAGCCGCGCTTGCGGTAGTCCACATTATAGGGATCCTTGCTCCATGAGTCGGCCACATAGGTGGTCTTGGTCAGTTCCTTGAACGCCACCTGGTAAGGCGAGTTCTGGTTCAGAATGTGAGTGAACTCATGGTGCATGGTCTTCAGATATTGCGAGTTCAACTGTCCTGCGCCTAAGTTGATGTTCTCCTTGATATGGTTCACACCGGCCAGCCAGATTTTCTTTCCGCCTTCGGCTGTTCCCAGCACCTTGGTACCGTTGTTGTTATACTCCCAGGTTCCCACAAACACAATCTGCTTGGGGAAATTATGGCGGGTAAACGAGATGCCGGCGGCTTCATCGTAGGCTTCCAGGCAGCAGTGTTTCAGCACATGAGCCAGAATCACGGCCGACTCATACGATGCCGGCACGGTGTAATAGCCCAGACGGATGTCGTTGTAAGTCCACCGCCAGTCTATCTTCAGATTGTAAGGCTCCACCACGTATGTGTTCAGCCATTTGTCAAAAGGAGTGTCCGACACATCCTTGTCGGCAACGATGATGCTCTCTTTCTGTATTTCGTCATCATCATCGCATGCTGACAGCATCGGAGTCAGGAAAAGAGGAGCCAGTAGCAGCATGGCTATTCTTTCCCACTTTTTATTGATATGCTTGAATACTTTCATAATGATATGATTTTTACTTTCATTTTTTCTCTTTTTCACCTTTCAGTTTTTCAACTTTCCACCTTTTCAGTGCTACCTTGGATTGCGTTGGAATCCGGCATCAATGGCACGCTTCGGAATCTGGAGCGTGCGGCGCAAGTCATCAACTTTCAGCATGTCGCTAACGTCTTCAATAGAGGAACCGTCGAAACCGATGGAGCGGCGGTAGATCTCAATGCCATAACGGCGGATGTCCCACCAGCGCAGTCCTTCCACAAAGTGGGCAATACGCCGCATTTGCAGCACGCACTGCAGCAGACATTCTTGCTCGCTGCCTTCTGCTCCGATGTTGAATGCCGGGTGCAGATGCTTCTTGATGGTAGGATTCAGCGGCTCGTAATAGTCAATCTTGTTGTAGAATTCGGTGATGCTGTTCACGGTCAGCGTGTTTGGTGTGCGGTAGATGGCTCTTGCCCATACGTTCATGTCGTTCACGGCAGCCTCGTAGTTGCCCAGCATGATGTAAGCCTCGGCGCGCGAGAGCAGCACCTCGTCGCCGGTGAGCGGCGTGTAAACTGAACGTGTGTATCCCGTACCTTTTATAATATTGGTGTATTGGAAGAAATAGGGCAACTTGAACCACAGCACGCGGTCGAGTGTGTTGCTGCTGTAGGTGAACGGCTGCACGTAGTACATGGTGTATTGGTCGCCCCAAACGTTCTTCGCCCTGATGGTCTCTGTGTCGCCAATCACACGGCCGTGAGAATAGTAGTTCAGTGTGGAATAGTTTCCGAAATTGTTTCTCAGGTTACCGTAGGTGGTGCAGATGAGCAGGTTGGCGTTGGCTTCCGCATCAATCCACTTCTGGCTTTGCTCCGTGGCATTGCGGGCAACGGTTGCCTGGTCAGCCCAGTTGCGAATCATTTCCGATGGAGTGTTGCCCAGCACCACGTTAGCGCATTCCACTGCCTTCTGCCATTGTTCGGTGAACAGGTAGAAGCGTGTGGCAAATGCATAGGCAGCATTGATGTTGAAGTGATACTTCGGAGCGTCTTCAATGTTTGTCTCTCCGATATTGGGCAGGGCTTCCTCAATGTCTTTCTGGATGAGTTCATAGGTCTTATCCAGTGTGCCGCGATCGTATTGCGGGTTCAGTTCGCGCTCCACCTCATACTGATAGGGAATGCCCAGGTTCTGTGCGTTCTTCGCTTTGTCGTAAGGAGCACAGAAGGTGTTCACCAGAATGAAGTGATGGTAGGCGCGCAGCATAAGGGCCTCTGCCTTGGCTTCGCGCAGTTCGGTAGTGGTGGGGCCGCCCAGGTTCTCAATTGCCTCAAGGGCCATGTTGGCTGTGGTGATGCCTCCGAAGCAGTCGCTCCACAGGTTTGCCGGTGAGAATGTGGCTTCCTCTGATACCTCCGACCACATCCAGCAGGAGTCGGCGAGCGACGTATGGCTACTGTAGCGCGGGTAGCAGTCCATGTTGTCCGACATCAGTTCGTTGAAGAAGATATAGTCGTGTACGGGATAGGCTGATACCAGCAGGTCGGTCACTTTGTTGGGCTCGTCCACTTCTGTGCGGTTGTCCGGCATGGTGTCCAGGAACTCGTCGCACGAGGCAAGCAGACTGGCTGCCAACAGCAGGAGGCAAGCGTATACTCCTGCTTTCATCTTATTATAATATATATATGTGTTCATAATGCTCAATTCTCAATTGTCAATTCTCAATTTTCGATTCCTTACATACCCACTCTCAGTGTGAAAGTGAACTGCTTGGCCATTGGCACAGCCACACCACCTGAGTTGATGAACTCCGGATCCTGTCCGTTCAACTTCTTGTCGGCATAGAGCAGGAAGAGGTTGGTGGCCTGAAGTTTCACGCTGAGGTTGCTCAGTTTCACTGATTTCACCAGTTTCTTGGGGAAGTCATAGCCCAGCGACATTTCTTTCAGGCGGATGAAGTCGCCTTTGGCAACGCGCTCGGTAGAATAGTTGTAGGAGTTGTAGGCACGAGCGATATACGTCGTGTAGTTGCTGCGCTGCGAGTCGCTGTTGATCAGACGGCTCGAGATGGCGGGGATGGTGGTGCGGTTCTCGTCGCCCGGCACCATCCAGCGGTTGCGGAACTCCTTCGGGGTGGCAGTAAGGTCGCTGTAGGAACTGGAGAATACGCGGTCCAGACGGATGACGTTGCCAAACGAGTAGGTCACGAACACATTCAGCGTCAGTCCCTTCCACTTGAAGATGTTTCCTAAAGAACCCATGTCGGTGGGCTCGGCAGGACCAGAGTAGACCAGCGAAGCAAAGCCTTCGGGCGTGGTGTCCTGGAAGTAGGTACCCGTTGACGAAACAACACCGTTGTGGTTAATCACCTGCGGAACGCCTTCTGAGTTCAGACCGGCAAACTGCACGCTGAACAAACTGCGCACGGGATAGCCTTCGCGGGCGAAACCGGAACCGCTCACAAATCGCCACAGGTTGCTGTTGTTCATCAGTTTGGTCACCTCGTTATGAGTGTGCGAGTAGATGAAACTGGTGGTCCATGTGAATCCCTTGCTCTTGATGTTGGTGGTAGAGATGCTCAGTTCCACACCGTCTGATTTCATTTCGGCCACGTTGCCCGGCTTAGTGTCCTCACCGGCCAGACCTTGTGTGTTCATGTAACCAATCAGATCGTAGTTGTTACGCTTATACCACTCGGCCGTGATATTGATGCGGTTGTCGAGGAAACCAAGGTCGGCACCGATGTTCAACTCGTGCTTCTTCTCATAAGTCAGGTCGTAGTTGGCCACGCGGCTGATATACATGCGGTTTTCCTTCACCGACGTGAACGGGCGCCAGGGCTGACCTGAATAGATCACGTCGCGCGAGTTGGTGACCGACGACGGTCCGCGCTCGGCAGTAAGAGAATAGGAAACGCGGAAGGCCAGGTGAGAGAACGCTGGCTTCAGTTTCTGGAAGAATTTCTCCTCGTGTACGTTGTAGGCACCCGAGATGTTCCACGTGGGCAGCCAGCGGGCCTGACGGCTCTTTCCCAGTTTGTTGGTTCCTTCGTAGCGGTAGGTTCCGTTGATGGTGTAGATGCCGTTAAACGAGTAAGAGGCGTTGGCAAAGAAGGCGGCACTGCGCTCGTGCTTGTTGGCGAGCGAGTAGTATTGTGCATTCTCCTCGGCGCTTTTCTTGAACACCTCATATACATAGTAAGGCACCTCGCCCTTGGAGTATTGCATACCCCAGCCGCGGAACCAGGTGGAATGGCGGTCGGCACAGTTGGTCTCCAGACCGCCGTAGAAGTTCACGATGTGCTTTTCGGCAAACACGTCGTTGTAGTTCACTGAGCCGCGGAAGTCCCAACCGAACATGCGGTTGTCGGTGCGGTCGATGATACCACCTTCGGGCAGCACGGTGATGGGCAGTGCGCTCAGGTCGTCAGGATTGGTATAGAGATATCGGTTGTTGTCCATGATGGTGGTGGTGGCCATGGCGCGGTAGGCCAGAGCCTGGTTCGAGTTGTCCCTGATGTTGTGCTCCTGTGTGGTGGCCGAGTATTTGGCTGCCACCAGTCCGCTCAGTTCCACTTTCTTCACGGGCTTGTAACTCAGTTTTCCCTGCAGGCGGAAGTCGCTCACGTTGATGTCGATGTAGTTCTCCTGCAACTCATGGAAGATGTTGAACTCCGTATAGTTGCGCTGGTAGTATTCATCGGGGTCGAGCGTACGCGAGGTGTTCAGCGCGTAGGAGAACGGGTTGATATCAAATCCGCGGTCCACACTACCGCTCACCACGTCGGCCTCGCTGTCGATGGTTCCCGGTGCTTTTTGCTTACGATAGGACGCGTTGCCAATCAGGTTCAGCGTCAGCCGCTTGTTCAGGTTGAAGTTGGTGTTCATGTTCATGGTGTAGCGCTGCACCTTGCTCGACAGCGTCCATCCTGGGTCGTCCATCACAGAGAACGACATGTAGTGCTGGGCTTTGTCGGTACCGCTCTGCACGCTTATACTGTGGTTATGCTGGATGGAGTTCTTGAACAGCAGGTCAAACCAGTCGGTGTTGCGGAACTCTGCTGCGCGCAGATACTCGGCCTTGGCCTCTGCCGTGTTGGGCAGTCCGAACAAACCGCTGCTGTCGTCATACTGCGACATCAGTTGATACATCTTTCCATATACACCGCTGTTCTTCGCATTGGCGCGTCCGGCATAGGTCATCAGACCTTTCTGCTCCAGTTCCTGATAGATTTCCATCTGCTCCTGCGAGTTCATGATGTTGAACTGGCTGTACATCGGCTTCAGGCGCATGGTGTATTCACCTGTATAACTGATTTTGGTCTGGCCCACCTGTCCTTTCTTGGTGGTCACAACAATCACACCGGCCATGGCGCGCGCGCCATAAATAGATGTGGCAGAACCGTCTTTCAGAATCTGGAAACTCTCAATGTCGTCGGCATTGATTCCGGCAATGGCCGAGGAAATCAGCGTGTTGGCATCACCGCTCGACAAATCGTCGGCATCCACGTCTACCACGTCTTCCATAATCACGCCGTCAACCACCCACAACGGCTTCGAACTGCCGTAGATGGAAGTGGCACCGCGCACGCGGATCTTCGGAGCCGTACCGAAGGTTCCCGATACGTTCTGCACCGACACTCCGGCAGCGCGACCTTCCAGCGAGCGGCTCGCATCGGCAAGACCGTCAATCTTGCTGTCCTGACCGCTCAGTTTGGTGGTGGCACCGGTGAACAGTCGTTTGTCCACTTTCTGCATACCTGTCACAACAACCTCTTCCAGTGTGGTCTCGTCGGGAAGCAGTTCAATGCGCATGTTCTGCTTGCCTTTCAGAGTCTGAGGCTGCATTCCAATGTAACTCACGGTGATAGTCGGATTCTGCTGGCTGGTGCTGAGCGTGAACTTACCGTTTACATCGGTTATCACACCGGTCTTGCTCCCTTTCAGAGTGACCGACGCACCGATGATAGGTTCACCGTCTTCATGAGAAACCACCACGCCAGTGATCTTCGTCTGAGCCATTGCCGCTCCTGCAAACAGGAATAGCAATGCCAGTAGCGTTGTTAGTTTTTTCTTCATATTGTTAGGTTTTATTAAATAGATGTTTAGGTGCTAAACCGTACGTTTTTACGTCTTTTTCTTTCAAAATAAAGACTTTTTTGAGTTTATTTTTGCAAATTTATAAAAAAACGACCTTTCTTCTTTCTTTGTGCCACTGACAATGTTTCACCCGTAAAGACAGATTATCCCAATTTTTAGGGTTTTTAACAAAAATGTATCATGTGGCAATCTTCTTGCTCTTCGTTTATAAAAGACGGAGATGGCGGTTGTCATGAGCGTGGCAGGGGCATCGCTTGTCCTTTCCTTTTTTTCCTTTCTTGGCTGTTGACGATTGACTGATTTGCCCAGCAGTCTCCTGTTCCTTGGTTTGAAATTGTGTGATTGGTAATCAAGGCTGATGATGTGACGTGCCATTCGTTATTGTTTCTGGATATGAAACCATTGTAATCGATAAGGGAAACCATGGGAATGGAGTGATGATTGCGGCAGAATGGTAAAGTAAATTAATGTAATTTGCTGGGTAATTTAACTTAATTTGAAAAGTGAATTAACTTAATTTGCAAGGTAAATTAATGTAATTTGCTGGAGCATCCCATTGCTTCGGATGCTCGAAAACGGTGTTCCTGACCATGAAAAGCGGCACTTCCTGTTGAGAATAATGGCGTGCCGCTTTGCTGGCTACGCACTATTCTGAATCGGTGGGATTGGTATTGAGGTGGGCCTCGCGGTATTCGGCGGGCGACATGCCCGTTTGTGCCTTGAAGTAGCGCCTGAAATTGCGGGTGGTGGAGAATCCGCTGTTCATGGCGATGTTGTCAATGGTCATCTGCGGATCTTCGCGAATCAGTTTGCAGGCGTGGGCAATGCGTTTGCTGTTGATGTAGTCCGACAGGTTGGCTGCGTCGCCGAGCACCTCGTGGAGCACGGGGGTGAGGCTGTTCTTGCTCACATCCATGAGCCGTTGCAGTTTCTCGCGGCTGAAGTCAAGTTGCAGATAGGCTTTCTCTTCGTCGATAATCTGGCGGAACTTCTGCACGAGCGCGGCACGCCGCTGTCCGCTGGCAGCCGACGGTTTCTGCTGTTCGTCGGTGTTGTTCTCTTCTGCTTTCACGGGTTGCTGGCTCTTTTCTATTTCCTGCTGGTATTCGTTGATGGTGTCGAGTTGGCTGATCAGCAGTTTGTTCTTGCGCAGCATGAGCAACTGCTGGCGATAGGAATAGAAGGCAAATGCCAGCGCGAGCAGCAGGAGCACGATGGCGGCCCCGGCGAAGATCAGGTATCGCTGGGCGTCGGCGCGCTTCTTCTCCAGTGCAATCTCCTTGTCATGGGTCTGGTAGACGGCAGAGAGGCGCATGGCTTCGTTCTCGTTTTCGCGGAGCAGCAGACTGTCTTTCACGCGTACTTGCCGCGAGCGGTAGTCAAGAGCCTTTTGCAGCAGTCCCTCTTTGTGGCAGATGTCGGCGAGCATGCCCAGCACGCTGGCATAGCGGGTGCAGAAGGTGTCTTTGTGCTCCCAGTAGGGCAGCGACTTGTAGTAGGCCTGCTGTGCTCGGGCGAAGTCGCCGAGCGTGCAGTAGTAGTCCAGGATGAGGTTGTTGCCGCGTGCCGTCTGCGAGAGGTTTGTCTTTCTGAATTTCTGTTCATAGAGCCTTGCCTCACCGAAGTCTTTCTTCAGCGCGTAGAAGTCGGCCATCTTCGAGAATGTGAGTCCTCGTTGTGTGTCGAGGTATTTGGGCGACGGGCTCTCGGCCTGTGTCTCCATGGTTTCGAGCAGTGCCTCGCGCATCTTGCCCTGCTGGATGGCCTCGTCGGTATTGTCGGTCCAGAGGCTGTTCATCATTTGTCCGTAGCAGTAGGAGAGTGTGCGCTGCGCTTCCTGTGTGTCCATTTCCTTGAGCATTTGCTGGGCACGCAGCATATAGTCGAGTCCCTTGCTCTTTTCTTTCATGAAATACATGCTGTAGCCGGCATTCAGCATGAGGCGCGCCATCGAGTAGTTGTCTTTCAACTGGTCGGCCAGTGAGCATCCCTCGTCGCTGAAGCGGATGCACTCGGAATATCTTCCCAGGCTCACCTCGATCTGAGAGGTGAGGACGAGCATCTGCAGATGGCGTTGCGGGTTGTTGGTTACTTCGTCGTATGAGAGTGCGTGCGTTGCATAGTCGATGCTCTTGTTCAGGTCATAGTAACTGTCAAGGCAGATACTGGCCTTCATGCTGTCGGCGCGCCAGGGTGCAATGGAGCCTGCCTGCTGGGCGCTGTCAATCAAGGCGATGATGCTGTCAGCGGGCAGTTCTGCGCGCAAGTCGTTGATATGTTGGATGGTGAGTATGCTTTCGGCAGTGGTTTCCTTGCTGGAAATGGCTGCATGCTTCTGGCACGAAGATGCCAGAAGCAACAGCAGTACGTGTATAATCAGGAGTAGTCTTTTCATCAGTAATCTCTTTGAGTGTCGGGATATAAGTTGTGTTTGCCGTGTAAACCAATGCAAATATACAGATTTTTTCCGGAAAATGAGTACGAAGGCGTACAAAAAACATCAAAAAAATGTACTGATTAAGAAACTTTTTCCCAACATGGGGAAAATATATCCCAATTAAAGGTGGGGGGTTGCATAATACCTATTTATTTATTATCTTTGTATTGAGAATATCGAATCTTAGAAACAAACAATCTGTTAATTCAAATAAGCAATACATGAGAATCATAAAGTTAGCAGCCATGCTGCTCATGCTTGCCGTAGTGCCAGAGGCAATGGCATGCACCACTGCCATTATCAGTGGCAGATATACTATTGACGGCCGCCCGCTGATGCTCAAGAACCGCGACAGCAGCAGGATGAACAACGTGTATGTGAGCGGTGACTCTGCCAAGTATGCGTGGATTGCCGTGGTGCCTATCGAGGACGATAGCGACCGCGGCGTGATGTACGGGCAGAACGAGGTGGGACTTGCCGTGATGAACTCCACCTCGTACAACCTGCTGCAGAAGACCGACAACCCGCTGGCCCGCGGCAACATCATGTGCTGGGCGCTGGAGCGCTGCTCTACGGTGGATGAGTTTGAGGCGATGATTGCCGAAATGAAATACTTCTCCTATGGCAGCAACTACGGCGTAATGGACGCGCAGGGGCATGCTGCCTATTTCGAATGCGGTCATCTGGGCTACAAGAAATACGACGTTGACGATCCCACGGTGGCTCCCCACGGATATATCGTGCGCTCCAACTTCAGCATGAGCGGAGACATCAAGGAGGGTAAGGGCTTCGCCCGCTATAACAAGGCGGTGGAGATTCTGGAGGAAGACTATCAGAAGAAGCAACTGGGATGGCGCTCGCTGTTGAAGATGGCACGCTGCCTGGAGCACGGTATGACCAAGGTGAACCTCTATGACCAGATGCCTGCCGACGAGAATGCCGAGGACATTGTCTATTTCTGCGACTTCATTCCCCGCTATACCACGGCTTCGGCCTACATCGTACAGGGTGTGAAGAATGGCGAGAACCCGCTGCTCACCACCGGATGGACGTGCATTGCCAGCCCGATGGCCACGGTCACCATCCCCATCTGGACGGCTCCCGCCAGCCAACTGCCGCAGTGTGTGCGCAGGGACGAGGGCGGCAGATGCCTGCTGGTTGACTGGTCAACGGCGTTTAAGAGTTATATATGGCCACTGGAATACAGCGACGGACAGAACTATATCCGCCTGGGCAGGCTCATCAACAAGGCCGGCACCGGCATTCTGCAGCAGATACAGCCCGTGGAAGACGAGATTGTGAAGCGCGGCGAGAAACTGCAGAAGTCGTTCTACAAGCACAACAAGATTGACGAGCGCAAACTGAAAGAGTATTACGACTGGGTGGACCGTTTCGTGGCTGATGAGTATGCCAAGATAGGAAACAGCCACAGCGTGCGGATCAATTAACGGAGAGCGGCCTGCTGCCGCCTTTCCTCCGGCAGAAAAGAAGAAACCCCAGCGATTCCTGCATGATGGAGTCACTGGGGTTTCTTGTTGTTTGACTGCCCGCTCGCTATTTGCGGAATATCTTCCTGCCGTTGCGGATGATGATGCCCTTGTAACTGTCGTTTACGCGCTGGCCGTTCAGATTGTAGGTCTTATTGTCGCGAACTGCTTCGCGGCCTGTCGGAATGCTGGCGATGCCGGTGGGGATAACCGTCTCAGGACTGTTGGCCACCTTTTTGTCGCTCAGCGTGAGGGTGCCGTCGTCGGCCACGGTGAGTTCCCAATAAATCGCTCCTTCATAGCGCTGGCGGATGGGGCTGCGGTATTTCAGGTTGTTCTTGTCGTCGTTGAAACAGGCGAAGAACACGCGGTATTTGCCGGGTTTGATGCCCGAAGGCGTCTGGTCGTGGTCGGCATCATAGCCTCCATAACTCTTGCCCACGCGGCTGTTGATGTCGAGAGCCACGTAGGTACCGCCGGTGGGCGATTTCGTGCGCACATCATAGTTGCTGCCGCCGTCGAGACTCTCATAGCGCACACCTGTGTATCCTTTGAAGTGTACGGGTGTCCAGTTGAACACACCGCCCGTGTTCAGGATGACGCGGTTGTTCTTTATGCTGATGTTATAAGAGTCGTTCTTGTAGTCGCCCGTGCCTCTGCCCACCACCAACTGGTATTCCTGCTCCTCGCCTTCGCCCAGTTGAGGCGCGGCCTTCAGTCCGTAGATGAATCCGTTGGCCTTGAAATTATACGAGCGCGTGGTGGTGGTAGGTGTCAGGGCCAGCATGTCGAAATAGCCGGCGCTGCTCTTTCCCCATCCCCAGTTGACGTGCACCATGCCCTCGGCATCGATGCCGTCGAGCACAAAGGCATGGCCTCCGAACTCGGAGTCGGTGCCGGAGTGCATCAGCGGGCATCCTGCCATGAGTTGGTCGTAGACCAGTTGGCGCCATTCATAGTCGGTGTAATAGTCTTTCGACGTGTGGTTCACGGCAGCATAGCCGAACACTTCGTAGAACCTGCGGGCTGCTGTGGTGACGCTTCCGCCGGTGGCACTTGAACCGTAGTTCAGCCCAGCCGCGGCACCGCAGTCGAACATCAGTTGCGAAACGGCATTCTTCTCGGCCGTGGTAGCCGACGAAGGATAGGTGTCGCGCATGTTGTTCCAGTCGTAGGTGCTGTTGATGGTCACGTGAACGGAGTCGCTGGCAGTTCCCTTGGAGTCGGTCTTGTAGGCATAAGCCACCGATTTGTTGCTCACCGACGAGGGGTATTTGAAATACCTCACCACCATGGCCATGGCTGTGGCCACGCATCCCGTGAGCGAAGTCTTGCCCGTATAGTCGGCGGGGCACTTCAGATTGTAGGGACTGCCCTGCTGCCAGTAGGTGGTGAGCAGCGGACTAACCACTTCGTAGGTGGCATTGTCCTTGCCTGTTGCCTTTGCCTTGATGCCGTTTCCGGCCCTCACCTCCAGGTTCTCGTTGATCATGTCAAGGCAGTCTTGCATGCAACAAGGGATTTCGATGAGGCCGTCCGACTCATTGCTGTAGCCGATGATGGGGCTGAAAGCCTCGTTGCGCGCCACGATGACATATCCCCCGTTGCCGGCAAACATCTTGTATTGACTGTCTTCTGCCACGGTGGCCAGCGTCTGGTTTTCGTTGTTTCCCATCTGGCGCTTTGCCATGTTTTGCGTGTTCAGTTGCTTTCTGGCAATTGATAACATCTCATCGTCGGTTCGCATCTGTGCCATGGCGGACAGAACCCCCGCCGCCAAGAGCATGGCAGCAATCATCGTTCTCTTGTTCATGTCGTTCCTTTTGTTTTAAGTGAGCCCTCTGATGACAGGCTTATTTCAACACAACTTTCTTTCCGCCCATGATGAACACACCCTTCTTGGGGTTATTCACGCGCACACCGTTCAGGTCGTAAACGGCGCTGTTGTCCTTGTCGGCATTCACTTCGCTGATGCCTGTAGCGGTTCCTAACATGAGATAGCCTCTGCCTGCTGCCACTTCGGTGTCCTCAGTTACCTTGGTGAAGGTGGTAACGTCGGCTGATTCACTGCCGTCGGCAGGATCAGCAGGTGTGAACACATAGTAGCGGGTGTTGCTGTCGGATGCGGGCAATGTTACTTTCTTGGCATTGGCCGTGAGCAGGTTGGTGTAAGAAACGGAGGGTTCTGACGTGAGAATCTTTCTTCCGTAGGCTGCCGATGTGGTTGCCGTGCCGTGATACTGATAAATCAGGGCTGTGTTTGCCGGGATGTTGTATTCGCCGGTCTTCAGTTTTTCGGTCTCAACGGTGACACCGTCGGCGGTCTCGGTTGCATTCTTCACATACCAGATGTTCAGGTTTGACTCGGGATTGCTCAACTTCACCGGCACCTGGCAACTCAGAATCTTGATCTTCTCGGTGGCCACGGGGAAGGTGAAATACACATACAACAGGTCACTATAGGCAGAGAAAGCCGTTACATGCTCGGGCTTTACCAGCGACAGGCTGAAGCGGATCTGTGCGTCAGAGCCCAGTCCTGTGAAGGCATCGGTGCCCACGGTAGGCACTTTGCTCGTAAGGAAATAAATCTTCAAGCCCGAGGCAGAGCAGCCTTTAAAGGCGTTGTCGCCGATTTCTTCTATCGACGGGAACTCCAGGTTGCCGGTCAGGGCGGTGCATCCCTCGAAGGCACTTGCGCCTACTTTCTTCACATACGTGCAGGCAGCAATCTTCTTGATGTCGGTCTGGCCTTTGAAAACTTCGTCGGCAATCTCGGTGACATGGTATTTATAGCCCGAGGTAAGGGCAAGTGCTGATACGTAACTCGTCTTTACTTCGGTGAGCGGTGTCTCCTCTGCCTGTGTGAATTTGTAGAGTTTGATATCACCGTAGGTTACGTCTTCACCGTTAATCTCACACGGTGTCAGCACTTCGAATGCGAATGTGGCTCCACTTGACTTAATAGAAAACTTATAACCTTCGGTATTGGCTTCAGCGGCATTTGCTGTTGCGGCGCACAAAAGAGTGAGTGCGGCCAGGAATAAAACGCGTAAACTTTTTTTCATAATCAATGTTTTTAGTTGTGTATTATATAAATAAGGTGTATCTCGGCGATGATGATGAGTGAAAACTAAAGGGCATTCGTAAAGCAAAAGGAGAAAAAAGGCGATACCCTTCAGGCTGTTGTCTCTGGCGAAGGCGACGCCCAAACGATAAAGCCTTTCATCTCCCGCCGCAAAGCGGCATACCTACAAATTAATCGCTATTTAGTCTTCCATGTATATCCAGATACCTTGTTTGCCCATGGCGGCACCGTTGGCATCCTCGTTCTGCAGGATTCCGTAGCCGCTTTGGCCGTCCTCGTTGATTTTCAGGATTTCAGAACCTGTTAACATTTCCTCGCTCTCCATCATCTTGATGGCTGTCGTAGGGTGAATATATTCTTTTTTCATGTTATTATAGTTTTATTGGGTAATCTTTGTTTGAGTGCCATACACACTTATTTCTTCAACACTTTCTTTCCGTTCACAATCACCACGCCCTTGTAGTTGTCGCCCACGCGCTGGCCGCTGATGCTGTAGATCACGTCCTTCAGCAGTGCATTGGCTTTCACTTCGCTGATGCCTGTTGTCATTTCATCGTCAACGATGGTGAGGGTGTAGAAGTTCTTTGCACCTTCAGCGGGAACTTTCAGATAAGCCTTGCCTGCGGCCACTGCCTTGTCTGCTGCCAGATAGAAACCAACGCCGTTGACTCCATCGTTCAGGATGTAGTTGGTGCCGTTGTCTTCAGAAGCAAGTGCTTCGATGTCCTCAGTAACTCCCACGAATGCATTGCCATCGTTCTTGCTTACAGTGCCGCCCTTCACGGGGACAAACTCCTCAGCACCACCCTCAGCATAGAGCAATACGCCCTCGCCATTGGTCACGGTATTCACTCTTGTCAGTGTGATGCCAGTGCCGCTGACAGAAGCCTTGTATGCCTTGATGTTCGTGTTAGAGAAGTCAAATGGCAGCCAATGGGCTGTAAAGGTAGCAAATCCGGTAGAGCCAACGGTAACTTTTGAGAACGGGCATTCGTCGAATGCTGTGGCTGGTACGTCTGGGCATTTTGCCAGATCGCTTCCGCCGTTTCCAATTTGGTTGAGTGCTGTACAACCCTTAAAGGCATTCTCTCCAATTCCTGCAAGGTTTAAGGTGTTTGCGAGTCTTTTGATGCTTGTGCAACCTTCAAAAGCACTTTCGCCCACGGTGGCTGAACCTGCTCCACTAGAAGTACAGAACTTGACAGAATTCTCGGTGTTGCCTAACTGATAAAGACTTGTGCAGCCATAGAATGCTCTGTCGCCGAATTCTGCAATATTAGTACAGGCATTGGCGGGACTGAATGTCTCCAGTGCGGTGCATCCCTCAAAGGCGCTTGCACCAATTTTGGTTAGTTTCGATGAATTTCCAATAGTTTTAATGTCAGTTTGGTCCTTGAATACTCCATCAGCGATTTCTACAACGTAGAATGATCCAATGGAGGAAAGTTTGAATCCAAGAGAGCGATTACTACCGATTTCTGTCACAGGGTTTTCGCTATCTTGCACAAACTTGTACAGTCTAACTGTTCCATATACCTCTGTACTTTCTTCTGTTGCTGCTTGGTAAACAGTAAGAACCTCGTAGTAAAACTTTGCGTTGCCTGATGAAAGCGAGAACTTATATCCCACCTCATTTGCAGCAAATGCCGAACTTGCAATCATGGCAAAAACAGCCATGGCAAAAAAGCGTAATGTTTTTTTCATAATCGTCTTTTTTTTAGTTTGTAATTTATAAATTGTTGTTTATTTTGGTTATTTAGTAACAAATCGATGCAAATATACAGAATATCCGTGTACGCGTGTTATTAAAAGGGGTGACAATGTTTCACACGGGGTGAAGGATGTTCCCTGTTTTAAGATTTTTAACACATTTCGGTATCATCAGAAATAAGGAGCCTTCGCAGTGAGAGTTGTCAAAGAAAGCGAAGAAAAAAGAAGTGAAAGCACCCGTCGGAGAAGAGGCGCGAATGGCTGCGGACAGATGTTTTTCGCAGACGATTCTTTGCAGAATGAAAAAGATTGTTTATCTTTGTGGCATCAATAAGCAACCTATGGAAACAACAGAAAAAGAAAATATGTATATGAAGGCAATCAGACTTTTCACGGCCGTGGTGCTGGCAATGGCCGGCACCATGCTGTATGCACAGCAGACATTCACAGTGAACGCGAAGAAGCCGGGGGCGCCGATACAGCCCACCATGTATGGCATCTTCTTCGAGGACATCAACTTTGGAGCCGACGGCGGACTCTATGCCGAAATGGTGCAGAACCGCTCGTTTGAGTTTCCGCAGCAACTGATGGGGTGGAACGCCTTCGGCAACGTGACCATCGACAAGGCCGATGCTGCCTTCAGCCGCAATCCCCACTACGCTGTGCTCGCCTACAGCGGCCATCGCGAAAAGCACACCGGACTGGAAAACCACGGATTCTTCGGCATGGGACTGAAGGCAGGCATGAAATACAACTTCACGGTGTGGGCGCGAACCAGCGGCGACGGGGATGCCCGGATACGCGTGGAGTTGATTTCCCACAAGAACGACGTGATGAACAAACAGCGCATCGACATCAAGGGGCGCAAATGGACGAAATACACCGCCACGCTGGAGTCGCCCGTCACCGATGCCAAGGGCGGCCTGCGCATCTTCCTGGAGGGGAAAAACGGTGTCCATCTGGATCATGTGAGCCTCTTCCCGCAAGACAGTTGGAAGGGACTGCTGCGCGCCGACCTGGTGAAAGACCTGAAAGACCTGCACCCCGGCATCTTCCGTTTCCCCGGCGGCTGCATCGTGGAAGGCACCGAACTGGCCACGCGCTATCAATGGAAAAACAGCGTGGGACCGGCAGAGGACCGGCCGCTCAACGAAAACCGCTGGAACTATACCTTTGCCCACCGCCTGTTTCCTAACTATTACCAGACCTACGGACTGGGCTTCTATGAGTTTTTCCTGCTGTCGGAGGAAATCGGAGCAGCCCCGCTGCCGATACTCAGTGTGGGACTGTCGTGCCAATACCAGAACAGCGACGACGATCCGCATGCCCATGTGGCCGTCGGCGACCTGCAACCTTATATCGACGATGCGCTCGACCTGATAGAATTTGCCAACGGAGCGACTGACACCAAGTGGGGCGGCCTGCGTGCCAGCATGGGCCATCCCGAGCCGTTCAATCTGGAATACATCGGCATTGGCAACGAGCAGTGGGGACCTATGTATCCCGAGCGGCTGGAGAAGTTTGTCAGTGCCATCCGCGCCAAATACCCGAAAGTGAAGATTGTGGGAAGCGCCGGACCGTCGCCCGACGACAACGACGGCAAGCAGTTCACCTACGGATGGGAGCAGATGCGCCGGCTGAAGGTGGACTTGGTGGACGAACACTACTATCGCAACCAAGACTGGTTCCTGGAGAACGCCACCCGCTATGACTCTTACGACCGCAAGGGTCCGAAGGTGTTTGCCGGAGAATATGCCTGCCACGTGAAAGAGCACGCCGCCGACTTCCCCACCGCAAAGAACGTTTTCGATGCTGCCCTCTCAGAGGCTGCCCTGATGACCGGACTGGAGCGCAACGCCGACGTGGTCTATATGGCCACCTACGCCCCGCTCTTTGCCCATGTGGAGGGGTGGCAGTGGCGCCCCGACCTTATCTGGATGGACAATCTCACCACCGTGCGCACTCCCAACTACTACGTGCAGCAGATGTTTGCCTGCAACAAGGGAACCCACGTGCTGAAGGTGGAAGGCAGCCAGGGACCGCTGTTCGTGTCGGCCGTCTACGACAAACCCGCCAACGGCTATGTGCTGAAAATAGTGAACACCTCCAGCGAGCCGCAGCCCGTGGCCGTCACCCTGAAGGGTGTGAAAGTGCTGGGCGCAGGAACCGTCACTTCGCTGCACGCCGACCGCCCGGACGCTGCCAACACTATTGAGCAGAAAGACAACGTGGTGCCCACAGAGGGCAGCGTGCAGGCCGACGGCAATGTGCTGCGCACCACCATCCCCGCCAAGACCTTCAGCCTGTTTAGGTTCTGACTTGTTGGCCCGCAATGAGCCAAGGCGGGGGCCGAAAGCCATGCGCCTCTCTGCTCAAGGATGAGCCCCAACGCCACCTTCTCAATGGAGGGTCACTATTAAAGTGCCACTTTCGCTGCCCCATACCGATGCTTTGGAGCGGCGAAAGTGGCACTTTGCTTCAGCAAATTAAATTAATTTACCGTGCAAATTAAGTTGATTTACTTTTCAAATTAAATTAATTTACTCAGCAAATTAAATTAATTTACTTTTCAAAACTTATGGATTTGCTGAGGCAAGGCATTGCTTTGGAGCGACGAAAGAGCCACTTCGGGAATTCCAAAGCGGCTCTTCTGTGGTTGTTTTCCGGCATTTCGCTGCCGTGGCGAGCGGTTTATTTCTTCTTGGTGTCGCGCCCTTTGTACTTGTAATAGTTTTGCAGCACGTAGAAGGCCTGCTTGGTCTGGCCCGTTTCTGAGACGAGACCTTTGCGGTTGAAGAAATTCTGCGTGTCGTGGTTATGGCGACGCGGCGAGCGGAAGTCCATCAGAATCCAGGGCGAGCAGCCCACGAAACCGGGCAGACGGTCGTACATGGCCAGCGTGCGGCGGTATACTTCAGCCTGATATTCCTCGGTCCATTTCTCGGTCTTCTCGCCGAATCGTCCTGCCACGGCTCCAGCTCCGAACTCGCTCACGAAGAAGGGCTTGTGCTTAGGCAGTTTCCACTGGCGGACATCGCAGTCGGCCGGTGTGCCGCCATACCATCCCAGATAGCAGTTGAAACTGATGATGTCTACCATTTGGCTCAGGTTGTCGTTGATGGTGCTGACGTTGTCTTTCGTTTCTACCTCCATGGCCATGCTGACGAGGCGCTCGTCATCGCGCTGCCGCACTTGGTTGACCAGCCCGGTGAGGAACCGGTCGCGGGCTTCGCTGCGCGGTGTTTCGTTGGCCAGGCTCCATACAATGATGGAGCAGCGGTTGTGGTCGCGGTTGATATTCTCGTTCAGTTGTCTGACGGCATTGGCGAAGGTGTTGGCATCGTCCCAGTGAATGGTCCAGTAGACGGGTATCTCGCTCCATAGCAGCAGTCCCATTCGCTCGGCCATGCGCACCATCTGCTCGTTGTGGGGATAGTGGGCCAGCCTGAGGAAGTTGCATCCGATGAAGCGCGCCCACGAGATGAGCGTGCTGTCGTCTTTCTCGGTTGCGCATCGTCCGGTGCGGTAGGGGGCTTCTTCGTGAACGGATACGCCTTTCAGGAAGATGGGCTTGCCGTTGAGGAACACCTGCCGTCCGCGTGCTTCTATGTGGCGGAATCCAATCTGGTCGGTGATTTTCTCGCCTTCGCACTTGATTTCCACGTCGTAGAGGTGGGGATGTTCTGGCGACCAGAGGTCGGGAGTCTTGCTGATGATTTTCTCGGCGAATCCCGTTTCGTCGGTTATCAGTTTCTCCGTGAGTTTCAGGTTGGGAATCTTCACTTCCACTTTCACCCCGCTCACGGGCAGGTTCAGTTTCACGCGCAGCAGCACCTGGTCGTAGTTTTCCTTGGGCATGCGTATTTCGTAGTCGTCAACATAGCACATGGGTGTTTCCACGAGCATCACGTCGCGCGTCAGTCCGCCGTAGTTCCACCAGTCGCTGTTCATGGTGGGCACGCCCTCGGGCTTCCTCTCATTATTCACGCGCACGATGACGGTGTTTCTGCCTTTCTTCACCTTGTCGGTGATGTCGAAGAAGAAGGGTGTGAATCCGCCGATGTGCATGCCCAGTTTCTCGCCGTTGAGATATACTTCGGTCTGATAGTTGGAGGCGGCGAAATAGAGATAGAGAATGCGCTCTTTCTTGAGGTTGTATTCAAAGTCTTTCTTATACCACACCGAACCCTCGTAGAAGAAGAGTTGCGGCCGCTGCGTGTTCCAGTCGCCCGGCACGCGCAGTGTTTCCTTGTCGGAGAAATCATATTCCACGTGGTCGGCAGCCGATGCGGGCTTCCTGTTCTTGAAATAGCCGTTGGCCGACTCGTTCATGCGGTAGTCGTAGTAGCCGGCATCATAGGGGTCTACGATGGTTTGCCAGTCGCCGTTGAGCGAAATGGTCTTTCTTCCGTAGGCATTGTGCAGGATGTTGGCTGCCTGCACGGTGGTGGCCAGCAGCAGGATGGCTGCAATGAGGAATGGAATTCTTTTCATGGGTTTGTATTATTTTTTGCAAAAATACGATAATAAATCAAGAAAGAGGAAGGGGCGGCTCAATAATTAAGAATACTTAATAAAACCCACCGTGCTGTGGTGATAAGGAATCCACTCCGCGAAGTCCTCTGCGTGAGGATGTTTCGCGGAGTGGATGCAGTAAGAAGGGCGGCCGAAGGGGTCGCGTGCGGATTACAGGGAGTCGCCGAAGTCTTCGCGGAATTTGCGGGCGAGCCTTTCCTGCCAGTCTCCGATGGGGCGCAGTCGCCCAAAGAAGAATCGCAGCACGCTGGGCTCTTCGTAGAAGTCGAGACCGCCGATGAGGTGCCTGTTCTCGTAGAGCCAGGTGACACGGTCGATGCAATACTTGATTTGCGAGAGTGTGAACACGCGGCGCGGGCAGGCCAGGCGGAGCAGTTCCAACTCGGCATAGCGCTCCGTGCCGTCGGGTTCGCGCTGTTCTGACAGCGTTCCACGCTCCATGCCGCGGATGCCTCCTGCTATATACAGGGCGGCTCCGAGCGCGCCGGCGGGATATTGGTTGTGGGGGATGTGTGGGATAATCTCTGATGCGTTCAGGTGGCAGCCCAGTCCTCCTGCCGGTTTGATAACGGGAACTCCTGCTTTGTCGAGTTCGTTCACCATGTATTCAATGAAGATGGGGCCTTGGTTGATGTATTCCATGTCGAGACTCTCAATGAGACCCACGGCTGCAGCCTCCATGGAACGCACCTCCATGCCTCCGTATGTGAGGAATCCCTCGAAGAGCGGTACGAATGATTTCATCTGCAGATAGAGGTCTTCGTTGTTGGTCACGATGCATCCTCCGCGACTGAATCCTAATTTGCGGGCGCTCCAGTAGACGATGTCGCACGCCTCGGCCAGCATGTGATAGAGGCGTTTGGTGTCCATGTCTTTGTATTTCGGATCGCGGGTCTTGATGAAATACATGTTGTCTTGAAGCAGAGAGGCATCGAGCACGCTCAATACGCCATATTCCTTGCAGATCTTGGCCACTTCGAGCATGTTGTCCATGGCTACAGGCTGGCCGCCGATAAGGTTTGTTCCTGCCTCTATTCGCACAAAGGCAACGTTCTTGGGGCCTGCTTTCTCAATCTCTTCGCGCAGACGGTCCAGGTCGAAGTTTCCCTTGAACGGTTCGTCGTTCTGGGGCTCAAGTCCTTTTGGCGTAATCAGTTCGATGACGCTGCCGCCGAGACGCGTGATGTGCGCCTTCGTAGTGGTAAAGTGAAAGTTCATCAGGGTGACCATGCCGGGCTTGACAAATGTTTCGGCAAGGATGTTCTCACAGGCTCTTCCCTGGTGTGCCGGAAGGAAATACTTGGTTCCAAACACTTCCTGGATGGCTTTTACCAGACGGTTGCAGGTTTCAGAACCGGCGTAGGAGTCGTCGGCGATGAGTTGGCTTGCCACCTGGTTGTCGCTCATGGCATTCACTCCCGAATCGGTAATCATGTCCAGGAAGATGTCTTTGTTCTGGAGAAGGAAAGTGTTGTTACCGGCCTCTTCTATTTTCTTGAGGCGTTCTTCCACTGGCAGCAGGTACAGTTTCTGGACCACACGCACTTTGTGCATTTCCAAGGGGACCTGCTCTTCTGGTTTGTAGAATTTTACTGTTGGCATTATTATTCTCTCTATATTAATTATAAGTGATACGAAGTTAAGTGCAAAGTTAGCATATTGTTTTAAAAATCGGCTATTTATTAACAAATGTTATGTAAAAACATGCGCTTTTTGTCATTTTGTTTCTGTTGCTTTGTGGTTTTAGTGCTGTCGGCATGTGCCGTTGGGGTCTTTGTGCCTGCTGGTGCGGGCGGCAAGTGGGGGAGAGTGTGCGCAGGGAGTTTTTCTGTGTAACAGCAGTGGACATATAATATATTGGTACCGACAAGAAGGCCGCTGTCTCCAATCAGGAAACAGCGGCCTTCTTGTTGGTGCTTTAAACTGTCTTGTCGGCAAGGTGTCATCAGGGAAAATCCATTGCGACGGTGCGGCTAAAGCGTTATCTGATGAACAGCAGTTCGCGGTATTTGGGCAGCGTCCACAGTTCGTCGGCAACGGTGAGTTCGAGTTTGTCGATGTGGTATCTGATCTCGTTCATCTTCGGTTCCACGGTGTCGTGGTAGGCAATGGCCTTCTCGCGCTCGCACTCTATGCGGTTGGCTATTCTGCGGGCGTTGACCAGTTCCTCCACCATGGTTTCGATGGCCTGCGTGTGTCCGGCAATCTCGCGGATGATCTTGATGTTGCGCGCACAGAGTTTCTCGGCCTCTTCGGCAGGGAATACTTCGCGCATGGTTCCCACGTTCTTGGCGAGTCGCGTCTGATAGTGGGTGGCCACGGGGATGATGTGGTTGAGCGTGAGGTCGCCCAGCACGCGTGCTTCTATCTGTATCTTCTTGGTGTAGGTTTCCCATTTCACCTCGTTGCGCGCCTCCAGTTCCTTGCGGTTCATGATGCCGAGGCCCTCGAACATGCTGATGCTCTCGGGATCGAGGTAGCGGTCGAAGATGACGGGGCATGACTTTTCCACGTCGAGACCGCGGCGCGTGGCTTCTTCTACCCATTCGTCGGAGTAGCCGTTGCCCTCGAAGTGGATGGGCTTGCAGGTGCGAATGTCCTCGCGGATGATGTCGATGATGGCGCTGGTCTGGTCTTGTCCCTTGGCGATAAGGGCATCCACGCGCTTCTTGAAGTCAACCAAAGCCTCGGCCACGGCTGCGTTCAGGGCAATCATGGCGCTGGCACAGTTGCCCTCGGAGCCTGGAGCGCGGAATTCAAACCGGTTGCCGGTGAAGGCGAAGGGGCTGGTTCGGTTGCGGTCGGTGTTGTCGATGAGCAGTTCGGGAATCTCCGGAATATCGAGTTCCATCTTCTGTTTGCCCTCCATGCTGAACAGATCTTCCTTGTCGGCTTTCTCTATATGCTCCAGCAGTTCGCTCACCTGCTTGCCCAGGAAACTGGAGATGATGGCCGGAGGAGCCTCATTGCCTCCCAGTCGGTGGGCGTTGGTGGCGCTCATGATGCTCGCCTTGAGCAGTCCGTTGTGGCGGTATACGCCCATCAGCGTCTCCACGATGAAGGTGACAAAGCGCAGGTTCTGCTCGGGTGTCTTGCCGGGCGCATGGAGCAGCACGCCGTTGTCGGTGCTGAGACTCCAGTTGTTGTGCTTGCCTGAGCCGTTGATGCCGTCGAAGGGTTTTTCGTGGAGCAGCACGCGGAATCCGTGTTTGCGTGCTACTTTCTTCATCAGCGACATCAGAAGCATGTTGTGGTCGATGGCAAGATTGGTCTCCTCGTAGATGGGAGCCAACTCAAACTGGTTGGGGGCCACCTCGTTATGGCGTGTCTTTACGGGGATGGCCAGTTCGAGTGCCTGTATTTCCAGGTCTTTCATGAATGCCTGCACACGGTCGGGGATGATGCCGAAGTAGTGGTCGTCCATCTGCTGGTTCTTTGCAGAGTCGTGCCCCATCAGCGTGCGTCCGGTGAGCATCAGGTCGGGGCGGGCTGAATAGAGTCCTTCGTCCACGAGGAAATACTCCTGCTCCCATCCCAGATTGCTGATGACTTTCTTGACACTGGGGTCGAAATAGCGGGCCACGTTGGCAGCCGCCTCGCCCACAGCACGCAGGGCGCGCTTCAGTGGGGCCTTGTAGTCGAGCGCCTCGCCGGTGTAGGATATGAAGATGGTGGGGATGCAGAGCGTGTCGTCGATGATGAACACGGGCGATGTGGGATCCCAAGCCGAATAGCCGCGTGCCTCAAAGGTGGCGCGGATGCCGCCGCTGGGGAACGATGAGGCATCGGGTTCCTGCTGCACGAGCAGTTTGCCGCTGAACTCTTCAATCATGCCGCCCTTGCCGTCGTGCTCGATAAACGCGTCGTGCTTCTCGGCAGTGCCCTCTGTCAATGGCTGAAACCAGTGGGTGTAGTGGGTCACTCCGTTTTCGTCGGCCCATTGCTTCATGCCTTTTGCCACGGCATCGGCAATGCTGCGGTCCAACTGCGCGCCGTTGTCGATCACGTCAATGAGTTTTTCATACACGTCGCGCTGCAGATATTTGTACATCTTGGCTCGGGTGAACACGTTCTTTCCGAAGTATTCCGACGGACGTTCTGAGGGCATGGTTACCTCCAGCGGCTTTTTCTTGAAAGCCTCTTCTACAACCTGAAATCTTAAGTTTGCCATATCTTCTATCCTTGAAAAAATAATCTTTCCAATCCATACACCTTATTATATATACCACTTCTGCAACTTGCAAAAGATGGAGAATAAACCGTGCATGTCATGTTTTGCCTGCAAAGATAATGCTTTTTTTCCGTTTTTCAGCGAAATATCGCGCGTTTTACTCAATATTTTGCGTGATGCCATCTGTCAATGCGATGGAGAGCCTCTTCACAGTCCTCGCGATTGCCGAAGGAAGTGAGGCGTACAAATCCCTCGCCGCTGGGCCCGAATCCCACGCCCGGCGTGCATACCACCTGCGCCCCGTAGAGCATTTGCTCGAAAAAAGCCCAACTGGTGGTGCCTTCGGGTGTCTTCATCCACAGGTAAGGCGCATTCTCTCCGCCGTAGACACGGAATCCCATGCTGGTAAGTTGCTCACGCATGAGCCGCGCATTGGCCATATAGTAGTCGATGGTGGCCTTCACCTGTTCGCGTCCTTCGGGCGTATAGATGGCCTCGGCAGCGCGCTGGCTGATATAACTGGTGCCGTTGAACTTGGTGCTCTGCCGGCGAAGCCACATCGGGTTGAGCGGTAATCGCTGCTTGCCGTCCATGGTCTGCGCGGTGAGTTCCTTGGGAACAACGGTGTAGCCGCAGCGGATGCCGGTGAACCCGGCGGTCTTGGAATAACTGTGAAACTCGATGGCGACCTTCCGCGCCCCTTTGATCTCATAGATGGAGTGGGGGATGTCGTCGTCCTGGATGTAGGCATGGTAGGCGGCATCATAGAAGATTACGGCATCGTTCTTGAGGGCATAGTTCACCCATTTGCGCAGTTCGTCCTTGGTAATCACCATGCCTGTGGGGTTGTTGGGGTAGCACAGATAGATCATATCCACGCGGTGGCTGGGGATGGCAGGCACAAAATTGTTTGCCTCGTTGCATGCCATATAAGTGACATTGCTCCATTCGCCCCTTTCGTTGACGCTGCCAGCGCGACCGTTCATCACGTTGGAGTCTATGTAGACGGGATAGATAGGATCGGTGACGGCCATGGAATTGTCCCATCTCACCAGGTCGCCGATATTGCCCGTATCGCTCTTTGCGCCGTCGTTGACGAACACCTCGTCGGCACTGATGTGTATGCCTCTCGACAGGAAGTCGTGCTTCACGATGGCCTCGCGCAGCCATGAGTAGCCCTGTTCGGGTCCGTAGCCATGGAAAGTCTCCCTGTTGGCCATGTCGTCAACGGCCTTGTGCATCGCCTCGATGACTGCCGGGACGAGGGGCTGCGTAACGTCGCCGATGCCGAGGCTGATCACCCGGGCGTTGTTGTGGCTCACTTTGTAGGCATTCACCTTTTTGGCGATGTCGGCAAAGAGATAGTTTTTCGACAACTTCAGATAGTGTTCATTAATCAGTGCCATAGTTATCCGTTCTTCGTATGATTGATGTGTCAGGGCAGTTCTGCCTCTCCTTCAAAAGAAAATGCGGCGGGGCCTGTCATGTAGACATGGTTGTCGGCCTGCCAGTCGATGCTGAGCGTTCCCCCGTCCATCACCACCTGGCATTGGCGGCCGGTACGACCGGTGACCGACGCGGCCACGGCAGTGGCACAGGCACCTGTGCCGCACGCCATGGTAATGCCGCTTCCTCTCTCCCAGACTCTTGTGCGCACCCGGTTCTCCCCCGTGATTTGAGCAAACTCTATGTTGCAGCGTTCCGGGAAAACGGGATGCCTTTCCAGCAAACGGCCGTATCTGGCCACGTCGATGGCATCCACGTCGTCGGTGAAAATCACGAAGTGAGGATTGCCCATCGATACGAAAGTTCCCGTGAACGATGTGCCGTCGGCAGTCAGGGTATCTTCCTTGCTGCTGCCCGTGAACTGCTCTTCCGCGGTAAGTCGCGGCTGGAGCATGTCCACGGTCACACTTTCAACCCACTCTTCGCCCAGAAAGCCCGAAAGGTGCAGGTTCAGTGTCTTGATGCCCGAGCGAGTCTGAAGCCGGATGTTTGTGTTGTTTGTCATCCCTTTTTCAAATAAATACTTTCCGATGCATCTGGATGCATTGCCGCACATCATCGCCTCTGAACCGTCGGCGTTGAAGATGCGCATGGAGAAATCGGCTTCTTGTGTGTCGGCCCGCCCGATGAGCACGAGCCCGTCGCTTCCGATTCCCTTGTGCCTGTCGCTCCATTGGATGGCGGTGGCATGCGGGTCGTCGATGGGATGCAGGCATGTGTCTACGTAGATGTAGTCGTTTCCAGCCCCGTGCATTTTGGTGAATGGTATCTTTCGTGCCATCTGAGTGGTGGTTGAATGGTTGTTGTTGATGCTGATGAGCACCTTTTTCCGTTGCAAAGTTAACGATTTCCTCAGAATATCTTGTGAAAACCTGTTTATTTCAATGTAAAAAACTGCTTGTTTTTACGATTTGTTACGTTTTTAATCAAATTTATTTCGAATTAACGTTATTGATATCTTAAATATAAAAAACAGAAATCTTAAACATCCATAGGTTTCGTTTTTTCTGACTCATTATAAAAAAGAGAACCTCGTTTCTCAACGAAGTTCTCAAAAACCTAGATTACCTAAATTAAATTAACTCAAGTGTATATTAAAACAAATTATTCTATTTTTGCGTTGCAAATATACTCATAATCCTGTGTATTTGCAATAGCCATTTACTTTTTTTAAGCCCCCCCCAGTAATTTTAAAACTTATTAAGCACTCGGGGCGTTTTCGTTCATTTTCTTTTATTTTTGTTTGCCGTAGGCAATGGGATGGTTGAGCATGGGCATGGCACCTTTTTTCAGTTTAAGAATCTTCTTCACAGCCTCCTGGTTCATCATGGCGCGCGCCACGGTTTTCAGCCCCATGGCCGCACAAGCCAGATAAATGTCCTGAGAAACATAGCCGGCGTCCATGGCACCATAACGCTCGTTTTGGCGGTCGCGTGCACTCTGGTCGCTTACCAAAAGCAGTGTTAATGGGGCATCCATCACGAAATTCTGCCTGGCTGTCATGCTGGGTCTCAAGTCGGTGTCTGTTACTTTCGTCAGATCGTTATTCTTGGCATTGAAGAGCCAAACGCCCTTGGCATCGCATACATACACTTTGATGTCCTGCATGTTCACAGCCGTGGGGGTGGTGAGGCGTCCGCTCTTGGCATCGTTGATGCCCACGGCAGCCCATAGAATTGTGGACAGTTGTTCTTGTGAAATTTCTTTACCCTTCTGATAGTCGCGCACCGACCGTCTCTGCTTCAGCGCGTCGCCCAGTTTCATCTTGAGCATCTTCATGTTTGGTTGCGGCAACTGGATGGTTTCCTGTGCCTTCATGCTACCTCCCATCATGATGAGAGCGATAGCCAGTGTGATCAATTTTTTCATTTCGTGTAGTGTTTTTGTTAAGTAAGTGACTCCTGCCGCGTCCACCAACGAGGTGTGGGTGTGCGATACGACTGCAAAAATAGCGATAATTTGCGAAAAAGCAAAAACTTTGCGTAAACTTTTTTCAGCGCACGCGTTTCCTGATAACGCCACAAAGATAATTCCCGTTGGTTACATCCGAGCCCTTGGTTCGTCTTTATTTCAGAAAAGCCTGCATGGTGCAGGCATCAAAATGTCAAGGATAATCAATTCAACCATTTTATAAAAAACTGATATGAACATCAAGAAGTTCTTTATTGTATGTGCAGTGCTGCTCGTTTCGGGAGCAGTTTATGCACAGTATCCGTCAATGACGGGCGAAGCCGCTGAAAAAATCACCAAAATGAAAAAGGCTTGGGCCATGCATGCCGACTCCGCATGGAAGGCTGCATTCCCCATTGTGGTGAAAGAGGCCAAGGAAGGAAAACCCTATGTGCCATGGGCATCGCGTCCATACGATTTGCCGCAGGCCAAGATACCAGCATTCCCCGGTGCCGAGGGCGGCGGTATGTTTACCTTTGGCGGTCGTGGTGGCAAGGTGCTCACCGTGACCACACTGGCCGACGACGGTCCCGGTTCGTTCCGCTGGGCTTGCGAGCAGGGCGGTGCGCGCATCGTGGTCTTCAACGTGAGCGGAATCATCCGGCTGAAGTCGCCCATCTATGTGCGTGCTCCTTATATCACGATTGCCGGTCAGACGGCTCCGGGTGAAGGCGTAATCATTGCCGGAGAGTCGTTCCAGGTGGACACCCACGACGTGATTGTGCGCCACATGCGCTTCCGTCGCGGCGAAACCAATGTGATGAACCGCGAAGACTCCTTCGGCGGCAACCCAGTGGGCAACATCATGATCGACCACTGCTCGTGCGAATGGGGACTGGACGAGAACATTTCGTTCTACCGCCACATGTTCGACCTGCACGACGGCAAGGCCAGCCGCAAGTCGCCAACCGTGAACGTCACCATTCAGAACACCATCTCGGCCAAGGCGCTCGACACGTGGAACCACGCTTTCGGCTCCACCATCGGCGGTGAGAACACCACCTTTATGCGCAACCTATGGGCCGACAACACCGGTCGTAACCCCTCTATCGGATGGGGCGGTGTGTTCAACTTCATCAACAACGTGGTATACAACTGGGTTCACCGCACAGCCGACGGTGGTGAATACAGCACCATGTCGAACTTCATCAGCAACTACTATAAGCCCGGACCACTCACTCCGAAAGAGGGTCCCATCGCTCACCGCATTGTGAAATCAGAGAGCCGATCGCAAGGCCTCTTCCCCTTCAAGCAGTTTGGCCGCGTGTATGCCACGGGCAACATTGTGGAAGGATTCCCCGAAGTGACCAAAGACAACTGGAACGGCGGTGTGCAGACAGCCGACAAGGATGGTGAGATGGATGCCACGGAGAAAGCCGTGATGCGTTCCAACGAGCCGTTCCCCATGCCGTTTGTGTCGATGATGGGTGCCGAGCAGGCATTCAACTGGGTGCTGGCCAATGCCGGAGCCACCGTTCCCTGCCGCGACATCGTTGACCAGCGCATCATGGAAGAGGTGCGCACAGGCCAGGCCTACTATGTAGACAAATATGAGAAGAAGGTGAAAGACAATCCCTATGGCGACATGTGGGGACTGAGCGACAATTCGAAAAACGAGGAGGGCTTCTTCAAATACCGTCGTCTGCCGAAAGACAGTTACAAGCAGGGCGTGATTACCGACCCACGACAGATGGGCGGCTATCCTGAGTACGGTGCCTGGACTCCGTGGAAAGACAGCGACGGCGACGGCATGCCCGACGAGTGGGAGATTGCCAACGGACTGAACCCCAACGATGCCAGCGATGCCAACAAGGACTGCAACGGCGACGGATATACCAACATCGAGAAGTATATCAACGCCATCCCGACACAGTCGAAAGTTGACTGGCGCAACCTGAACAACAACTACGACACACTGGCTGCCAAGGGCAAACTGATGTAAGACTACTGTTACAGACAATCACACGTTTATACACTCGCTCCGGGGGCGTGGCACGGCTGCCATGCCCCCGGACTTTTTTCTGTCGCAGACCGTAGCCGGCCTTCTGTCAGCATGCCACAGCGGCACACCAATAGCAGCGACGGGCTTGCTGCGAAGTGCCGCTTTTGAGCCGCGAAACAGATGCTTTTCAGCATTCATACTATAGTATCGCAAAAGTAAATTAATGTAATTTGCTGAGTAAATTAATTTAATTTGAAAAGCAAATCAATATAATTTGTGCGGTAAATTAATATAATTTACTTTTGCAATATAACGCTTTGCCGCCTCGAAACGGCTTGTTCCGAGGCGGCAAAGTATCGTTTTCGTGCATTGAAATCAAACGGCGGTGCCGGCTTTACATATATCCCAGCCAGCGCAGAATATCGTTCAGGTTGGCCACAATCATGAGCAGGATGAGGATGGTGAATCCCACATACTCGGCCTTTATCATGAAGTTCTCGCTTGGTTTGCGACCGGTGATGATCTCATAGAGCAGGAAGAGCACATGACCGCCGTCGAGAGCCGGGATGGGCAGTATGTTCATGAAGGCCAGTATGATGCTGAGGAAGGCCGTCATGCGCCAGAACATCATCCAGTCCCATACGGGCGGGAAAAGGCTTCCGATGGCTCCGAATCCGCCGAGCGACTTGGCACCGTCGGCCGTTGCCACGTATTTCAGGTCGTTCACATAGCCGCGCAGGATGTTGATGCCGTACTTGATGCCGGCGGGGAAACTGCTGAAGAAACTGTAGGTGAGTTTCGTGGGCTTGTAATAAGTATAGATGCTTGTCTGTCCGATGCCCAGCAGCAGTTCGGGAGTGAGCACCACCTGAGCGGTATCGGGCTGTGTGCTGGCCTTGCGGTTGAATACCAGCGACACGGTGCGCACCTTGATGCTGTCGGCGGTGTTCTTGGCCGTTGTCATCACATCTTGCAGAATGCCTATCTGATGGGTGAACTCGTTCCAAGAGTCCACGGGCTTGCCGTTGATGGCCAGTATCTTGTCGCCTTTCTTCAGGGCGAGGCGGTCGGCCGGAGTGCCTGGCATCACGCTGTCGATCTCTGCCGGGATGAACGGGCGGCAGAACTGCGGCTGCTCCTGCAGCATGGAGATGAGGCTGAGGTCGCCGGGCATGGCAACGCTTATCTGCTTGCCGTTGCGGAGCACCTGAACGGTCTCTGCGTCGGCGATGCCGCGGAATACGTCCACGTCGTAGCGCTCAAACTGTTTGCCGTCGGCACCGAGAATGATGTCGTGGTCCTGGAATCCGATGGTCTTGGCCGTCTGGTTGAATTTCCATCCCATGGTGATGTCTTTCATAGCCACGTACTCATCGCCCCAGTGGAACATCACCATGGAGTAGATGAACAGTGCCAGCAGGAAATTAACCAGCACGCCGCCAATCATGATGAGCAGGCGCTGCCATGCCGGTTTGGCGCGGAACTCCCACGGCTGCATGGGTTGTTTCATCTGCTCGGTATCGAAACTCTCGTCAATCATTCCCGCTATCTTGCAGTAGCCGCCCAGTGGCAGCCAGCCGATGCCGTAGGCCGTGTCGGAGTTTTTGGGCTTGAACTCGAAGAGATGGAACCAGGGGTCGAAAAATAGGTAGAACTTCTCCACGCGCACGCCGAAAAGTTTTGAGAAGAAGAAGTGGCCGCCCTCGTGGAGCAATACCAGCAGGGAGATGGCCAGCATGAATTGCAACAGTCTTATTAAGAATACTTCCATTTTTTTCTTTCTGTTATTTAATCGTTTTTTTATGAACTATTGTTGTTTATAAAGTCTCTGATGTGAATGGCCGGGGCAGCGCCTTATATATATTATAAGGTGGCGGCTTTCCGCTGGCTCCGCGCCGCTGCGTCAGCCGTCAGAGCATTTCGGCAGCGATGGCACGCGCCTCGGCATCAGTCTTGAAATAGGTTTCGAGCGACGGATGGCTGTCGAAAGTGGCGCGCTGCATGGTTTTCTCAATGATTTCGGCCATCTGCGGGAACGAGCAGCGGTCGTGGCGGAACGCCTCGTTCACCACTTCGTTGGCAGCATTGACGATGCACGGCATGTTGCCTCCGCGGCTGATAGCCTCGAAAGCCAGAGCCAGACAGCGGAATTTCTCCAAGTCGGGCTCGAAGAATTCCAGCGGATGGCGGAACAGGTCGAGCCTGTCGCCGGAGAGATGCAGGCGGTCGGGGTAGGAGAATGCGTACTGGATGGGCAGTCGCATGTCGGGAACGCCCAACTGTGCTTTCACCGATCCGTCGCAGAACTGCACGGCACTGTGCACGATGCTCTGCGGATGGATGAGCACCTGTATGCGGTCGGCAGGCACGCCGAAGAGCCATTTGGCCTCCATCACCTCGAATCCCTTGTTCATGAGCGATGCCGAGTCGATGGTGATCTTGGCACCCATGTCCCATGTGGGGTGCTTCAAGGCGTCGGCGGCCGTCACCTTTTCAATCTGTTCCTTGCTGAACGTGCGGAAGGGACCGCCTGAACAGGTGAGCAGAATCTTCTCGATGGGGTTGTCGCCTTCGCCCACGATGCTTTGGAAGATGGCGGAGTGCTCGCTGTCTACAGGCAGGATGGGAGCCTGGTATTGGCTGGCCAACTGGCAGATGAGTTCCCCCGCCACCACCAGCGTCTCCTTGTTGGCCAGACAAATCTTCTTGCGAGCCTGGATGGCGTGCACGGTGGGGGAGAGGCCTGCGAATCCCACCATGGCCGTCAATACCATGTCGATGGGTTCGGCCTGCACGATTTCGTCGAGCGCCTTGGCACCGGCGTACACTTTGATGTCGGGTTCGTCGGCCAATAATGACTTCAGTTCCTCGTAGTGAGCCTCGTTGGCAATGACCACGGCTGCCGGTTTGAAGAGATGAGCCTGCCGGGCCAGTTCGCTGACACGGTTGTTGGCCGTGAGACAGTACACTTCGTAGAGGTCTTCGTGCTCCTTGATCACATCGAGCGCCTGTGTGCCGATGCTTCCTGTGGAGCCGAGTATGGCTATTTGTTTTTTCATTGTCTTTGCTTCATAATGCCGTTTCCGCCTCACAGGTCCAGCAGACCTCCGGGCAGATCCATGGTGATGGTACGTTTTTCTTCATCAATGTCTTTGATGAACTCCGGCACGGCGGGGATAAGAATGGTTCGATTGTCGGCAGTCTGCACTTCGAAAAGAATGTTCTCCGTGGAATCATCCACCGAGGTGATGGTGCCTACGGCTTGATGGCTGTCCACAATGCTGAACCCCACAATCTGTGCCATCGTCATGCCGCCGTCGTCGCTGTCGGTCAGGGCGTAGGGGAAGAACACTTCGCAGTTGGTGAGTTCGCGCGCCTGCTCTTGCGAGTCGATGCCGTCAAATTTCATCAGGGCCGTCTCAGAGGAGCGAAAACGATACTCCTCGATGAAGAAGGGAATGAGAATTCCTTCAACGCAGACCACCAGATAGTCGGCATCCACCCGGTCGAAAACATCGTCGTCGAACATGAAGGATATTTCCCCCTTTACGCCGTGGGGCTTGCCCAGGCGGCCAATGCGATAGACTTCTTCGGGTTTAATCATTCTGAACTTGCGTTTTTATGATTGATGAGCGGGAATAAACGTTTCAACTTGACACACGCTGGATGTTGGCACCGAGGGCGTTGAGGCGGTTCTCGATATCCTCGTAGCCACGGTCAATCTGTGCGATGTTGTCAATGCGGCTGGTGCCTTTTGCACTCAGGGCGGCGATGAGCAGGGCGATTCCGGCACGGATGTCGGGGCTTGTCATGCGTCCGCCGCGAAGAATTTTCTTCCGGTCGTGGCCGATTACCACGGCGCGGTGGGGGTCGCAGAGGATGATCTGGGCACCCATGTCGATGAGTTTGTCAACAAAGAACAGACGGCTCTCGAACATCTTCTGATGGATAAGCACGCTGCCGCGCGACTGGGTGGCCACCACCAGCAAGACAGAAAGCAGGTCGGGCGTGAGCCCGGGCCACGGCGCATCGGCCAGTGTCATGATGCTTCCGTCGATGAACGACTCGATGACGTAGTGGGGCTGGCGCGGAATGACCAGGTCGTCGCCCTCCACTTTGATCTTCACGCCCAGTCTTTTGAATGCAGAGGGGATGATGCCGAGGTTTTTCAGCGAAACATCCTTGATGCGGATGCCGTTGCCCACCATGGCCGCCATGCCGATAAACGATCCCACTTCGATCATGTCGGGCAGTATCTTGTGGGTTGTGCCGTGTAGATGGGTGGTGCCTGCAATGGTGAGCAGGTTGCTGCCTATGCCGCTAATGCTGGCTCCCATGGCATTGAGCATGGTGCATAGTTGCTGGATATAGGGCTCGCAAGCGGCATTATAGATGGTGGTTGTTCCCTTGGCCGTCACGGCGGCCATGATGATATTGGCCGTTCCCGTTACCGAAGCCTCGTCGAGCAGCATGTCGCAGCCTTTCAGCCGGTTGGCATGAATGTCGTATACGTTGCGCTTCTCGTTGAAGTCGAACTTCGCCCCCAGGTGTTTGAATCCCAGGAAATGCGTGTCCAAGCGCCGCCGCCCTATCTTGTCGCCGCCGGGTTCTGCCACGATGGCCCTGCCGAACCGTGCCAACAAGGGGCCTATCATGAGCACGCTGCCACGCAGGGCGGCGCATTTGCGCACGAACTCGTCGCTTTCCAGATAGTCAAGTTTTATGCTGTCGGCGCAGAAAGTGTAGTCGTTTCGCGAATGGCGTTCCACTTTCACTCCGATGTCTCTTAGCAGTTGGATGAGATTGTTGACATCCAGGATGTCGGGAATATTATTGATGGTCACCTCTTCTGCGGTGAGCAGGGTGGCACAGATCACCTCCAAGGCCTCGTTCTTGGCTCCCTGCGGGATGATGGTGCCGCTCAGCGGATGGCCGCCTTCGATGATGAATGATTCCATATAATATGGGTTATGGTTTACTTCTTTTTCTTGTTGCGCGACTCCTTGCTGGTGAATCGGTCGTTGCGGAACGTGTTGAGGTCGAGTTGGATGGCACCATCAGTGAAGCGGGCCATGTCGGAAATCACCTTCTCGTCGTCGTTGGTGCCATGGCTCCATTGCGAAATGTTGTGCTTCATCTGGTTGGCCGTGATGCGCGCCAGTTCGTCGCGCTCTTCTCCTTCGGGCATTTCCTTGAGCCTTTCAAAGACGTTGAAGAGCATGCTTCCGTAGTGTCTCACGGGAATTTTCTTCATGGGGTAGCCCATAGGCTCTGGTTTGGAGGCAATCTTCATGGCATTGCTCACATCGAAAGGATAGTCGATGTCGAGTTGGAACCCGCTCATAATGGCAAGGTGGTCCCACAGTTTCTGCTCATAGTCGGCATTCTCGCGGTTTTGCGGATACATCCTCTCCATGATGCTGACGATGGTCTCAGCGCAGCGCTGCCGTTCTTCCTTGGTGGGCAGCGTGATGGCAAAGTCGACCATTTTCTGTACTTCGCGCCCGTATTCGGGCAGGATGAGTTTCTCCCTTTGTGTGTTATAGTCTAAGCCTTCGATATTCATATCTGTCATAAATAGTGTTCTTTGAAATGTCTGGAAAGATGCCTACAGCAGTTTCTTGGGTGATTTGGCAACAAAGTCCTTGAGGTAGAAGGGCGTGAAATAGGCTACGTCTTCAAACTTCTCCTGCATCATTCTCCTTTCAGCCAGGGGCATCATGTTCTTGGCCAGCGGCTCAATGCCCGGTATGAGATGGGCATTGGGGTGATGGATGGTATCCATGCACTTGACGGCTCCGTTGCCGAAGAAATACACGGGGTGCTTGTCGAGATACTCCTTGTAGGTGTCCGCATCAACGATATCTGCACCGACGGGCCGCACTTCGCGGAGACCGCGGTCGAAAACGCCGGCATATACTTCCATCCTCCTGGCATCGATCATCGGGCATATCAGCGCGTCTTCTTCCACTTGCTCGCGCAACAGCACGGGCACGGCCAGCAGTTCGAGTGTGGGAACGGAAAGCAACTTCAGGTCGCGGGCGTAGCAGATGCCCTTTGCCATGGACACGCCGATGCGCAAGCCGGTGTAACTGCCCGGTCCGCAACTCACTGCCACCGCATCGAAGGGAATGGCATGGTTGTCGGTGAACGACATGGCTTCGTCTACAAACAATCCGAGTTTGACCGAATGGTTGGGCCCGCTATGGTCTTCTTTGCTGAAGATGACAGCCCCGTCTTGGCTGACGGCAACAGAACAAACATCGGTGCTTGTTTCAATGTGTAATATGCAGGACATACAATAATATATTTCTAAATATTGTGCAAAATTACTCATTTTCCAGAAATTATTTGTACTTTTGCATAAAATTTCGGCATCATCATGGAAAATTTAATCTTTTCTGTGTTTGATTTGCTTATTTTTAAGATAATTCAATTACTGGCAAGAAATGATACAATCGATGACTGGCTACGGCAAGACCGTTGTCAATTACAAGGGAAAGAAAATCCACGTTGAGGTGAAATCGCTGAACGGCAAGTCGCTGGACATCAGCACGCGCATTGCTCCTCTCTACCGTGAAAAAGAAATGGAAATCAGACAAATCATCGCCACCGAACTGGTGAGGGGAAAAGTGGACTTCTCCATTTGGATAGAGAAAGAGAATGCCGTGGATGCCACACCTATCAACGCCGCTCTCGTGGAGTATTATTATAAGCAGATCTCGGAGATTTCTGAGAAAACGGGAATCCCGTTGCCGCAAGACTGGTTCTGTTCGCTGCTGCGGTTGCCCGATGTGCTCACCAAAACAGAGGTGGAGGAACTCAGCAATGAGGAGTGGGAGGCCGCGCGCGCAGCAATTGACGAGGCTTTGCGCAATCTGGTTTCATTCCGCAAGCAGGAGGGAGAGGCTCTGCAAAAGAAATTCATAGAGAAACTCGACAACATCGCTAATCTTCTTGCCAGCATTGAACCGTATGAGAAATCGCGCGTGGAGAAGATAAGGGGACGCATAGTAGACGGTCTCAGTAGCATTCCTGAAGTGGACTACGACAAGAACAGGCTGGAGCAGGAATTGATTTATTACATCGAGAAACTTGACATCAGCGAGGAGAAACAGCGACTGGCCAATCATTTGAAATATTTCCGTGAGACCATGGACGAAGGTGATGCGCAGGGAAAGAAACTGGGCTTCATCGCTCAGGAAATGGGGCGCGAGATCAACACGACAGGCTCGAAGAGTAATCAGGCTGAGATGCAGAATATCGTGGTGATGATGAAAGATGAGTTGGAACAGATCAAGGAACAAGTGCTGAACGCATTATAAAATATATGCCATGAAAGGAAAAATGATTGTGGTGAGTGCTCCCAGCGGTAGTGGTAAGAGCACGATTATCAACTGGCTGATGCAGGAACATCCCGAACTGAACCTGTGTTTCTCCATCAGTTGCACAAGCCGTGCACCGCGCGGTACGGAGCAGAACGGAGTGGAATATTTCTTCCTGACACCTGAAGAGTTCCGCCAGCGCATCGATAACAACGAGTTCCTGGAGTACGAGGAGGTCTATGAAGACCGCTTTTATGGAACACTGAAAGAGCAGGTGGAACGGCAGCGCAATGCTGGCGAGAACGTGGTGTTCGACGTGGATGTGAAAGGAGGCTGCAACATCAAGCAGTATTACGGCGATGAGGCATTAAGCATTTTCATCCAGCCGCCTTCGATTGATGAGTTGCGCCGACGACTGGAAGGCCGCGGAACGGATGCTCCGGAGGTGATAGAGCAGCGCTTGGAACGTGCTGCCTTTGAACTGTCGTTTGCCGACCGGTTCGACAAGGTGGTGGTGAACGACGATCTGGCTACGGCCGAGGCCGAAGCACTGGCCGTGATCTGTGAGTTCCTTCAAATAGAAAAACCGGGTGAGTGACGGGTGGTGCTGCCCATTGCCGCCTTTGCAATGTAGATGTGATGAGCAGGAAGATTGGTCTTTTCGGCGGAACTTTTAATCCGGTTCATTTCGGACATATTCGGCTGGCACGTCAGTTGCTGAAACTGGCGCGCCTTGATGAAGTGTGGATGATGGTGTCTCCGCAGAATCCGTTCAAGGTTAACCACGAACTGCTTCCCGACAGTCAGCGACTGGAAATGGTTCGGTTGGCTTTGCGCCGCGAGAAGGGAATCAAGGCAAGCGACTATGAGTTCCGGCTTTCCAAGCCTTCTTATACATGGAATACTCTGCAGGCACTGGCAAAGGACATGCCCGACTGCCAGTTCACCTTGCTCATCGGCGGTGACAACTGGGCCTCTTTTCCCCATTGGTATCATCATGAGAATATCATGAAGGCATACGATATCGTGGTTTATCCGCGGGAAGGGGCGAGTATAGATCCCTCCAATCTGCCCGAGCATGTCCGGTTGGTGGATACTCGACTCATCAACATCAGCAGCACGGAGGTGCGCAACCGCGTCGCCTCAGGTAAAAGCATTCGCGGACTGGTGCCTAAATCGGTGGCAGACTATATAGAAAGCAACCGGCTTTACACCGCAGGGCATATCACGGCTCAATCCTGATCATGCTTCCCGGAGAGGCTGGGCATCGGCAATCTTTTTATTTTCCATCCATTTTTCGCCCTATCTCAATTTTTATTCGTATCTTTGCAGCATGAAAATGATGGATAGACTGTCACGCGTGTTGGGATTGTTTTTTGAGCCCATCCGCCTGAACGGTACATTCTTCTTGTTTATGTACGCACTGGGCATCGTGTGTACGTATGCTGTTGTGCCTGATGTGAAGGGGGCGCATGCCTATTCCTATGCGTGGCAGGAACTGTTTGTCGATGTCTATCTTTTATGTGTTGTGCTGTCACTGGTGCCTGTGCGGGTGAGAAAGTGGCTAAGAAGACTGTTCTATGTGATAGCCTACACGCTCGCCATTATCGACGTGTATTGCTTTGCGAAGTTCGACAGCACCATCACTCCAACCATGTTACTGCTTGTCGGCGAGACCAATGGTCAGGAAGCAGGCGAATTTCTGGCTTCCTATCTGTCTTTTGACTTGATATTCAGTGAACTGGGATGGGTGTTGCTGGTGCTCGCGGTCCATGTTCTGTATAATTTGTTGAGGCGTTTTTACAGAAAGAGAGAGTGCCAGAAAACCATTCTGCCGGGGATTCTCTCTGCTTTTCGCTGTTCAAAACGCGCCAGGGCACTGGCTGGAATAGCCGTGCTCTTCCTGTTTGTATACAGTGCTTCTGCCAGTTGGCATAACAAGGTGGCATACCATCGGCTGATGACCTACGGCAATATCGGCGACGTTGAACATGAGTTGACGGAAAAGACACATGCCGTGCAATATCAGCCCATCTATCGGCTGATGTTCAGTATCTATGCCAATCGTCTGACGGCTCAGCAGGTAGGACAACTCGTGAAGGGCATTGACAGCGTACAGGTTGACAGTTGCAGTTATCGCAGTCCGCATATTGTATTGATTATCGGAGAGAGTTTCAACCGCCATCATGCGCAACTCTATGGGTATGACAAGCCCAATATGCCCAGACAGACGGCTCGGGCGAAGAAAGGGGAACTCATCCCCTACAGCGACGTGGTGGCTCCTTGGAATCTTACAAGTTTTGTGTTCAAGCATATCTTTTCGCTTTACACCGTGGGCGACAAGGGCGACTGGTGCGACTATCCTTTGTTCCCCGAACTGTTCCGCAAGGCGGGTTATCATGTCACATTTCTCACCAATCAGTTCCTTCCGCAGGCAAAAGAGGCTGTGTATGATTTCAGCGGAGGCTTCTTTCTGAACAATCCTGAACTGAGCAAGGCCATGTTCGACACCCGCAACAAGCAGTTGTATTATTTCGATGAGGGCATGTTGAAAGAGTATGACCGGCTGAAAAAGCATAACACCGACCACAATCTCACAATCATTCACCTGAAAGGCATGCACGTAGACTACCGCACGCGTTGCCCCAAATCGAAGATGCACTTCAAGAGAGAAGAGTATGAGCGCCCGGGATTCAATAGCCGGGAAAAGCAGGTAATGGCCTATTATGACAATGCCATCCTCTATAACGACTCCATCGTGGACCAGATTATCCAGCGGTTTGAGGATGATGATGCCATTGTGCTTTATGTGCCCGACCATGGAGAGGAGTGCTATGAGGGCAACCTTCATTTCTTCGGTCGCATGCACTCCACAGAAGTGACGGCACGCCTTGCGCATGCCGAGTTCGACATCCCGTTCTGGATATACTGTTCCCATCAGTACATGGTGTCGCATCCGGAACTGTATCATGAGGTGGTGAAGGCCAAAGACCGGCGGTTTATGACCGATGCTCTGCCGCATGTGCTGCTCTATCTTGCGGGCATTTCCACGAAAGACTATCGTGAAGACATGAATGTCTTGAGCGACCAATATAACGAGAGCCGTCCACGTATACTGAAACATCAGGTGGACTATGACCAACTGGAAGAGCCCGCTGCCGGTTCTGACATACAACAAACGAAAGAATGGTTGAAATGAACAGAGACTTATTAAGCATGGCCGAATCAAAGGCATTGCGCGGTGTTGCCATTCTTGGCATCGTGCTGCACAACTATTGCCATTTCCTGGGCTTTGCCGTCAAAGAGAATGAATATAAGTTCGATACCGAGCGTCCCAAGAAGTTTTGGGAAGTGCTGACTTCCTTTGATAACGATTTGTTTGTCCATCTGTTTTCGTTCCTTGGTCATTATGGTGTGCCGATATTCCTGTTTGTCAGCGGATTCGGTCTGGTGATGAAATACGAACAGCGTTCTGAGGGCATCAAGCAGGAGCCACCGTTGAAAAAGAACTGGTTCTTCTATCATTTCCTGAAACTCTTGCGGCTGATGATTCTGGGCTATCTTGTGTTCATGGCTGTATATGCCTCCCGTCATCCCGCAGAAGTGGCGACCGCGTTTTCTGTGGATAAAGTGTTGGCCCAGTTGTCAATGGTCATCAATTTCGTCTTTACGCGCCCCGACAAGGCCATCTTGCCCGGCCCCTATTGGTTCTTCGGCCTGATGATTCAACTGTATCTTCTTTATCAGTTGGTGTTCCACCGATGGCGCAATGTTGCCGTCGTCGTTGTCGCCATTGCTGCTTGTTGGCTGATTCAGGTCTGTGCTGCCCAGTGGAATCCATTCGACTTCAACCTGCTCAACTATGTCAGGTATAATTTCATCGGGGGCATACTGCCCTTCGGTGCAGGAATCCTGTATGCCCGTTACGGGCGGCCACTCAGCAAGATGGGCTATTGTGCCGTGGTGATTATTTCTGCCATCATCGTGCTTGAGGGCGGCATGTGGTTCCATTCATGGATGTGGGTGCCTCTCTTTGTGGTCACAGGGGCTGTGGCCACCGTCAAACTGCTGCCCGCATGGCTTTTGAAACCGGCGGTCTGGTTCGGTGGATTGTCGTCAGCATTGTTTGTGATGCATCCCGTGGTGCGCGAGATTGTCATTTCCCACTATCGCCGCATTGATGTCTATTATGGCATAGCGGTCTATCTGCTTGCTGCAGTGGCTCTCTCCATGCTGCTGCAATACGTTTTGAAATTCATACCCTCGCCAAAACTCAAGAAATGAAACCGATAGAATTTTCCGACTTCAGCCGTTATCGCTCTGCATTGATGGGAGCCGCCATGCTTTTCGTCATGTTCTTTCATGTGAGCATGCCCAAGAGCGAGTTGATGTATGGTGTGGTGAGGTGCGGCAACATCGGGGTTGATATGTTCTTGTTCTTGAGCGGCATAGGTCTGTGGTATGCCTGGACGAAAACGCCCCGACTGAGGCATTTCTATTGGCGGCGCTATGTGCGCATCTATCCCGCATGGCTCTTGATGGCAGCCCTGTTCTATATTATGAACTACGCGCAGTATGGAGCCAAGAGTTACAGTCCCGACATTCCAAATCTTGTGGCCAACATCCTGGTGAATTGGAGTTTCTGGCGCATCGATGATCTCACGTTCTGGTTTATCCCCGCCATCATGATGATGTACACCTTTGCTCCTTTCTACATGCAGTTGATTATTCGTTGGCCGTCCTATCGCTGGCTGCCCGTGCTCTTCATGGTTTGGGCGGTGATGGTGCAGTATTACCCGCCTGTCCATGCCAGTGTGGGCCATGTGGAAATCTTCTGGAGCCGCATCCCCATATTCCTTATCGGCATCAACTGCGGCAAGTGGGTGAAAGAGCAGCGCACCCTGGAAGGTCAGGCCTTGGGGGGCATCGCGCTCCTTTTTGTTCTCAGTTTTGCCATGTGCATAGAATTCGAGAACCACTGGCGCGGCCGTTTCCCCTTGTTCGTGGAGCGAATGGTTTATATACCCTGCAGCATTTCAGGCATGGTGCTGCTGTGTCAACTGTTCAGACATGCTCCTTCCTGGCTGCTTCGTTTCTTGGCATTCGTGGGCGGGATTAGTCTTGAACTTTATCTCATTCACATCCATTTTGTCTATAAATATATAACACCCTTCCACCTGGGCTACTGCCTCACCGCCTTGCTGATGATTGCTGTCAGCATTCCGTTGGCTTGGCTGCTCAGCAAACTGGTTGACTTGATTGTAGGATTATTACCAAAAGAGATATGAGTATGGTGAAATTAGATGCTATCTTGACACTTATCAGACCCAAGCAGTGGCTGAAGAACATTTTCGTGTTCGTGCCGATGTTCTTTGGCGGCAGCCTGCTCAACAGTGCGGATATAATGGCAGCCGCCATTGCGTTCTTGTCGTTCTGTTTCGTCGCGTCGTCAGTCTATTGCTTCAATGATATCATCGACCTTGAGGCCGACCGCCATCATCCCGTGAAATGCAAGCGTGCCATCGCCTCTGGTGATATCTCCGTGTCGCAGGCCTACGCTATCATGGCGCTGATGTTCGTGTTGTCGATGCTGACGTTGTTGCTGTTGCCAGTCAACATGCTGAAAGTGTTGGTCGTAATACTGGCCTATTACCTGCTCAACCTGGCCTATTGCGCCCGCCTGAAGCAGTATGCCATCCTCGATGTGTGCATCATTGCCTTCGGTTTCGTGCTGCGCCTGCTGGCGGGCGGCTTTGCCACCGAGATTGTTCTGAGCAAGTGGATTGTGATGATGACCTTCCTCATCACCATCTTCCTCTCGTTTGCCAAGCGGCGCGACGACGTGCTGCGGATGAACGAGACCGGCGAGGCCCCCCGAAAGAACACCATCCGCTACAACCTGACGTTCATCAACCAGGCCATAACTATCACGGCCTCGGTCACGCTCGTTTGCTACATCATGTATACCGTGTCGCCCGAAGTGGTCATACGCGTGCATACTGACTATCTGTATCTCACATCCATCTTCGTGCTCATCGGTCTGCTGCGCTATATCCAGATAGCCGTGGTTGATGAAAAGAGCGGCGATCCCACCAAGGTGATGCTCCGCGACCGTTTCATGCAACTCATCGTGCTCCTTTGGGCCGTATCGTTTCTCATCATCATTTACATCATCTGATTCACTGTTCTTCATCCATCCCGCTATGAAAGTATATGCATTCGACTTTGACGGCACACTGACCAAGCGCGATTCCTTCGTAGAGTTCATCCGTTTTGTGAAAGGAAACAAGGGTTTCCTGCTTTGTTTCCTGCGCTATGCTCCGCTGCTGGTGCTCATGAAACTGCACCTCTATCCCAACTGGAAGGCAAAGGAACAGGTATTCTCCTATTGTTTCAAGGGCATGCGCTTGGATACTTTCAACACCTACTGCCATCGTTTTGCCATGGAGAAGGGCTCGCTGCTGCGTCCCAAGGGCTTGCTGAAGATACGCGATGCGCAGCAAGAGGGTGCCCGGGTGCTCATTGTCAGCGCCAGCATCGACAACTGGGTGCAGCCGTTCTTTCCCAGTGTCACGGTGGTGGGAACGCAAATTGAGGTGAAAGACGGCATCCTGACAGGCCGTTTCAGCACCAGAAACTGCTATGGCAAGGAGAAAGTGCGCCGCATCAACAGCCTGTTTCCCAACCGTCGCGACTACGAACTGGTGGCCTATGGCGACAGTCACGGCGACGCATGGATGCTGGATTATGCCGATGAGGCTTATTACAAACCGTTCCGCAAATGAAGAAGTTGGCAGCGTTATTCCGTATCAGGCCCGAAGAGAAGACCATGGCCTGGGTGGTGCTGGCAGTGCTGGTGGCCCTCAATGCTGTCTGCCTGTGTGCCTATTATCATGTGTTCACGCCGGTGTGCGAGGATTCCTGGCATGTCTTTGCATCGAAATTCTGCGTTTCGGGCTTCGATCCCATCACCTATCAGGTGCTCACCGACTGGGCCACCCGCTATAATGTCCACCGCCACCCCCTGCTGGCCTTCATGATGTATCCGCCGTATCTGGTCAACCAGGCACTCACGGCTCTGACGGGCATCAACTGCGCCATCTTCATTGCCGCCGCCCTCCTGCTGTTCTGTGCTTTCTATTCCTTCATCTTCATGTACAGGATCTGCCGCGACGTGGTGGGCATTGCTCACCGTGATGCCGTCCTTCTGGTGTTTCTGCTGTTCGGCTTCTCACATGTCATGCTGTCGTCGGTCGTCCCCGACCATTTCATCCTGTCTCTGTTCATGCTCCTGCTGGTCACTTATCTGGCAGGTCTCAAGATGAAGGCAGGCAAGGGATTCTCGGTGATTGAAACCATTCTTCTTTTCATCTTCACGGCAGGCATCTCGCTCAGCAACGGCATCAAGGTGTTCCTGATGGCACTTTTCACGGGTGGCAAGCGCTTTTTCCGCCCTCACTATCTGTTTTTGGCCGTCATCATCCCTGCCGCGCTGATGTGGCTGTTTGCCTGTTGGGAGTATCGCCGGTTCGTATGGCCCGAGGAGATGGCGCGCAAGGCCGTCAAGCAGCAGAAGGCCGCCGAGAAGAAAAAGAAAGACTTTGCAGCCTTTGCCGACTCCACGGGCATCAAAGACAGCGCCCAACTGGCCAAGGCTTTCAAGATTGACCAGAACAAGAAGATGTGGGCCAAATACCGTTCCGACCACCAGAAACCCTGGAACCGTCACACGGGCAAGCCCATTGCCAAGGGCGAATTCATGCGATGGACCGATATCACCACGCCGCGCCTGCCGTCGCTCGTCGAGAATTTCTTCGGCGAGTCTATGCAGTTGCATCAGGACTATCTGCTCACCGACACGCTGCGCAGCCGTCCGGTCATCGTGCGATACAAATGGGCGGTCAACTATGTAGTCGAGGCGCTTGTCGTCCTGCTCTTCCTGGCGGGTGTCGTGGCCGGTCGCCGCAGCCGTTTCCAGTGGATGCTCCTTTCCTGCATGGCGGTGGATGTAGGCCTGCACATCGGTCTGGGCTTCGGTCTCAACGAGGTGTATATCATGGCCGCCCACTGGATGTATGTGCTACCGCTGTCAGTGGCATGGCTTTTCCGCATGCCAGAGAAGCGCCGGCTCTGGGCGGTTCGGCTGCTGGTGTGCCTGCTTGCGGCATGGCTATGGATCTATAACACTGTTTTATACGTAACCTATATGATATCATGACTCCCGTATTCTCCATATTCAGAATCAAACGCGAAGAGAGGCTCATCGCCACGTTGGACCTGCTGGTGTTCATCGCCTTGAACGCCTTGCTCATCTATAAGTATTACGGCCTGTTCACGCGGGGCGGCAACCTCGGCTTCTGGAGCGTGTTCTGGAACCATTTCCGTGTGTCGGGCTTCGACTCCTACACCTATATCATCCTCTCCAAGTGGGAAGCCTACTACGTGGTATACCGCCATCCCCTGCTGGCATTCATGATGTATCCCTTCTATCTGCTCAACCACTGGCTGCTCCTGCGCATGGAATACAACTATGCCGTGTTTATTGTGGCGGCCATCCTTGTGTTCAGTGCCTTCTATTCATTCATCTTTATGTATCGCATCCAGCGCGAAGTGCTGAGCCTGAAGCGCACCGATGCCACTATTCTCACCGTGATGTTCTTCTCCTTTGCCTACATCATGCTCACCACCATGGTGCCCGATCATTTCTGCCTGTCCATGTTCCTGCTCACCATGACGCTCTACATTGCCGGCACCAAGATGAACAACGGGCGCCGCATGAAGACATGGCAGTCATTCGTGCTCTTTTTCTTCATGGCGGGCATCACCCTCAGCAACGGCTTGAAGGTGTGGCTGGCTCAGTGGTTTGCCAACGGCCGCGACTTCTTCCGCGTGCGTAATCTGCTCATGGGCGTGGCTGTGCCGGCCGCCCTGCTATGGGGAATCAGCATGTACGAGGACGTAACCTTTGTGAAGCCGTTGCAGGCGCGAGGGCAGAAAATTCTCAAGGAGCGCGAGAAGAAAGACACGGTGTTTGCCAAGAAAGTGCGTGCGCGCAACGAGGCCTTCCAGAAAAAGACGGGCGAGACCATCAGCGACAAGGGGTTCATGAAGTGGACCGACGTGTCAACGCCGCGCCTGCAGTCGCTCTCCGACAATGTGTTTGGCGAGTCGCTGCAACTCCACGATGCCTATCTGTTGCGCGATATTCACTATGGTCGCCCAGTCTTCGTGAAATACAGCCATTGGTACAACTACATGGCCGAGGCGCTTATCGTCGTGCTCTTTCTGGCCGGCGTGGTGCTGGGCTGCCGTCATCGCTTCATGCTGCTGTGCCTGTCGTGGCTGGCCATCGATGCCGGCATCCATTTCGTGTTGGGCTTCGGACTCAACGAAGTCTACATCATGACCGCCCACTGGGCTTTCGTCATCCCCATAGCCATGGCGTTTGTGGTGCGCCGCTGTGCCCCTCGCCATCTCATCGCCCTGCGCATTGTGCTAGCGTGTCTGGCTGTGTTCCTCTTTGTCTACAATTTCAGTCTCGTCTTTGAGTATATGACCAAAACCCTTGTCAAATGAAAGTGTCAGTCCTCTTGCCGGTCTACGGCGTAGAAAAATACATCGGCCAGTGCGCAGAGAGCCTGTTTGCGCAGACTTTTCCCGACATTGAGTACATCTTTGTTGACGACTGCACGCGCGACCGCAGCATCAGCGTGCTGCGCGAGGTGATGACGCGCTTTCCGCAGAGGGCCGCTCAGGTCACCATTGTCAGCCAAGATCGCAACCGAGGCCTGGGAGCCGCGCGCCTGAAGGCATTACAACATGCCACTTCCGACTATGTGATGCACGTGGACAGTGACGACGCTCTGCCGCTCAATGCCGTGGAGAAACTGTATAATAGAATCGTGGAGACCGGTGCCGACATCGTAGACGGCGGCTATGCCGATATATGCGAGGGCCGGGTTCTGCGTGAGTTCAAGCCCGACAAGCACGGCAAAGAGGCCTATCTCAAGAGGATGCTTTGCCAGAATGTCACCTCCAACCGCATCTGGGGGCGCATCTATCGCCGCTCGCTCTATACCGACAACCAGGTGCTCCCGGTAGAGGGCATCGACTATTCCGAAGACTTCTGCCTGGTCACCCGTCTGATGTTGCATGCGCGGCGTGCATGGATTGACGATGTTGTCTATCACTATCGCAACGACAACTGCGGTTCTTACACCCATCAGCGGTCAGAGAAGAACATGCTCTCCATGTTCCGCGCCCAGGCGCTGGTGAACAACTATTTCCGGGAGCACGACACGAAAGGCACCTATGCCACAGCCTTGCAGATAGGTGCGCTCAATGCCTGCCGCGAAGCCCTTCGCAACGGTTTCAGTCTGGAGCGCGCCGAGACCCTCATCGACTATGTTCCCCGTGGATTTGTTCCCCGTCTCTGTCTTGGCATGCTGCGCCGCCGGTGGCCCATGCCGCTGTTCCGTGTCGTCTATCTGGCATGGCGCCGCCTGTATGTCACTTTCGCCTGCCGTTGCTAACCATGAAAGCCATGAGTAAGATGAAAAGAGTATTCCATATAGTCTCCCATTTCGATGTCGGCGGAGCCGAGCGCGTGGCCGTCATCATTGCCAAGTCGCCCAATCCCCAGATAGAATACCACGTGGTGGAACTCATCCGCGCCCGTTCCCCCTTCACCCGCGTGTTTATCAGTGAGATGCGCCAGACAGGCATACGCTACCACCGTTTCTGCGTGCCCGACGTGCACTTCCATTATCTCTTCGAACGGCTGGCGGCCTGCCTCTTCCCCCTTTGGTTCGCCGTGCTGTATTGGCGCTATAGGCCCAACGTGGTTCACAGCCATACAGAGATGCCCGATTTGGCCGTCTGTCTTTTCTTCCGGCTCTTCCCCCGGTGCCTGCGTCGCTGCAAGGTGGTGCGCACCATTCATAGCAGCCGCCTGTGGGAAGGGCTTCATGCAACGGGTAGGCGCGTGGAGGCATTCATGCAGCGCTGCCGGGCCAACGTGGCCATCTCCGACTCTGTTCAGGAGAACTATCTTCACGCCTACGGCGAGTGCGCCCCCATCATCCACAACGGCATTGCCCCCGTGGAGCAGCAGCCCTATCCCCATCTCCGTGCCGACAGGCAGAACATCCTCTTTGCCGGACGCTTCGAGCCGGAGAAAGGCATCGACACCCTCGTCAGAATCATACAGAGTCTCAGCGACGATGCGCGCTATCATTTCCATCTCTTCGGCGACGGCTCGCTCCGGAAGGAGGCCGAGAAAGCCCTGGAGCACTGTTCCAACGTGACGTTCCGCCCTGCACTCTTCGGCATCGCCCGCTACATGCAGTCGTTTCAGTACATGCTCATGCCCTCCGAGTTCGAGGGACTCAGCATCCTCTCCATCGAGGCCAGTTTTAATGGCCTGCCCGTTATCATCAACAACTGCCCCGGTCTGCGCGACACGCTGCCGCCCGACTGGCCGCTCAAGGTGAACGACAATGCGCTCAGCCAGTATACCGACCTGTTCCAGAGCATCCTTCCTTCCGTCAACCGGGCGGAAATCTGCGCACTGGCCTTCCGATATGCCGACTTTCATTTCGGCATACAGCAGATGTGGAGCGGCTATGAGGCCATTTATCTTGCTTGAAACCTAAGGATTGCTTCGGCAAATCAAATTAATTCTCCGCACGAATCAAATGGTTTTCTTTCGCAAATTAAATTGATTTACTCTTCAAATTAATTTGATTTTCCGCGCAAATTAAATTAATTTACTTTTCGGATTCAACGCCATGGAGCGGCCGTTGTGCCACTTTCGCGGCTCCGTTCCTATGCTTTCGCGGTTTCGTTCAAATCGGAAACTCTTCCTTTCTTTTTGATGAACTGGATGCACTCCTTAAAAATCTCCACGCGCAGCAGCCACATGATGCCGACATAAAGCACGGCGGCCACCAGCACGCGGCTGATGAGCAGCAGCCACAGGTTGGCAATGGGACGGGTGAGCAGCCACGTTACCGCCATGACACCTGCGGAGATGAGGAAAAACGGGAGTATGTCTTTCAGCGTTTCCCACAGTCGGAGCCCGATGAGGCGATGGGCGAACCGCTGCCACACTGCCAGCCACAAGATGGTGAACAGCGAATAGGCGCACACCATGGTGAACATGCCCCTGCTGTGGAGCAGCAGGATGAGGGCGATGAGCAGGACAATCTGTGCGATGTTGCACCACATGTAGATGTCGCTCCGGCCGCTGCTGATGGCGAGGTTCTGGTAGAGGGCATAGAAGGAGACAAAGGCTCCTCCTATGCAGAGCACCTGCAGGAGCGGTATGCTGTCGGTCCATTGCTCGCCGATGGTGAGGAGGATGAACTCATGGGCCACGAGCATGAAGCCCAGCATGACGGGAAACGAGAGGAAGGCGGTGAACCGCATGAGTTTGCGGAAGATGCGCTGCTCGCGCTGGCGCTCGTCGTTGAGCGATGCGAGCACGGGCTGTGCTATCTGCATGAGTGTGCCCGAGATGAACGAGTTGGCCTTGGCGTCCCAGTTATAGGCTTGTGTATAGTTGCCCACCTCCTTGATGGGGAAAAGCCGCCCGAAGATAAAGGTGAGGATGTTGGTGCTGATGGTGTTGATGATGTTGGTGACTAGTATCTTCACGCTGAAAGGGAGCATGTGCCTGACCGGACCGAAATCGATGTGGAGCGAGGGATACCAGCGGGTGTAGAAACTGCGCCCGATGTTCATCACGGTGATATATACAATCTGCTGCCAGGCCAGACTCCAGTATGCCATCTTGTTCAAGGCGAGGATGATGCCGGTGATTCCCGAGATGAGGAGGGCGATGAATCCGATGATGGCAATCTCGCGGTTCATCATGTTCTTGATCATGTAGGCGTTCTGAACGATGCCCAGCGAGGAGATGACGAAGCCGAGAAAGACGAAGCGCGACACCGCTACCAGGCATGGCTGGTGGAAATAGTCGGCGATGAGGGGGGCGCAGGCGAAGAGCACGGCATAGATGCAGAGGCTGGCAATGACGTTGAACCAGAACACGGAGTTGTAGTCGCGGTGCGTGGGCGGGTTCAGGTTGACCAGTGCCTGCGAGAATCCGCTGCTCTGCAGGTTGCCGGCAATGAGGGTGAAGATGGTGAGCACCCCCACGATGCCATAGTCGGCTGGGGTGAGCAGCCGCCCGAGGAAGATGCCAAACACAATGTTGAGCACCTGCACCGTGCCGTTGTTCATGGCTCCCCAGAAGAGCCCTTTTGCCGTTTTCTCTTTCAGTGACTCCATTGTTTTTCCTGTAATGTGGAGAAATCAAGTGCAAAAATAATACGAATTGTTTGAAGTTCAAAATATTTTCTTTACTTTTGCAGCAGAATCCTAATATAAAAAAGAAATGACGATTGGATATACAACGGGTGTGTATGACCTTTTTCACATAGGGCACCTGAACTTGCTGAAGAATGCTAAGGGCATGTGCGACAAACTGATTGTGGGGGTGACGGTTGACGAACTGGTGGCCTACAAGGGCAAGAAGGCGATGATTCCGTTTGAGGACCGCATTGAGATTGTGCGCAGCATCAAATATGTGGATGCTGCGGTGCCGCAGTATGACATGGACAAACTGGCTGCCTGTAAGAAACTGGGAGCCAAGTTCCTGTTCGTGGGTGACGACTGGTATGGAACGGAGAAATGGCAGGCTTATGAGCAGCAGTTTGCTGCCGAGGGCATACAGATTGTATATTTCCCCTATACCAAGGGCGTATCGTCAACACAGATTACGCGTGCGCTGGATGCCGTGCGCGGCCATAACCTGGAAGATGTGAAATAGTCTGGTCCCAAAGCCGTCGCTGTGTGACGAAGGGAGCGAGTGCGAGAATTGAACGAAATAATAAAGTGAGTATATGATAGACAAAGATTTTTGCCTGAGTTCGTATATTGCCTACCGCTACATCTGTAAAGATGACGTGGATTTCTATGAGGGAATGCACCACGAACTCTTCGAGCCGATACCGATGGGCGAGCGCGTGCCCGTGGGCTCGGCAGCGGAAATAGACGAGATAATCAGAAGGCAGTTTGACAAACTGTATGAGAAGTACGACTCCATCGGCATCCTGCTGTCGGGAGGCATGGACAGTGCCATCCTGGCCTCATACTTGCGCAAGGGGAGCCATGCTTACACGTTTACGGCGCAAGGCACGAAAGTGTTCAATGCCGACGAAGAGCGTGCGCGCCATTACTGCCAGAAATTCGGACTGGAGCATCATTTCGTGGACATCACTTTCGACGATTACCGCGAGTTGACACCCGTGGTGATGAAGCGGAAGTGCGCACCCGTGCACAGCATAGAGCCGCAGATATACAAGGCGGCCCTCGCGGCGCAGAAGGATGGCGTGGAGATGATGATTGTGGGAGAGAGTTCCGACCTGATATTCGGAGGCATGGACCAACTGCTGTCGCAGGACTGGTTGTTCGACGATTTCGTGCGCCGCTACACGTTCCTCGACCCGCAGCGGGTGCTGACAAGGCCAGTGGATGTGAGCGGGCTGTTTGAGAAATACCGCCGCGGCGAGCACATCGATTTCCTGACATTCATGGACGATGTGTTCTCCATTGAGAGTTCCAGTTCCTATCTCAATGCCTTCGGAGCAGCCGGCATGCCCTATTACGACCCGTATGCGCGATTGGTGATGCGCGACGAACTGGACTTGAACAGGGTGCGCAACGGCGAACCCAAGTATCTCATCCGTGACTTGTATGCCATGAAATACCCCGAGGTGCCTATTCCCGACAAGATTCCGATGCCGCGACCTGTTGACAAAGTGTTCAAGGACTGGGCAGGACCGCAGCGGGAGGAATTCAGAAAAGACATAGACATGGAGCAACTCACGGGCAACCAGAAGTGGCAGTTGTGGTGCGCGGAGCAGTTCCTGCAGATGAACGAACCCAGATAAGCACGGAGAAATGCATCAAGTGGAAATCAAAGGCGAGATGAGCAAGCGCTGGAACAGGATCATTACCGATGTGCTGCGCTTCTACATCGGGTTGTGCAAGAAGCACAACCTGTGCTATTTCATTGCCTACGGATCGGCCATCGGAGCCGCGCGCCATCATGGCATCATACCATGGGACGACGACATCGACGTGGTGATGCCGCGGCCTGACTATGAACGGTTCCTGGAGATATGCAAGACGGAGGACCTGGGCGACTACGAACTGATGACTCCCTATAACACTCCGCATTATTCACTTCCCTTTGCCAAGTTGTGCAACAAGAACACCACGCTGCTGGAAAGCAACGATTTCAGGTGCATACTGGGATTGTATATCGACATCTTTGTCTATGACGGCATGGTAGACAACAAGGCCGTGAGCGATGAACTCAGAAGACAGTATGTGAAATACTGGAACCGTTTCACCGTGGCCTCCTCGTATTTTTCCTGGGAACGCATCAAAGAGGAATTGCGGCGGGGACGCTATAAGGAACTGGCGCACTATTTTCTCTTGTCGCTCAACAGAGAGGGCAACCGCAGAAAGTTCCTGAAGAAGATGCATGACATCACGCATGCCTATGACTATGAGAAAACCGACCTCATCGTGAAATATCCTCCGGGATACGGCGAGCGGGAGGTGATTCCCAAGGCTTGGGTGGAAGAGAGCGTGGAACTGCCCTTTGAAGATACCCACGTTGCCATACAGAAAGACTATGAAAAAGTGCTTAACCACTATTTCGGCGACTATAAGCAACTGCCGCCCGAGGAGGAACGCCACACCACCCACCTGAAAGCCTACGTGAACATGGACAGACGTGAGACGATTGAGGAGGTGATGAGAAAAATCAAAAACAATAAGGATTAATAACAATTTTTATCTGCTGAGAAGAACCGAGTATGAATTATTTTTGCTATTTTTGCAAACTCGATATTACAAAACTTAAATATTCTACTACAGACTATGGATTTAATACAGAAAATCATTGACCGCGCTAAGAGTAACAAGCAGCGCATCGTGCTCCCCGAAGCAGAAGAGGAGCGCACACTGACAGCCGCCGACCGCGTGCTGGCTGACGACATTGCCGACATCATCCTGATTGGAAATCCTGAGAAAGTGCATGCACTGGCTGAAGAAAAAGGACTGAAAAACATCGGCAAGGCCACTCTCATCGACCCGCTGAACTGCGAGAAGAGCGAAGAGTATGCCGCCCTGCTGGCTGAACTTCGCAAGAAGAAGGGCATGACCATTGAGCAGGCCCGCGAACTGGTGAAGAACCCGCTCTATCTGGGATGCATGATTATCAAGACTGGTGATGCCGACGGACAGATTAGCGGCGCCTTGTCAACAACAGGCGAAACCCTTCGTCCTGCCCTGCAGATTATCAAGACGGCTCCCGGAATCACTTGCGTGAGCGGTGCCATGCTGCTGATTACCAAGAAGCCTGAATTTGGAGAGAACGGTGTGCTCGTAGTGGGCGACGTGGCCGTAACGCCCATGCCCGATGCCAATCAACTGAGCCAGATTGCCGTTTGCACAGCACAGACTGCCAAGAGCGTGGCTGGCTTTGAGGATCCTCGCGTGGCCATGTTGAGTTTCTCTACCAAGGGAAGTGCCACACATGAGGTGGTTGACAAGGTGATTGAGGCTACCCGTCTGGCCAAGGAAATGGATCCTGCATTGAAGATCGACGGCGAACTGCAGGCCGATGCCGCCCTCGTGCCGAGCGTAGGCAAGAAGAAGGCTCCGGGCAGCGAGATTGCCGGCAACGCCAACGTGCTGGTTTATCCGAACCTTGAAGTGGGAAATATCTCTTATAAACTCGTACAGCGTCTCGGCGATGCCATTGCCATCGGCCCTATTCTCCAGGGTATTGCCCGCCCGGTGAACGACCTCAGCCGCGGCTGCTCCGTAGACGACATCTATTATCTGGTGGCCATCACAGCCTGCCAGGCCATGGATGCAAAGTAGAAGAGGGATTTTTTAAGAATGAATTATAATAGAAAAAGATGAAAATATTAGTTTTAAATTGCGGTAGTAGTTCCATCAAGTACGCTCTGTACGACATGGATACCAGAAAAGTGATGACATCTGGCGGCGCAGAGCGCGTGGGCATGGATGGCGCATTCGTGAAAGTGAAATTGGCAAACGGTGAGAAGAAGCAGATTATGCACGACATTCCCGAGCATACGGAAGGCGTGAAGTTCATCTTCTCTTTGCTGACAGATCCGGAAATCGGCGTGATTAAAGACTTGAAGGAGATTGACGCTGTGGGCCATCGCATGGTGCACGGCGGCGAGAAATTCAACAAGAGCGTGGTGCTCAACGACGAAGTGCTGGAAACTTTCGAGGCTTGCATCGATCTGGCTCCGCTGCACAACCCAGCCAACCTGAAGGGTGTTCATGCTGTTTCTGAACTGATGCCGGGTCTGCCGCAGGTGGGCGTATTCGATACGGCTTTCCATCAGACCATGCCGAAGAAGGCATATATGTATGCCCTTCCGTATAATCTCTACAAGCAGTATGGCGTGCGCCGCTATGGTTTCCACGGAACGAGCCATCGCTACGTGTCACAGCGTGTATGCGAATTCCTGGATGTGAACCCGAAAGGCAAGCGCATCATCCCCTGCCACATCGGCAACGGTGGTTCGATTGCTGCCGTACAGGACGGTAAGTGCGTGGATACTTCCATGGGTCTCACTCCGCTGGAAGGTCTGATGATGGGTACGCGTTGCGGTGATATCGACGGCGGTGCCATCACTTTCCTGGAGAAGAAACTCGACTTGGATGCCGACGGCATGTCGAACCTGTTGAACAAGCAGAGCGGTGTGCTGGGCATTACTGGCGAAAGCAGCGACATGCGCGACGTGGAGAACGCTGCCGCTGAAGGCAACGAGAAGGCTCAGTTGGCTCTCGACATGTATTTCTATCGCATCAAGAAATATATTGGTGCCTATGCTGCTGCCATGGGTGGCGTGGATATCATTGTGTTTACTGCCGGTGTGGGCGAGAACCAGATTGGCATGCGCGAGGATGTCTGCAAGGGACTGGAGTTCCTTGGCGTGAAGTTCGATGCTGAGAAGAACAACGTGCGTGGCGAAGAGGCCATCATCTCTGCTGATGACTCGAAGGTTACCGTTTGCGTTATCCCGACTGACGAGGAACTGATGATTGCCACAGACACCATGAATCTGCTGTAATAAGAAATGATGCTGCGGGACATTCCCCTGCGACCAGATAAAAGCGGCACCTCGATTCCGGGGTGCCGCTTTTGGTTTCTGTATTTCTTTTCTGAAATTCTTTCTGAATCCTGGTCTAAGTTTATTCGTGGAAATGCCGGTGCAGGCATCTACAATTGGCTCTCTCCTTCCACGTATTCCTCCAGGAAAATGTGCTCACCGTCGAACACGACGTAGGTGAACTGCCATATCCAGTCGCCGATAATCATAATGCGAGCCTTGCGCGATAGCATCAGGTCGAGTTCTATATGTCGGTGACCGTAGATGAAATAGTCGATATTGGGGTGGCTTTTCAGATACTCCTTGGTGTAGAGCACCAGAAACTCCTTGTCTTCTCCCATATAGGGCGGCTCCTTTCCGTCGGCACGTTTCAGGCGCGAGTGTTTGGCCCATGTGAGGCCGAACCACATCGACCAGCGAGGATGCAGGGTTGAGAACAGCCGTTGGCAGGTGCGATTGTGGAACATGCGGCTGATAAACTTGAACTTCTTGTCGGGATCGCCCAGCCCGTCGCCGTGTGCCAAGAGAAACACCTTGCCGTAGATTTCGGTGGTGAGTGGCTGGCGGTGCAGGATGACTCCGCATTCTTCCTCAAGATATCCATACATCCAGATGTCGTGGTTGCCAGTGAAATAGTGCACTTCCACGCCCAAGTCGGTCAGTTCGGATATCTTTCCGAGAAAGCGTGTGTAGCCTTTCGGAACGGCATATTTCCACTCATACCAGAAATCGAACATGTCGCCGAGCAGATAGACGGCCGACGCTTTGTGCTTGATGCTGTCGAGAAAACGCACCAGACGGCGCTCCTGCATGCGCTGATGCGGGATTGCCCAAGAGCCGAGATGGGCATCGCTGAGGATGTATACTTTCTTGTTCATTAGTCAAATCCCAGTTCCACTCGTGCTTCCTCGCTCATCATGCTCTGATCCCATACGGGCTCGAACACGAGGTTCACGTTTACATTCTTTACGTTTTCCACACTTTCTATCTTGGTGCGCACGTCTTCCAGTATGAAGTCGGCTGCCGGGCAGTTGGGGGCGGTGAAGGTCATGTCTACGTCCACGTTGCCCTCTTCCTGCACATCAATCTTGTAAATCATTCCGAGGTCGTAGATATTCACGGGAATTTCCGGGTCATAAACGGTCTTCAGTACGTCCACGATGCGCTCTTCTATATTGGTTTTCTCTTCTTGTGTCATCATTCAATTGGGAAGTTTGCTGCAAATATAGCAATTTTTTTGCAGAATATACTGGTTACAAGGAAAAAAACGCAATGCTTTTTGCAGCGATGCGTCTTTTTCCTTGTTTTTGTACGGATGAGGGAATGCCTGTATGGAAAATGGGGGTTGCGGCTTTCCTTAAAGCCTGCCTTGCTCATGATAACTGTAATAGTCGCCGTCGGTGATGATGAGATGGTCGAGCAGGTGCAGGCGCATGATGTCGCAGGCTTTCTTTACTCGCTCGGTCAGGCGGTCGTCGTCGCGGCTGGGTCTGGCGTTGTTGCTGGGATGGTTATGGCATAGAGCCACAACGGTGGCGTTGCAGAGCAGTGCCTCTTTCATGATGATGCGTACGTCCACGGCGGTTTCACTGATGCCTCCGTGGCTGATGCGCGCGGTTTTGATGAGTTTGAAATTCTGGTTCATCAGCAGAATCCATGCCTCTTCGGTGCTCAGGTCTTGCATAAGGGGGTGCATCTGTTCGTAGATAGCAGTGGCAGAGTCGATGCGCTCGCGCTCCTGCGCCTTCTCCAGTTGTCGGCGTTTCCCCAGTTCGCAGGCTGCCATGATGGTGATGGCTTTGGCTTCGCCGATGCCGTTGTACTGACAGAGGTCGCGGATACTCATCTTTCCCAGCGTGTTCAGGTTGTTCTGGCAGTCGTTGAGAATGCGTTTCATCAGGTCTACAGCGCTCTCCTTTGTGGAGCCAGAGCCGATGAGAATGGCCAGTAACTCGGCATTCGAAAGCGATTCGGCACCCAGTCTTGTCAGCCTTTCGCGTGGCCGGTCTTCCTCAGCCCACTGGTTGATGTTCAGTTTTTCGTTCATTTGTAGAAGTTCTTTTCGAAAGCCGTGAACTCATCCTTTCCTCTCACGCATCGTTTCCACCATGCCTCCAAGAACCCGAACCCGTAGCCCATGAGTTGTGTGAATGCTGCCACGATGCTCTTCATGCCAATCATGATGCTGTGGTTCTTGATGCTGGAATCGATGAATATAAGGAGAGCGTACAGTACTATGGGAATCCAAGGCAGCAGGAATACCCATTTCCATAATGAAGAATGGGCGGCATCGAAGTGCGTCATGGCGCGCCCGAAAGCGGAAATGAGAATCAGGGCGATGACTCCCACGGTGAAAACCATCGGCAGCAGATGCACTAGTTTCATTGTTCCCGGATGCAGTTTCTCCAAGTTGATGCGGGCGATGCCACTGTTGTATACCTGTCTGAAAAACTTGCGGAAGTCTGTACGTCGCTTATGCCATACCCATGCCCTTGGGAACAGTCTGGGCTGATAGCCGGCCTCCACGATGCGGTATGAGAAGTCGATGTCTTCGCCAAAGCGCATTTTTGAGAATCCGCCGAGTTGCTGGTAGATGTCTCGTCGAATGCCCATGTTGAACGACCGTGGAAAGAACTTGTCCAGTTTCTTCTTTCCTCCGCGTATGCCGCCGGTTGTGAAGAAACTGGTCATGGAGTAGGAGATGGCCTTTTGAGTGGGGGTGAACGATTCGTGGGCGCGGTCAGGTCCGCCGAAAGCATCGGCAGGCTGAGACGCAAGTTCTTCTTCCACCTCTTTTATATACGTGCGCGGGAGAACCACGTCGCTGTCGAGCACGATGAGATACTCTCCGTTGGCACGTTCTGCGCCATAATTGCGGCTTTGTCCCGGTCCGCTGTTCTGTTTCATAAAATATTTCAGGTCAAGTTGTTCTGTGTATTTCTCGCAGACCTCTTTGCACGGCGTGGCAGAGCCGTCTTCAACGATAATCACCTCGAAGTCCTTCTCCGTCTGCTCGGTAAGGCTTTTCAGCAGTTCGTCCACTTCGTCGGGGCGGTTGTATACGGGTATGATGAATGAATACTTCATTTGCTATATTGCTACTTCTCTGCAAAAATACGCAAAAAAGCCGAAAGCGCAAAACTTTCGGCTCTTTTTTGTAATGCCTGTCCAATCAGTCGGATTTGTACAACCGATGCTACTTTATGATTACCTTCCGTCCATTCTTGATGTAAACGCCCTTGGCGGGTGCATTCACGCGCTGCCCGTTCAGGTTATACACGGGAGCATCTGTCGGCTGCCTGTTTTCTACAGCCTCAATGCCGCTCGGGTCGCTGACGATTTCAAAACCGTAGATCTTCAGCAGATCGGCAGCCGACTTGGCGCGGCTTCCGCCCGCAGCCTTTGCTCCGGCAGCACCCATGCCGCCATAGATATACACGTAGGTCGGCTCGCTCACGTTATACGGGAACTTCACTTTCAGTTTGCCGTCCAGTTCCATCTCTATCGGTTCGCTGTTGCCAATCTTCACCTTCAGTACCATGTTGCCTTGCGTCTCTGCCTCCACCTTGATGCTGCCCTTGCCTTAGTTCACCTTGAACACGATGCCCGTGTAATTATCCTTGAAGTCCTCGCCGAAGATGTCCTTGCCATTGATGGCCGAATCGTCCGTCGGCTTATTCACGATGATGCATTTTTCTACTGGGTCGAAGCCGCCATCACCATTGCTGATGTTAACGAAAACATTGTCCACCACGGCTCCTTCAAGATTGGTATTCTCGTCAATCTTGTTGCCGATGTCAATGGGCTGTCCTTCTTCGACAGGAGTCAGTTCAGACTCGCTGCCTTCGTATTCTTTCCATTTCCCGAACTTATCTATGTACCACGTTTTCCATCCTTTCTGTCGAGCCGCGGCCACCTGTGATTTTGTTATCACGTTTTGCTCGTCGCTGTCAAAAGGACTAATGGGAACAAAGTCGCTATTAACGGTAGGAAGACTCTCAATCAGCGCGTCCATTGCAGATCCATTAATTTTGTTTTTATAGCATACAAAGTCACTTAAATCATTGTTGCTGGATACGTCTAATGAGGTAAGTTGGTTGTTGGAGCAATCAAAATATTCCAGGTTAATGTTCTTCGATACATTCAGCGATGTCAGAAGGTTTTCTCCGCAAGCCAAATCAGTCAGTGCCGCGTTATTCGTGATGTCAAGCGCGGTGAGCCGATTCCCTTCACAGTCAAGATTTACCAATGCGGTGCACTTTGTTACATTGAGAGAAGTTAGCGAATTGTAATTTCTAAATTTTGCCGATTTTCGAAAAACAAGATTCAAGCGGACGCTTCAATTTCCTTTATGTCTATTTTGTTTTGTCTTTATTTGCTCATGGGCGTTTCTGGTTTTTATAAGGTTATACATAAGAGGCTGAAATGCTGCGATTTGTCGGGCAGAATCAGCATGTCAACATCAGAGTCTGCACGTTGCTCGCCACGCGAATAGGAGCCAAAGAGCCATGCCTTCAAGACAGGCTGCGTCTTGAAGTATTCTGCTATCTGTTGTGTCATAGTTTGAATACTCATGGTCGACAATCAATTTAACTAAAGTTGTTTGCCCTATATGGACGATGCAAATATACGAAAAATTATGGTTAAAATGGAACGGAATTAGCAAGAAAAATGTTTATTGCGGCTTATGAGGGGAGTTGATTACCCGCGTGAATAATAAAAGGCAAGGATTTTCTTTGTCCTTGCCTTTTGGGAGTATGGTTCAATGCGGTCTTATTCCTTCACTCTCTGCAGGTAACTGCCGTCGCGAGTGTCCACCTGAATCAGGTCGCCTTCGTTGATGAAGAGAGGAACGCGCACCTCAACGCCTGTTTCCAGAGTGGCTGGCTTGGTGGCATTGGTAGCGGTATCGCCCTTGATACCCGGCTCGCTATGAGTGATGCGCAGGTTGGTCTTAACCGGCATTTCTGCGTAGAGAATCGTGTTGGTGTCGGCATCGCTGACCACTTCCACTACATCGCTTTCTTTCATGAAGTCAACGCCAGTGATAAGGTCTTTGGCAATGGGAATCTGGTCGTAGGTCTCCTGGTTCATGAAGATGTAGTCGGCACCCTCCTGATAGAGATACTGATAGGGACGACGCTCCACGCGCACGTCTTCCAGAGCCTCACCGATGTTGAAACGCTTTTCCAGCACTCGTCCGCTGACAACATCTTTCAGCGTGGTGCGCATGATGGTGTTTCCCTTACCCGGCTTCACGTGCAGGAAGTCGATACAGAAATACAACTTGCCATCCATGCGGATGCAAGTTCCTTTTTTAATGTCTTGTGATTTAATCATAATTTTTTATCTTATTCTGTAATTATTGCCGTTTTGCGGTGCAAAGGTAGTAAGAATTTAGAAAAAAACATAAAACTTTGGACTAAAAGTTGCATAAAACTTTGGTATTTAAAAAGAAATGAGTAATTTTGCACCCCAAATCAGAGTGAAAACCCGAAGATAATAACAAAATAAAATAAATAAAGCAATGAAAAGAACATTTCAGCCACACAACAGAAGAAGAGTGAACAAGCACGGATTCCGTGAGAGAATGTCAACCAAGAACGGACGCCGCGTATTGGCATCACGTCGTGCTAAGGGTCGTCAGAAACTGTCAGTTTCTGACGAGAACCACGGAAAGTAATCGCCCCATAGAGGTGAATAATCGTGTCCTCTGAAGAAAAATCAGCGGGAAAACAGAAAGAAGTAAGGCAAAGACTTTGCTTCTTTCTGTTTTTTTTGTACTTTTGCAAAATCAATCGTAATTATGACGACATCTGAATTCTTCAGCAAGTTCAAAAGTTGGCATCTGTGGAGTAACCTCTTTGCCATGCTGGTAGTCGTGGTGCTGTTATGTGTCGGTGTGAAGTATGGCATCGATCTCTACACGCATCACGGCGAGAAAGTGCATGTGCCTAATGTCAGGAACAAGTCGTTTGCCGATGCCGAGCACATCCTTAACGGGTTGGGGCTGGAAGTAAGTATCAGTGATACCGGCTACGTGAAGACGCTTCCGCCCGATTGCGTGCTGGAGCAGTCCATCGTTCCTGGCACCATCGTGAAGTCGGGACGAATCATTTATTTGGTGATCAATGCGGCCACCACGCCAACACTTTCCATTCCCGACGTGGTCGACAACAGCAGTTACCGCGAGGCTCGTGCCAAACTCATCGCCATGGGCTTCAAGGTGGGCGATCCTCAATATGTTCCTGGAGAGAAAGACTGGGTGTACGGCATCAGATGGAAGAACAGGCTGCTCGCCACCGGGCAGAAGGTTCCCGTGGATGCCCTGCTCATCATACAAGTGGGCGACGGCATGCGCGACCTGAATGATTCGGTGGCATACACCTACAAGAAATACGACGACTTTGAGGAAGTTGAAGAAACCGATCCCGAGGTGCAACAGCCAGAACCGGCCGAGACTCCCGTGGAGGAAGAGACAGATGAATTTGAAGAAGTATTGGAACCAGAATGACAGAGCCTGACATTGATGACATAGAATTGGAGGAAGGTGGTCAACTGTATGAGCATTTCCGTGTTGTTGCCGACAAAGGGCAGGTGCCATTGCGTGTAGATAAGTTTCTCTTTGACCATCTGCAGCATTCCAGTCGCAACCGCATTCAAAAGGCGGCTGATGCAGGTTTCGTTCATGTGAACGACCGCCCGGTGAAAAGCAACTACAAGGTTCGTCCGATGGATGTTGTCACCTTGATGCTCGACCGCCCGCGCTATGATGATACCATTGAGGCTGAAGACATTCCCCTGAACGTAGTCTACGAAGACAATGACCTGATGGTCATCAACAAAGAGGCAGGAATGGTGGTCCATCCGGGTTGCGGAAACTACCATGGCACGCTGGTCAATGCCGTGGCGTGGCATCTGCGCAATATGACCAGTTACGACCCCAACGACCCCGAAGTGGGGTTGGTGCACCGCATCGACAAGGATACGAGCGGCTTGCTGGTGGTGGCAAAGACACCCGATGCCAAGACCAGGTTGGGCGTGCAGTTCTTCAATAAGACCACCCACCGCAGTTATCAAGCCCTGGTGTGGGGAAACTTCACGGAAGATGAGGGGCGCATAGAGGGTAATATCGGTCGCGATCCCAAAGACCGTCTGCGCATGTCGGTGTTCTCTCCCGACAGCGAAATCGGCAAGTCGGCCGTTACGCATTATCGCGTGCTGGAGCGTTTCGGCTATGTCACCTTGGTGGAATGCATTCTCGAGACCGGGCGCACCCACCAGATCAGGGCGCACATGAAGCACATCGGCCACCCGTTGTTCGGCGACGAGCGCTATGGAGGCACGGAGATTCTGCGCGGAGAGCGTTCCTCCTCCTATCGGGCGTTTGTTCAGAACGGGTTCCGCCTTTGTCCCCGTCAGGCTTTGCATGCCAAGACGCTGGGCTTTGTCCATCCCACCACGGGCAAGCAGATGGACTTCACCAGTGAACTGCCTGCCGACATGAGCCAGTTGGTGGAAAAATGGCGGGGCTTTATCAGCGGCACCACGCGCGACACTTTTGAAGAATCATAAATAAAACAAGAACAAAAACGATTATATATATTAATAAGGTTATGGAACAATTAAAGAGAACGATAGCCATTGTCTGCGGAGGAGACTCTTCTGAGTATAATGTTTCCATGCGGTCGGCGCAAGGACTGTATTCATTCTTCGACAAGGAAAGGTATAATGTGTACATCGTTGTGATGCGCGGACTCGACTGGCTCGTGGAACTCAGCGACGGTACCACCACGCCCATCGACCGCAACGATTTCTCATTTCAGGAAAATGGCAAGTTGGTTGTATTCGACTACGCATATATCACCATTCATGGCACACCCGGCGAAAACGGCATCCTTCAGGGATATTTCGAACTGATACATCTGCCTTACAGCACCAGCGGTGTGCTCGTCGAGGCCATGACTTTCGACAAGTTCGTGCTCAACCAGTACCTGCGCGGCTACGGCGTGAGCGTGGCCGACAGCCTGCTCATCCGCCGCGGCTACGAGGAACTGGTCAGCGACGACGAGATAGAGGAGCGCATCGGTATGCCCTGCTTTGTGAAGCCCGCTGCCGACGGCAGTAGTTTCGGCGTGTCAAAGGTGAAGAACAAGGACCAACTGGCTCCTGCCATCCGCAAGGCGATGATGGAAAGCGACAGCGTGATGGTGGAAGGCTACATGGAAGGCACCGAAGTCACGGTGGGTTGCTATAAGACACGCGAGAAGACCGTCATCTTCCCGCCCACTGAAGTGGTGACCGACAATGAGTTCTTCGACTACGATGCGAAGTACAACGGACAGGTACAGGAGATCACGCCTGCCCGCATCTCCGACGATCTGACCAGCCGCCTGAGGCAACTCACCAGCCACATCTACGACATCCTGCACTGCAACGGCATCATCCGCATTGACTACATCATCAGCAAGGAACAGAAAATCAGCATGCTTGAGGTGAACACCACGCCGGGCATGACTGCCACCAGTTTCATTCCCCAGCAGGTGCGTGCGGCTGGCCTCGACATCAAGGACGTGCTCACGGAAATCGTGGAGAATCAGTTCTGCTAATTCATTAACCATCAGAGGGAATCAGAGAGCATGTCTCCCTGTCTTCCCCCTTTTTTCATTAAACGAGAATCCATGAACATCCCATCCAAATTCGACGACATCCGTCCGTTTGAGCCGCAAGAACTCCCCGCGGTCTATGAGAGGCTTCTTGCCGACCCGCAGTTCCTCTCGGTGCTGGCCTATCTCTATCCGCAAGTACCAGTGGAGGCCATCGCCCAGAAGATGAAAGCGTGCAACACCAATATGGATTTCCAACTGGCTTTCTGCTACGACTTCCTCAAGAACCTCATGGCGAAGGCCAGCAAGGGATTCGACATGGATGTGTCTGGCATCGACGTAGAAAAGCGCTACACCTTTGTCAGCAATCACCGCGACATCGTGCTCGATTCGGCCCTGCTCGACGTGCTGCTGGTGGAGGCCGGCTTCAAAACCACGTGCGAGATTGCCATCGGCGACAATCTGCTGTCGTTGCCTTGGGTGAAAGATTTGGTGCGGGTCAACAAGTCGTTCATCGTGGAACGCTCCCTTCCGCCGCGCCAGATGCTGATGGCCAGCAAGCGGCTGGCAGAATACATGCACTTCGTGATCAGCGAGAAAAACGACAATGTATGGATTGCCCAGCGCGAGGGGAGGGCGAAAGACAGCAACGACCGCACGCAGAGCGCTATTCTCAAGATGATGGCAATGGCCTCCGCCGAGAGCCAGCCCACCGATTCTCCCGTTGAGCGCCTGCGCCAACTGCACATCGTTCCGCTTGCCATCAGTTATGAGTTCGACCCCTGCGACTTCCTGAAGGCGCGCGAGTTCCAGTTGAAGCGCGACATTGAAGGGTGGAAGAAGAGCAAGCACGACGACGTGGTGAGCATGCAGACGGGCATCATGGGGTATAAAGGTGAGGTTCACTATCATTGCGCCCCGTGCATTGACGATTTCCTTTGTCAGTTGCCGGCCGACCTTCCCAAGACCGAGGTCTTCGATGTTATTGCCGCACACATCGACGAAGAGATTCACCGCAACTACCGCCTTTATCCCGGCAACTACGTGGCTCTCGACATGCTCAGCGACACGAATGCCTTCGCCGGTCATTACACACCCGAGCAGAAGCAGCAGTTCGTGCAGTATATCGAATCGCAGTTGGCCAAGATCACGGATGTTCCCAACAAAGATGAGGCTTATCTGCGCGAGTGCATGCTGACGATGTATGCCAATCCGGCCGTCAACTATCTTTCCGCTAAATAAACCGAAGGATCATCATCCTGAAAAAGAAACTTGATTATTATTAAAAAGGAGGAGGCGCTTGTCATCACAGACAAAACGCCTCCTCTCTGTTTTTCTTGTCAGTAACTGTTGCCGCTGATGATTATTTCTTCAGTTTCACTTCCAGGTGCTCCAGCATATCGATGGTCATACGCTTCAGATCGTAGTCGGGAGCCCAGCCCCATTCGCGGCGTGCGCAGGTGTCGTCCATCTTGTCGGGCCAGCTCTCTGCGATGCTCTGCTTCAGCGGATCCACCTGATACTCCATCTCAAACTGCGGACGGTGCTTCTTGATTTCGGCGAAAATGGTTTCGGGTGCGAAACTCATGGCCGTCACGTTGAATGCGTTGTGGTGAACAAACTTGGTAGGGTCGGCCTCCATAATGCTGATGGCAGCCTTCAGCGCGTCGGGCATGTACATCATGTCGAGCAGTGTTCCCTCTGCAATCGGGCAGATGAACTTCTCGCCCCTCACGGCGCTGTAGTAGATGTCAACGGCATAGTCGGTAGTGCCGCCGCCCGGAGGCGTTACGTAAGAGATGATGCCGGGGAATCTCACCGAGCGGGTGTCAACGCCGTATTTCTTCTGATAGTAGTCGCTCAGCATTTCCGTGGTAACCTTTGAGATGCCGTAGATGGTCTGCGGGCGCTGGATGGTGTCCTGCGGAGTGCCCCTGTGAGGCGTGTGCTTTCCAAACGAGCCGATGCTGCTCGGCGTGAACACGGCGCATTTGTTCTCGCGTGCCACCTCCAGAATGTTCCACAGTCCGTCAATGCCAATCTTCCATGCCAGTTTCGGTTTTGATTCGGCAACCACCGACAACAGGGCAGCCAGGTTGTAGATGGCGTCAATGTTGTATTTCTTCACAACGTCGGCAATCATCTCGCCGTTGGTCACATCGGCCAGGGCCGACGGGCCGCTCTCCTTCAGTTCGCCTTGCGGTTCTGCGCCGGTGATGTAGCCGGCAACTACGTGTTCGTTTCCGTAAATTCTCCTAAGTTCTCGGGTAAGTTCAGATCCTATCTGTCCTGTTGACCCAATCACAAGAATATTTTTCATGCTATTGTTGAAAAGTTATTAGTTTAAATGATGCTGCAAAATAAATGCTTTTTTTCGACATAATGTCACTTTGAAGTATAAAAAAAGTATAAAATCTCGCCTTTCTGCTAAATTATTTACAGAAAAAGGCCCTTGTTCCGAAAATTTTGACTTACTTTGCATACATAAAACCATCTGTTATTAACTTTAATAAATTGTATGTACGGAAAAATGAAAGATTATCTCTGCAACACGATTGCGGAGATTCGTGAAGCCGGACTTTACAAGGAGGAACGTCTCATTGAGAGCCCGCAGAAAGCCGCTATTCAGGTGAAGGGAAAGGAAGTGCTCAACTTCTGTGCCAACAACTATCTGGGTCTGTCAGACCATCCGCGCCTCATCGAGGGTGCCAAGAAGATGATGGATCGCCGCGGTTTCGGTATGTCGAGTGTTCGCTTCATCTGCGGCACGCAGGACATCCACAAGGAACTGGAGGCTGCCATCTCTGATTATTTCAAGACCGAGGACACCATTCTCTATGCTGCCTGCTTCGATGCCAACGGCGGTGTGTTCGAACCATTGTTCACCGAGGAGGATGCCATCATTAGCGATGCCCTCAACCACGCTTCCATCATCGACGGCGTGCGCCTGTGCAAGGCCAAGCGCTATCGCTATGCCAATGCCGACATGGCTGAGTTGGAGAAATGCCTGCAGGAGGCTCAGGCCCAGCGCTTCCGCATCATCGTTACCGACGGTGTGTTCTCAATGGACGGCAACGTGGCCCCGATGGACAAGATTTGCGATCTGGCCGAAAAATATGATGCCCTGGTGATGGTAGACGAAAGCCATTCGGCTGGTGTCGTCGGCGCTACAGGCCACGGCGTGAGCGAGTTCTTCAACACCTACGGGCGCGTGGACATCTATACCGGTACACTGGGCAAGTCGTTTGGCGGTGCCTTGGGCGGATTCACCACCGGCCGCAAGGAAATCATCGAACTGCTGCGCCAGCGCTCTCGTCCATACCTCTTCTCCAACTCGCTCGCTCCGAGCATCATCGGCGCATCTCTTGAGGTGTTCAAGATGCTCAAGGAGAGCAACGAGATTCACGACCGTCTGGTGGAGAACGTGAACTATTTCCGCGACAAGATGATGGCTGCCGGCTTCGACATCAAGCCCACTCAGAGTGCCATCTGTGCCGTGATGCTCTACGACGCAAAACTCTCTCAGGTATATGCGGCCAAGATGCAGGAAGAAGGCATCTACGTAACGGGATTCTATTATCCTGTGGTGCCGAAGGGACAGGCTCGCATCCGCGTGCAGATCTCTGCCGGACACAACCGCGAACAACTCGACCGCTGCATCGCCGCCTTCATCAAGGTGGGCAAGGAACTGGACGTGTTGAAATAAATCATTCAAGTTTCTGAAGTAGTTAAGTAGTCAGTAGTTAAGTAGTTAAAGCCAAATGTCTGGAGACAAAATATCAGCAAACCAAGTAATGGCTTCACTACTGACCGAAGGACGAGCGAAGCGATCACTACTTAACTTCTAAACTACAAAAGAAGTTGAGCGAATGCGAA
>ODAI012230741.1_pt1 | contig 115864 bp, 103 predicted proteins | sample 1539321 | NCBI WGS metagenome assembly ODAI01 (sample SAMN02144231, study PRJEB22623) | gut metagenome | biome: sheep rumen | host: Ovis aries | place: New Zealand
ATGAATGACCTCTTCTTCCGTAACGGTAGAGACTCCGTCAAGATGGAGGAGTTAGAGCTGACGATGGCGAATGAGAATGGGCGCAAAATGCTCAAGATGACCAGTGATTATGCTGCGTTCTGCCTAAAAGGACAATATGACTACAGCACCTTGCTAACGACTTTAGAGAAAGGCGCTATGATGTACCTGCCGGAGATATTTACAGAAGAAGAGCGGGCACGGGTTCATGCCATTGACAGCCGCAATGATGTAGATTTCTACTTATACGGCAGACAGATACATGAGTTGCAGCGGGCATTGGCTCTGAATTTCTTTATCTCTGATTATCCGGTTATCAAGGGGTACATGCACGAGAGTCAAAAGCTATTGGGCATACAGGCTTATGTGCCTTATGTCAGACTAAGGCAAGGTGATGCCCGAGATATCACGCTATCTGTCCATAATAATGACGACCGAGGCCATATGGCACTACAAGCCGGTTGGTACGACAGCCAATACACCTTGCAGACCACCTTCCGCAATAACGAAGTGGCAGTGGACTTGGTGGCTTTAGACTCCGCAAAGATGGAGCTCAGCCATGTACAAGCCAATGGTGTTTTCTCGCGGTACAAGGGACTTCCGGTCGTTGATATACAGACACAGCCGGGTTTTGTCAATATAGCAGACTCGACATTCTTTATCTCAAATAGTAATATCAGTTATGTTGCCGCTGATACGGTGATACGGATTAACGATTTCCGCTTCGGGTCAGCGTCCCAGTTCCTCAATGTGGATGGTGTTGCGTCACCGCGCGAAAATGACTCACTCCATATTGAGCTTAATGAGATACAGGTCAATCGGCTGTTGAAGTTCATTTTAGCTGAAGGAACTCTGACGGCAGGCGGCTGGCTAAGCGGAGAAGCAACGATTCACCATGTACTGAACAAGCCTCAGTTTAATGTGAATGTGACTTTAGACTCCGCTGAACTTAACGAGACATATATCGGTGACGCTGTGGCAAAAGTCTATTTAGAGGATAGTACCAAGCATCTCATCATTGACGCCGATGTAGTGGAAGCCGGACGGCATGTCGCCCATGTGGACGGACGTGTTCCGGGTGACGGTAAATGGGATTTGGTGATTGAGCCGGATAGTTTTAACTTGGGTTTTATCGGTCATTGGACGGATGGTTTTCTCTCTAATATCGGCGGTCGAGGTGACGGTATAGTGCACGTATTCGGAGAAGGTGGCAACACCTATGTATTGATAGCTGTTAAACCGCGCGAAGCGCAATTAACCATCCCGTTCACAGGGTGCACGTATCACTTCAATGACTCGGTTTATATGGACTCAACGCGCATCATCTTCAAAGACATGCATCTATGGGACGATGAGGGCAACCCTGTTCATTTAGATGCAGAGATACGTCATAACCATTTCCAAGACTTCAATTTTGACATTGATGTTCGTCCCGAACGTGCGTTGGTTGTTGATTTGCCCATGGCTCCCGGTGAACTGCTGCAAGGCAAGGTATATGCCAATGGTCGATGCCAAGTGACGGGGCGCGGTACGGACATCTTCCTGAAGGCCGACGCAACGACGGTCGGCAATTCGCAGTTCAGGATGTCCTTTGGTGGTGCGAGCAATGCGGCTAATAATGATTTTATCACCTTTGTCAACCATAATGCCATAGCTCCGATGAATGAAGAGAAGGCTCGGCTACGGGCGGAGGAAGACCGGTCTTTTCTCAATGAGAAACGTATAGAGCGCAATGGTGACCCGTCCCATTTCCATATGCAATTGGACCTCAATGTGACGCCGGAGGCTGAGATACAGTTGGTACTCAATGAGCAAACAGGCGATATGCTAAAAGGGCGTGGTGACGGCGGTTTAAGGCTCACATTTGATGCATTAACAGGCGACTTGAAGCTGATGGGTAATTATGAACTTATCAATGGTAAGCTTGGTTTCACCTTAGGCAATTTAGTTCGTCGGGAGTTCACGATGGCAGAGGGAAGTCGCGTTGTATGGGTCAAGGATGCAGCCAATCCGGAATTAAATGTCACAGCGACCTATCGTGTGACTGCTTCGCTCAAAGACCTCTTCGGTTCAGAGATCAATAATTTAGCGACAACAAGAACGTCGGTGCCTGTTGATTGCAATATCTACCTGACGGGACCGATAACCAATCCGACTATTCGGTTCGGGATAGAGTTGCCAAACTCAGAAAGCCTTGTTCGTCAACAAGTGCAGTCAATTATCAACACGGACGAAATGCTGATGCGGCAAATGGTTTACCTACTTGTGTTCGGGCGTTTCTTCACGCCTGAATATTTAGCAACGACGACCGACGGGATGTCCAGTCTGAACGCGACTTACTCGTTCTTAAGTTCAACCCTAACAAGTCAAATCAACAACTGGATAGGCAAGATAACTAACTCTGCTATATTCTCGGTGGGCGTAGCTATTCGCTCTGAGGGTTACGGGGCAACGGATAGTCAAGAGTACGAGGCAAATTTCCAAGTACAACCGGTCAACCGATTACTGATAAACGGCAATATCGGTTATCGGTATAACGACATCACGAACAGACCTGTGTTCGGAGATTTGGATATTGAGTACATGATAACGCCCAATGGTAAGTTCCGCGTGAAGGCTTACACGCACACGGTTGACAAGTACTCCCTTCGCAGTGCAAATACACAACAAGGTGTGGGCTTTGTGTTCAAGCACGATTTTAACTGGAAGAAGGATAAGGAGTAGATGGGTCGGTCAAGATTCAGGTAACTAAAAGGAGGGAGCGGTGCTCCCTCCTTTTATTTTGAACCGCAGAGGCTGCGGTTCCGGCGTCTGTGTAGCCGCATTTTTTATTTCAGTTTCTTGTAGCCATATTGTGCGCGGCAACCAAGTTCTTCCTCAATGCGGATGAGTTGGTTGTACTTCGCCATACGGTCGGTACGAGAGAGTGAACCGGTCTTGATTTGTCCGGAGTTGGTAGCAACAGCGATGTCAGCGATAGTAGTATCCTCTGTTTCACCGGAACGGTGTGAAGTAACGGTTGTGTAACCATGACGGTGCGCCATCTCGATAGCGTCAAGCGTCTCGGTGAGCGAACCGATTTGGTTAACCTTAATAAGGATAGAGTTAGCAGCTCCCATCTTGATACCTTTCTCAAGGAACTTCACGTTGGTCACAAAGAGGTCGTCACCTACGAGTTGGCAGCGGTCACCAATACGCTCGGTGAGTTTAACCCAGTTGTCCCAGTCGTTCTCATCCAAGCCGTCCTCGATGGAGTCGATAGGATATTTGGAGATGAGTTGCTCGAGGTAATCAATTTGCTCAGCAGCGGTGAGTTTTTTGCCATTAGGATCTTTCTTCTTACCATCCTTGAGTTGGCGATAGTCGTAGAACCATTCACCATTTTCGCAAGTAGCGAACTCAGAAGCGGCGCAGTCCATCGCGATTTTCACGTCCTTCCCGGGTTCGTAACCGGCATCACGGATAGCTTGGCAGATAGACTCGAGTGCATCTTCGATACCGTCCAGTGCGGGAGCGAAACCACCTTCGTCACCAACGGCGGTAGAGAGTCCGCGTTTCTTCAAGAGTTTAGCGAGGTTATGGAATACCTCAGCACCCATACGGATAGCTTCACGCTCGCAGCAAGCGCCAACGGGGCGAATCATGAACTCTTGGAAGGCGATAGGAGCGTCAGAGTGAGCACCGCCATTGATGATATTCATCATGGGCACGGGGAGTACATAAGCGTTAGCACCACCGATATAGCGATAGAGAGGGATATCAAGATAATTAGCAGCAGCGTGTGCAGCAGCGAGAGAAACACCGAGGATAGCGTTAGCACCGAGGTTAGACTTGGTAGCAGTGCCATCAAGTTCCAACATCTTCATATCAATACCGCGTTGGTCAAGAACAGACATACCGATGATAGCGGGTGCAATCTTCTCGTTGACATTAGCAACGGCTTTCAAGGTACCTTTACCGAGGTAGCGGGCTTTGTCGCCATCACGGAGTTCAAGTGCCTCATTTTCGCCAGTAGAAGCGCCGGAGGGAACAGAAGCACGACCAATGATACCGGACTCGAGGGTGATTTCAACCTCAACTGTAGGATTGCCGCGAGAATCCAAAATCTCGCGACCATGAACTTTTTCAATAATCATAATGTTGTGAATTTAAGTTGGTTAATTGTATATTTTTGTTAATAAACGGCTTAGCAGAATAGAGTATTTCTCCGTCAATAGGGAGCGTAGCATTGAGTGCCCGCTGTGCATCAATTTCTGTTTGTGCGTGCTTATAGGCAGCAATACCTATATATAATTGGCATGGATAGGGTTCAATTTCCCTCGCCCACCAAGTCACCAGCGTGTCATAAGGCGCTACCCTATTGCCAATTTCCCAATAGAGTTGCGGTACGACATAGTCAATCCATCCTTCATGTACCCACTTCAAGACATCGGCGTAGAGGTCATTATAATTGGAAAGCGTGCGACCGTCGGAGCGATAAATACCGAATGGTGATATACCGAATCGCACTTGCGGCTTAGTTTCGTGGATAGTCCGCGAGAGAGCTTCAATCGCCAGATTGACATTATCCCTTCTCCAATCGGCGATATCGGCAAATCCGCGCGGGTCTCTGTCAAAATCCCTCCTATCGGGAAGTTGTTTTTTCCCAATGGGATACGGGTAGAAGTAGTCATCCATATGAATAGCGTCCACATCATATCGGCAGACAATGTCTTCAACGACCATGCAGAGCCATTCCCGCGTTTCGGGGAGTGCGGGGTTAAAGTACCACTGTTGTCCATACTTCCAGAACCATTCCGGGTGTGCGGTAAAGGCGTTGGATTGGTTGAAGAAGACCGAGTCAGGCAGAAGCGGTATGTTAATGCGGTATGGGTTTACCCATGCGTGGAGCTGCATTCCCCGAGCGTGGCATTGGTCAATCACAAATTCGAGCGGGTCGTAAGAGAGGGCATTGCCCTTTTTAGGTCCGACGAGCCAATAGGACCAAGGCTCAAGTTCGGAGTAATAAAGAGCATCAGCAGTCGGTCGGACTTGGAAAATAACGGTATTGATGCCGCGTGTTTGGAGCGAATCGAGAAGGGAAATCATCTCGGTTTGTTGCATAGCAATAGCAGCAGAGTCCGTGCCCACTGCTTGTTGAGACGGCCAGTCGATATTAGCAACTGTAGCTATCCACGCTCCCGTTATGTACATTAAAAATCGCAGCATCTGTATTACGTAACAACTCTGTCAGGTGTTGTCTATCGGTGTCGGTGATAAAGATTTGACCGAATTGGTCGGTCAAGACTAATTGTATAATTCGCTGTACTCGTTCGGAGTCCAGTTTATCAAAAATGTCGTCCAAGAGGAGAATCGGTTTATTGCCGTAGCTATTCGGTGTACCGGTTTGCTGCGCTTTGGCAGTGAGCGCGTCGGTGAGATAGACGGCTTGGGCAAGTTTCATAGCAAGGAGGTAGGTTTTCTGTTGTCCTTGTGAGCCGACCCGTTTAAGGTCATATGCTCCAAGAGTCATAGCGATGTCGTCCTTATGAATGCCATGTGAGGTCCATCCGAGGATAATATCGCGTGTGCGTGTCCGCGCGAGAGCGTCTGCCAACGGCTCGGAGTCGAGTTGGCTGACATAAGAGAGATTGACCTCTTCCGCACCGCCACTGATAGCGCGGTACATCGACTGGAAATGCGGCAAGAAATCGGCAACGAGTGCCTTGCGTTTAGCGTATATATATTCCGCCAGCGGCAGGAGTTGGATGTCGTAAATATCGAGCAGGTCTGTTGCGGCTGCCGCGTTATCGGGCAAATCGGTTCCGCGTTCCTGCAAGGTTTTGAGGGCAGCATTACGCTGTTTCAAGAGGGCATTATACTGATTGAGTTTATCAAGGTATTCCCTATCGAGTTGTGAGATAATGGCATCCAAGAACTTGCGACGCTCGTCAGAGCCTTCGTCAATGAGGTGTCCATCCTCCGGTGAAATCATCACGAGCGGGATAAGACCGATGTGGTCAATGAGACGTGTATAGGCTTTAGGACCGCGTCGAAATTGTTTTTTGGAGCCTTGTCGTAAGCCATAGGAAATATGCTCGATGTCAAGGTTCTCACTCGGTGAGGTTTCGGAGTGGTCCCGTTGTGGTCCCGTTGTGGTCCCGTTACTTTCAGGTAAATTTGAGGAAGCAGGAAGGTAGGTGCCCTTGACGAGACAGAGGTCTTCGGCGTGTGAGATATTATCCTTATCGTTGAGTGAAAAAGCGGACTTCGTAAAGGAGAGGGTATAGATAGCGTCGAGGACGTTGGTTTTGCCCTGACCATTGAGACCCACGAGGCAGTTGAGCTTCGGAGAGAAGGTCATACTTGCCTCGTGGATGTTCTTAAAGTTCACTATTTCAATAGAAGATAATATCACTATTTAGGAAGAGTGTATTGCGTGTCGTAAATATGAGCGGCGAGTGTGCCCGTCGCTCATATTCAGTTATTAAAGTTTTGTGCCAAGAACATTGAATAATTCGCCGTTCTTGATGATAACAACTTGTCCGTTGAGAATTGTCTTGGTAGCCTTAGGAGCAGCTACAACATCCTCAATACCGGTCGCAGTATAACGCTCGTATTTACCACCAGCGATTTCGCAGGAATTCTTATAGGCTTGGAGTTTACCTCTAACCGCAACGATATCGCCTACAGCAGGAGATGTATAAGAAGGATCTGCGGGTTCGCACTTATAAGCTTGGAAAGCGCCTTTTTCAGCGGCAGCATTGTCGTCCAAATAGAAGGTTGCATATCCCTTTTCCGGATCGTATTGACCAGGGTTATTGGTAGCGGTACCATATTTGATAAAGTAGCCGTAAACGACATAGTCAACAGTGGATTTGGTATTATCGGATTTGCCTTGTGCCCACGCATCGGCTTCAGCACATGTAATAACAGGAGCATTGGAGCCATCGTCAATAGTTCCGAAGGAAGTGTCGTCAGAGGTGAAGGCTACATCGCTATTGATAACATATTGTACCTTGGTTTCCTCCACGGTGTAAACCATAGAAACGTGGTAGATGTGTGCGCCATTCTCCACTTTAACGAAGGTGAATGTGATTTTAGCATCCTCGGGAAGAGTAACATCACCGATAGTCATAGCGGTTGCGTATGTGCCGGCGAAAGCAGCCACAGAAGAAGTCTCGACTTCAGCAGAAAAGTCTTCACCCATTTGGATAGTCATAATGCCATCACGGCTGTCGAAGGAAACGACTCCAGCGGTGTATTGCAGTTCTTGTCTTGTGATTTCGGAGCTCAAGATTTCAGCGAGGTAACCAGTGTTGATTTCGTAGATGTCATTCTTGCCTGTCTCTTGATACAATTCAAGAGAAAAAGCATAGAGGAGCACTACATCACCTTTAGTGAAAGGAATAGAAGCTTGGTTAGCAAATTTAGCGTTGTCAAAGCCTTGGATTCTGTAACCTTCCAAGCTATCGGTTTCATTTTCGATGTCAGTGAGCCAGAAGATGGTGTTGCCATATGTACCCGGGTCAGAGGGGAAGGTAGCAACGACACCTTGAACATAGTGGTCGTGTTTATCACCCGCCTCAATGAGTGCGCGAGCTTCGGTAACTCCGATGGTATCGGGTGTCCAAACCTGAGCCGCCTCGCCATAGGTAACGGTGATGGTGGTAATTTTCGTTGTACCCGTCGGAGAAAACTCTTGGCTATCGGCGTTACCCGTCCAAGCCAAACCAGGAATCTCGCTAAAAGTAGCAGAACCGGCAAACTCAACAGCCGTCATACCAGCAACACTAATAGTAATTTTACTACCGGAATAAACACGTAAATCAAGTTTACCAGAGTTATTACCGCTACCGCAAAAAACACGAGGATTAGTAGAAGCAGTACCTTTGTTAAAAGTGATGGTCACGCCATCCTTCGAAATACTCGTAAGAGTAGTACCCTGTCCATCCGCAGGTTTAGCGATACCAAGTTCAGACAAGCCAGCCTCGGTATTGAAGGTGAAGGTGACGACAGTTGCGTTCATGGCTACGGCAGCCATTACAGCGCAAAGAAAAGAGAAAATCTTTTTCATGATGAAAATAAAATTAAGTTAATATTGTGGTTGATTAAAAAATTATTGTCCCAAACACTTTGCAAAAATACAACTTTTTTTGGAGATATGCAAATAATTTTGTAATTTTGCGTCAAAATTCAACAAATATGTCAAAAATATTAGTAATAGACGATGAGCGCGCCATTCGCAACACGTTCAAAGAGATATTAGAGTTTGAGGGTTATGAAGTAGATACCGCCGAGAACGGTAAAGAAGGTTTACAGAAGGCTGAAAAAGAGCGTTACTCCCTTATTTACAGCGATGTAAAGATGCCTGAGATGGACGGTATTGAGTTTTTGGAGAAGTTGCAAGAAGTGAAAGGCGGTCAAGAGTCGTCTCCCATAGTGATGATAAGCGGTCACGGGAATATAGAGACCGCCGTGGAAGCCATCAAAAAAGGTGCGTATGATTTCATAGAGAAGCCTCTTGATATCAACCGATTGCTGATAACGACAAAGAATGCCATTGAGACAGGCAGCCAAAAGAAGGAAATAAAGACCTTACGGAAAAAAGTGTCGTCGCAGAACAAGATGGTAGGTTCGTCAGCGGCTATCGCGCGCATACGCGAGATGATAGATAAGGTAGCGCCGACAGATGCCCGTGTATTGGTGACCGGTGAGAACGGGACAGGAAAAGAGATTGTCGCCCGACTACTGCATGAGGGTTCCAACCGCTCGGGGCAACCGTTGATTGAAGTGAATTGCGCGGCGATACCGTCGGAACTGATTGAGTCAGAGCTATTCGGGCATGTAAAGGGTTCATTTACGGGGGCGATAAAAGACCGTGCGGGCAAGTTTGAGCAAGCGGATGGCGGTACATTATTTTTGGACGAGATAGGCGATATGGCTTTATCGACCCAAGCCAAGGTTCTGCGCGCGCTGCAAGAACAAGAGATTACCCGCGTAGGCAGCGACAAGACCATTCATGTGAATGTACGTGTAATTGCGGCGACGAACAAGGATTTGAAGGCAGAGATAGCCGCGCATAATTTCCGCGAAGACCTATATCACCGGCTGAATGTGATAGAGATTCACCTGCCGGCGTTGCGGGAAAGGAAAGAGGATATTCCGGAGTTGGTGAACTATTTTGTAGAACAACTCAGCAAAGAGTCCTCAACGGCTCCGAAAGTCTTTACAAAATCGGCAATGAAAGCCTTGCAGGAGATGGAGTGGTCAGGCAATATCCGTGAGTTGCGCAATTACGTAGAGAAGTTGCTCATATTGGCGCCGGAGACGGTAGAAGGCAAGGACGTAGAGATGTACAGATAGATGCATTTTTGACACTTTGACCATACAAAATACAAAAAATCGAACAAAATGTGCAGAAAAATTTGCATAAATCAAAAAAATGTATTATTTTTGCGTGATTTTTCGTCAAATTGACACGAAATAAATTAACAATATTATCAACTAAAACAAAAAGATTATGAAGAAAATTTTCACTCTTTTGATGGCACTGAGCCTGGTAGCAGGTATCAATGCGCGTCCGGTTGCATTAGGTCAACCTAAAGGCAAGGTTTTCGACACTAAGGTTCAGGTGGAAGACACTCGTGTAGTTCCCCAACGTTTGGCTGTCAATCCCGCCCGTAAACAAGCTTTGGCAGATCAAGAGCTGACCATCACGACAGATTCAGCTGTTGCATTTTTCTATGGCAGATATAATTATGCCGTTAATGGTACTTTTGATACCGAATGGTATTTAACATTGACAGCCGGTTCTGATACACTTGCTTTAGATTTCTACAGCAATGAGCAAGATGAGTTGAATGGCACATTTGATTTGGCCGAGAGCGGTTATTCTTACATTAAATCAGGTAGTGCGGAAGAAGTAGCACTCACTGAAGGTTCTATAACTTTCGCATGGGTAAAAGAAGATGAGAATGGCTACACTTATCATATCACGGCAACTTTCAGCAATGGAACAAATAACTACTCCTTCGAGACCGATGTAGTGATTGTCGGTGCTATAGATTATTATTTCTATTATTTCTGCTCGAGGGGCTACAATGAAGCTTGCTCATTGATGTATATCAATCTGCTTGATGCACCCGCAGAGCCTCTTGTACCCGGTCAAGTAGCAGAAGTTACTTTGGACAACAATAAGGTATGGAATTACACCCAAATGACGACCACCAAGAGCTTCTATCTCGTACTGAGCAATAGCGATGAGGATGGTAATGGTGAAGACCTTTCTTTGATGACCAAGGATAGTATGTTGGTAGGCACTTATGCAGACACAGCTGCATTCGCTGCGATTACTTTCTATCAGAACAACGAGCACATTAAGTTGCAAAGTTTAGAGGGCACAATCACCGAAGAGAATGGTGTATATAGCTTCGAATTTAATGCCGGTGCTTTCTATGGTGGAACAACTTATCACATCACCGGTACATTCTCTCGCGTTATGGATCCGGCCTATCGTTACGATTCCGAAGCGGATTTGGAGAAAGAGTTTACTGAGATATTAGTTGCCGATTCTACCGCTTCATATGGTATTTTAGATATTGCACTGAGCACAACTGATCTCACTACGACCGGTACCGGTTATGAGGCAGAAATTTATCTGTATGCAGAAGCCGCAGCAGAAGGTTCAATCATTCCTGCCGGCGTATATCCGATTAATAGTACGAGAGAGTTCAGTACAGTTATGGCATCGACAGGCTACATAAACGGTTATGACATGCCCTTGTATGTTAACGAATATGAAGAAAAGCAATATGCCGATTCATGGTATGTAGTAAGCGGAACTGTAACAGTAACCTATGAGAATAATATCCTTGAGTTGACCGTAGAAGGTACTAACTACATGGGCGCAAGTGTATATCTGCACTACATGGGTAACGCTCCTACGGGTATTGAGGAAGTTGTTGTTGACGGTGTAGAAGGCGTTAAGAAGCAGCTTGTTGACGGTCATATGGTTATCGTTAAAGATGGTCAAGCATTCAATGTATTAGGTGCTCGCGTAAAGTAAGCGACTAATGCAGTTATTCATGATAAAAGCTCGGCAGTGCCGAGCTTTTATTGTATTTGGGATCCAGGATGCCAGGAGACCAGGATGCCAGGGAGCCAGGATACCAGGATACCGGGGAGCCGAGATGCCAGGATACCAGGATGCCGGGAAGTAGGAGAATATGGTGATAGGAATATCGGTTGTTGGGAGCGCTCCGGTGACCGAGCAAGCAGATACAATAAATCCCGAGAGGAGAGTCTCGGGATTTATTGTGTATGAGGTTCGCTGAGCTTAACGCCCAATCGGTCATTAGACCGTTTGGGTTAAAGTTCGAAGCGTCCTTCTATATCAGCACGTGCTTCCATTTCAGCTTTTTGTGCTTGAATAGCAGCGTACTCGTTGGCGTTATAAACAGTCACTTTCTGGAAGGCGCGAAGACCGGTACCGGCAGGAATCAAGTTACCGCAGATAACGTTTTCTTTCATACCTTCGAGGTGGTCCACACGTCCCATGATAGCCGCCTCGTTGAGGACCTTGGTAGTCTCCTGGAAGGAGGCAGCCGAGATGAAGGACTTAGTACCAAGAGCGGCACGTGTGATACCTTGCAGGATCTGCTTGGCGGTAGCACATTCAGCGTCACGGGCGACAACGAGTTTCTTATCGCGGCGTCGGAGCGACGAGTTTTCATCGTGCAAGCGGCGTGCTGTCACGATTTGTCCCTCGTGGAGGTTCTCGGACTCACCGGCATCGGTAACCACCTTCTTACCCCAGATGCGGTCGTTCTCGTCCATGAAGTCTAACTTATCAACGAGTTGACCTTCAAGGTAGCGGGTATCACCGGGCTCTAAGATTTCCACCTTACGCATCATCTGGCGCACGATAATCTCAAAGTGCTTATCATTGATTTCCACACCTTGGGCGCGGTAAACAGATTGTGCTTCGTTCACGATGTAATCCTGAACGGCAGTCGGGCCTTGAATAGCCAAGATGTCGTCCGGGGTGATAGCACCGTCAGAGAGCGGCACACCGGCACGTACATAGTCACCTTCCTGTACCAAGATTTGCTTGGTGAGCGGGATGAGGTACGCCTTCTGTTCGCCAAGACGAGAGGTGATGAAGATTTCTTGGTTACCACGTTTGATTTTACCGAACTCAACTACGCCATCAATCTCAGCAACGACAGCGGGGTTAGACGGGTTACGTGCCTCAAAGAGCTCTGTAACACGTGGCAGACCACCGGTAATATCGGATGCTGTACCGGATACGCGCGTTTGCGTATAGAGGGAGTCACCGACCTTAACCTCTGCACCATCAACGTGCGAGAGGAGTGCCTTAACCGGCAGGTTGTAAGAACGGATGATATTGCCCGCCTTGTCAAGGATATTCGCCTTCGGCATTTTGGTCTTGTCCTTGGTATCGGTGATATAAACCTCTTTAATACCGGTAGCATTGACCTCGGTCTTAGCGGTAACACCTTCGATAACATCCTCGTATTGGATAGTACCGGCTTGCTCAATGATGAGTGCCGAAACACGGCTATCCCAATCGCAGATAATGGTATCTTTCGGATAAACCTTACCAATCTCTACGTGCATAGTGGCAGCGTAAGGGATATTGAATGAAGCAAGCAGGGCTCCGGAATCAGGGTCAAGCACGTGTAACTCATTGAAACGACTAACAATAATGGTTTTGCCTTCCTCGGTTGTGATGAAACGTGCGTCCTCGAGTTCGAGTTTAGCATCGTGAGCGAGTTTGTATTGTGTTTCCTCGTGAGAACCACCGGCAACACCACCGGAGTGGAAGGTACGTAGGGTCAGCTGTGTACCGGGCTCACCGATAGCTTGCGCGGCAATAACACCGACTGCCTCACCTTTCTCCACCATGCGTCGAGTAGCGAGGTTTCGTCCATAGCACTTGGCACAAACACCATGTTTGGACTCGCAGGTAAGGACGGAGCGGATCTCCACTTCCTCAATACCGGCAGCCTCAATGGCTTCGCATTGTGCCTCACGGATCTCTTCACCTGATGCCACGATAAGTTCATTGGTCTTAGGATCAAAGATATCGTGTACGGAAACACGTCCGAGGATACGTTGTGTCAAGGTCGCAATAATACGGTTGTTCTCCTTGATAGCATGTGCGGTCAGACCACGCAGGGTACCGCAGTCCTCCTCATTGATGATTACATCGTGGCTTACGTCCACCAGACGACGCGTGAGGTAACCGGCATCAGCCGTTTTAAGCGCGGTATCGGCCATACCCTTACGGGCACCGTGGGTAGAGATGAAGTACTCCAACACGGAGAGGCCTTCCTTAAAGTTAGAAAGAATCGGGTTTTCAATAGTCTGACGTCCGCCAACGGCACCAGCCTTTTGCGGTTTAGCCATCAAGCCACGCATACCTGCGAGCTGGCTAATCTGCTGTGCACTACCACGGGCTCCGGAGTCCATCATCATGAAGATGGAGTTGAAGCCTTGGTCAGCCTCTTCCATCGTCTGCATCAGGGATTTAGAAACCTTATTGGTAACCGCGGTCCAGGTATCTACGACGCCGTTATAACGACCATCATCGGAAATAACACCGGCATTGTACGCCTCGGAGATTTCCTCTACTTTAGCATTACCATCGGCAACTATTTCGTCCTTATCAGCCGGAACCAAGATATCATTCAAGTTGAAGCTCAAGCCACCCTCGAACGCCTTGCGGTAACCGAGGTTCTTGATATTATCCAAGAAGATTGCCGTACGACTTACTCCACAAGCTTTGATGACCATAGAGATCATCTTCTTAACAGCGCTCTTCTTCATGGTTACGTTCTGATAGCCGATTTCTTCGGGCACGTAAGCGTTAACCATCGCGCGGCCCGGGGTTGTCTCAATGATTTCTCCGTTAACACGAATCTTGACGAGGGCGTGGATGTCCACTTTACCTTCGTTCAAAGCAATGGTGCACTCTTCAGGAGAGTAGAAGACAAGCCCTTCTCCTTTAACGCCTCTCTTGGGTTTGGTAATATAGTACAGACCCAAAATCATATCCTGCGAAGGTACGGTAATAGGATTACCGTTAGCAGGGTCAAGGATATTGTGTGAGCCGAGCATGAGCAATTGTGCCTCAAGAATGGCTTCGTTAGAGAGGGGCAAGTGTACTGCCATCTGGTCACCATCGAAGTCGGCGTTGAAACCGGCACACGCCAGTGGGTGCAACTGAATAGCCTTACCCTCAATCATCTTGGGTTGGAACGCCAAGATACCATGACGGTGCAGTGTCGGCGCACGGTTCAAGAGAACAGGATGTCCTTCCATAACGTGCTCCAAAATCTCGAAGATAACGGGGTCACGGCGGTCGATGATACGCTTCGCGGACTTAACGGTCTTCACCATACCACGCTCAATCAAGCGACGGATGATAAAGGGTTTGTACAATTCCGCCGCCATATCTTTCGGGAGACCGCACTCGTGCATTTGGAGTTCAGGACCAACCACGATAACGGAACGCGCAGAATAGTCCACACGTTTACCGAGGAGGTTCTGACGGAAACGACCTTGTTTACCTTTCAGAGAGTCAGAAAGGGATTTGAGGGGGCGGTTAGACTCAGATTTGATAGCAGTTGTTTTACGGCTATTATCAAATAAGGAGTCAACAGCCTCTTGGAGCATACGTTTTTCGTTACGGAGAATTACATCCGGTGCCTTGATTTCGATGAGTCTCTTGAGACGGTTATTACGGATAATAACACGACGGTAAAGGTCATTGAGGTCAGAGGTAGCGAAACGTCCACCATCAAGCGGCACGAGCGGGCGCAATTCAGGCGGTGTAACGGGAATATAATCGAGCACCATCCATTCGGGTTTAGAACGACCGTTAGACATACGGAATGCTTCAACGACTTGCAGGCGTTTGAGCGCCTCAGCTTTACGTTGGGCAGAACCATCCTTGTCGGCGATAGCACGGAGTTCATAACTGAGGACATCCAAGTCAATGGTTTTGAGCATATCCTGAATAGCCTCAGCACCCATTTTGGCGATGAACTTGTTGGGGTCATCATCAGGCAGTTGCTCATTGCCTTCGGGCAGACGGGACAGTAATTCCTGATAATCGCCCTCCTCAAGCAACATCTTAGCATCCACGATATCGTCATTGAACTCAAGGCCTTTCAAAACACCGGGTTGAATAACGATATATTTCTCGTAGTAAATAACCTCGTCCAGTTTCTTAGTAGGGACGCCCAAGAGGGCAGCCATCTTAGAAGGCAGCGAACGGAGGTACCAGATGTGTGCTACAGGGACAACGAGTTTGATATGTCCCATACGCTCACGGCGTACTTTTTTCTCGGTAATCTCGACACCGCATCGTTCGCAGATATTACCTTTGTAACGAATACCTTTGTACTTACCGCAGTGGCACTCATAATCTCTGGTAGGACCAAAGATACGCTCGCAGAAGAGACCATCACGCTCGGGCTTGTAGGTCCTATAGTTGATTGTCTCGGGTTTCAAGACCTCACCGCGGCTATTGGCTTTAATCTCGTCGGGAGAAGCCAGTCCTATGCTGATTTGGCTGAAACCGTTTTTACGAGGAGTGTTATTACCTCTATCTTTATTGTTTCTTCTATCATTATTAAATGCCATAATCTATTCCTCCTATTCCATTTTGATGGAGAGCGCAAGGCCCTGCAGTTCGTGTAACAATACATTGAGGGACTCAGGCAGTCCGGGAGTCGGGAAGGGTTCGCCCTTAACGATAGCCTCGTAGGCGCGGGCACGACCGGTAACATCATCGGACTTGACGGTCAGAATCTCTTGGAGAACGTGTGCGGCACCGTGTGCTTCCAGTGCCCAAACCTCCATCTCACCGAAACGTTGTCCACCGAACTGTGCTTTACCGCCGAGCGGCTGCTGGGTGATTAAGCTGTACGGGCCAATAGAACGGGCGTGCATCTTATCATCAACCATGTGACCGAGTTTCATAAAGTAGGTCACGCCGACAGTAGCCATTTGGTCAAAGGGTTCACCGGTTTCGCCGTTGAAGAGTTGGGTCTTACCGGCACGTGGCAGGCCGGCTTTATCGGTCCATTCGTTGAGGTCATCCAATGTGCAACCATCAAAGATAGGCGTTGCGAACTTAACACCCAGTTCTTTACCAGCCCAGCCGAGCACGGCTTCGAAGATCTGACCGATATTCATACGAGAAGGCACGCCCAGCGGGTTCAGAACGATATCCACAGGAGTACCATCTGCCAAGAACGGCATATCTTCTACGCGCACAATCTTGGATACAATACCCTTGTTACCGTGACGCCCCGCCATCTTATCACCGACGCGGATTTTACGACGTTTAGCGATATAAACCTTCGCCATTTGGATGATGCCGTTAGGCAATTCATCGCCGATAGTGAGGTTGTATTTCTCGCGTTTCAAGTGTGCATCCAACTCTTTGTATTTCTCGATATAGTTGCGAACACAGCGACTAATGAGTCCGTTGAGGTGCTCATCGGCTGTCCATTTCTCAAGGAGAACGGATTGCCAATCAATACGCGCCAGACGCTCCTTGGTGAAACGTTGTCCTTTAGGAACAAGGTCGGTACCCATGATATCCTTCACGCCTACAGAGGTAACATCGGCAAGGAGTGTTGTGAGTTTCTCGATAAGAAGAGCCTTAAGGGCCTCGGTGTCGTTCTTGAATTGTTCATCAAGACGGGCGATAGCTTCCTTATCCTTCTTCTTTTGCTCACGATCCTTAACAGCACGGGAGTAGAGGTTCCGCTCAATAACGATACCATCAAGAGAAGGAGTCGCTTTGAGTGATGCATCTTTGACATCACCGGCTTTCTCACCGAAAATGGCTTTGAGGAGTTTCTCTTCGGGGCTCGGGTCGGTTTCACCTTTCGGTGTAATTTTACCGATGATGATATCACCGGGACCGATATAGGCACCTATACGAACGATACCGTTCTCGTCCAAGTTCTTGGTTGCTTCCTCAGATACATTGGGAATGTCTGCGGTGAACTCTTCGAGACCACGTTTTGTTTCGCGCACCTCAAGGAGTTGTTCAACAACATGGACAGAGGTGAACATATCCTCACGCACAATGCGCTCGGAAAGCACAATAGCGTCCTCGTAGTTATAACCTTTCCAAGGGATGTAAGCAACCTTGAGATTTCGTCCAAGGGCCAGTTCGCCGCCTTCGGTAGCAAAGCCTTCAGTCAAGATTTGTCCTTCCACGACCTTATCTCCCTTGCGCACAATAGGACGCAGGTCGATAGTGGTATTCTGGTTGGTCTTGACGAATTTGGAAAGCTTGTATGATTTCTCAGCGGGTTCAAAGGAGATGAAATCCTCGTCCTTCGAGCGGTCGTACTTAATGCGAATAGTGTTGGCATCCACGAAGGTCACTTTACCCTTGCCTTCAGCTTTGATTTGTGTTTGGCTATCGGCAATCAGGCGTCCCTCAATACCGGTGCCTACGATAGGAGCTTCATTACGGAGCAGAGGTACTGCCTGTCTCATCATGTTCGAGCCCATCAACGCACGGTTTGCATCGTCGTGCTCCAAGAACGGAATCAAGGTAGCCGCAATAGAAGCGATCTGTGAGGGAGCAACGTCCATCGCATTAATCTGTTCAGGAGCTACTACCGGGAAATCTGCCTCATAACGGGCTTTTACCTTATTGAGAACGAAACGTCCTTTCTTATCCAATTGAGCATTACCTTGTGCAACGGTAAGGGGTTCTTCATCCTCTGCGGTAAAGTATTGAACATGCTCATTATCAAGGTCAACCACACCATCTTTAGCAATACGGTACGGTGTCTCAATGAAGCCGAGATTATTAATCTTAGCATATACGCAGAGTGACGAAATAAGACCGATGTTCGGACCTTCAGGGGTCTCAATCGGGCAAAGACGTCCGTAGTGTGTATAGTGTACGTCACGTACCTCGAAACCTGCACGGTCACGACTCAAACCACCGGGACCTAAGGCGGAGAGACGGCGCTTATGCGTAATTTCAGCCAGCGGGTTCTGCTGGTCCATGAACTGACTCAGGGCGTTGGTACCGAAATAGGAGTTAACAACAGAAGAGATTGCCTTCGCGTTAATCAGGTCGATTGGCGTAAAGGTCTCGTTATCCCTCACGTTCATGCGGTCACGGATGGTACGAGCCATACGTTGGAGACCGATATTAAACTGGTTGTAAAGTTGCTCGCCTACGGTACGCACACGACGATTGGAGAGGTGGTCGATATCGTCCACGTCGGCATTGGAGTTAATCAAGCTAACGAGGTATTTGATAATCTCAATGATATCCTCTTTGGTGAGCACGCGTGTGGTGTCGGGGATGGACATATTGAGTTTACGGTTGATACGATAGCGTCCTACATCACCGAGGTCATATCGTTTCTCGGAGAAGAACTGGTCATGTACTTGTTCACGAGCCGTTACATCATCCGCAGGCTCGGAGTTCTTGAGCTGACGGTAGATATAGAGGACAGCCTCTTTTTCCGAGCGAGTCGGGTCCTTCTGCAAGGTGTTGAAAATGATGGCATAATCCTGTTCGTGGCCTTCATCCTTATGGAGAAGGATGTTCTTTGTACCGGCGTCAAGGATGAGGTCGATGAGTTCATCGGTAAGCACTTCTTCGCGCTTAATGATTACCTCATTACGCTCGATGGAAACCACCTCACCGGTATCTTCGTCCACGAAGTCCTCTGACCATGATTTGAGCACATTACCTGCAAGGGTACGTCCGACGCAAGCGCGGAGTTTCTCTTCGGTGCATTTCACTTCTTCTGCCAAACCGAAGCAGTCGAGGATGTCCTTATCGGACTCAAAACCGATAGCACGGAGGAGGGTCGTTACAGGCAATTTCTTCTTACGGTCGATATAGGCATAAAGCACTTTATTGATATCGGTAGCGAACTCAATCCACGAACCCCTGGATGGGATGATACGTGCGGAATAGAGTTTTGTACCGTTAGAGTGCATGGATGTACCAAAGAACACACCGGGACTACGGTGCAATTGACTAACTATAACGCGTTCTGCGCCATTGATAACGAAGGTACCTTTCTCGGTCATGTACGGGATATTACCGAGATAGACGTCTTGAACGATAGTATCAAAATCGTCGAACTCAGGTGCCGTGCAAGAGAGTTTGAGTTTCGCCTTCAAGGGAACAGAATACGTGAGACCGCGCATGAGGCACTCCTCAATGGTATAGCGCGGCTTTTCGATGCAGTAATCCAGGAACTCAAGAGTGAAGCTATTACGGCTGTTGGAGATGGGGAAGTTTTCGCTGAATACGCGGAAAAGACCTTCCTTGCGGCGCTCTTCAGGCGTGCTATCCATCTGGATAAATTCCCGGAATGACTTTACTTGTACTTCCAAAAAGTCAGGGAACGGATACTGCTGTTGCATCCGTGAAAAATTGACTCTTTGTTCTTTTTCTTTTGAAGCCATTATGATAGTATTTTTAATTAATTAGCGATGCTATTATTCTCATAGTTGAGGTCTTGCCATTATTCACGGCAAAAGGTTTAGCCCCGAAACGGGGACTAAACCTATTGTTTTCCGGACTTATTTCTACTGTTTACTCTAGCCTTCATTCCTCCGCCGGCTCTTCCCTTACGGGAGTCATGGCAGGCATCTGCGGAACTACCTCTTTCGACTATCGAACAGTCAGGAAATGTGTTGAATTACTTAAGCTCAACAACGGCGCCAACCTCTTCGAGGGCCTTCTTGAGAGCCTCAGCAGCGGCTTTGTCAAGACCTTCCTTAACGGTAGAAGGAGCAGCGTCAACGATGTCCTTAGCCTCTTTCAGACCGAGACCGGTATGCTCTTTAACAGCCTTAACGACTTGGAGCTTTTGAGCACCGGCTTCTTTCAGAACTACATCGAAAGAAGTCTTCTCCTCAGCAGCGGCGGCTTCGCCGGCAGCGGGAGCAGCAGCAACTGCAACAGCAGCAGCGGCGGGTTCAATACCATACTCTTCTTTGAGTACTTGAGCGAGTTCGTTTACCTCTTTAACGGTCAGGTTAACCAGTTGTTCAGCAATAGCTTTAATGTCTGCCATAGTTGTAATATTTTTATAAGTTTTTATTTTAAGTTAATTTTTTGGTACCCGGGTGTCCGGGGAATCCACGTTCCCCAACGCCCCGTTACCTAAGCGACCTTATTCAGGACGCTCACCCAGGGTTTTAAGCACACCGTGGATGGTAGTACCGCCCGATTGAAGGGCAGAGATAACGTTCTTCGCGGGCGATTGCAAGAGTGCAATAACATCTGCGATAAGTTCGTTCTTCGACTTGATAGTAGAGAGCACTTCGAGGTTCTCTGCACCCAGATAAATCGTCTCCTCTACAAAAGCGGCCTTGAGAGCGGGTTTAGCAGTGGCTTTATCTTTAGCTTTCTTGGTAAACTCTTTGATGAGTTTGGCAGGAGCGTTACCGGTATTGGTAAGCATGAGCGCTGTATTGCCTTTGAGAGCGTCAAAGATAGAAGCATCAATGCCTTTAGCCTCGAGAGCTTTCTTGAGAAGAGTATTCTTAGCGACAACGAGTTTGATGTCTTGCTTGAAGCACTCGCGACGGAGGTCGGAAGTAGCTTGGGCATCAAGACCCTCGATGTTGGTCAGATAGAAGTGCGTATATTGTCCGAGTTGCTCTTGCAGTTCGGAAATGAGAGCGGTTTTATCTTCCTTTTTCATAATCTAATCCTTTCTAATTAATTACTCAATAGATTTGGTGTCAACTTTGATACCTTGACTCATTGTAGAGGACAGATAAATGCTCTTGATATACGTACCTTTAGCGGCGGCGGGTTTGAGCTTAATCAGGGTTTGAATGAACTCATTAGCGTTCTCTGCAATTGCTTGGGGAGTAAAGCTAACCTTACCGATAGAAGTATGTACGATACCGAATTTATCAACCTTGAAGTCGATTTTACCTTGTTTAACCTCTTTAACGGCTTTAGCAACGTCTTGGGTTACAGTTCCGCTCTTGGGGTTCGGCATCAAGCCACGGGGACCTAATACACGACCGAGAGCACCGATCTTACCCATGTATTGGGGTTGAGTAATCATTACATCAAAGTCGGTCCAACCGCCCTTGATCTTCTCAACATATTCGTCCAAACCGATAAAGTCGGCTCCTGCTTCTTTGACAGCAGCTTCCTGGTCAGAACCAACGAGTGCTAAAACACGTGTTACCTTACCAGTTCCGTTAGGAAGAGATACAACGCCACGTACCATTTGGTTGTTCTTACGAGGATCTACGCCCAGGCGGACATCGATATCTACAGAAGCGTCAAACTTGGTGGTAGTGATTTCCTTAACGAGTGCAGCAGCTTCTGCAATCGTATAGAGCTTACCTGCTTCAATCTTCTCAGCAGCAAGCTTTTGATTTTTTGTCAATTTTGCCATAATAGTGATTGAAGTTTAATTATTTAACGGTAATACCCATGGAACGAGCTGTTCCCTTAACCATCTTCTCTGCGGATTCAATGGTAAAGCAGTTCAAATCGGCCATTTTGTCTTGCGCGATCTGGTGGCATTGCTCAGCCGTGATGGAAGCCACTTTCTTACGGTTAGGTTCTGCTGAACCACCCTTAACCTTGGCTGCCTCGATAAGCTGTACTGCTACCGGAGGGGTCTTAACAATAAAGTCGAATGATTTGTCAGAGTACACAGTGATTACTACCGGAAGTACTTTACCGGCTTTGTCCTGTGTCCTGGCGTTAAATTGTTTACAAAACTCCATGATGTTCACACCCTTGGAACCCAACGCGGGACCTACCGGAGGTGCAGGGTTGGCTGCGCCACCCTTGATTTGGAGTTTAATAAAACCTGCAATTTCTTTTGCCATAAAATTGTTTGTTTTAAAATAGTTTTGCAATACGGGCGACCATAAGGTCTCTTGCGGTTATGATAACTATCCGAGTAGTCAAGCGGCCCGTAACATATGCCTTCTACTCTTTCGCTACTTCTGTGAAATTGAGTTCAAGCGGAGTTTGTCTGTCGAAGATTGTAACAACCACCTTCAACTTATGCTTCTCGGGATATACATCTTGCACAACACCATTGAAGCCGTTGAAAGGACCGGTGATCACTTTCACCTTTTCGTCCACGATGAAAGTCTCTCCCAAAGCAACATCTTCTGTAGTGTCAGCGTCACCAATCAAGCGATTGATTTCGGCTTGAGACACCGGTGCGGGCTTGGTATTGGACTTGGTGTCCGACATAAAGCCTAACACATTAGGTACATTGCGTAGGAGAGGATAGCACTCATCGGTGAGGTTACACTCAACCAATACATAGCCCGGTAACTTATTGCGTTCTTTGATAACGCGCTTACCATTACGCAGAGCTACGACTTTCTCCACAGGAATCAGAACCTGAGAAACGTACAGTTTAAAAAGCGTAGAGGTAATGAGGGCGGATTCGATATACTCCTTCACCTTCGTTTCCTTACCGCTTATAACGCGTAGTACGTACCATTTGTAATTACTTTCCATCTCGATTGTTGATTAGAACAGACCGTAAATGAGAGTCATCAGGTTTTCGAAGCACCAGTCCATGAGCCACACTACCAGCGCCAGGATAATGGAAGCAATCAATACCAGCACGGAGCTTTGAGCCAACTCTTTAGCGGTTGGCCAGGAGACTTTGTGAACCATTTCGTTGTACGATTCCTTAATGTTTTCTACAAATTTCATATCGGTAGTTTTTATTTAATCTTTATTGCGCGACACAATCGGAGCTCAGCGATTAGCCAAGTCCGATTGGAAGCTATGTTTTGTAACAACACCTCGACTTTGCACGCAAGGCGACACGCCGCCGAAGTTAGCACGGAAGGCAGGAATCGAACCCACATTAACGGTTTTGGAGACCGCTCTCCTACCATTGGAGGACTTCCGTTCGTCAGAACGGGCTTGCAACGATGTCCTCGCGATGCGAGACCAAATGGTTGCCGCCGTTCTTCCTCTCAAAATTACAAATTTCAGCTATGCTTCAATTTCTAATTTTGATTAACTTGCCCGAGGCTCATGCCCCGAGCAAGTTTATTTTTGACTATTGACTACTTGATTAGTCAAGAATCTTTGTAATTTGACCGGAACCTACGGTACGACCACCTTCACGGATAGCGAAGCGCAGACCTTCAGAGCAAGCTACCGGATAGATGAGCTTAACTTGAATCTCGAGGTTATCGCCCGGCATTACCATCTCAGTTCCTTCGGGGAGAGTAATCTCACCGGTAACGTCCATGGTACGGATGTAGAATTGAGGACGATAGTGGTTGTGGAACGGAGTGTGACGGCCACCTTCTTCTTTCTTCAAGATATAAACAGAAGCCTTGAACTCTTCGTGAGGTTTAACACAACCCGGGTGTGTAATAACCATACCACGTTTAACTTCGTCTTTGTCAATACCGCGGAGGAGCAGACCTACGTTATCACCAGCTTCACCTTGATCCAGCAATTTGCGGAACATTTCAACGCCGGTTACAACGCTCTTCTTACCCTCTGCACCGAGACCTTCGAGCTGAACCTCGTCACCAACTTTGATGACACCGGTCTCAATACGACCAGTAGCTACAGTACCACGACCGGTGATAGAGAAGACGTCCTCAACAGGCATCAAGAAGGGTTTATCAACTGCACGAGGAGGAAGTTGAATCCAATTATCAACTGCATCCATAAGCTCCATAACCTTGTCTTCCCATTCAGGTACACCATTCAATGCACCAAGGGCAGAACCGCGGATAACAGGAGTATTGTCGCCGTCGAACTCATAGAAGTTCAACAACTCACGCATCTCCATCTCTACGAGGTCAAGCATCTCAGGATCGTCCACCATATCGCACTTGTTCATGAATACAACAAGACGGGGAACGTTCACTTGGCGAGCGAGCAGAATGTGCTCACGGGTCTGAGGCATAGGACCATCAGTAGCAGCTACTACGATAATAGCACCGTCCATCTGAGCAGCACCAGTTACCATGTTCTTTACATAGTCAGCGTGCCCCGGGCAGTCTACGTGAGCGTAGTGGCGGTTAGCGGTTTGATACTCTACGTGAGCGGTGTTAATGGTGATACCACGCTCTTTCTCTTCAGGTGCGTTATCGATAGAATCGAAGGAACGAACCTCAGAAAGACCTCTCTTTGCCAATACAGTAGTAATAGCAGCGGTCAGGGTAGTTTTACCGTGGTCAACGTGACCAATAGTACCGATGTTTACGTGCGGTTTCGAGCGGTCAAATTTCTCTTTTGCCATAATTCTAGAATTTTATTAACGTTAATGATTGTTGTTATTAATTCCTTATTATTAGTAAATACGCGCATAGCGCGTGAGCTGCTTCTGAGAGTTGAACTCAGGACCTCATCCTTACCAAGGATGCGCTCTACCACTGAGCTAAAGCAGCAATTTGCATTTAAAGAGTTGCATCTCTATGAGCGGGAAACGGGACTCAAACCCGCGACCCCCAGCTTGGAAGGCTAGTGCTCTAATCGACTGAGCTACTCCCGCGAGTGAGTGTTGATAGTGTGGGTGCGGATGGATTCGAACCACCGAAGCTGAGAAGCAGCAGATTTACAGTCTGCCCCATTTGGCCACTCTGGAACACACCCTTCATCGGAATCTTCTCGCAACAATCGCATTTCTGCACTGCTTGTATTGTTGCCACGATTCCTTCTTTCAAAACCACAAGTCTTGTTACACTCAACCTCTGATTTTGGTTAATTCAGATTCTCAAAGATCCAAACTTTCGAGCCTCTTGTCGGATTCGAACCAACGACCCCGAGATTACAAATCACGTGCTCTGGCCAGCTGAGCTAAAGAGGCATTGTCGCCGATTGAATATTCCTTTCAGCCGAAATTGCGTGCAAAAGTACAACAAATTTTTGATATGGCAAAATTATTTTGCATTTTTTTGTCATTTTTCGCATTTTTGCTACTTTTAGACTACATTTTCTCCGATTTTAGGTATTTTAGGCTACTCGTTGTTGTAATAATTGGTGGTTTTCTCGTAAGAAACTATGGAACCGTCCTGCCAATAACTACTAATGACGGTTATGCGCGGAATTGGAAGAGGTAGAGTTTCTTGGGTTTGCGGGTAAGGGCGGTGAGGTCAAGGATTTCCGAAGCGGAAGCAATGTCCCTTACCGTACCGTCTCCATATAAAATCAAGATACCGCCATCCTTCTCCGAATAAGTCGAGTTGGTGGAGACATGTTCGGAGAAGAAGTAGTGCGCTTCTTCGGGTTTAATGCCGCAATGGGTGACATAATAGTCCGTTAAGACCTTCTTATCATGGTCAGACAGCGGTTCGGTTAGGAGCCGTCCACGGAAGAGTTGGCGGTTAATAAGCGCTTCGCTCAAGAGCCTCAAGACCTTATCATCACAAGAAATCCACGCTTTGATAGCCGAGTATACATCACTATCGTCCAAAAGGGCATAGTTTTTCATCGCTTCCGAGCCGAGCCAAAAGTCTTTTTTAGACACCTTATTATATAAGAAGTAATGCAAGGCGGGTGAGCAGAAAAGAGGCACGCCCTTTTCCGCCAGTTCTTTTGCCCGTGAGAGGGTGGCGATGAGCAGTTGCTCTGCCGCGACGGATGTTTTATGCAGATAGACCTGCCAATACATGAGCCTACGCGCCACAAGGAACTTCTCCACAGAATAAATACCCTTATATTCCACAACGAGTCGGTCTTCAACAACATTGAGCATTTTGAGCAGTCTCTCTGAAGCCACTCTACCCTCTTGGACTCCGGTATAGAAGGAGTCGCGGCAGAGGTAGTCCATGCGGTCCACGTCCAACTGTGAGGAGATGAGTTGGTGCAAGAACCTGCGGTGGTATTGGTCCTTGAAGATAGCAATCGCCATATCGAGGGGTCCAGCTTCCCATAAGCCCAGTGTAGCGATGTCGGAGAGGTCACGGTTTATTTGCTCCATCATCATGAGGGAGATATCCTCGTGGGTGATCCCATCCACGAGGGTATGCTCCAAGACATGACTAAAGGGTCCATGCCCGATATCGTGCAGAAGAATAGCAATCTCCGCTCCTGTTTCCTCCGCCTCGGAGATAGAAACGCCCTTCAATCGTAGCGAAGCTATCCCTTCTTTCATAAGGTGCATGGCGCCAAGCGAATGCCCAAAGCGCGTGTGTACAGCACCCGGGTACACGAGATAGGAGAGTCCTAACTGTTTGATACGACTAAGGCGCTGCATATAAGGGTGTTGCAGCACATCATATACCAAATCCGACGGGATATTGAGAAATCCAAATACGGGGTCGTTGATAATTTTCTTCTTATTGGGCATAATCTTTAGTTCTAAACTGCTGAAAGATACGGAGATGTATAGGAGTGCTCCAGTAATGCTCCGGTAATGCTCCAGTAATGCTCTGGTAATGCTCTGGTAGTGCTCTGGTAGTTCTTAGGGTACTGACAGGGGGCAACAGCGGGTTATCAGAGGGCTGACAGAGGGCTGACAGAGGGCTGACAGAGGGCTGACAGGGGGCTGACAGGGGGTTAAACCCTAATCGGTCAAGGGCATTTTGAGTTAATCCCAGAGGTTTTTGACTTGGGCGATAATGTCCTCTGCGGGGAGGTCAGGTGAGAGCACGAGGTCTGCCTCTTTGAAGACATAGCCTTTGGATTGGGCCGCAAAGAGTCCGCCGCCGGTTATATTGAGCATGATATACTCGTCCGGTTTAACATCTCCCGCATGGATAGCTTGTGCAAGTGAAGCGAGTGCGACCGCCGGTGCGGGCAAGATGTCATAGCCTTCCAAATTACGGAACTGTAGAGACCAGTACATAACTTCGTCATTGGAGGCAACATAGAAGTCTCCCCGGCTTTTCTCCAGGATATCGAATAGTCCACCGGCAAGGCTGTAAGGCGGTTTGCGGTTAGAGAGCACTTTGGCGAGAATGATTTCCGCTTGTTTGCGTCCCTCATCGGGGTCAAGGTCCACCAGTGCCCGGCTATGCGCTTTCCACGATTCATACATCAGTGTAAAAGGCTTATTTTGCGAGACATAGACGCGCATAGCGTTATGGCCGAAGCGTCCGTCTTTCTCAAGCCGCTCGGCATTTTCGTAAGCAGCGATAGCACCTGTACCGGATCCAACGGCTTGGAAATAAGCATCGGGTATACGTCCTGTTTTTTCTGCAAAAGAAAGAATAGTCGTGCCCATCCCATCGCGGCGCGCTACGTTCTTGGCACCGCCTTCCAAGAAGAAGTGCGGGTCACGAGCGAGTTTTTCACCTAAAGCAATGGCATCATAGTAGTCGCAGCCATGTGGGGCAGCAATCACCTTGACACATTTATGGAGTGGTTTATGGAACCAGAGGTCATGGAGGTTGTCCTCAGGAATGCAGATAACGATAGGAATCTTGTTATCGGAGCAGACCTGTGCAAAGGCGCGTGCAGTGTTGCCGGCAGATTGCACAATGAGAACGCGGTCTTCCTTTTTATCCATACGGGCAAGGACGGAAAAAGCTTCAGTCTCCTTGAAGGAGCAGGTTCGCATTTTAGCCCCTAAGCGGGGGTTCCAGCCGCTAAAGGTGATATAGAGGTTATTGAGGCCTAAGAACTTAGCCAATTTTTCGGACTTATAGGTCACGGGAGCGCAAGAGTGTCTCAAGACTCTGCGGATGGGCATCCAATTGGCATATCGGTAGATGCCGTCCAAGTCCTCGCGCGGTGTGAACCGTTTCTCGGCATATATAGCACGAATGAGTGAGGGCTCTTTAGCCGCCGGGTCAGAGAGAGTCCAACCTTTGTCGTCAAAACGGTGGTTGTCCGCTACATTCAGGAGTTTGTAGCGGGTAGGTTCAAAGAGAAAAGGTAATGTTTTCATATAGGTTATTTTTGTTTAGTCACTTCATCAAGAATCTCGGCGAGGTCACGGACGGGTCGGTCGGCATAGCGTGCAAAGGTTGTTTTGCAGAGCGGGCAAGCCGTAGCGATAGCATCCGCTTTGGAGTCGTAGAGGTTATTGAGGGAATTTTTGGTAATCAGTTCGCGCTGATGGAAATCGAGAGTAAGAGAGCCGAGTGAGCCGCCACAGCAGACGGATTCACTGCGGTTCTTTTTCGCCTCGGCAATACCGGCTATTCGTCCTAAGAGCAAGCGCGGTTCCTCATATTTGCCGACTCCTCGTCCCAATTCACAGGGGTCATGATAGACATAGGTGATATCGGATTTCTCGAAGTCCAGTTTACCCGCCGCGATAAGGCTATTGAAATAGTCAATATAGTGCACCACTTGTATATCGCCCAAGTCGTATTTCTCGGTAAACATCTTATAGCAGATTGGGCAAGATACAAGCAGGATGGTTGCACCGGAAGCTTTGATGAGTTCGGTGTTTTTACGGACGAGTTCTTCCGCCTCCTTTGTACGTCCAGCGAGGAAGAGCGGTCTTCCGCAGCATAGTCCTCCTTCTTGGTCAAGCCAAGTTGCTTCCTGACCGGCTTTATGTAAGACGGACATGACGGCTCTTGGGATAGCGGGTGTGAGTTGGGTCATACAGCCGGCGTAGTAGGCGATGCGTCCGGATGTAACAGGGATAGCAGCGAGAGAGGCATATTGCGGGGTAAGCGCATAGGAGCGTGATTCGCGTTCAAGCCGTCTTAGTTCGGGTCCTTCGACACCGACCTGACAAACAGAAGAACATTTATCGCACATCAGGCACTTATCGGCAATCTCTTCAATTTTCTTTTCATTACGGCGTCGGAGTTGGCGAGTCAAGTAGACGGTGCAATATGGGACGTTGGCTTTTGAAGCGGTCATGGGGCAGGCATCAATACAAACGCCACAGTTAGGGCATGACAAGACCTCAAGTCGCGCAAATCCCTTTCGTGCCGAGCGGATACGGATACCGGCATTGCGCATGGGTATGAGTAACATCTCGGCAGGGATGTGCATATATCGCGAGAAGGGCAGCACGAACATGAATACACCGAGGGCAATCGAGTACGCCCACCACGTAGGTAACATCTGGAAGTCAACAAGGTTCTTGCCGACAATCTGAACAATAAGCCAGTTAAAGGGTTTAGTCAAGAACGAGCCGCCGCAGATATGCGCCGTAAAGGTCTCCGCCATGAGTCTCAAGGGGAAGATAGCCCATAAGGCATATAGTCCGATGTTATTCATAAGGGACGGTCTTGATGTCCGGCGCATGCCAAAGAGTCGGGAGTAAATGCGCTTATACATCGCTAAACCGATACCTATTAATATAAGGAGCAGGAAGGCATCGGAGAGGAACATCAGGAGCGAGCCGCCGATGGTCTCATTTTGAACAGCGACAAAGTAGTTGTAGAAAATGGGGTAATAGAACAGATGCGCCCGATGGGGAATGAAGAGGAATACCTCTATATGTCCCAAAAGGATAAGCATAAACCAGCCGAAGGCAATGGAACTGTGCATAAAGCCCAGCATCTTGTTGCGTCGCCAGAGTTTGACATGAATCAAGCAGTCAAGGAAAATATCCTTGATGTTCTTGAGCAATATCTTAGGGTTGATGAGAGAGAGCAAGAAACGCTTGCGGTCCTCAGCAGGGAGTTCGAAGAAAATCTTAAATATTCCGACGAAGCACCATGTCAGCACGAAAATCATCCCCGCCACAAAGGGAATAACAAAGGGGTGGAAGGTTCCGTGCGGTTCTAATATACGTAAAACGGCATCATTCATGGTAAATCCGGCTAAGGGTGAGTAACACATTACGGGTATTGATGCCGCGTGGGCAAACCATAGTACATTTACCACAAAGCATGCAAGCGGACATCATGGGTTTAATATCCTTGCCGCGCTGGAGGTCAAGCAGAACTTTTCTCAGTGACATGCCGCTGAAAGGTGCTGCGGTACAGGTAGCGGAACAGGAGCCACACGCCATACAAAGGCGGGCGGTAGGTTCCTTTAGGCACAGTTCATTGTAGAGCGATAAGTCAACCGTGTCAAGGTTGATTGTGCCGGACTTATTGATAGCAAAACCAAAGTCAATCATAGTAGTCGAAAGTCAAAAGTCAAAAGTCAGAAGTCGAAAGCTAACAACTGACATTAATCATTAGACAGATAATTATGAATTTCGAGCGCAGCGGCATTGGCTTCGGCAAGAGTCTCGGGGACAGTTTTAGTTCCTGTACAAGCACCGGCATAGAAGATGCCCTTTTGATTCGATTCCACTATATGTGCGACATTGTCGGCGGATTTCAGGAATCCGTCGTTATCAATATCCAAATGCAAGGTGCGTGCCCAGTCTTGGTTTTCTACATTGCAAACCATGCCGGACATGAGCACAAGCAGGTCAAGTTGCACCTTGATAGGTTTGCCCATAAGGGTATCTTCGGCTTTGACTTGGACGCGTCCGTCTATGTTTTCTCCGACCTCAGAGACCCGTCCGCGCACAAAGTGCACGCCGTAGTTCTGCTGGGCATTGATATAGAAATCCTCATATTTCTTGCCAAACAGACGCAGGTCCATGTAGAAGCAATAAATCTCTGCTTGGGGGAATCGCTCTTTCATCTCAATAGCCTGTTTGATAGCAGTGGTGCAGCAGACTTTAGAGCATTGGCTATTACCGGCTTTCAAGTCACGCGAGCCGACGCAGTGTACAAAACCGATGACCTTTGGGTTTTGAGGGATACGATTGTCTTTTTTACCGCCGAACCATTGTTCGAGGTCCGCATTGGTGATGACATGGTCATAGACGCCATAGCCGTATTCTTCTTTTTTCTCAGCGGCAAAGAGTCTAAAGCCGGAGGCAACGAGTACGGCCTTGGTGCGGATATTAACCCCATTAGAAAGGGTCAGCTCGTACTCGCCGGAGAGGGTTTTCTTCCAGTCTAAGACTTTGGTATCCAGAAAGACGTTAACGTCTTTAAGTTCTTTTTTGAGATTATTGACTACATCCGCGGCAGGGGACATGTCGGGGAAGAGTTTATACCACTGTGCGACATGTCCGCCGAGGTGGTCTTTTTGTTCTATAATAATAGGTGTGTACCCCAGCGCCTTAAGTTGTTTAGCTGCGGTCATGCCGGCGATACCACCACCGATGATAACAATATTTTCTTTCATAAAGACAGTTCAATTAACAACATTTGAGATTGGTGGGTAATTCAGGACGCATAAGGTCTTCTTTGTTCAGCCCGAGATACTTGGCTTTGGGGTCGTACTCAATACCGATTTTATCCAAGAATGGTTCAACCGCCACTTGGTGGAGTTGAAGTCCGAGATCCCAAGGGTCGTAACCGAGCACGAGTCCCGCCATTTCCTCGTAGGTAAAGACGGGGATACCGAAACCGTTCTCCCCATAAGTTTTGCCGGTTTGCTCGGCAATAACATACTGCCATCTATCCAGGAAATAGGGGCATCCGGGGCAGTTGGTGATAATAGCGTCGGGATGGTAAGGCGCCATAGACTCAAATTTCTTATAGGTATTGGCAATAGAGTAGCCTCGATTGGCTTTAACATGATACTGTCTAAAGCCGTAGCCGCAGCAGTGACGCCTCTCAGGGTAGTCAATCATCTGTCCTCCCCACGCTTCAACCATACCAGCCAAGACATAGGGATATTCGCCACCGCCGATAGCTTTATGCGGGAAGACCTTATTATAATGGCATCCGAGGTGGTCCACGATGCGCAAAGGCTCACCGGTTTCCTTATTAATCAGGCGGAACTTGCCTTTCTTAGCGATGTCTTCCCTCCAGTGGTAGATGAGGTCGGAGGTATGCGCGATATAGTTGGGTTTATTAAACTCCCGTTTGGTTGCCTTCCAAAGGTTTTCTCGAATTTTAGCCTCCAGTTCGGGGTACTCATTCCAAGTCTCCAAGATTTCGATATAGTTGCCGAATGAGGTGATGCAAGAGGGGCAATAGTTCTCGTAGCCGGCCTCTGTCATAAGGGCAAATTGGCGGGCAACAATGGTCATAACTGTTTCCTGCGGAATCGTGTCAGAGTGGTAAGCGATACCTCCACAGGTAGTATGATATGGCGTTTCGTAGAGATCTTTATTCAGTACCTTTTGAGTAATCTCGGTAAACATACGTTCAGATGCAGGCCAGAAATTCTGGCGGATACATGAGCGTACATAGTACCAATGGTCATCGGGTATTTCTTTCTGGTAATCAGCCCAGATACGTTTTTTTCCGTCGTAAATCATAATAGCGTTGTCGGTCTTTAGTCGTTAGAGTCATGAAAATGGGTATTTGAATTGTACTCAAAAGCGTTGCGCTCATAGGTTTGGATATCCATTCCCATTTCAGCGGCTTTGCGGGCGGAGCATTCTTCGACATGTTTAATCCGTGCCGTTGCTCCGGTAACATCAAAAATAGCTTTGAGTTCATCAAGTGACTCTTGCGGGATTTTCCGCAAGACTCCCGGTCCGTCTTTTTTAAAGTTAGCACCGAGTCGTTCCATCGATTTGTCGATGTGTTCAAGGTGCCATTTGAATACGGGTCCGGACTCTTTATGGTCTTTCCAATTGAACGTGTCCGGGTAGACGCAATAACCATACTTTAAGACATTCCCTGTAAGGGCATGAGTGAGAGGCAATAATTGTCTCCCTTTTTCCGATTCAACGAAAAATCCGAGCCTTGTGCTAAGTTCTCTAAGCGCCATAACCACCAGCCCGGGTCCGTTCTTACGAGGACAGCGAGTGACGCAAGACATGCACTCGCCGCAGTACCAGATTGTGTTAGACTTCAACAATTCCTCAATCTTGTCATCATCCTTAGTCTGACACGTTGCTACGATTTGCCGCGGGTCGTACTTGTAAAATTCCGCGGCAGGACAAACCGCTGTACAGGTTCCACAATTGATACAGGTGTGGTAGCCTTCCTTGAAGCGGTAGTCCTTCATGAGCTCGTCAAAATAATTGCGAGCTTGAGATTCATTTTTTTCCATTCTAATAAAGCGACTATGTCGCTGAAACGTGTCTTCCTATCCACGCACACACCCCCGGGAAGAAACGTTTAATATAAACCATGATTAGTTCTCCTTTCCCAATATACACTTCCCTTTTAGATTTCCGTATGGCTCGCACGATTTGTCGAGCCGCCCTGTCCGCCGACAGTCCATTAGCTTGTCCCTCGTCCATCACTCCGTGGGGTTTACCTCCCTTATCCAGGGCCCTTAGAGAGATGGGTGTGTTCACCCTTCCCGGACAAACAATGGTGACTCTCAAGTTCTTATCGTAGTTTTCCGCCTGTAAAGTTTCGAAGAAACCGTAAAGAGCATGCTTCGAAGAGGAGTAGGCGCACCTCAACGGGAATCCGAATAGCCCCGCGATAGAGGTCGTGACGGCGATATGCAAAAGAGATTTGCTCGCCGTGTTTTCCGCAGAAAAGAGAGTCAATAATTCTTTAGCTATAGCAACGGGTGCAAAATAATTGATTTCCATTATTTTGCGCGCCATTTCCATAGAGGTATCTTCCACGCGTGTCCGTTGGCTAATCCCTGCGTTGAGAAAAGCCACATCCAGTCCGTGGTAGGCGTTCCACGCCTGTCGGGTCAAGTCGGAGATACCTTCCGGTTGCCCCAAATCGTATGCGGCGAGAATCACCCCATTTGCCCCCAGTTCCCGACAATGCGCAGCCACCGTCTCCAGTTTAGCCAGAGACGAGGCTGTCAAGACGAGTTCAGCGCCTTCTCGGGCGTACTGATACGCCACTTGTTCCCCGATGCCCGAAGAGGCTCCTGTTATCCACACACGATTCATAGTAACGCACCTTATCCGAGGCGTACCTGCGGAATGTCCTTATCAAACTCGCCGCGTGCCATGCGCTCTTTGATGTCCTTGAAGGCATTGAGGGTGTAGTCCACATCCTCAATAGAGTGCGCGGCAGTAGGAATAATTCGGAAGATAATCATTCCGGGAGGTATAACCGGATAGGTCACAATGGAGCAGAATATCTTATACTCTTGGCGAAGTGCCAAAGCGATATTAGCAGCCTGATTGATTCCTGCTTCCATATGTACCGGCGTTACATTAGCTTCTGCGGGTCCGATATCGAAACCGAGTTCGCGGAAGCCGTTTTGTATTCGGCGAGTTACGAGCCAGCACTGTTTGCGTAGTTCGTCACCCTCCGGACTATCAATAATCTCCAAGCGTTTCAAGCACCCCTCAACAATAGGCATCGGCAGTGCCTTAGCGTACATCTGTGAGCGCATATTATACTTGAGGTAATCAATAATCTTCTTCTCTGAAGCGACAAAGCCGCCAATGGTTGCCATGGATTTAGCATACGCACCAATATAGAGGTCGACGCCGTCCATGCAGTTGAAGTGCTCAGAGGTACCGCGTCCTGTAGGTCCCATAATACCGAAACCGTGGGCGTCGTCGATGAGCAAGCGGAAACGGTATTTCTTTTTCATATCCACAATCTTATCGATGATACCGAGCGCACCGGTCATACCGAACACACCTTCCGTAATGACGAGCACACCTCCGCCTTTTTCGTCCGCTTCCTTGCATGCGCGAGCAATCACTTTCTCAAAATCGACAATATCGTTGTGTTTGAATTTATACTTAGAGCCGATGTGCAGTCTGATGCCATCCAAGAGGCAGGCATGTGCTTCAGCGTCATAAACAATCACATCATGCCTGCTGACGAGGGAGTCAATAGTAGAGACAATACCCTGATAACCAAAGTTAAACTCAAAGGCAGCTTCTTTCTTCTCAAACGCAGCCAAGCGTTTCTCCAGTTCTTCATGTAAGGCAGTATGTCCTGTCAGCATGCGTGATCCCATAGGATATGCCATACCCCATTTGGCAGCAGCCTCAGCATCTGCTTTACGCACTGCAGGATGATTCGCCAACCCCATATAGTTATTCAAACTCCACACTAAAACATCCTGCCCGTTAAACTGCATGTGGGGTCCGAGCTCACCTTCCAACTTAGGGAATGTAAAATACCCCTCAACCATCTCGCGGTATTGACCGATAGGTCCACCGGTAGAAGCTTCAATTTTCTCAAAAATGTCTTTGTACATAATATTGTTATTAGTCATTATTCTCTAATCGGTTCTTTAGCTGCCCAACTGAGTAAGCGGAACAAGAATGGCGGAAGAGGCTTTTTAGGGTCTCTTTTGCGGAAATCAAGGTACCAACCTAACTTTTTGTAAATAGGTATCTTGTATGTTTCAACAAACTCGATGAGTGTTCCGTCCGGATCTTCTATGTAGGTGAAATGTCCGCTGGCTTCGCCCATATCGAATACTTCCCCATCGGGGCATGAGTCCACGGTAAAGGGATGTCCTTTTTCGGCGCAAAACTCTTTGAGAGCTGCCATATTATGGACATCGAAACAAATCTGAATAAATCCGGGGTCTCCCCAATAGCGTCCTTCATATATCTTACGCGGTTTACGGTCGAGAGCCTGCACCAGTTCGATGGTGGAGGGACCTAATAGTTCTGCAAATGCACCCTCGCGCACAATAGAAGGTTGAAGCAACACGCGGCGGTAGTGTTCGTCACCGCCTTTCAATTCTTTCCAGTCCTGAAAGACTCCTGTCTCGTCATAGACAATGGAGTCATATCCCAGCACATTGGCATAGAATTGCACCGATTTAGCCATATCTGTTACACCAATCATGACACCTCCGATACCTCCATTGACACGTCCTTTAGGGAGATAGATAGAGGGTTGCGGTATAATCTGAAAGAGATTATTGTAGAGGTCACGCACATAAAAGGTCTGCCAACTGTTAGCCAGCTTAGCAACTTTGGTTTTGACAACCTCCTTAGGCAATTGGTCATAGAAGAGTTGCACATTCGAGCTATTGATTTTAGCCGCAAAGATACCGAGGTCGCCGATAGCGATTTCGAAGGGGCACGGAACGGGCTTACGCTCGCTGTATTGCCAAATCTCAAAGCCACCACCTCCTTGTATATTGCAGGCGATACAAGCATGCCGTTTTTGAGCTTGGTTACCGGTATAAGGCAACATGCGCTCCGCCACGGTATCATCCTCCAGAATTTTGGTGTCAGCGCCAAAATAGCGGATCATCCAGTTCCATGTCTTGCGGAAATCGATAGTACCGATGCCCACTTGCTGAATGCCGGATATAAAAAAGTCGTTATTCATATTTGAAATGTATAATCTTATCTGGTTAGAGGGACCATTCGTAGGATTCCTTGCCGTCCTTGATTTTGAAACCTAAGTTTTGCAGTTCATTACGGATTTTGTCCGATGTAGCCCAATCCTTATTCGCTTTCGCAGCCTGTCGGATATCAAGTAGCAGGTTGACAGCCCCCTTGTACGCTTTTTCTCTAACAGAGTTCATGCCTTCTGTCTCCGAGAGTCGAAGTCCCAACACATGTATGCCATAGCACTCCCATATATCTTTCAATTCAGAGAGATCAGCCTCGTTAATCAGCTTTTTTCCATCGGCTATGGTATTGATGAGTTTGGCTGAATCAAAGAGGTGTTGCAGGACGACGGGAGTATTAAGGTCATCGTCCATCGCTTCGGCACAAGCTTCACGCAATTGGTGAATCTCCTCATTAGGAGCAGCTGCTGCAGGCTGAATTGCCAGAAGGCGCGTATAGGCCTCCTGCAATCGGGCAAATCCTTTCTCCGCGGCTTCTAAAGCCTCCGAACTAAAGTCCACCGTTGAGCGGTAGTGCGCCATGAGGATAAAGAAGCGTATGGTCATGGGTGAGAAGGGCTTGGTGAGCAACGGATGCTCCCCTTTGAAGAACTGCTCCAAAGTGATGAAGTTATTATAGGATTTCCCCATCTTCTTGCCCGCGATGGTAATCATATTATTGTGCATCCAATAACGCACAGTCTCATGTCCCAACGCCGCACAAGATTGCGCAATCTCCGCCTCATGGTGCGGGAACATCAAGTCCATGCCGCCTCCGTGGATATCAAACTGCTCGCCGAGGTACTTCGTTCCCATTGTCGAGCACTCCATATGCCACCCCGGGAAGCCTTCTGACCAAGGAGAAGGCCAGTGCATAATATGTTCCGGCGACGCTTTCTTCCAAAGTGCAAAATCGTAACTATGTTTCTTCTCCTCCTGTCCGTCCAGCTCGCGGGTCTCGGTGACGATGTCATTGAGATTTCGTCCGCTCAATTTGCCATACGGATAATCCTTGGCATACTTCTCCACATCCATATAGACCGAGCCATTGGCAACATAAGCATATCCTGCATCAAGAATCTTTTGAACAAAGGCTATTTGCTCTATGATATGTCCCGAGGCATGCGGTTCTATGGAAGGCGGCAGCACATTGAGGGCTTCCATATCGTGGTGATAGCGATTGGTATAATACTGAACCACCTCCATCGGCTCCAACTGCTCTAACCGTGCTTTCTTGGCTATTTTGTCCTCACCCTCATCGGCATCATGCTCCAAGTGTCCCACATCTGTGATGTTACGGACATAACGCACCTTATACCCTAAAAAACTAAGATACCGAAAGAGAATATCAAAGGTAATCGCCGGACGGGCATGCCCCAAATGGGCATCGCCATAGACGGTCGGTCCGCAGACATACATACCCACATGGCCCTCATGCAAGGGACGAAAATACTCTTTTTGACGGGTAAGTGTATTGTATATTTGCAACATATATTCAGTCGTCAAAAGAGCGTTGCAGGATCAAGATGGTCTTTCTCGATATCCTTGAAGTAATTGAAGGTTGCGACCTTCAGTTCGTCGCAAGCAGCCTCATCGCAAACAATGATACCGTGCCGGTGCATCTGCAGGGCAGAAACAGTCCACATATGGCTAATGGGCTCCTCAATGGCATGCTGCAAAGCGCGGGCTTTATTATGACCATTAACCATGATAAGCACCTCTTTAGCATCCATGACCGTACCAACGCCGACCGTGAGGGCGGTTTTAGGGACCTTATTGATATCATTGTCAAAGAAACGGCTATTGGCAATAATAGTGTCGGTGGTCAGGTCCTTCTTGCGTGTGCGAGAAGAGAGGGATGACCCCGGCTCGTTGAAGGCTATATGACCGTCAGGACCTATGCCGCCCAAGAACAAGTCTATGCCGCCATATTGCTTTATTTTAGCTTCATAGCGCGCACATTCGGCTTCCAAATCCGCCGCATTGCCGTTCAGGATATTCACATTCTCCTGCCGGATATCGACATGGTTAAAGAAATTATTCCACATGAAACTGTGGTAACTCTCCGGGTGGTCTTCCGGCAGACCGACATACTCGTCCATATTGAAAGTCACTACATTGCGGAAAGACACCTTACCGGCTTTATTTAACTTAATCAACTCTCTGTACATACCCAAGGGGCTTGAGCCGGTCGGCAGACCGAGAACAAAAGGATTTGATTCCTTAGGTCCAAAAGCGTTGATTTTAGCTGCTACATAATTTGCTGCCCATTGAGAGAGCAGGTCATAATTAGGTTGAATGATTAGTCTCATTGTATATTATTTTTGTAATTCCAAAACAACTGCACTACGTGCCGGCAAGTACAGCCGCAACCAGCCTTTCTTTTCCTTCTTGAAGAGATTATCCGGCTGCGTAAAGTGCTCCACGGAGTCATCATTGAGGCCGAAACCGCCAAATTCTTTAGCGTCCGTATTGAGCACCACCTTGTATTTACCTTCGGGGCACAGGATACCGTAATCACTGAATGACCGGTTGCCATTCCAGTTAAAGACAAAGACCAGTTTACCGCGCATGAAAGCCACCACTTGGTCACCTTCATTGTCCGCCAATTTGGCGTCCCAAGGCAGATGAATACCATATTGATCCTTAACGGGTTTGAGGTATTCTTCCAGCAGGTGCACCATAGCTTTGTCAAACCGATTCAAATCGGCATAGAAATAATTCGGATTATCTACAAGATCCCATTGGCGGCGGGCATACTTATAACTCCAGCCATTACCTTGACGCGGGAAGTCAATCCACTCGGGATGTCCGAACTCATTTCCCATAAAGGTGAGGTAACCTCCGTTGATTGTCGAGGCAGTAATAAGCCGTATCATCTTATGCAAAGCGATACCCCTGTCCACCATATAGGTTGAATGTCCATGCTCGAAATGCCAATACATATCCGCATCGATAAGACGGAAGATTATGGTCTTATCGCCTACCAGCGCCTGGTCGTGAGACTCGGCATAGGAAATGGTCTTTTCGTCTTGACGGCGATTGGTCATCTCATAGTAGATATGACCGGCTTTCCAGTCCTCGTCGCGTACCTCTTTGATATATTTAATCCAGAAATCGGGGATACCCATTGCCAAGCGGTAATCGAAGCCGATGCCTCCATTCTCGCGTTTATTGGCGAGCCCCGGCATACCGGACATATCCTCGGCTATCGAGATAGCGTAAGGCTTAACCTCATGAATCAAGGTATTGGCGAGCGTCAAGTACATGATAGCATCCCCGTCGGCATTGCCGCTAAAGTAAGAAGCGTAGTCATTAAAGTCTTCACCCAAACCGTGACTCAGGTACATCATGGAGGTCACACCGTCAAACCTAAACCCGTCGAAGTCATAAACATCCAGCCAGTACTTGCAGTTAGAGAGCAGGAAGTGGAGAACTTCATTCTTGCCATAATTGAAGCAAAGACTATCCCAAGCGGGATGCTCTCTGCGCGCGCCGTCGTGGAAATATTGGTACGGGGTTCCGTCGAAATTGCCCAATCCTTCCAACTCGTTCTTCACCGCGTGGCTGTGAACGATATCCATAATAACCGCTATACCGCGACTATGAGCATCAGCAATAAGTGCTTGCAACTCTTCGGGCGTACCGAAACGGCTGGAGGCGGCGAAGAAATTGCTCACATGATAGCCGAAAGAGCCGTAATAAGGATGCTCTTGAATGGCCATTATCTGGATGCAGTTATAACCCAATTCGGCAATGCGCGGAAGGACATTCACCCTAAATTCCTCATAACTCGACACCTTCTCTTCCTGTCCCGCCATACCGATATGGCACTCGTAGATAAAGAGCGGAGCACCAGGCTTAAGCCCTTTGAAAGCCTTTCTCTTAGCCGGTTTGGCACCCTTCTTATCCGGATTCCATACCTGCGCACTAAAGATTTTAGTCTCATTGTCTTGCACCACCCTATTGGCATACGAGGGGATACGCTCGCCATAGCCGCCCATCCACTCAACAAGGAGTTTGAAAAGGTCACCATGTTTCATTTGCTCCTCACTAAAAGAGCCCTCCCATACGCCGTTTCCGACCGGCTGTAGACGGTAGGCTTCGTCCTTTTGCCAGTTATTGAAATCACCTTTTACATAGATGGCAGTGGCGTTAGGAGCCCATTCGCGGAGCACCCAACCTTTCGGGGTCTTATGCAAGCCGTAATATAAATATCCGTTTGCCCACTCGCTCAGGCTCTTACCGCCTGTCAACTCGTACTCTTTGCGGTTAGCGTAGTCATAACGTCCTTGAATAGCGGACTCAAATGGCCTCAAATAGGGGTCTTGTTCAAGTATTTTTAACATGGTATATGAGGTTTTAGTTTTCTACTCTGGTTTTGGCAATCAACTTACGGTAGCTTTTCCCGGGAGCAATACCGGGTTGGTGCGCATCGGTCGGGAAGAAGACCACAAAATATCCGCGCGGCACATCAATATACGTTTGTGCCTTGTCGTTATAAAGTTCCATATCCTTGCCCTCGTCGTACTCCGACTTAATTGATTCGCAGTCCGCGATGGACTTCCACCCCATTCGCTCGGTATCAAAGGGAATCTGGATATCTATATAATCATGGTGCCCCTCCATATCGCAATCCGCTTCCTTCTTCCCCTTGAAGTCCATGATATTAACGAACAAGTCATCACCGTCTATCTTAATTTTACAAGCCGGCAACTCCTCCAAGTCGTTGTTGTTAAAAAACTCCATAAACTCTTTCAGTCTCGGAACGCTCTCATAATACCAGTCGGCGTTCTCTAATTTGTCTAAAATCATATATCTTCAGGTTGGTTAATTTACATTTTGCGCACAAAGTTAACAAAAAATTTGGATATATGCAAAAAAAATCCTATTTTTGCACAAAAATTAACGGATTATATGAAAAAACTTGTTTATTTATCAGTAGCACTTATGCTTTTATCTGCTTGTAACTCCAAACAACTATCTACCGGTATTGATACCGCGAACTTAGACACAACCATTATTCCCCAAGAAGATTTCTACGCCTTCGCTTGTGGCGGATGGATGAAGAACAATCCTCTGCCGGCTGAGTATTCACGCTTCGGCACATTTGACGAAGTAGGGCTTAAATCAATGGAACAAGTTAACACCTTGGTGCAAGACCTCGCTAAACAACAGCACCCGAAAGGTTCTGTCGCCCAAAAGATTGCTGACATCTATAATCTCGCGATGGATACCGCTCGCCGCAACACCGAGGGAATTGAGCCTCTGCGCGCGACACTTTTGGAAGTGGAGAGTATCTCCTCCAAAGATGAACTTCCCCGTCTCCTTGGTGCCTCAACCGAGTACGGACTCTTCGATATGTATGTCGAAGCCGATATTATGAACTCTACCAAGAACCTCCTCTATGAAGGTCAAGGAGGTTACGCTTTGGGGGAGAAGGAATACTATATTGATGAGGACGACCACACCAAGATGATTCGCGCCGAGTACCTGAAACACATCGCCCGCATGTTCGAACTCTGTGGTTATGAGGACGGTGACGCTGCCGCGCAAACAGTCCTGCGTATCGAAACCCGGCTTGCGAAAGCCGCCAAAGACAATGTCGAATTACGCGACCCGCTCGGCAACTATCACCTCATGACGATTGCCGAACTCCAAGAGGCAGTGCCCCAACTCAATTGGCAAGAGTTTTTCAATGCCATGTTTGCCGGACTCGAAGAGCATAGGCCCGACACCGTCTGCATCGGCCAACCCGAACAATTGCAAGAAGTAGGCCGCATGCTTGCTGAGGAGTCTCTGGAGGACATCAAGACACTGTTCCGCTGGCAAGTCATTGACGGTGCAGCAGGCTACCTCACCGACGAACTCTATAACCAGAATTTTGCTTTCTACGGCAAGATACTCAGCGGCAAACAAGAGCCTTCACAACTCTGGAAACGTGCTATCGGCATTGTTAACGGCACACTCGGCGAAGGTATCGGTCAGGAGTATGTCAAGGTATATTTCCCCGAGGAAAACAAAAAACGAATGCTTGACCTTGTCCACAACCTCCAAAAGTCTCTCTCTCAACGCATTGACGGACTTGATTGGATGTCGGATGAGACCAAAGTCAAAGCACAAGAGAAGTTAGCTGCCTTTACCATCAAAATTGGCTATCCCGATAAGTGGAAAGACTATTCCAAGTTAGAGATTGACCCCTCCGAAACCTTCTACGCCAACCTCCAACGCGCAGCACGCTTCGAGATTAACGACGCTCTTGACGAGCTGGGAAAACCCGTGGATCGCGACAAGTGGTACATGAATCCCCAAACAGTCAATGCATACTACAACCCCACCACCAATGAGATTTGCTTCCCTGCCGGTATTCTGCAACCGCCGTTCTTCGACATGAGTGCTGACGATGCCTTCAACTACGGCGCTATCGGTGTGGTTATCGGGCATGAGATGACGCACGGTTTTGACGACCAAGGAGCACAATTCGACAAAGAAGGTAACCTCAATAACTGGTGGACGGAAGAGGATAAAGCCAAGTTCGATGCGCAAACGGCTGCTTTAGCAGACTATTTCTCATCCTTTGAGGTAGCCCCCGGCGTGCATGCCAACGGCAAGTTCACACTCGGCGAAAATATCGCAGACCATGGAGGCCTACAAGTCTCCTTCAATGCGCTTAAGAACATCCTTGCAGAGGATAAGTTCAATGGCGAATGTGATGGCGAGTTCAGCCCCGAACAACGCTTCTTCCTCGCATATGCTAATGTTTGGGCAAACAACATCCGTCCCGAGGAGATTCTTGTCCGCACCAAGTCTGACCCGCACTCTCTCGGTCGCTATCGTGTGAACGGAGCACTGCCACAAATCGGTGCTTGGTACGAAGCATGGGAGGTTACAGAAGAGTCACCCATGTATGTTGCTCCCGAAAACCGCGTGCATATATGGTAGAATTACTGATTTTTATAGCGCTTGGCGTCCTTATCCTCATTCTTTTTGAGGGACGCGAGCGCTATAAAGCCAAACATCCCGAGAAATTTCCCGAAACAAAAGCCGCAGACACTGCGGCTACCGACTGCGTTGACTCCGGCGTCACGCCGGATGCTTGCGCGTCATGCGCTATTGCAGAGGTTTGTACTAAACCTGAGAAGAAAGGAGAATCTTCCGAATCCGATAAATCAGTCCCGCCACAAGCGCAAGACTAATCACTCCCACATACCATGTATCAGCAGTGCCGAATGTCTCAAGGGTGCTGCTGATTATTTTATCCTTAGGCAAAACGGCATAAGCGATTACAACCATTGAGTTATTGACGGCATGCATCAAGATAGGAATCCACAGGCTGCCTGACCATACTAACATATAGCCGAATAGTGCTCCCATCAACATACGCGGTATAAAGCCGTAAAACTGCAAATGCAAAGCGCTGAAGAGAATGGCTGCTGCCCAAATAGCCGTTGTAGTGGCTCTTGATGTGGTGTCGGTGAGATCATCGCCACGACGCCTTGCTTTCAACTGTGCAGGCAGCATAAACAGGCCCTGCAAAGCCCCTCTAAAGAGCATTTCTTCACTAAAGGCAGCAAGTAGTCCGATGACCATGATATTGGCTAAAAAACCTCCAATGGTTTTAGTCGCCATCAGTTGCTCTGTCGTGGCGGCATTGGCGGCTTCCATTCGCTGCATCCACGCCTCCATACCCGACAGAAATTCCGGCAGTTTAATCATTTCATTAAGGGAGGCAATGAGATTGATACCCGGCTGCGCTACCAACATCAATATCGTCGCCAAGAGAAAGACACTCGCTCGGTTAGATGTTCCTACTGTGCCCATTCTTAGCCACCGGAACGCACGACCCCATGAGGTAGCACCGTATAGTCTTTTCGCCGCAATCCACGCTATAATCACTGCGGGCAAAATGAAAAGGAGTATATCCTGCCCGACTAAAAGCCATCGCATTAATGCTGTATCCATATTCGCTTAATTATTTCGCCGCAAAAGTACGAAGTTTTTTTGATATACGCAAATATTTTTGCATTATTGCCCTCAAAACACGTAAATATCACCATCCTCATCTCCCGCTCAGCCACGCTGTCCCTCCGACATTCGCCCTGACAACACCGCACAATAACCGCACAATAACCGCACAATAACCGCACAATAACCGGACAATAACCGCACAATAACCGGACAATAACCGCACTATTCAGCATAGATGGGTTATAGATCAAGCAAAGAAAGCCCATCTATACTAACCGCCCGCTCACCCCACAACACCTACTCGTTGTTGTAATAATTGGTGGTTTTCTCGTAAGAAACTATGGAACCGTCCAAGTTATAGGTTATATTGGTAGAAGTCTTGGCATATGGCGTTCCATTCGTATTCGTGCCATAAACAGCAGGATCCAAAAGGGCATCCACGGCGCTCAAGAGCCATTGACCCGAAACCCAGGTATAGGTGTTTTTCTCAATCTGTACTGTACCCGAGTAAGTATATTCTTCTTTGCGCGAATTAACCCAATGATTAGAGCCGTCATTGACCATCGAGATATAGGTCTCTCTTAAGCCATTGGCGCCATAGGTTGTCAAATACTTAAAGGTATTGCTCCACACGCCGGCACTGCCGTTCCATGAATAGGATTCCGTCAGGACAACCCGTCCGGCCGCGTCGTAAGCCGTTGAGTCTTTGGAGCCGGCACGCCAGTTGTTATTTTGCCACGCATAGAGGTGAACTGTCAAGATTGTATGACCCGCTCCGTCGTAATCGTACAGCCAGGAATAATCCCCTATCCAATTACCGGAGGAGAAGGTCAAACGGTCATCTTGGATAAGTCTCCCAGCCTCATTATAGTACTTGATAGTGCCATAATTGGGGATGGAGTCTTTCTTAAAGTCATAGTGAGTGTTTTCGTGCCCGCCTTCGTCATAGGTCCATGTGCGGTAGTAATTGACTTTCCAGACAGAGTCTGCGCCGCAATAATAGGAAGATTGCAGAATGGTGTGATTAGCAGCGTCTTTGACATCCACCGGTATTTTAGTGCCGGAAGAGATGGTCCATACTGAATCAGTGGTATTGGTAATCTTCCAGGTCATGGACACCGTTGCACCGGAGGCGTCTGTCCATGTCTTGGATTTGGTGCCTGAGTAGAGATACCAGACGGAATCGGAATTACATCTCATGGTAACGGTACCACTTGCGCCGGTGTCATCCGTAAAAGAGATGGTCTTCGTGATGGTGCTGAATGTCCATGTGGAGTCGGCAGAGCAGGTATAATTGATGGTAACGGGTATGCCGTCCTCGCCGGTCATCGTTTCTTGGCGCGAGCCACCCGCTTGCAATATCCAACGGTGCTCCGATGTTGACCATTTCCAACGGAGGGAGCCCATAACGACATTGTTCGCATATAAGGTTTCGGTTGAGTCAGACGGCTCCCAGAGGCTATTGGTGCAACGATAGATTGTCTGAGCCGTCTGTTGTTGGGCGCTATTATAGTATAGCAACGTGCGGGTGCCGGACTGAACACCGGTATTGACATTCGTGTTGAGCGTCTCATTCAAGTAGGTTTTGCCCTGCTCGTTAAGCAGAACAACCACTTGCTTGGTCAGCACCCAATCCTGCAAACTATTGTTCCAGGAGTAGGTCAAGACGCTGTCTTTATTGGTATTGTTATACACCGTGCGGGAATAGGAGGTGCCTTTCTTCACGCCATTGGTCCAAGTATAGACCATGGTCATTGAGGTCTGCCAAGCGTTCTTGACCTTGGTGTATTCGTTATAGGTTGCTTTAGTTGTGTCAAAAGTTAGGGTTGAGGCGTTCCATTGATAGTTAATCAGTTTCGTTTGTTTAGAACCGTCCTCGTTGTAATCGTACTCTGTTCGGGAGGTTCCGACCCATTGGTTATTCGACCATTTCCGGGCTTCGGCAAGAACTTGTTTATTGGCAGTGCCGAAGAGCTGATAGGCGTTGATATTTTGGGTATCATTATTGGCATGTTGCCAAACGCCATTGCTCATACCGCCTTTGTAATAGGTTTTGAGAATATTATTGCCCTGCACATCAAAGGCTTGCTCCAAACGCTGAGACGCAACCAATTTCTTGAAGGCGGCGTTAATCGCATAATCCCATTTCTCCGTCTGGTAGTAGGTACGCTTGGTGGCGTTATACTCATATTGGTATGTTGTTGACGCTGTGGGCGTCCAAAAGGCGTATGCAGTATTCCAAGTATAGGTAATAAGGGCTATCTGCTTGCGGGCGTCGTTGTACACTGTCTCAGTACGGGTCGTACCGCGCCAGCGCGTGCCGTCCCATGTATAGTTGGTCGTCATTATCGTGGAGGCTGTACTCGTGCCGTCAAAGACCTTCTCCTGAACCGAGGAAGTGCCGTTTGGAATACCTCCGGTATAATAATAGGTCGTGGTGCGGAAATTACGGTCCAACCGGTCATACTCATAAATGAGTTTGCGGACGGGGACGTCATTCTGGTCCACTACAATAGAGGAGTCCAATAAGGTCTTTGTGCCGGAAGCACGACGGGGCGCAAGCCCTACCCTCTCGACGGCTGTGTTGGCTTCGCTTAAGTGAGCTATCAATCCCTGCACCACATCGGCAGGGAGTGTATCGGGGGATATAGCATCAACAACCTTATCCGCGGCGAGCGTGTCAAAGGGTATGGAGTCCGTCGCGGATTGAGCCATAGAGGCTAAACTGCCTGTCATCAGCACTGATAATATGACAACTATTCTACGCATCTTTTATATGGTCAAAGAGGGGAGCAGGGTCCAAGCTACCCCCCTCTTCTTTTACTAAACCAATTATATCACTAAGTTAATAAATAAAATTAATTAAAATAATGATATTCCTTCTTAATTTTCTTTCTCCCGCTCAGAGAAAAACCGTGGGGCGAATTTCGCAACCCGCCCCACGGCGAGTACATTTTTTTATATCAACATTTTCGAGAAAGTCGTATGGTTAGCGACTCCTTACGAGCTTCCTCAATAGCCCGGAGACAATGCAAACTCCGGACTTGGCTTAAATTAGGACTCGGTCGGCGTAAGCCTTTCAGGCTAAGCGATGGACCTACGTCCTATTCTGCGCCTCCGAAAGGTATAGCACAATCTTGTGAGTGCTATAGCTTTCGGTTTTTTAGCGCAATAGTGATTCTTGACTTGCTTATCTTACTTTACTACAAAGTAAATCTTTTGCTCGCCGTTCTTGATGTAGTAACGACCGGCAGTAGCGATAGCAACGAATTTGTCCTCACCGGCAGCAAGGTCAAAAGCGGCTTCTACAACTACGTCGTTCTCATCCAATACTTGGAGACCGGTATAGGCCTGATCACCATGGAAAGACAAACCACCCGCTACTTGGCAAACAAAAGCGGTTTGCACATTAGAGGGGTTGATAACGAAACGGTCTGCAATTGCGCTATTAGCGGCAGCCTCGAAAGTATAAGTAGCACCTTCTACCATATCTTTTGTCTCACCGGTTGCTTTATCATACAAAACTAAGGCATCACCGGTAACTTGAGAAGCAGTGATAGTGTATTGAGCATCTGTATAAGTCTGAAGAACCAAAGGTAAGTCAACTAATGACGGAGAAGCGATATAAGTTTGGTATTGTTTTGAATCAGCATCTACGTAGAGATACACCAAACGGTTAGTTGTGTTCAATGTTGCGTTCAGGTCAACAGCTGAAGCGGTAGTACCAACAGTAATATAACTACTATTATTGGTTGTTGTTCCTTTAACAGTTAAACGAGCTTTGGTTGTGAAATCCACAGCCATAACATTCATAGTTGCTGCAAGTACGAGCAGCGAGAAAAATACTTTTTTCATTTTATTGTAGATATTTATTTATTAACGATTATATTACCAGTTTGGGCCCTGTCTCAGAGGCGCGGGAGTGTGTCCGGGCTGACTACTACCACCCGTACCGCCCGTTGGACTTGGATCCATTAACGAATATAAGGCATTTACCTGTATCTCTAAAAGGGATGGTTTTAAGTATTTCTTCATATTTAGATAATTATGTATCGGCGGGCAGTAGTCCGCCGATACGCATTAGTTTATTTTACGACTTTAACGCCATTCACTACATAGATACCTGCGGGCAGAACATCGAAGTCCTCACCAAGGTAAGCACCTACGAGAGAGTAGATACCCTTTTGAGCCTTTGCAGCCTCGATAGTCTCTACATCGGTCGGCATCTTGCGAGCCTCAACGATTTGGAAACGAGCGTCATTGGTCTCGTTAGCAGAAGCAGCGAAAGTATAGGTTGCACCTTCCTCGATATTAACCTGAGCACCATTAGCGAGGTCAACGAGAACGAGGTCATTGCCCATAATATCAGTGAAAGTGAGCGTATAAATACCGGCATCACGAACAGAATAACCAACAAGTGTGTTATTAACATCTTCCGATGTAAAGATATCCATTTTCTCTTCGGCAGAAACATAGATGTTGCTGATACCATTTAGATATTTCTCCGCATTGAGGTCTTCATCGGTTTCAACAAGCACGACGCGGTCACGCATGCCTTGACCTTCCATCATGATTTTAGCTTTCGTCCAATTGCGGTCAGCTTTACGAGCAGGAGCGGCAGAGGTTGCAGGAGCATAAATCATGTTATTGTAGTTGATTGTGAGTGACGGATAACCGGCTGCGCTCTTGAACATCAGAGGAGCCATAGGAGAGATAGATTCTGCCATATCGGCAGCATTTTTAGCATTCCACTGGAGAGCACCGTTAGCATTTTGTTCATACATATAAACGGCGTGAGCAATTTCCTCGTAACCATTAGCCTTTAGGGTTTGGAGAGCTTCAAGGACAGCTTCTGTTTTCAAATTACCTGTATAAGCGTTGGTGAGGGTAATCCAATTACCATTCATGGTAATATTCACATTCTCATTGCCATTGAAAGAGCCCGTGAAGGAGAAAGAGGTATTGGTATTATCATTAGCTTTCCAAGTATCAATAGCATAATAACCAAACGGCTGATTGAAACCTGCCAAGTTGCTATTAACCTCTGTTTCACCCGCATCTGGATTGAGGTAACCGATAAGGTCATAGGAAGTGCCATTCCATACCATGAAACGAGAACGATATGTACTCGGAGAAGTGTAAGCAACACTTGTTACATCGGCATTATACATCGGCACGCCAAAGAATTGGGTCATACGCTCAGAATCACTTACGCGATAGGATTTAGAGAGAAACTCTACTGTACCAAAGGGGTGTACATTAGATGTAACTTCAGGAGCAAGCAAAAGTTGACCAGCCTCAATAGCACTCTCATTACCAGTAGTTGTTTCGGCTGCATGGAGAACGATGTTGGAAGCCTTCCATGCCACGATACCGGTAGAGCCGGTAACAACAAGTTTACCACCGGCTTGAACGTCAATAACGGCATTTTCACCAAGAACAACGGTACCTACGGTAAGAGTCGTGCCGGCAGGGATGGTAACGGTCTGAGCATTAGAGATAGAGAGATAAGCGCACTCTACATCAGTTGTAAGAGTCTGACCTGTAGTACCATATTGCAGTTTAACGATGTCGGTAGGGCTAACATCATTCAATACTGGATCTTCACCGGGGGTTACTACCGGCTCAGTTGCACCTTCGGGTTTCGGAGTTAGGGTATATTTAACCTCACCCTCGCTGTCCTCTGCAACAATAACAGAATTAGTGTTTACATAATCCAAAATGGTAGCATCTGTGAAGTTACCACCATCAACAGTTACTTTATCATTATTCAATAACGCTTGAGAACCGGAGATAACACCTTGGTTTTCACCCGTACCGGCGCTAAATGTACCACTTTCAATATGGATACCGGAAACAGTAGAATTATTTTCACCCTGTGTTTTGTTACCTTCATACACAGCATATCCGTATTCAGATGATACAGTAGCATTATCTGTAACTGTCAATTTTGCATTACCGGCATAGCCACTTTGTGTAATTAAGGTAATTGCGCTACCTGATGCACCTACACCACTATTAGAGTCTTCTGTAACAGGATTCCATTGTCCGGTAGCAACAATCTTGGCATCGCCTTGAACAGTTACACTTCCACCCTTGAGCACAACGGCATTATTACCGGCAACCTCTCCTTCAATAACGAAATTACCAATACCGGATGAGTACACTGCGACAGCTTCAGCTCCCAAGTCTGTGTCACCGGTATTACTGCCATAGCAACTAACATGTGCATCTTTGCCAATCGCGACCTGGGGAACATTGGTATCTTCGCCAACAACATATCCATTCACCTTAATACCATATTTATAACCATAGACAGTACCATTAATTGTAACATTTACGCCATATGCATGTCCATAAGATGTTTTCCATTTTGTTCCATCCGCCTTAGTGCGTGAGGGGTCATTCTCATGAGAAGTAGGGTCACCAAACTTTGTTCCTTCGATTGGAGTGCCACCAATAGTAGTTGTTGCATGGCAGTCAATTGTGATAGCATTGTATGAAAGACTACTGATATTTACACCTTTATCAATGGTTAGCGTTGACCAATTAGCAACATCCTCCCATGCACCATAAACACGGATAAGGTCAACTTTACTATCGTCAGTGGTGATTGTACCACTGCCATTGATATTCAATGTTCCTTTATACAAATGAATAGCCACAGCGCTCGCTGCTAAACCATCAAAAGTAAGGGTCTTACCATTGAGGTCAAGGTTTACCGTATTTCCGGCAAGTTGTAAAGCATTTGCTCCTAAATTAATATCTTCATTCAAGATGAAATCATACGTTGCAGCAGTCGCAGGAACATGATTGAAAGCCGCAGTTGTGAGTTCCGTAAAGGCATTTTCTTGGGTCAGACCCACAGGATCTGCCTTTAGGTTTGTGCTGAAGAGCAACGCTGTTGCTATCAGCAGAAAAGAATAAATCTTTTTCATACGTTTGTTAATTAAATTTTTAAATTGGTTAGTAAATAATTGTTAATTAGTTGTTGTTAATTAAGTTGTTTGTTAATTTGCTTTTTAATAAATTGGTTTGTTCATTTTCAATATTTGCTTTGGCATTTAAAACCTCGGATTGCTAAACTTATTTGACATATATACACACAAAAAACGCAGGTAACTCTCTCGTTATCCGCATTCTGAGGTCGTAGGATTACCATGCAGCCGAATAATTGATAGAAACCCACGCCGTGAATATATAACTATCCCAAACTCAACGACACACCTACAAATATAGGTATCTCATTAAATAAATGGAATGTTCAATCCACTCATAGGCATCTACTATTCCTGTTTTCGAGCTGCTTTTGAAATTTCCTACGTTTCAGAATGTCGAACAACAAGCGTTAGTAAACGCTTTATATGTCTTCCGGTTGTTTTACATCTTCCGGCGAACTACACTTAGTTCTTAAGATGTCCCCTTAAGCAGGGGTGAGCTATTAGTATTTGGTTATTTTATTTATCTTCATAGTGGCCGTAAGCTTGCAACACCAACACAATCACTTCCAAGTCACGTATCTGATATACCAATCTATGTTTCTTAGTAATCTGTCTTGACCAACGCCCTTCGGGCTTACCTTTCAACGGTTCGGGATGACCTGTTCCCGTTTTGGGGTGCTCAGCCAATTCTTGAATAAAAGTAAGAGCCTTCTTAAAAGCAGTCGGTTCACTTTTTTCTAAGCGATCAAAGTCCCCCAGTGCTTCGCGGGTATATTGAATCTTATACATGATAATCAGCCCTATATCGATTCAACATATCATAGAACGATTCACCGGGAAGTTGTTCATAGCACTCCCCTCTTTCAAATTGAGCAATACCCTCCTCTTGAATACGAAGAGCCTCCTCTTTAGTCATACAAGTCGGGTCATTATCACGCTCCCTCACCAACTTACGCAGATAGCGAGCGAGACGCTCACGAAGCGACTCATCTGAAGCTACAATGTTAAAATTGTACAACATGTCGGAATCTAAAGTGATTGTGCTCATTATTCTACACTATTATTCAAATTCGCTGCAAAGTTATAACAAAAAAATAACATATGCAAATATTTTTTTATTTTTTTGAGTTTTTTTTGTTTTTTGGTGACCATGATACCAGGTCCCCAGGTTACCGGGAGACCCGGAATGCCGGGTTATCGGGATACCAAGATGTCGGGATACCAAGATACAAGAAGACTCGGACACTCGGATACAAGGATACCAAGTGCCCGAGTGAACGGGATGCTCTGCCAATACATAGTGAGGACAGAGGGGTTATGGGAAAAGGGGTATGAGCGAGGGCTGCCTCATCGATTTACTTCAGCGCCGATGAGGGTGTAGGTCTTAGCAGCATGGCGGACGTATATATTTCCATCAATCATATATTTTGCCGGAGCTTGTGTATCCGCCGATACATTCTCAACAGCCTGTACGCCGTCGGTTATATTGATAAAGTCTTTCCAGCCATTGGCACGGCGGTATTGAGCGACTGCTCCTACGGGCACCATAAGGGTTACCTTGTTCTTGTCAATGCCATCAAAGGTGTCCGAAGTAGCCGTGCAGGGCGAATAAGATTGCGTTGTGATGGTTGTCAGGTTCGTATTCCAAGCAAGGAATTGTTTTCCCAACTTGGTAACGGTATTCGGAATGGTGAACTGTGTCAACGATGTGCAACCGGCAAATGCCGTTTCACCAATCTCCGTCAATGTCAATAAAGGCAGTTTGACTGTTTTTAAAGCCGAGCAACCGTAAAACGCATCGTTACCGATTTTTTGTATATGCGTTGTTGAGAGGTCCAATGATTTTAAGTTGGTACAATTGGCAAAGACATTGTCAGCCAGTTCTGTCAGATACATAGTCTGAATGGTCAGTGTGGTTAATTGTTCACAACCTGAGAAAGCATTTTCTCCGACAGTGCGCACATTGAAGGGAAGGGTCACCTCTTTGAGTCCGGAATAGACAAACGCCCGTTCCCCTATTGTTTGCAAGGCTGTAATCTGCGCCCAGTTGATATACTCCAACTTTTCTGCGCCATAAAAGGCTTGTTCTCCAATTTCTTTAATTGATCGAGGCAAATTCAGCCGCGTTACGTCTGTAACACCAAAAAAGTCCACTTTAGTAACCATGTAGGCAGTCCCGTTATCAGTGATAAATTCAGGAATAGTCACTTCGCCGGACGGAGATGTGCCAATCGCCGTTGCGGTCACCTGTATATCATCCTCTATGATGTAGCAGATGTTGTCCTTAACAAAACTTTCTGCCCAAACAGATAGAGCCCCAAAAACAAGCAACATGAAGGTAAATATTTTTTTCATCGCATAATCGGCTGTTATATCCCATCGCCACATCGGTTTTATGTAGTTCACTAATTTATTCTTTATACAAAAGACGGTACGTGACACAACCGTCACGCACCGTCTATAACGTTGCAAATATAATACCCTTATTAACTATTTGATTTGTTGTATATTGCAAGCTTTATTTCAATCAATTCCAGTCAAATTTATTTATCTTTGAGTTTCTCGATTTGGCGGTCAAGTGCTTCCAAACTCAGGTCAATAGCCTCCTCGAAGGTATCACATGTCTTCTCTGCGAACATCTCGGGTCCATTGCCGGTAATACGGATTTGAGCATGTTTATTGAGGTTGGTCTCAGGTTTAACCACCGTCATTTTGATATCCATAATAGCCGATGGGTTATTAAGTAACTTCTCGTAACGACGGGTTTTCTTAGCAATGTGCTGTTCGAGTCTTTCTGCCATCTCGAAGTTTACGGCTTGAATGTTGGTTTTCATAAGCAGTTAATTTAAAGATTTATATTGTTATTATTTTTATCTTGTTGTGCACGTGGATGTGCGGCATTATAGGTTTCACGAATTTGTTCAAATGTCGTGTGCGCATAAATCTGCGTTGTCGCGAGTGAGCTATGTCCGAGGAGCGTTTGGATTTCGCGGATATTAGCTCCGTTATTGAGCATCGCGGTCGCAAAGGTATGTCTTAGTACGTGCGGGCTATGTTTCTTCAGTGTCGAAACCTCTCCCATACGCGTGCGCACGATATTATATAATGAGCCTTTTGTGAGATCCATAAATCGCGTCGGGTCTTTGACCTTATTGGGGTGTTCTTCCCGCCAAGCGTCTCTCACAGGTCGAAAGGCATTGATTTGCGCACAGAGTTTATCTCCGATAGGAACGATGCGCTCCTTTCTGCGTTTACCGAAGACTCGTATTTGCGCTTCATGTGTATCCACAGAGTCGTCGGGTAAGTTCACTAATTCGGCTCTACGCATGCCTGTTTGGTAGAGTATCTCAATGATGAGGCAATTACGCATCGACTCGTAGTCATCGGCTTGGTTGTCCCATTCGGTAGCAGCTTTCATTTCTTCGGGTTTGAAGAAAACGGGCAACGGCTTATCCGCCTTGGGTGATACAACCTTACGGGTGATGTCTTTAGTGACCAATTGATGTTTAAGCAAGTAGCGATAGAAACCCGTCAGCGCGGAGAGACGGCGTTTGATGGAGCGGGGTTTATGGTGCTGCACTTCCAGCATATCCAGCATCCAATTCTTAACATCCGTTTCATCGGGTATAGTGGGATCAAAGGTCTCCGGCGTGCCCCCTAAGAAGGTCACGAAAGAGGTAATGTCTTTCTCATACTCCTCTACCGTCCGAGGGCTGTATTTCTTCTCGACGGCGAGGTAATCAATATACTTCGCCACTAAGTCCATTAAACCTATCCACTACGCTTCTATAATTTCTTTGCCCCTTTCATCGGTATTTTCAAATGGGAAGAGTCCAAAGAGTTCCGCATCAATACGGTCCGTTATCCACCTAAAGTCCTCGGGGTTATTGCCGAACTTACAAGTATCTCCCGGTACAATAAGCAATTTGCCTTTGTACTCGGAGATCCATTTCTCGTACTTGTCGTTAAGTCCCTGAAGGTAGTCAATACGCATGGAGGCTTCGTATTCCCTGCCGCGTTTTTGGATTTGGGCAACGAGATTGGGTATAGAGGAGCGGATATAAATCATGAGGTCAGGCATTTTGACAAGGCTCATCATCAAGTCAAAGAGGTCAGAGTAGTTATCAAAATCCCTGTCCGACATATATCCCTGCTCATGTAGATTGGGGGCAAAGATACGGGCGTCCTCATAGATTGTACGGTCCTGGATAATCCACTCTTGCGATTTGGAGATATCAATGATATCCTGAAAGCGCTTATTGAGGAAGTATATCTGGAGGTTAAATGACCAGCGGCTCATGTCCGCGTAGAAGTCTTCCAGATATGGGTTAAAATCCACGGACTCGAAACGGGGAGTCCAGCCATAGTGTTTCGCCAACATATTGGTAAGAGTCGTCTTACCGCAGCCAATATTTCCGGCAATAGCAATATGCATTCTCGCGAGGTTTTATAAATTATTATTCCAATTATTTTCGCTAAAGAGTCCGAAGAGCTCTGCGTCTATCTTATTAATGATAGCGCGGAAGTCCTCGGGCCGGTTCTCAAAATCCATTTCGTCACTATCTACAATGAGGACACGTCCTTCGTATTGGTGGTAGATAAAATCTTCGTACCGATCATTGAGGTCTCTGAGATAATCAATCTGCATGCCCTGTTCATAGTCACGTCCTCGTTTTTGGATTTGCGCAATGAGCGTTGGTACAGTCTTGCGTAGATAAATCATCAAGTCGGGATAACGCATAAGTCGTTTCATATGCCCGAAAAGTTCCATATAGGTATCGAAATCCCGTTTCTCCAAGTCTCCCCGTTCATAGTTATTACGGACAAAGACATAGACTCCCTCGAAGATAGACCGGTCTTGGATAATGGTATGTTGTGATTGCAGGACAGCCATGAGGTCTTTAAACCGTTCTTTCAAGAAGTAGGTTTCGAGGCAAAATGACCAGCGTTTAATGTCCGTATAATAGTCCTCCAAGTACGGATTGAAGCTCACGGACTCAAACCGCGGCTCCCATCCGTAATACTTGGCGAGCATTTTGGTCAGCGTTGTTTTGCCAGCCCCAATATTGCCTGCAATCGCTATATACATTATTCTTCCTCGGCTTGTTGTGCAGCATATGCCTTAACGAGCTTATCCTGAACATCAGCAGGAACGAGTTCGTAGGACTTGAAGTGCATGGTGAATGTAGCACGTCCACCGGTGAGTGAGCTCAAAGAAGTACTATAGTTTGACATTTCCGCCAGCGGCACGAGTGCTTTCAAGCGTTGGAAGTTCTTCTCGGCTTCCATACCGAGTACCATACCACGACGACCGTTAATGTCCGACATCACATCACCCATCATTTCGCCCGGAACGAGAACCTCTACCTCATAGATAGGCTCAAGTACTTTCGGAGCGGCATTGCGGAAGGCTTCCGCGAACGCGTTACGTCCGGCGAGTCGGAAAGATATTTCGTTACTGTCAACGGGGTGCATCTTACCATCATAAATGATGACACGCACGTCACGCGCATATGAGCCGGTAAGCGGTCCTTGCTCGATACGGTCCATCAAACCTTTCAAGATAGCGGGGATGAAGCGTGCATCAATAGCACCTCCGACGATGGAGTTGACAAGGACGAGTTTACCACCCCACTCCAATGGGATTTCCTGGGTATCCTTCACGGAGATACGGTATTCTTGGTTACCGAATTTATATACTTCCTTCACGGGCACGCCTTCCTCATAAGGCTCGACGATGAGGTGTACTTCACCGAATTGGCCGGAACCACCGGACTGTTTCTTATGGCGATAGTCAGCACGGGCGGCTTTGGTAATGGTTTCGCGATAAGGGATTTTGGGTTCATCAAATTCCACCATCATCTTATCGTTATTCTCCAATCTCCATTTGAGTGTACGGAGGTGGAACTCACCTTGACCGGAAACGATGGTCTGTCGCAGTTCTTTGGATTGCTCGATGAGCCAAGTAGGATCTTCCTCGTGCATACGGGTGAGGAGAGCAGACAGTTTCTCGGCATCGGCTTCGTTCTGCGGACGGATAGCACGGCGGTAACGCGGTTCAGGATAAGCGATAGCGGGATAGGTCAAGTCGCAATCCTTGGCGTTCAATGTATTGCCGGTGCGTGTATCTTTGAGTTTCACAGTCGCTGCGATATCGCCGGCAGCAACTTCATCCACAGGGATACGGATAGAGCCGCAAACGCTATAGAGCTGTGATATACGTTCTTTGGAGCCACGGTCCATGTTCTGCATATCGTCGGCAGTATGGATAGTGCCTTGCATTACCTTGAAGTAGTTCACCTCACCGATATGGGGCTCTACAGATGTTTTAAAGATAAAGAGTGACGCGGGTTTAGAAGCATCGGGAGCGACTTCAGCGCCGTCTTTAGAGAGCGGTTTAACGGCATCGGCTACAGAGGGCGCCATTTCTCCGACAAACTCCATCAAGCGACGGCAGCCCATATCCCTAGCACCACAAACACAGAGAACGGGATACACACCAGCTTCGGCAAAGACAACCTTCAAGCCCTTGAGCATTTCTTCCTCAGAGAGTGTGCCTTCTTCGAAGAACTTCTCCATGAGTGCCTCGTCGGCTTCGGCCGCCATTTCGCAGAGTGCTCCGCGGAGTTCTTCCACCTTATCGGCTTCGGAAGCGGGAACGTCCTTAAGTTCAGGAGCGCCGCCTTCGGGTTTCCAAACAAGCATTTTATTCTTCAGAACATCAATAACGCTATTGAATCCTGCACCCGGGTTAACAGGGTATTGAACAAGGACAACCTTGTTGCCGAAATTCTCTTTGAGTTGCTCAAACGCCTGTTCGAAGTTAGCGTTCTCGTGGTCGCATTTGCTGATGGTGAAGATGACAGGTTTTTTAGCTGCCTCGGCATAGCGATAGGCGTTCTGTGTACCGACTTCAACGCCACCGTTGCAAGAGAGGTTGATGATCGCTGTATCAACGACATGCAGGGCAGTTACCACACCTCCGCAGAAGTCATCGGCACCCGGGCAGTCAATAATATTCAGTTTTTTTCCTGCAAACTCGACATTGCAAACCGTTGAGAAAACGGAATAACCATATTCTTTCTCAACCGGAAAATAGTCACAAACAGTAGATTGTGCTTCCACCGAGCCACGACGTTTAATCACTCCACACTCAAAGAGCATCGACTCCATCAAAGTCGTTTTGCCCGAACCGCTGCCACCCATGAGGGCAACGTTTTTAATTTCATTAGCTTGATAAACTTTAGCCATAATAGTAATTAGATTTTCGATTTTTATTAAGTTCAATTATTATTTTTTATTGCAAAGGTTGTCCCATAAGGGAATATGCTTTTCCGTCGGGCATGATGATAACGATTTGTCCGTTAAGGAGCATTTTTGAGACAGCGGATTGCTGCTGATAAACATCCTCGATAGCGGTTTTCGATTCATTCAGTTCAATCTCCACAACACATGGGTCGTGGTCGGAATAAACATCGGCGTAATACAAACCCGGAGTACAGTCAGAGGTACAGATATGTTTGACATATGCGGAAACAATCTGGGCGCTCATAGAGGCATTCGCCCAGACATGGTCAATCAACGAGAGTCCGTTATGGCAATAGGAATAGGCATTAGGGTTAAAGCGCAAAAGTTGCTCCTGATAGCCGGCATTAAGGAGGATATTCATAGGGTCCTCGCCATATTCGCAGTTCATATCTCCGAGAAGCAAGAAATCAGGGTCTCCGGTAGCATTATTCATGGCGTTCACCAGATTGGAGGCATTAGTAATACGCTGGCTTGCTCCATCGGCGAATGCTTTAAAGTGATTCATGTTCACCAAGAGCTTTCCTTCAGTCGATTTCTGGCGGAAGACCTGATAGCGCATGGTTTTGGAGTAATATCCGCTACCCGGAGAAGCAGCATGGTTGGTGCCTACAGTCTCAATTCGGTCTGTACGATAAATGAAGCCGGACTTGATGTGATTATCATCGCCATCTCCGAGGGTATAGTCAATAAAATCATCTTTGGCAGCGGCGTACAAGCCGGGTACTCCGGCACGGGCGCTCATGGAGTCCGCCAATTGTTTGAGCACAATGGGTTTCGCCTCCACCTCGCAGAACGCATATATATCGGCGTCGATGTCGAGCATCGCGTTGACGATTTTCCGTGTTTTAGCAGCAAAACCGGCGGGGGTATTATAATCAGCACGGGTCGTATAGCCGTAGTTGTAGTAATAATTCTCCAGGTTCTGTGCGCAGACCCTAAGCGAGCCTGTGACGATAGCGGGCTCCGGTTCGGGCTCTATATCTTCCCTCTCCAATAGGGTAACAGGGGCATTCATGGGATCCGTTTCAATCGTAGAACTGTTAAAACGTTTAATATTCGCTGTAACGGAAATCTTATCGCCTTTTTGGAGTTCGACCTCGGGTCTGCCGCGATAGACTTGTAAGGCACCTGCCGCCGTACTCGATTTAGCGCCTTTGGTATCCGCAATCCAGAAGGTCATGTTGTTATAACTCTCATTGAAGGCATTCTGGGTTATGACATTGACGTAGCCTTCAATGGTATATGTTTCCGATGTTGTGGAACCGACAGCCAGTTGTTGGCCAATCGCCAACGCTTCAGCTACCGTGATTGCCCGCACAGGAACAACCGCAAGGGATAGTAGTGCGAAAAGAAAATACGGGTAAAGTTTCTTCATATGTATTGTTATTTAAGGTTATTTTCAAAATTTCACGCTAATAGTCCATTCTTTTTCGTTACTATTCTGCAAATTCAGTTTGCAAAAGTACAAAATTCTTCGGACATTTGCAAAAATAATTGCATTTTGATTTAATTTTGGTCGAAAACGCTATTTTTACAAGGATTTGTTGATTTCGTTAATATAATTGAGTAACTCTTCCGTGCCCATGCCGGTTTCAGCGGATGTGACGAAACAGGGTGGTAGTTCTTCCCAGTGTTCCAAGAGTTTATGCTTATAGTCGTTGACATTCATTTTGAGCCTACCAGTTCCCAGTTTGTCTGCTTTGGTAAAGACGAGTGCAAAGGGGATGCCATTTTCTCCGAGGAAGGAAATAAAGTCCATATCCACTTTTTGCGGTTCCAATCGCACGTCGATGAGGACAAAGAGTGATGTAAGTTGCTCACGGTAAAGGCAATAGCGCTCAATCATTGTTTTGAGTTTAGCAAGCTGCTCTTTACTTGCCCGTGCGTAGCCATATCCCGGGAGGTCAACAAGATACCAATCATCATCCACAAGGAATTGATTGATGAGCAGTGTTTTGCCAGGTTTTTGGGATGTTTTCGCCAACTTAGGGTCATGGCAGAGTGCATTGATGAGCGAGGACTTTCCGACATTAGAGCGCCCGATAAAGGCATATTCGGGTTTCGAGTGTCGGAGGCAATCCTTGACATCGGTAGAAGAAGTAATAAAACGTGCGGTCATAATCCAAAGCTGTTGTAGGACAAGATATTAATAGTATGAAATGCTATTCTTTTTTATTCCTTCGCGCCAGCCACCAGGCAAAAAGAATGAGGAGAGCGATAGTCACCAGTGCGGCGATAAGATATGCGAGCCACTCCAGCCCAAGCGTGTGAAATTTGAAGCCCTCGGGGGCAATAAAAATGTAACTGACACACACCATGGTCATAAAAAGAGCGGGCAGTAATGTCAACATGAAGCCATAGCGATATAAGGTTGATCTTTCACGTAGGTTTCGTTTACCTTTCGTAGTGGTCCCGTAGTGGTCCCGTTGTGGTCCCGTTGTTATACCGGTAGAAGAAGGAAATTTTTGGGCAAGATATACCGTAGCCGTCCAGAGGGTAATGGTCGCCAAAGTCTGGTTAGTCCATGCGAAATAGCGCCAAACAACTTCGAAATCCACAAAGACCATTCCGAACACGAGTGCGAAGAGGGGTAGCGCGATGATAAGGCGTTTGAAGACAGGCTTTTGGTCCAAGTGGAGGAAGTCCGCCACGATGAGTCGTGCTGAGCGGAGGGCAGTATCGCCGGAAGTAATGGGCGCTGCAATAACGCCGATAATCGCCAAGATACCGCCGATAGAACCGAGCCATGATTTGGATATTTTATCGACAACCAGGGCAGCGATATTCTCTCCGGGGTGCTGTGCGGCAAAGAGTTGCAAGCCTTCTATGCCATAGACAGTTGCGCCTGTTTCAGGGTCTGTAGCGGCAAAGAATGTCCCTGCAGCCGCAGCCCATACGAGAGCGAGCAATCCTTCGGCAACCATGGCCCCGTAAAAAATATGACGTCCTTGTCTTTCATTGGTCAGGCAACGCGCCATGATAGGCGACTGTGTGCCGTGGAAGCCGGAGATGGCGCCACAAGCGATGGTCACAAAAAGCATGGGGAAGAGCGGATATCCGTTGTGATGGCGGTTATAGAGTCCATCCGTCAGTTCAGGCATATCAGCAGCGTGCCGTCCCAGCATAACGAGCATAATACCAAATCCCATAACGAGCAACATTGCCCCAAAAAAGGGATAAAAGCGTCCGATGAGTTTGTCCACGGGGAGTACAGTTGCGAGCATGTAATAGGCAAAAATGATGAGTACCCAGATGATAGGTATCATGTGGTCCCGGAAGGTGATTGAGGGTAATGGGCTCATACCTTGCAAGAGCGTAGCAGGCCCCGACAAGAATGTGGTTGTCAGCAGGATAAGCAGTACGATAGAGAGTACGCGCATAAGATAACGCATACCGTCACCGAGTTCAGCGCCAACTATTTCCGGCAGGGATACTCCTCCCATACGAACGGACATCATACCAGAGAGGTAATCGTGTACACCTCCCGCAAAAATGGTTCCCAGCACAATCCAGAGGAAAGCCGACGGACCGTAAAAAATCCCCATGATAGCGCCAAAGATAGGTCCGAGTCCGGCGATATTGAGGAATTGCACCAAGAAGATACGCCAGGGTTTCATGGGCACATAATCGACACCATCCGGTTGCGTTATAGCCGGTGTAGGACGCTGAGGATCAGCTCCAAATATTTTTTCCACAAGCGCCCCGTACAATACATATCCAAGGTTGAGAGCAAGGACAGAAACGAGAAAAGTAATCATAGAGAAAGTATCAAAATAGTAATATTTTTCGCAAAAAAACGCACAAAAATACACTTTTTTTTGCATATATCCAAATTTTTCCTTATTTTTGCACGATTTTTTGGTGTTTTAATGAATCGCGTACGTGCGCTCATATTTGGAATGTGCATATGTTTGGGCAGTTTGACTGCTCAAGCAGGCGGTTTCTTTTCTATAGACGCCGAAGGTCGTAAGGTTCAGTTTGCGGACGGCAATCTGAGTCTATCCACCGCGAATTACCAATGGAGTTTTTTAGTATCGGAGGGAGCCGCTGAAGAGAATGTGACAGGTGGTGCTCCGAGTTCGGTAATAGACCTATTCGGTTGGAGCGGAAGTACGTATAACTATTGGGGTATCAGCGCGTTGGAGGATGCTGCAGTTTATGGCGGAACCTTCAACGACTGGGCGAATGCCGTCAATGGTGAGGGAGACAATTATGTGACCTTATCCGCCGAAGAGTGGCAGTATATTCTGTATGGCCGTGCCAATGCGGCAAGTCTGAAGGAATATACCAGCGCGGGGTGGATTATTCGGAGTGACGATGAGAGTGAACATATCACCCTACCAATCAGCGGTATACGCCACGGCGGTCAGAGTGTAGATATGACTCAAGGCGCTTATTGGACCTCAACTGCTGTCGGAACCGACTCGGCTAAATGCCTTATTCTCAATGCAGATACCATCTTTATAGCCACCCGTGCCCGTGCCACGGGTGCTTCTGTTCGTTTTGGTATCAAGAACAGCCAGACGATAACAGTAGAAGATACTGATTGCGAGGAGTTTGACCACTGGGCAGACAACAACAGCACAGAACGGGAACGCACCATCGGCGGCGATGAGGCGGTTCCTGATCATGTGATGAAGAAGAAAAACTTCACCCTCAAGGGAGCTACTAATGCCATAGAGAAGGGTACCGTTCAAATAACGATTATACAAAGAAACGAATAAGCATAATTATTAACATTTCATAACCCACGAAAATGAAAAAGTTAAATCTATTTTTAGCAGCTATCGGCCTCATGTTCTGCAACATAGGCGCACAAGCTCAAACACAACAAACCGCCGAGGCGAATGATTTGCATTGCGGCGATCAAGTACAAATTGAAGCGACTCCGGAAGCCGGTTACGAGTTCTTACAATGGGAAGACGGTAACACCGAGAACCCCCGTATTATCACAATGACTGCCGAGCTCAATGAGCACATGTTTACGGCAATCTTCCAAGCCAAGAACTACACGGTATCCGTCATTTCCAGCGACCCTGAGATGGGTAGTGTAACGGGCAGTGGTTCATATCAATACGGTAGCATGGTTACCCTGACTGCCACTCCGTCAGACGCTGTCTGCTACGAGTTCCAGAAATGGGTAGATGCTGAGGGCAATGAGATTTCGACCAATGCAGAGTACACCTTCCAGTTGGACGAGACGACCGCTGCTATACAATATAAAGCCGTGTTCGCACAACGCGCACTGAAAGTAAGTGTTAAGAGTGACAACAGTCTGTTCGGTACAGTAAGTATCTCCAGAGTACCCTAATATATATAATTAGGTGTAATAGACAATGAGAAAGTTGAGCGTACAATAAGATAAAACGTGAAAAAACTCCTATCCATATTAACCATTCTGCTACTTCTTGGGCATCCGACATCGTGGGCACAAGACGAAGCATACCACTGCGATGACGTCATCACAATAGAGGCGACACCGGTAGCTGGCTATCACTTCGTTGAGTGGTCGGACGGCAATACCGAAAACCCAAGGACGGTCTATCTGGATGGAGATCTTGATATTGTCGCCATCTTTGCGCCGGACTGCGGTACCTATGCCTCTGTACCGATTATCCGTCTATACGACTGGATGTTGATGCTCAATAAAGACACCTTAGAGAAACAGCATTACGAGATAGCCGACAGCGATATTCGTTGGTACCGCATCGTGGGAGAAGCCGATGATTTAGAGAGCTTTGCGGGCGACGACGAGTTAGTAGGCGAAGGCTATTACCTGACCTTAGGCAGTGATTTGAAGGGTAGCGGTCAGTATTATGCAGTAATAGACGTATCGCGCAACATGGCGCAGGGGGCATTATGCTCGGATTATATGCGTTCGGAGATTGTGGATTATAGTGCGCCGGGCGGCGAAATACCGGCAATTGAGGTGCGCAAGGAAATTCGCAAAGGACGGTTATATATTATCGTCAATGACGAGACCTACAACGCATTAGGAATAAAAGAAGAATAGTCCATGAGATTGCTACGAAATATATTAGGCGTATTGATTCTCACCGCAATGAGCATCGGGGTTTACGGACAATCCCATGGTGTTCAAGTAGGCGTGCGTGCAGGTGGCAATCTGCTCACGGGCAGCAACGAGGTGCAAAGTCTCATTGGCGGTCAAGCGGGCGTGGATGTCAGTTATAGTATCCGTTGGACAGTAGGTAGCGATATGGGGATGGGTCCGAAGATAGGTGTCGGTTTCAGCCGCACCGGCGGAGGTTTAAAGAAGGATGATATTTACGAGACCTTCACCAATACGGACTATTTAGGTCACCCGATGGATTATACCGTTACGGCACAAGCCGAGCAACGGTTTCAACACTTGCAAATAGAAGTACCGTTGATGCTCTCGTTACAACTCAAGCGGTTTATCATCAATATCGGCGGTAAGTTCCTCTACACAGTGAGCGGTACCACCAACCAGACTATCAACCAATGGGATATCACAGCCCTCTATAGGGAATATAACGTGCCTGTGCATAATGAAGCGGTGACGGGTGTTTTACGGGATGACCAGTTACGCTATGCCGGGCAGAGCGCATTGCCGAAGATGCGTGTCTTGATAGGCGCGGAGTTTGGTTACGAGTGGGAGGTAGGCGACTACAGTTATGTCGGGTTGTCGGCTTATTTCGACTACGGCGTATGGGCCGGTGAGGGTGTAAGCAGTTCGGGACCGTTTATCAGCGTAAGTCCTATCGTTAACCCAAGCGCTCCTATAGCCCAAGTTCAGGTGGGGCTATTACAACCGATTTACAGTCCCAAGGTCGGTTATATGGATTTCGGTGTGAAGATCTATTACCAGTTTGAGAGCCAAGACAGGTCCTATTACGGCTTGCACAAGCCCCTGAGGCGTCCCTATCAGTCTCGTCGCCGGTAAGAAAGTTTCATAATCATGACTAATAAAGAGATTTATAGGCAGTGGGCGAAAGAGCAATCAGGTCTGCCCATTTTTATGCAGCCGGAATGGTTGGATGCGGTTTCAGCCGGCAAGGAGTGGGATGTACTATTGGTGATTGAGACAAAGGCGGTTGCAGCGGAAGGCGATGCGGATGAGTCGAAGCCCGTTGAGGAACGTAAGGAAGTGCTCGCTGCCATGCCTTATCTATACCGTAAGCGGCTCGGAATGCATTTCATTTTAATGCCCCAGTTGACCCAGATAGGCGGGATTTGGCTTGACGAAAAGAAGGAGTGGCTCGCCAGTGAGATAGACGAAGTGTGCGCTTCGATAAAGGACCAATTGGAAGGGCTTAATCTCAGTTACTATTACCAGCAATATCCCATCAACAGTCCCTGTCCTAATCGGTTTGAGGCGATGGGATTTAAGGTTCGCGAACGCGTGACCTATCGCATACAGGAATTGCAAGACCTCGACAAGGTCATACAGAATTTCTCCAAGAATAAAAAACGGCAATTGCAAAAAGCATTGTCCCTTCATGCCGAACGAGGTTGGACCGGTGAAGAGTTTTATCGGTACCTCCAGAGTTGTTTTGCAGCGCGCAAGAAGAAGACGAGTTATAGCCGCGAGTTTATGCTTGTTGTGGAGCAAAAGATGCGCAAATTAGGTCAAGCCGAGATATTGACTATTCGCAATGCCGATAATGAAGTATATGCCGCAGCGTTGCTGGTCTGGGACAAGCGTCGTCTCTACTATTTGGCGCCGGTATTCAGCCCCGACAAGCAAGAGAGCGGCGCAGGGGCACTATTGGTATTAGAGGCTATCAAGATTGCGCGGGAGAAAGGCGTTATCTTTGATTTTGAGGGGAGTATGATTAAAGGCGTAGCCAATCACTACAAGCAATTCGGTTCGAAAGCGACCTTATATTACAGTGTAGAAAAATATTATCACTGGTGGTTCCGTCCGCTAATGTGGGTCAATAAACTAAAGAATATCCGGTTCTGATGAGAGTACTCTTTTTATCCGCGTGGTATCCCACCGAGCGTGACAAGATGTCGGGGCTCTTTGTGGCAAAGCACAAAGAGGCAGTCGAGCGTCAAGGCGTGGATGTTCGGGTGGTATATACGGAAGAGAAGGGTCTTGGTTATTGGCAATCAATGCGGAAGCAGTTAAAGGCGTTATGGCAAGAGGGGTGGAAGCCAGATGTGGTGCAACTGAATGTAATAACGAAGAATGCCCTAATTGCGCTTTATCTCAAGAAGCGGTATCATATACCTTATATAATAGTAGAGCATTGGAGCGGTTATTTGCCGGAGAATGGCGATTATCAGCGAATGGGAATGCTGCACCACCTGATAGCAAGACTCACGGTCAAAAATGCGACAGAGGTATTCACTGTATCACGCATATTGGGAGAACAGATGCAACGTCAAGGTCTTAAACATCCGCACTACAGTATTATCCCTAATGTCGTAGATGATTTTTTCTACTCAGCACCATCGCCGGAAAATCGCGCAATAGGTTCTCACAAAAGACTATTGTATGTGGGTTGTTTTGACGAAAAGGCGAAAAACGTCAAAGGTATGTTACGCGCCTTAAAGCTGCTGAGCGAGCAACGTCAAGATTGGCATTTGGTGATTATCGGGACAGGCGTAGCCCGGAGCGAATGTCAGGAATACGCTTCGGCGATAGGGTTACCAGACAAACTTCATACATGGCTTGGAGAGCAGCGTCCGGACCAAGTCAGCGAATGGATGCATCATACGGATGCTTTGATACTCTTTTCCCGCTATGAAACATTCGGAGTCGTTGCCGCCGAGAGTTTAGCGGCAGGAGTACCGGTCGTATCTTCTAAAGCAGGCGCAATCCCCGAGATTGTAGATGATGCATGCGGCATACTGACTCCTGTCGAAGACGAGAAAGCATTTGCCTCAGCACTAAATCAAATGTTAGATAGCTCTGAAAGTTACGACAAAGAGTATATCCGACAAAAAGGGCAACAATACTCCTATTCACATGTTGGTCAACAATTAAAACGCGCATATGAATCAAGCATAAAAAATGCTCCGCACACCTAAACATACGTTACGACATACAATAGCACGGCTCAAAGAGAGCAAAGTGTTGGAGAACTACTCCTACATGACGACCCTAAGTATGATTAGCGCGGTTATTTCGCTAATCATCTACCCATATGTCATACGTGTAACGGGGAAAGACGCTTACGGTGCCTATGCTTATGCGCTGACGATAGCCTTTTATTTCCAGATCATTGTTGATTTTGGCTTTGATTCACCGGCTGCCAAAGCGATAGTTGCTGCCAAAGACAATAAGGCGGAACGCAGTCGGATACTATCGGCTATCGTACTGTGTAAGTGCGGGTTATATGCGATATGCTGCGGGATTTTTGCAGCAATGACGTGGCTATTGCCGTTCATGCGCGAACACTTTTGGTTGTGCATCATTACGTTTGTGCAAATCTTTTTTCAAAGTCTCTTGCCGTCTTGGTATTTCCAAGGCATGAAGAACATGAAGCGCATAACCATTATCAACCTGGTTTATAGGTTATTGACGCTGCCGTTTATCTTCATTTTTGTGCACAATACAGACGATATACTCATCTATGCTTTGATTGTAGCCATTTCGTTGATTGCGGGGACGATAACGGCATTTGTGTCGCTGTATAGAGAAGGGATACGTCTATGTATAGTCCCCCCACGTGAATTGCGACCTTATATGGCCGATGCGCTACCATTCTTTTTGTCCGGATTGGCCGGTAATATCAAATCGACATTGGTCAAGACGGTGATTAAGAACAGTTTCGGTTTGGCGGAAGTAGCTATCTATGATTTAGCTGAGAAGATTATCGCCATCCCCCGCCTCTTCACGCAGAGTATCAATCAAGCTCTATTCCCGGAGGTTGTCGGTCGCGCGACGCCAAGTCTTGTCAACCGTATATTGTGTTACGAGCGAGTGATAGGAGGTAGCATTGCTCTCATTGTTGCAGCGTTAGCATATCCAGCCGTTTATGTGCTGGGAGGTGTCGGCATGATGGAGGCAGTGCCAATTGCAATGATTTTATCTGTGACTATTTACTCCTGGTTAGTGACCGGAGCTTATCTTAATTTTGTTTTTGTACCGAATAATAAATACTACTATATCACTCGTAACCAGATAGTTGCTCTCGTGTCTTGTCTCGCCTTTATCGGGATTGGACTGTGGATAGAACATAGTATGCTATGTTTGGCTATAGCAATCTCCTTATCGGGTTTGGTAGAGGTCGTGTATTGTCGAATAGTGTCCCATCGAATGAAATTATTATGAACCCGCTAATTTCCATATGCGTCCCTGTCTATAATGTAGCGCCGTATATTGAACGGTGCGTTCGTTCGCTTATGGAGCAGCATTATGAAGCGTTGGAATTCATCTTTATTGATGATTGCAGCACAGATAGTTCCATTGCTATTCTTAAGCGTACAATAGCCGCCTACCCGACACGATTGGAGCAAGTACATATCTATTCCAATGGATGCAATAAGGGTTTGGCCTATAGTAGAAGGGAGTCAATCATCCATGCCACGGGGCAGTATATTGTGTGCGTTGACGCAGACGATTGGGTAGATGCAGACATGGTGGCCGAACTATATCAAAAGATGCAAGATAAAAACGCAGATATTACCACCTGCGTGTATGCCAAGGAATCGACAAAGCAAAGCAAGCTTATCATACAACCCTCTTTTGAAGTAGAACATAGTTTTGAAGCCGCCTTGCTGGACAATATATTTTTCCTCGCCGGCAAACTAATTCCAAGAGACTATTTCAAAGATGAGCGTATTTTTGCACCCGAAGGGCTGAACTATCTTGAAGATCGTTATACGATTATACGGTTAATGGGCAAGTCGCCAAAAGTCGTTACAAGCCCTAACGCCATTTACCATTATCTTATCCATGAAGGGTCTGTGAGTCAAGGCAAACAGGCGTATCATATCAAGTGTCTCATTCGTTACTGGCAAAAGACGGAAGAATGGTTACGAGACCAAAACTTATATGAGCCATACGCAGCGCTCATAGGTTATAAGAAGGCTGACGACATTATCTCCTTACTCCTCTATGTTCACGACAACGCAATCCGGCGGCAATATGCCGATGTTTTTAGCGAGGAGCAACAACGTTATGCCAAACAATTGACACGAGGAAAACGGTTCATGGCCTTTCTGATACGACACCGTCTGTACGTGCTTATGCGTCTTTTGGACTTCATCAATTACTTACGCGAAAAGTAGAATATATATCGGGAAATAGCGCAAAAAAGACTAAAATGTAAAAAAACAACAAAAATATTTGCTCAAATCAAAAAAAAAGAGTACCTTTGTGCTCGCAAATTGAATCGTATCTAAAAACACACAAATATGCAAGTTAGAAAATCACCCGAAGCCAGTTTAGAGAACAAGAAACTAACCTATGTATTGATAGGTTTTGTATTCGTGTTATCTCTGTGCTATGTCGCTCTCGAATGGACCGAGAAAGAAGTGACTAAGTATGAAGTAACGGACCAAGAGTTCGCTTTCGAGGAAGAGATTGAGATTCAGCAAACAACTCAAGAGACCACTCCTCCGCCTCCACCACCTCCAGTACAAGAAGTTGAAGTTTTGAACGTAGTAGAAGACGATGTAGAGACCGAGACGATTGAGATTAATACGGAGGACAACAAGGATATTGAGGTCGTTATAGCGGCTCCTATTGAGGCTCCCGTAGAGGAAGAGGAGGACGATGTACCCTTCACGCGTGTTGAGTCAATGCCTGAGTTCCCCGGAGGACAGCAGGCTCTGCTCAAATACTTGGCTGAGAATATCAAGTATCCTGTTATCGCCCAAGAGAACGGTATTCAGGGTCGTGTCATTTGCCAATTCGTGGTAAACCGTGACGGTTCTATCGTTGAAGTAGAAGTAGTACGTACCGGTGGTGATGCATCTTTGGATAAAGAGGCCGTGCGCGTGATTAAGGCGATGCCGAAATGGAAAGCCGGTATGCAGCGTGGTAAACCCGTGCGTGTAAAATACACCTTACCGGTAGTATTCCGCCTGCAATAAAGATGACAACGTGGATTTGACCACGCAGAATATAATGTATTGCAAGAGCGTCGGTTCTAAACGAGCCGACGTTCTTCGTAAAGAATTGAAGGTTGAGACAGCCCTCGATTTACTTCAAGTTTATCCTTATAAATACACCGATCGTTCCAAGTTCTATAAAATAGCCGACATCGAGAGTGAGGACACTTCCGTGCAGATTATCGGCGAGTTTCTCAGTTGGGAGACCATAGGGGTTGGTCGCGGACAAAGGCTGAGTGCCACTTTTACGGATGGCTACAGCACTATTGAGTGTGTATGGTTCGGAGGGGCTATTAAGTATCTTCAATTGTCCAAGGGGGTACGTTATCTCCTATTCGGCAAGCCAAGTATATTCAATCACACCTACAATTTCACTCATCCGGAGATTACTCCAATGTCCAAAGTCACAGCTCAGATGACGCAAGGTTTTGAGCCGGATTATGTAACCAGTGAAAAAATGAAGGCTGTAGGGCTTAATTCCAAGGGGATAAGAGTGATTATGCGGGAGCTTGTGTTACAATTAAGGCAACAGGGTGTTCCGGAGATTATCGGTGCAGATGTATTGGAGCGCTATCACCTGATGGGGCGAACAGAGGCGCTATGCCAAATACATTTCCCAACCAACAATGCCATGCTTCAGAAAGCTCGCGAACGGCTCAAGTTTGAGGAGCTATTCTATGTCCAGCTACGTCTAATCAAGCAGATGAAGCGCTCCGAGGCGACCGAAGGATTTAAGATGCCGATAGTCGGCAAGCGATTCAACTATTTCTATAGTGAGTGTTTGCCCTTTGACCTGACCAATGCCCAAAAGCGAGTACTGCATGAGATACATAGCGACCTCAAATCCGGGCATCAGATGAATAGGCTATTGCAAGGTGATGTGGGTAGCGGCAAAACCGTAGTGGCCTTATTCGCCATGTTATTGGCGATAGACAACGGCTATCAAGCTTGTCTCATGGCACCTACCGAGATTCTCGCCAGTCAACATTATGAAAACATCCGCCGGATGCTCAAAGATACTCCGGTCCAAGTAGCTCTACTCACAGGCAGCACCACAAAAGTGCAACGAAAACCGATTCATCAGGGTCTGCAAGAAGGGAGCATTGATATACTGATAGGTACGCACGCGCTAATTGAGGATGATGTGCAGTTTAATAATATCGGGTTATGTATTATTGATGAGCAACATCGTTTCGGCGTTGCGCAACGTTCTAAGTTATGGGGCAAGAATCCCAATAAACCTCCTCATATCTTAGTGATGACCGCCACACCGATTCCACGTACATTAGCTATGACAACCTACGGGGATTTGAAACAATCGGTTATTGATGAACTTCCCCCCGGGCGTAAGCCGATTCACACAATACAATATGGTCTTGACCGCAAACAGTCTCTCATCCACTTTTTGAGAGATCAGATAGAGCAAGGTCGGCAAGCCTATATTGTTTATCCCATCATAAAGGAGAATGAGAAGTTAAATCTAAAGGATTTAGAAAACGGCTACAACGAGTGGGTTCAGACATTTCCGGAATACAAGATATCCATGCTACACGGGCAAATGAAGTCCAAAGACAAAGATGCTCAAATGCAGCGTTTTATCAGTGGTGAGACACAGATATTGGTAGCGACCACCGTGATTGAAGTAGGTGTAGATGTGCCCAATGCCAGCGTCATGGTTATTGTGAATGCCGAGAAATTCGGGTTAAGTCAACTCCACCAACTACGGGGACGCGTGGGGCGCGGTGCCGACCAAAGTTATTGTCTGCTATTGACTCGTTATGATCTCAGCAAAGATACGCGCAAACGGATGGATGTCATGGTTGAGACCAACAACGGTTTTCGGATTGCGGAAGCAGATTTGCAGTTACGGGGTCAGGGTGAATTAGAAGGCACGCGGCAATCGGGAGTACCTTTTGATCTCAAAATTGCGTCTCTGGTGACTGATGGTCAGATACTGCTAATAGCTCGTCAGGCAGCGGAAGATATCTTGCATAAAGATCCAAACTTAGAAGACAGCTTCAATGAGATGTATAAACGCCGATTGGATGTACTACGGATGACCATTGTTAACTGGGGCGATATCAGTTAGTAATATGGCAAACCGATAAGAAGAGAGCAATAAAAAAAGACCTTGCGGTCTTTTTTTACTTTCTGATACCCAACTCTTTGATGATGGCACGATAGCGTTCGATGTCTTTCTCTTTGAGATAATCGAGCATACGACGACGTTTACCAACAAGAGCAGTCAAAGCGCGCTCGGTACCGAAGTCCTTGCGGTTCTTTTTCAAGTGCTCGGTGAGGTGGTTAATACGGAAAGTGAATAGAGCGATCTGGCTCTCAGCGGAACCGGTGTTCTTGGCGTCTTGGCCATACTTAGCGAACAACTCGGCTTTCTTTTCAGCGGTCAAATACATGACTTTGAATCAATTATTAAGTTAAACAATCACGGCTGATGCAGGATTAATCATCGCGACATCGCCGCATTTATCATTTCGTCGAAACGAAATCGGCTGCAAAAATACACTATATTTATGATATATGCAAATTTTTTGCAGTTTTTTTTGCTATTTCGTCAATTTGAACGGGAATGAGCCAATTAAGAGCCCATCAACGAAGAAATCAGCGTTATAATACCCGCTTTGTATAGTCTCTGCAGGGTCGTCATGATTGATTATCCAAAACATAGAGACAGGCAATTCTTCACCGGCGTACTCTATCTCTTGACGAATAGAATAGCCAATCTCGCTGTTTTCAAAAGTGAAAAGGTTATTCGAATCTTTCTGCATCAATAATCCTTGAGGATTAACGAGCCGCAAATAGATTTGTTTGATACCCGGTTCGGTCGTGATATTGCGTCCAATGGTAAAGTTAAATTGCAATTTACGGGCTTGGGCTTCAATGCGCGTTTTGCGGTCATGCCGATTGAGCATCATGACTTCCAAGTCATGAATCTCCAACATCGATGCGCGGGTAACAGTCTCTGTTAGTTGTAAGTTCTGATTGGCAAGGGCAGTGTTTTGCTCCTGGATAGCCTTATTCTGTTGACGAATCTGACGGTTCTCCTCCGTTAAGCGGGAATTTGTTCTATTTAGGGAATCAATTTGATGCACATATCCAACCATCACTTGACGCACAGTAGCTAACTCTTTCTTCAGTTCTGCTATGCGGCGTGCATTGGTCACCTTGGTAATACGCAACTCCTCCAAAAGGTCTTGGACACGCTGTTGTTCTTTCGAGAGCAAATCTTGGAGTGAATCATTATGGATATTGAGTTCCTGATAACCGTCAAACTGAATAGCGAGGTCCTCATATTCAGCCTCAAGTTCCTCTTTTTCATACTCCATTTGCTCAACCATTTCATTCATCTGCTGTTTCTGCCGAAATAGGAAATAGATGAGTACGGCTATCAAGAGTGCTAAAACAGAGAATATCAAAGTAAAGGTTTTCTTCATAATACTTCTAAAATTTTCTCTAACCGATTGGTGCGCGAGCCTTTAACAAGAATCTTTTTAGATGTAATGGGATGCTTTATCAAGTCATCTTTCAAGCAATCCACATTATCATAAATCGGATAGGTCGTGGTGGTTCTATTAAATTCATTCCCCACAAGGAAGACGGACTCTGCCTTGCGTTCCGCCAGCATATTGACAATGTTTTGGTGTTCCGTGTGCGCGTAGTCACCCAGTTCCCCCATCTCGCCTAATATATAGCAATCACCGTCAAAAGCATTAATCGCCGCCTGCATAGAGGTAGGGTTAGCGTTGTAGCAATCTGCCACTACTTGGTTATGGGCAGTTTGGATAAACTGCGACCGATTATTAGAGGGAATATAGTCTCGTATGGCGCGATATGCCGTTTTACGAGAAATACCAAAAGCTTCACCGATAGCTATTGCAGCCCCGACATTTTCAGCATTATAAGTTCCAATAAGGTGAGAACCTTTTGGAAGTTCAACGGGCGTATAGGTATAGGCTGAAGTAAGACTTAGAGGTTTATTATAGGCAGTGGTCAACATGGCGACAAGCAAGGGGTTTTGCTCGTTGATAAAAACTCCTTTGGATGTATCAGGATGAGCCGCCAAATAATCATAGAGTTCGGCCTTTGTTTTCTGCACACCCTCGAAGGAGCCGAAGCCTGCAAGATGCGCTTTGCCGACATTGGTAATCAGTCCGTAATTAGGCTCAGCAATATCCACCAATTCCTTGATATCACCCGGGTGGGAAGCTCCCATTTCGACAATGGCGAGTTCGTGTGCGCGAGAGATGGATAACAATGTAAGAGGTACTCCGATAGCGTTATTGAGATTCCCCTGTGTGTACCAAAGATTGTAGTTGGTAGAGAGAACAGCAGCGGTCAATTCCTTCGTCGTTGTTTTGCCATTAGTACCGGTGATTGCGATAATAGGTATTCCCAGATAGCGGCGCCATTCACGCGCAAGGTCTTGCAGTTCCAGTAACGCATCAGGTCCGGAAATAACATACTCCGCCCCACTCGCTTTAGCCTGCTCTACATAATCATTGCCATCGAAATGTTCACCTTTCAGCGCCACAAAGACAGAGCCGGGAGTGACCTTCCGGCTGTCTGTTGTGACAGTAATTGAATCTCTATTTCTTATTAGGAAGCTCCAATCCATAACCTTTCTTGACGTCCTCGGCTTTGAGTGCAATAGCCAAGACAAACGCTATTACACCAAAAGATGCAAATACTAATTCCGGCACAAAATAGGCACCTGTTGCCTCACGTAACTTACCTATCAGCAACGGTACGAGACAAAGACCGATATTCTGAACCCAGAATATGAGACAATAGGCAGAACCTAATACTTTTTCATCGATAATTTTAGGTACAGATGGCCACATAGCTGCAGGAACAAGCGAGAAACTAACCCCCAAGATAGCGATAAGCGTCACGGCGAGCCAGGGTTTCGGATAAAGCGGAAGCACAAATGCGAAGCATAGGTGGCACGCAATCATGATAAGCGATCCCCAAAGAAGCATGGAAGCGCCTTTTCCTTTAAAGTCAATGAACGCACCGAGGAAAGGTGTTAAGCACATCGCTAAAATAGGGAAGAACGAAACCAATCGTCCGGCGGTCGTTGAATCCACGCTCAGCGTTTCTTCCATGAAATTAGGGGCAAAACGTTGGAAGGGGAAGATAGCACTATAATAGAGCACGCACATAAGAGCAATGAGCCAGAACATCTTCGAAGAGAAAATCTTGCCCAAATCGCTGATATGAAATTCATCCTCTGTATCATGTGTAGCAGGAACTTCTCCAATGGCTACAAGTTGCGCATCGAACTGCTTATCCATAATAGTGAATACAAAGAAATTGATTAGCCCTATAAGAAGCATGATTAGCCCGAAGAGCACCGGTTGAACAACCGAGTTATTACCAACGTGGAAAGCAAAATAAGGTGCTACCCACATGGCAGCAAATACGCCAAGACGAGCAATGGACATCTCTATACCCATAGCAAGTGCCATTTCCTTACCTTTAAACCACTTAGCAAGAATTTTGCTAACAGTAGTTCCTGCCATTTCGCACCCCATGCCGAAAATCATAAAGCCAAACATAGCCACTTTAGCAGAGCCCGGCATAGTTACCCACCAGCTATTGAGCCACGCTACATTATTGGCATCAAACCAATCGGAAACACCGATATACTTAATGAATGCCCCGATAACCATTAGAGATGCCGATAGTAAACCGGTAAAACGCACTCCCATTTTATCAAGGATAATGCCGGCTATGATTAGGAAGCCAAAGACATTAAGCAGATACTCTCCTGAAGCATATGTTCCAAAATCCCCTTTATCCCAATTGAGGTTAGTATCCAGCAATGAGGCTAACGGAGATAACATATCTACGAACATATAGGCAAAGAACATCATGGAAGCCACTAAAATAAGGACTGTCCACCGTGCCCATGCTTTATCGCGAAGTAAGGATTGAAGTTGTTCCATATTACGACTGTAAATAACCAGTAGTTAAACTACTGCGTTTTTGCAATTTATTTTTCTTTTTGAGCCAAGCTGCTTTTTTCTTTTCATATTCGGCATATCGGCTCTCCAAATATCCGTCTGCCATTACTTAATATTCAGTTTTTTCTTTACCGAATCATTGGCACTAATAGCATCTTCAGCTATATATACCATTGCTGCCGAATCAAAGATATAGGTATAGCCTTCAGCAGCACCGACTTCTTGAATGGCTTTTGCCAGTTTCTCATTAACAGGAGCTAAGAGTTCCTGCTGTTTCTTTTGAATATCTTGTTGTGCAGTCTGGTAGAAAGTTTCTATACGTTGTTGCATTTCGGTCAATTCTTGCTCGCGCATTTGACGAATAGCATCTGCCATTGTGGAAGAATTAGCTTGGTAGTCCTTAAATTTCTTTTGAAACTCTTCATTCATCAGTGCCAATTGACTTTCATACTGTCCTTGAATAGTGTCCATTTGGGCTTTTACCCCTGCTACTTCCGGCATCTGAGCAAAGAGTTCTTGAGTGTTCACATAGCCATACTTTTGGGCATTAACGAGCATTGGTAAAGCCAATGCGAGGATAATCATCAGTTTTTTCATTGTGTTATATTTATTTAATTACTATTTCGCACCTAATTTTTGCAGGATTTGGTCACTCACATCCAATTTGGAGGACATGTATAATAGTGATGGGTCCGCAGAACGGTCTTTTACAATATCAATATTTTTTTCGTTCGCAAGTTCCTGTATAGCCGCATAAATCTCGTCTTGTATCGGTTTAATCAGCGCCTCTCGTTTCTTTTCCAACTCACCCCCTTCTCCGAAATATCGGCGTTGCAGTTCTCGCACTTCATTCTCTTTATCGGCAATAGCTGCTTCTTTCTTCGCCACCATATCATTGGTCAAAAATATTTGCTCGGTCTGGAAATTGGTAGCCATTATCGTAGCCTCCTGCTGCGCCGCATCAATTTCCTTCTGCCACCTGCGGGAAATAAGAACCAATTGTTCCATTGCAGACTCATACGATGGTAGATTCTTCAAAATGTATGCCAAATCGACATAGACGATGGATTGATTAGCGGCAGCACGTGCTGTCATCGGCGCTAAAAATGTAATAAACAGCGCGATAGATATAAAACTCTTTTTCATCATAATTCTTGTCCTAAAACGAAGTGGAATTGTGAACCACCATATTGTTTTGATCCGTTAATCTCATCAAATCCCCATCCCCAGTCAATACCCATGAGACCGAACATCGGTAAGAAGATACGTACACCCACACCGGCTGAACGCTTGAGCTTGAATGGATTATAGTCTCTTATATCCGCGAAGCAGTTACCTGCCTCCAAGAATCCAAGTACCCAGATGGTAGCATTTTGTTCCAACGAAATCGGATAGCGCAACTCCATCGTAAACTTGTTATAAAGGTAACCCATATTACGCCCCGTAGCGGCATCGTAAGGTGTCAGCGAACCGGCAGAATAACCTCGTAGTGCCACATACTCCGTCGAATAAGAGCTATAACCGGTCATACCATCACCACCCATGTAGAAGGTTTCGAAGGGGGATTTGAGGTTTTCATTATAGTGTCCAAGGTATCCAAACTCCGCACGCGTCATCAACACCAATTTGGAATCACGCGTTAGGGGTGTAAATACTTTACCTGTAAATTTCCATTTGTGGTACTCAATCAAATGATACTTCTCGTTAACCGACATAGAAGCATAATCCTGTCTCGGCATCATTAACGACCATGGCGGGGTAATCTTCAGGCCCAACACGAACTGGGAGCCACGGCGGGTATAAATGGGGTTATCAATAGACGACCGAGAAAGTTGCAGATTGATAGAGAGATTGTGACTCACACCGTTGTTAATCAACAAATAAGGCCAATCTTTAAGCCAATAACATTGGTAACTGAGATCGCCGTAGAACTGGAAATAGTCATCCGGCCATTTTAGCCTCTTACCGATACCCACTGAAACACCTAAAGTACGCATATACTTATCAGGGTCCGCCTCAGATTCTTGCAGTTGCTGATAATAGTTGGAGTTTCCGTAATAATTGTAGTATGATGAGTAGGAATTGTAGAGGTTTTGATAGGCGGTATAATAGCGGTTTGAATACCCGGTTTGGGATGCAAAATACACATTGACTGCCAATGAGTTAGGGCGCTTACCACCTAACCATGGTTCCATAAAGGAAAGTCCCACAGAAGTGTAATACACGCCATTGGTGCGGGCATTGAGGGAGAATGTTTGTCCTTCGCCCTGCGGCACAATACGATAAGCCTTTTTGTTGAAGAGGTTCTGTATCGCAAAGTTTGTAAACTTAACGCCGACAGAGCCTACAAGACCACTGGCTCCCCAACCCAAAGAGAACTCTAATTGGTCAGAGGACTTGGTCTCCAGATTATAGGTAATATCAACAGTACCATTCTCAACATTAGGCTGGATATCCGGCACTAATTTCTCCTGATCAAAGTGTCCCATTTGTGCCAATTCGCGCAAGGAACGCATAATATCAGACTGGGAGTACAACTGACCGGGTTTGGTATATAACTCACGGCGAACAACATGCTCGTACACGCGCGTGTTACCTACTATATTGATTTTATTGATTGTCGCGGGGCGACCTTCGTACATTCTCATCTCGAAATCAATAGAGTCATTCTCAACATTGGTCTCAACCGGTTCGACATTAAAGAAGAGATAACCTTGGTCGGTATATAGTTTCGAAACCGCATCATCATCTTCCGACAAGCGTTTATTGAGATACTTAAGATTATAAACATCCCCCTTTTGAATACCTAAAGTGTGATCCAAAATCTCATAGGGGTATAGCGTATTTCCGACCCAGTGAACCGACCGGACATAATACTTGTTACCCTCACTGATATTCAGATAGACATCTACTTTTTCGGGTTCAGTAGGATTAGGCACTACACTATCGGATACTATATAGGCATCACGATAACCCTCTTCATTATATTTCTCAATGACAAGCTTCTTATCATTCTCGTACTCTTCTGCCACAAATTTCTTCGGTCTGAACATCGTGACGATAGAAGAATTGTCATTTGTTTTCTTCATGGCACGATTGATTTTCTTAGCAGACAGTGCCTTATTACCGGTTATGTAGATATGTGCTACACGGGTTTTAGCTTTCTTGTCCACATCAACGCGTACTTGCACATAACCGGGGTGGTTAGGATCAGGACGCTGCCGAACTTTCACCGTCGCATTTTGGAAGCCCTTATCGACGAGATATTTCTTCACCACTTTCTCTGCACGGTCTTTTAGGTTAGGTGTCATCTGGGCGCCACGAGATATGCCGACCTTGACTTGAACATCCTCTAATTCAGATTTCTTCAGACCGTTATATTGGATATCCGATACACGCGGGCGAAGTTCCAAGGCTATTTCTAACCAAATCTTATTCCCCTCTATCTTACGGGCTTTGATCTTTACATCGGAGAAAAGCCCCTGTTTCCAGAATCGCTTAATGGCTTTGGTGATTGCATCACCTGGCACTTCAATCTTATCGCCGACAGCGAGACCGGAGAAGCCGATAAGCACAAAATCTTCATAGGCATCCGCACCTGTCACCTGAATATCCGCAATCTCATAGGTCTTACGAGTCAGACCATATTCAATCACTGGCAATGGTGCTGACACCGAATCCGCCTCTTGGGCACTCATGGGCAAGACCATGAGAAGTAATAACAATATGTTAATTAATCTGTTCACTGGTTTTTCCAAATCTTCTTTCGCGTCCCTGATAGTCCACTATTGCTTTATAAAACTCTTCCTTATCAAACTCGGGCCATAGTTTATCCGTAAAATAAAGTTCAGTATAAGCGAGTTGCCATAATAGGAAATTGCTTATTCTCAACTCTCCGCTTGTCCTAATTAAGAGGTCCGGATCGGGCATACCTTTTGTGGAGAGATGAGCAGCAACAGTCTCTTCGGTAATGGCCAATTCTTCAGGTATAACCTGTATGGCTTCATTGACAATACTCTTCACCGCCGTTACTATTTCCCAGCGTGCGGAGTAGCTGAGCGCAATAACGAGTCTCAGTCCCGTATTAGCCGCCGTCTCTTCCATGCACCGCTCGAACTTCAGCCGAGCAGCTTCCGGCAAACGGGCGGTATCACCTATCGTGAGTAAGCGTACATTATTTTTCATCAGCGTCGGCGTTTCCTTCGCTATCGTGTCCACGAGTAAGGTCATCAAGGCATCTACTTCTGATTGGGGACGAGACCAATTTTCGATAGAGAACGTATAGAGTGTCAAATACTCTACCCCTAACTCGGCGGCGGCTTCCGTAATCTCGTGAACTGCCTGCACACCCTGTTTATGACCGTACATACGGGCAAGCCCTTGTTTCTTAGCCCAACGCCCGTTTCCGTCCATTATAATGGCAATATGTCGCGGCAGATTCTCTTTATTTATTTTTTCCTTATACATATTATTGCTCACAATGACGGCATATCTTTTTACCTTTAGCAAACGCAAAAACTATGCCTAAAGTCAATTGACCGGTTATATCGAAGTTCATTATATTTGAGCCGTTGAGGTTGTAGGTGTTGTTATAACAATCCATTTGCTCCAAATCATCGGCTATATATATATTGTGTTGCCAAGCCAAATTGAGGCTCCATTGGGGCGCAAACATCCACTTAAAACCGATTCCTAAAGGAATATATGCTGCAACGGTACTATATTTCTTGTCATAGAGACTCATGCCTATTCCCAAAAAGATATAAGGGGAGAACGGTTTAATCTTCGGGTCATAGGTACTCATACCCATCCTAAAGAAGTTAAACTCTGCCATTACATCCAGGTTAATCATCGGTGTCAACCACATCGTACCGGTTTGACGATTGCGGTATTGCTCAGGAATAGGACCCGTTATACGATGATGAAGTCCTTTGACCTGCAACGCCCAACGGGGGGTAAACTTATACCTAAAATGAGCACCATAACTCTCCCTTACATTATTAAATATGTGGGGTGTCGCATCACCGGCATAGTAACCTATGCCACCTTGCAGTCCCAATTCGCAGAGGTAAGGGCGATTATCGGCATAACCTATGCCCATGCCTAATACGAGCATGGTGAGGCAAAGTATATATGACAGACCTTTATCTCTTAGCATATTATTTCTTTATTAATACTCTGAATGCATCGGCTACTTTAGCGACCCGGACCACCTCAATAGGTAATTGGGTATGTGCCATTTTTTGTCCGGCTGGGATTAACATCCGTTTAAAACCTAATTTAGCAGCCTCCTGCATCCGTTGTTCAATCCGAGGAACAGGACGTATCTCACCGGCTAATCCCACTTCGCCGCATAAGCATGTCTCCGCGTCAAGCGCTATATCCATATTGGAGCTTAAGACAGCAGCCATTACCGCCAAATCAATGGCCGGATCATTAACCCGTAATCCTCCGGCTATATTGAGAAACACATCTTTTTGCAGGAGTTTAAAGCCTACACGTTTTTCCAATACCGCCAAAAGCATATTTAGTCTCCTGCCGTCGAATCCCATAGATGAGCGTTGTGGTGTACCATATGCGGCAGATGACACCAATGCCTGTATCTCAATTAAAAATGGTCTTGCTCCTTCTACAGCCGCAGCAATAGCCACTCCCGACAACCCTTCCCTTGCTGTGGATAGCAGCAACTCAGAGGGATTAGTGACTTCCCTAAGTCCATCCTGTTGCATCTCGTAGATACCCAACTCCGAGGTTGAACCGAAACGGTTCTTCTGTGCACGAAGCATCCGGTACATATAATTTTGGTCGCCTTCAAATTGCAATACTGTATCTACTATATGCTCCAAGACCTTTGGTCCTGCCAAGGAACCTTCTTTATTGATATGTCCTACAATGAGGAAGGGTATATTGGTTTCCTTAGCGAACTGCAGAATCTGTGTAGCACACTCTCTCACCTGGCTGATGGAGCCGATAGATGCCTCAACTCCATCTGCGGCAATCGTCTGAATAGAGTCTATCACAACGACTTCAGGCTCCAACTCGCGCACATGAGTAAGAATGGCATCTAAACTTGTCTCAGATACAATGTATAGGTTCGAAGGTTTCCCCGCCAAGCGCTCAGCCCGCAGTTTAAGTTGGTTAACGGACTCTTCTCCGGACGCATATAGGGTCTTCACATCCCCCATCTGCATCATTGCTTGTAGTGCCAAGGTCGATTTGCCGATACCGGGTTCGCCGCCTATCAGCACCAATGATCCTCTCACCAGCCCACCCCCTAAGACACGGTTGAGTTCCCCGTTATGCAAGTCGATACGGGCCTCCTCTGTAGAGGATATCTCATGCAGCTTCTTGGGTTGCGCTATATGAGGTCGAAACGCGGCTGACACGGAGGCGGAAGGTGCAATGAGTTCCTCTTGTATGGTTCCCCATTCACCACAAACAGGACATTTACCCAACATCTGCGGAACCTTAGCCCCGCAACTCGAACAGACATATGTAACGGTCGGTTTAGCCATGTTTAAAATAGGTAACTCTCCCTCTCCTCTGCTAAAAAGGTATTCGCAAACACCTCTTGCGCTTCCCGTAAATATATACTATGATCATCTACTCGCGAAGAGTAATGTCCTATCATCAGTTGCCCTGCATCTGCAGCAGTAGCAATAGCTGCAGCTTGTTTAGCTGTCGAGTGCATATGCTCTTTACCTTTGGTAGCATCGGCTTCGATGTAAGTTGCCTCGTGGTACAATAAATCCACACCTTGTAACTGTTCCGCAATTCCGGGCTTATACTGCGTATCGGAGACATAAGCATACCGGGGACGTATCTCATAATAGAACTCTTTGGTTTCTGAGTCTTGGCGTCTATGACGCTCGTAAAATAAGAAACCGCAAGTCGGCACCCCGTGTTTCAAGGGTATTGTTTCTACCAATACGGTCCGGTCCTCGTAGATAATCTCCTTTTTCCGCGGATTGATGGCATGGAAGATAACCTCATAACTCATTCCTGCACAATGGTAGTCAAGCAGCGGTCTGAGGTTCTTTTCTAAATCCGGTTGGGCGTAGATATGCAAGGGTTGTGTCCTGTTCATCATGCCCAAGGTCGCTATCAATCCCAATAGGCCAAAGCAATGGTCTCCATGCAAGTGGGAGATAAAAATGGTATATAGACGCCCTGTTTTGATACCCATCTGGCGCATAGTCAGTTGCACTCCCTCACCGCAATCGATGAGAAAGCTTTTATCCGTCAACTCCAGCAATTGTCCCGAAGGGCTATTCTGGTAAGTCGGCAGCGCCGAACCCGCACCTAATATGGTTATCTTCGCTTCCATTATTTACTTAGTTGTTCTAATATCTTATCCCCTAAAGCTGTTTTACGCGCTATGTGCTCCAGAACCTCGTTCACGAACGGATTGGACTCAAAGGACCCTCGTACTGATTCAAAATCTGCTTTACGCTGTGAAGCATCACCATCTACGCCAAATCCGGTTTGGGAATTTAGGTCAAACTCCTTCTTAGCATCTTCATAAATCATCCGGTCAAGCTTCACTACGGCATCCTTCCATTCGAGTACGGTTTGTTTCATCTGTTCGTTGGTCACGTCCTTCACGGAGCACCCCCAGACTTTTTCGAGTTGGTCAGCCGCCCATGTCCATTCGTACTCGTAATAATTGTGGTGCAGGTCATAGAGCCGTGCTTCAATGGCATCTAAACTCAATTGCCCTTGCTCCATTTCGTCCATCAGACGGGTGATTTCAGACTTAGGGGCAATAAGTCCCGCGAGGTCAATCCATTCGCCCAAGCCAATAGTCGTGCTCGGTTCAAGAGCCTTGCCCGACTCAAGACGCGAGATAAGCGAGTTTCCTAAGAATTTGGCAACCCCAATCTTGTATAACTCAATGCCTTTTCGGAGACTTGAATTGCGAATCTTGCAGTTCTTGTAGCCGTAAATCTCGGTATTCTCGCCCCCTATCTGCTGTATTTCCGTCATCACCTCAATACCGCGTAACATCTTCTGCACAGTATATGGGGAGAGCAAGTTGAAATTGATGGGGTCTAACTTAACGGGGTCTTTGCGGTTATCACGCTTCGGCCACTTCTGTGCATCACGGATAGTACCTACCGTTCTGAGGTTCGCTCCGGGGACCAGATAAGAGTCCGACTGATTCTCTATGAGATAGGAGAATGGCAAATCTGAGGTATCGGCATGATGCGTATGTCTTCCCATTACCAAAGAGAATGCTCCTATCTTGGAGGGCCATAATAGGTAAGAGTCCGATGTCGTCTTGGCACCACGCTCTGCCACGCCTTGATGAATAGGACCTAACTTATACATGTGATTAGACTGGTTAGAACCCGAACCTGCATTGAGGAACGAGAACATACCGGCTATCAATAGCGTGGACTTATGGTGGGTCACGGTGTAGGGTCCTGCAAAAATAGCACACGCCTCACCGTGCATGCCTTGGCAGTTGGAGAAGAAAAGTGACTCGCCCGCACTATAGTGCTTATCAAAAATGCAACCTTGTCCAACAAAACACTTGTCTATCAACGTACTATCCAGTACTTGCACGCCCGAGCAGATAATAAAGTCAACACATTTGACACCGGAGCCTAACTTGACCGGAGCCGCAGCATTCGAGAGTACCGAACCATTCTTGAGGCGACTGGTACCCATAATGACTGCGCAATCGCCGATTCGCACATTCTTGATGGAACCGCAGTTGATAATCGACACATCTTGCCCTATCTCTCCCATATCGCTCTCGACGGAGGCTGCATAGGCATCAATCATCTTCGTCACGGCCTCTATCATCGCGGGTCTATGCCGATAGAGCGTCAAAATATACGCTAATGGCGCACTCAAGCGGTCGTAGATAGGTATTTCTCGCCCTCCGCCTTCATTCATCACTGGCACGCGAACCCCGTTACCAAAGCGCGTCTTGCCGTTTACCAAAATGGTATTGACATTCTCAACACAGGTATTCGCGCCTATCTTGTAGTTCGCAATATAGTTGTGTATATGGTATAGTCGGCAGTCATCGCCAACTGTCACATGATGAAGCGTGGCATGAAAAATACCGGAGTGAACCGTTAATCCGCCTGGTAACTCTATCTCCCGCCGGAAAACGCCCAACTCGCAATGCCCTGAAAAATGCGCATCCTGTACCCACCGGGCATCAAAAGCCTCGGCGACTACAACCTCTGCCCAGTCCACTGCACTGCAGCCTTGGTGTTCAAGTTGTTCTATCTCGATTGGAGTTAGTTTTCTCATTATCTCTCTAAATATATGCGGGTAAAAACGCCTTTGGTGTACTCGGGGAACTCTCCGTTCTTCAACCATGCATAGTAACCCGGGTCACGGCGGAAAACATCTTTAACGGGCATGCCTTTGTATTTGCCGAAATTAAAGCACTCAACGCCTTTGTCATTATAGACTATCCGACCGGCAAAATCAGCAGTCTTAGACCCGCCGGTTGTATAACTCTCCAGTTCTTCTACGTTTGTGGGCACATCATCGTACTTCTCCAGCTGCGCCATAAGTACCTCATAGGTCGCCTGAACATCCGCATTGGCACTATGAGCATCCGCCAAATCCTTACCGCAGTAAAACTTATAGGCTGCGGTCAAGTTACGAGGTTCTTTCTTTTGATAGACCGTAAAAGCATCCACAAGGTGCATTTTCTTGAGGTCTATGGAAACACCCGCACGGATGAACTCCTCCGCGAGCAACGGCACATCGAAATGATTGGAATTATATCCCGCCAAATCGCAGTCCCGTATCTCGTCCGCAATCATCGGTGCCAACTCCTTGAATGTCGGACAATCCGCCACATCCTCGTCGTAGATGCCATGTACCTGAGAAGCCTCCGCAGGAATGTGCATCACCACCTCTTGACCGAGCAATAACTGCATCGGTTTAACGCGGTAGGTCTTGCTTTCGGTATGGGAATCGGGAAAGAGTTTTACCCAACTGATTTCCACAATCCTATCCTGCGCGATATTTATCCCTGTTGTCTCTAAGTCAAAGAAGAACAACGGGCGTTGCAATTGCAGTTTCATTAGTCGTTTAGGAGCATCGGCATTAACAACATCAGCAAGTCCTGACCCTCTTGGTTCTCGGTCGGCAGAATCAGACCGGCACGAGCAGGATCAGCCAGTTGAAGAATCACTTCTTCAGACTCAACAGCATTCAGAATCTCAATGAGGAACGGAGCCTTGAAGCCGATTGCCATGGGTGTGCCATCATAGGTACAAGGAATCTTCTCGTCTGCTGAAGTCGAGAAATCAATATCTTGTGCACTAATCTTAATCTGGCTTTCGCTCAATGCTAATTTCAGCAGGCTCGTACCGGTATTTGCATACACGGCTACGCGACGGCAGGCATTGACGATTGTCGCCTTGTCCACAACAACTTTATTTTGGTTATTTTGCGGAATAACGGCGCTGTAATTAGGATAACGTCCCTCTATCTGACGGCAGATAATCAGCATCTTACCACCCTCAAAGCGGACATTCTTATCCGAGAAGGAAACCTTAATCTCTTCGCTCTTGTCCGTCAAAGCCACTTTCAACAAGTTAGCGGGTTTCTTGGGAAGAATGAAAGAAGCAGGAGCAGCTACCTTCAAATCGGTCAAAATCAGTCGAACCAAACGGTGTGCATCGGTCGCAACCAAGGTCGAGTGCTCCGGCTGGAGGTCAAAGAAAATACCATTCATTACCGGACGCAACTCATCATCTGCAGCGCAGAAAATGGTCTTATTGATAGCGTTTAGCAGCACCGACGCCGGCAGCATGAAACTGCCTTGTTCATTGTCCAAAACAGGCATCTCAGGATACTCTGCACCATTTGCACCGACAAAAGAGTATTGGCCATTCTCAGAGGTCATGTTGATTGAGAAATTATTCTCATCAATGGTGAAAGTAATCGGCTGTTCCGTAAACTCTTTAAGTGTGTCTATCAGGCGTTTAGCCTCAGAAGCCACTTTACCTCCGCCTTCTGCATTTTCCACAGCCATGGTTGTCCGAATGGTCGTTTCGCCATCAGAAGCGGTCAATGTCAGTTGGTCTCCGTTAAGGTCAAAAAGCACGCACTCCAAAATTTGAAGACTGCTCTTACTTGCGATTACGCTTTTCACTGCTTGCAATTGCGCAAACAATTTGGTACTTGATACACTAAATTTCATATGATTTAATTTTTTATTCGTTTCACAAAATGCGCTTTTTCACAATTTAGCGCGCAAATTTACGATTTTTTTTGGATATACGCAAATTTTTTTGTACTTTTGTGCCAAAATAATGAAAATTGGCGTTTTTGATAGTGGTTACGGGGGCTTGACCATCCTCTCCGAGATTCGCAAAGCCCTGCCCGAGTATGATTACATTTACTTGGGCGATAACGCCCGTGCGCCTTACGGAACGCGCTCTTTTGAGTGTATCTATCAATATACCTTGCAGTCTGTCCAATACCTCCGCGAACAAGGTTGTCGGCTCGTTATCTTAGCCTGCAACACCGCCTCGGCTAAAGCACTTCGCACCATTCAGCAACGAGATATTGACCCCACAACCTTCCGCGTCCTCGGTGTTATCCGCCCCACCGTCGAAGCCGTCACTGCAGATTGCCCGGAGTCAGACAAACTTGCGGAACAGCCACGCATAGGCATTCTCGCCACACCGGGCACGGTCAGTAGCTGTAGTTATCCTATTGAGATTGAGCACCTCAATCCCGCTGCCATTGTCACGCAGCAAGCATGTCCTATGTTCGTTCCGCTCATAGAAGCAGGTGAGCACGAAAGCCCTGCGGCAGACTATTTCGTGCACCAATACCTCTACGGCTTGTTCATGCAAGACCCGCTGATTGATACCATTATCTTGGGTTGCACCCATTACCCCTTACTCCTACCCAAGATTCAGGACGCGCTATCCAATCTCACGGCACATGCTCCCTCCCTTAATCATCTCAATCCCGACTCTGTTCGCGTCATCACCCAGGGACCCATCGTCGCTGCCTCGCTGAAAGACTATCTGCACCGCCATCCCGAAATAGTTGCCGACCTAACCACGAATGGTACCTGTCGGTACCTCACAACCGACAACCCGGACTCTTTCGCCTCTGCAGCTTCTCTTTTCATCGCACAACCCATTCACGCGGACCACATTGAACTCACCTGATACCCAAACCACCCTACCCCCGACACACAAAAAGTTCCGGACACCCGATAACCTGAAAAACCGGCAAACCGGAATCCTCAACCCGACGGACACCGCTGCCCCCCCATCAAATAAAAATCGCCCGAGCAAACCGCTCAGGCGAGTAATATGCAAGTTTTAACCATATCTGATTCAAGTTTAGTCACAACGTAAAGTACCGGGACAACACCGCACAATAACCGGACAATAACCGGACAATAACCGCACAATAACCGGACAATAACCGCACAATTCAGCCATGATGACTTATAGATTAAGCACGGAAAGACCTGTAATGTACCTGTAGCGCACCCCGTTTTTCGAGACTTTTTGGCGGACTCATTATTTCAGCTATAAGTCGATAAAACGAACAATAGTAGCAAAATCCGCAAAAATACGCAAAAAAACTTGCATATGTCAGAAAATTGTTGTATTTTTGCGGGCTATGGCAAAAGAGACTCATATTGAATCATCTTCCGGGGTTATTGAGGTTATCGGCGCGCGCGTTCATAACCTTAAAAACATCTCCGTCACGATCCCCCGCGGAAAACTCAGCGTCATCACAGGTTTAAGCGGGAGCGGTAAGTCCAGCCTCGCCTTTGATACTATTTTTGCAGAGGGACAGAGACGGTATATGGACACCTTCTCATCATATGCCCGCGGCTATATCGGCACGATGCAACGGCCTGATGTGGACAAGATTAGCGGACTCAGTCCCGTTATCTCTATTGACCAGAAAACAACTTCGCGCAACCCGCGCTCCACAGTCGGAACCGTGACTGAAATATACGACTATATCCGTTTATTATACGCACGTGCAGCAGATGCATACTCCTATATCAGCGGTGAGAGGATGATTCAACTGACCGATGAGCAAATAATCACTATCTTGCAGCGCGATTATGCCGGAAAGAAGGTGCTGCTCTTAGCCCCGCTCGTGAATAACAGGAAAGGTCACTACAAGGAACTCTTTGATTCCGTGAGGAAGAAAGGCTTTGTTTATGTGCGTGTGGATGGCGAGGTCAAGGAGTTGGTGCAAGGCATGAAAACCGACCGATACCAAAATCACTCCATCGAGCTTGTTGTGGACAGGCTGAAAATGCAAAGTTCCGAGTCCTCCGCCCAACATAACGAAGACGATTTAAGGCGTTTACGCCAAAGCGTAGATAAAGCCATGACGGTCGGCAACGGCGTTATTGCCGTAGTTGAAGCCGATGAGACGCCGACCGCTCTGCGTTATTTCTCACGACACCTCATGGACCCCGTCAACGGACTCAGTTATCGCGAGCCCGCACCGCATAGTTTCTCATTCAATAGCCCCAGCGGTTGGTGCCCTTGCTGCAAAGGACTCGGCAAAATTCTCCGCAGCGCGCCCAACCAAGACGCTGAAGAACTGGACGACGCCATTCACGATGACACCAACTGGTACGAGCGCTTAGTGGCGATGACCAGCGAAGCAACGGACACCCAAAATGCGGATAAGGAGGACGATGACGAGCAAGAGAACTACATCGAATGTCCGGAATGCCACGGACTTCGGCTCAATAAAGAGGCGCTATCTTATCGTTTTGCCGGCAAAAATATCGCCGAGTTGACGAGCATGGATTTGGAAGTGCTATTGGCTTTTCTCGAGAGCGTAGTGCGTCCTGAACCCGCTCTTCCTGCGCTACAAGAGCCTGTTACAGCCAAACAACGCGCCATCGCCGAGCCCATCGTCAAGGAGATTTGCTCACGCATCCGTTTTATGCTCAGCGTCGGGCTTTCTTATCTCAACCTCAGTCGCTCCTGCGAAACACTATCCGGCGGAGAGTCACAACGTATTCGATTAGCGACCCAAATAGGCAGCCGATTGGTAAATGTCCTATATATTTTAGACGAGCCGTCCATCGGCTTACACCAGCGTGATAACGAGCGACTTATCAACTCGCTTAAGGAACTTCGCGATATGGGAAACTCCGTTGTGGTAGTCGAGCATGACGAGGAAATGATGCGCCAAGCGGACTATATTGTTGATATCGGTCCCAAAGCAGGACGACTGGGCGGCAAAGTTATGTTCGAGGGCACACCCGAACAACTCCTCCGGACAGAAACGCTTACAGCACAGTACCTTAACGGCACAAAATCAGCTATCGTTTTACCCGAGAAGGAGGTAGTACCCGTTACTCCAAGCACCCCTAAGATTTACCTCAAAGGTTGCCGCGGCAATAATCTTAAGAATATAGATGTAGCTTTTCCGCTCGGCAGAATGATTTGCGTTACAGGCGTTTCAGGTTCCGGCAAGTCCAGTCTCATCAACGGGACGCTTTATCCCATTCTGAGCCAACATTTCTACCGCAGTTTGCAGAAACCTCTGCCTTATGACAACATTGATGGCATCTCACTAATTGATAAGGTCGTTGCTGTGGACCAACGCCCTATCGGACGGACCCCGCGATCCAATCCCGCAACATATACCAATGTCTTTTCCGACATCCGAGACCTCTTCGCACAACTGCCTGAAAGTCAAATAAGAGGTTGGAAAACCGGTCGATTTAGTTTCAATAGCAAAGGCGGACGGTGCGAAGAATGTGCCGGCAATGGCTATAAAACCATCCGGATGCACTTCCTGCCGGATGTCTATGCGCCCTGCGAAGCATGCGGCGGACAACGCTATAACCGCGAGACTTTAGAAGTTCGGTTTAAGGGCAAAAACATTGCAGATGTTTTGGACATGACAGTCAATCAAGCGGTAGAGTTCTTTGAAGCGCAACCATATATCTTACGTAAAATCAAAACAATACAAGATGTAGGACTCGGTTATATCAAACTCGGACAATCCTCAACGACCCTCTCTGGCGGCGAGTCGCAACGGATTAAACTCGCTACCGAGTTATCCCGTCCCTCAAAAGGGAAAACCTTATATATCTTGGACGAGCCTACGACAGGATTGCATTTTGAAGATATCCGCGTCCTAATGGGCGTCTTACGCAAACTTGTAGATAAGGGCAATACTGTCATTATTATTGAGCACAATCTGGATGTGATACGCTCTTGCGATTACATCATAGACATGGGACCGGAAGGAGGGCGTCAAGGTGGAAATGTCGTGGCTCAAGGCACAATTAGCGAACTCAAACAGAACCCAAACAGCATAACAGGGAGATACCTCTAATAGAAATTATTGATACGTAAAAAGCAGATAAGAATGAATACCGTTATTCTTGGAATAGAATCGAGTTGCGACGACACTTCAGCTGCCGTGATTGTCAACGGCATACTGAAAAGCAATGTCATCGCGAGCCAAAAAGTGCATGAAGAATTTGGCGGCGTTGTGCCCGAATTAGCTTCTCGTGCTCACCAAATGAATATTTTGCCCGTCATTGATACGGCACTTAAACGCGCAGGGGTTAGTGCTAAAGACCTCTCAGCCATTGCTTTCACGCGCGGTCCCGGACTGTTAGGCTCACTCTTGGTCGGCACTTCTTTTGCGAAAGGACTCGCACTCAGCCAACATATTCCGCTTATTGAGGTCAATCACCTACAAGGACATATCATGGCGCATTTCGTAGAGTCCGAAGAGCATATGCCCCACCCGGCATTCCCGTTCCTATGCCTTTTGGTGAGTGGCGGTAACTCGCAGATAGTCAAAGTGGAGGCGTATAATAAGATGACTATTATTGGTCAGACCATAGACGATGCTGCCGGTGAAGCTTTTGATAAATGCGCGAAAGTAATGGGGCTTCCATACCCCGGAGGACCATGGATTGACCGACTCGCGAAGGAGGGCAATCCCAAAGCATTCGCCTTTGCCAAACCGAGCCTCCCCGGCTACGACTACTCCTTTAGCGGACTCAAAACCTCCTTCCTCTATACCCTTCGGGACATGATTCGCGAAGGCAAGATTGAGGAGGACCCGGAAACGGGTTTGCCTCTCCTCAGCGAAGAACTCAAACGAGACCTCTGCGCCTCGCTGCAAGCCACAGTGGTAGATATTCTGATGGGTAAACTGAAGAAAGCCGCCAAAGATACCGGTATTACGCGCCTCGCCGTTGCTGGAGGTGTAAGCGCCAATAGCGGCTTACGACAAGCATTTATTGACTACGGCAAACGCTATCATTGGGAGGTCTTTATCCCACCCTTCAGTTACACCACCGATAACGCGGCAATGATTGCCCAAGCCGGCTATTTTAAGTTCCAGGACCACGATTTCTGCGACATCACCGCAGTACCTTATGCCAAAACAAGAATATAATACCTTACGCCCCGACTTATGGGACTTGTTGATTTTCACTATTGCGCTCGTTATTGCCAATTATTTTTGGAAATGGACAGTAACCGGCGATGAAGGAACCGGTCTTGTAACATGGTTTGGGCTGAATATCTCAGCACCTTTCCGTTGGATGGCGGCTAATATAACCGACACCGTCTTTGCGATAGTCTCTTTATTCAGGGATTCCTTGCACCAAGTAGGCGATTATGCCTTGCGTTTCGACAACGGAGTCGGCACAAGAATTGTTTGGGGCTGTACCCCTATGAAGCAGTGTTTTATCTGGCTAGCGCTCATCGCTTCGACTCGTACTATAGCACGAATGGGATGGCATAAGTTATGGGTTATTCCCGCCGGATGGCTCTTAATCTACGGCATTAACATCTTACGCATCAGTGCTATAACACTCCTAATCGAGTTTCACCCCGACTGGTTTCACATGCTGCACGATTATGTATTCAAGTACCTTTTCTACGGCATCATGTTCGCGCTGTGGTGGCTTTACGCAGCGCAGCTTGCAACTCCTCGGAAGCAGAAACAAGAGGCAGTCTGAGTTCATTCTCAATAAGCCCCATTTGGTTAAGTAACGCCTTGATACCGGTAGGATTACCTTCCTTGAAGAGTAGCGCAATCAGTGACGCAAACTTCTTCTGCATCTCTACATCCTTATTTTGAACAAGTTGCTTAAACTCACGAGGATAAGCATTAGATGCCACCGATATAAGCCCCACGGCACCGGCTTGCAGCAATTCTACTGCCAAACCGTCATCCCCCGATATAACGGCAAAATCCTTGTCTAATATCGCTATCAAGTGCTTGATTTGCTCGACATTACCGGACGCCTCCTTTATGGCAATTATTTTTTCGGGATAGGCTTGCCGTAGCCGCAGCACCGTTTCCGGCAAAAGATTTACTCCAGTCCGCCCGGGTACATTATAAAGTATAACGGGAAGTGGAGAGACTGCTGCAATTGCCCGAAAATGCTGATAGAGACCCTCTTGATTGGGTTTATTGTAATAGGGGCAAACGCTGAGTATCGCACAGAAGGCAGCGGTATTGACCTGCTTTACTTGCTCGCATACTGCCGCCGTATTATTACCGCCTACGCCCAATACCAATGGCAATCGTCCTGCGACTTGGCGGATGATAAATTGCTCTACCTCTCTTTTCTCCGCAGCGGTCATGGTGGCAGCTTCACCTGTTGTGCCAAGCACAACGATATAATCCACACCGCCTTCTATCTGCAACTCCACTAAACGACCGAGTGCCTCATAATCAACGTCTTTATTGCCCTTAAATGGCGTTATAAGGGCAGTCCCTAAGCCTTTCGGAAACATAATTATCCTTGTTTGATGGTCATTAAGAAATGTTTAATCTCTGCGAATAGATGTTCGGGGGTCTCCTCGGCAGGCATGGAAACCATGAAATCATGCACCCCCTCACCGATATGCATACCTACTTTCATATACGCGTGCGCGTATAAGCCGAGATACCGTAGCGGCAGACACGGATGTTGCGTCAAATCGAGCAATAGGTCGTATGTCCGTTTCTGCAAATCATCCACAATCTCTTCCTTAGGAGCATCAAGCCAGTTGAAATCTTTTAGCCCTAATATACGCGATTGCGGCAAAATCAGCGAGGTCAATTCCTTCTTCGCCACATAACCCCATATCGTGACATCCTTTTCTTCAAGCAAAAGTTTGTCCCGCATAGCCTTGATTACCTCATTACGCTCAATATAATCGCTCTCATAGAGGACCAATATATTGCGCACATTGTCCCATTCCAACCACTGCGCAGGCCCTTTCGGAGTATGCTTTAGACGGTAATCAAAGACATATTGTTTTAATTTCTCAAACATAATATACCTAATTAATTATTAGATAGCATCGCCAAAAACTCTTCTTCGCTAACAAGAGGCACCCCTAAACTCTCAGCCTTCTTGCGCTTCTCCGGTCCCATTGCCTCCCCCGCCAAAATGAACGAGGTCTTTTTAGATACCGAGGACACATTTTTTCCGCCGTATTGCTCTATAAGAACTTTGTACTCGTCGCGACTATGCTGCGTGAATGTCCCGCTGATAACAATCGTCTGTCCCTCCAATGCCGTTCCTAAAGGTGTTTCCTCGTCGGTAGCAGACATCTGCACACCGGCGGCTTTCAAGCGAGTCAATATCTCAATGTTACCGAACGCAGCAAAATACCCGATGATATTGTCCGCAATCTGCTCACCGACATCGTCTATCGCCATCAACTGCTCCTTTGTTGCCCATTGTAACTCATCGACGGACCTAAACCGCCGCGCAATCTTCTTCGCGGTTGTCTCACCCACCATCCTAATGCCTAAAGCAAAGAGCACACGTGCCCACGGCACAGACTTGGAGGCCTCTATACCTGCGATAATATTGGCAGCGGACTTATCGCCCAAGCGTTCCAAACGCGCAATATCCTCGGCTTTCAAATCATATATGTCAGCGATGGTACGTAGCAAGCCTTGGTCATAGAGCAGACCTATTGTCTCCTCACCTAAACCGTCTATATTCATTGCCTTACGGCTGACGAAGTGCTCTATCTTACCCTTAATCTGCGGAGGACAACCTTCCTCATTGGGACACCGCCACGCAGCCTCTCCTTCTATACGCACCAACCGCGCACCACATTCCGGACAGGTTTCAGGGAATATATAATGATATCCTTCTTCATTGGTCTCACCTTCCTTGCCGGTAATCTTAGGGATAATCTCACCGCCTTTTTCTACCCAGACCCTATCGCCGGCTTGAATAGACAAGGAGCGTATAAAATCCTCATTATGAAGCGTTGCCCGCTGCACTATAGTACCCGACAACTGAACCGGCTCTAAATTGGCGACCGGTGTCACAACTCCCGTACGACCGACCTGATAGGTGATAGCTCTCAGGAGAGTCAGCTGCTTCTCTGCCGGAAACTTATAGGCTATTGCCCAACGGGGAGATTTAGCCGTAAAACCAAGCGATACTTGCTGCCGGAAATTATTCACTTTCAGCACAATACCATCTGTCGCTACCGGCAATTTCTTGCGCTCTTCTCCCCAATACCGGATATATTCCATCACTTCCTCTATGCTATGACACACACGGATAGCATCGCTCACGGGGAAGCCCCATTGTTTCGCTGTTGCCAATCGGTCATAGTGGGTCTCAGCCGGCAGGTCTTCACCCAACATATAATAGAGATAGCAAGTCAACCCGCGCTTTGCCACTTCCTTAACATCTTGTAATTTAAGCGTACCCGAAGCTGCATTACGGGGATTGGCGAATAGCGGTTCTTCCTGCTCCTCCCGTTCCCGATTGAGCGCCTCGAAACGCTCCCAAGGCAGCAGTACCTCGCCCCGCATCTCAAAGTGCTTGGGCACGCCGTCCAGATGTTGGGGGATACTTCCAATCGTCCTGATATTCGCCAGCACATTATCCCCCTGTACACCATCACCACGTGTTACCGCTTTCACGAGATAACCATCCTCATACCAGAGTGAGATAGAGAGCCCGTCATACTTCAGTTCGCACACAATCTCCACATTTTCAGGCAGATGATGCAGCCAGTCCTGTATTTCTTCTTGGGAGTAGGTGTTGGCTAAAGACAACATCGGATATTGGTGTTTCACTCGTTCAAACTTACCGCCGACCAAGTCAGAACCCACCTTCTGCGTGGGCGAATTGGGGTCAGACCACTCGGGATGAAGTGCTTCTAAGTCTTGCAGCCGACGCAGTTTATCATCGAACTCCTTGTCCGATAATGTCGGTTGGGACAAGACATAGTACCGGTAGTTGGCATCCGTCAACTCCTTACGCAAGGATATTATCTCCTCATGCTCATTGTTTGATATATTTGTAAACAGATCCGGTTCCATTGGTGAATACTTGTACTATATAAATTCTGCCTCTACTCATATCGGCATAAATATCGCTGAGGGTGTAAGTGTCCAGACTCCCGCTCTTTAGCAAGGTGCCGTTGATATCATAAATACGGTAATAAGAGGGACCCGCAATTTCAATTTCACGGCTATCTATGGGCTTAAGTTCCGCTCCTAATCGCAAACCGACCAACACAGGGTCATGGTCCGAACAGCGGAAGATAGAACCGTCATTTTCGTATCCGTCATAGGTGTAACTATCCCGTTCATCCGAGTTGATATGATAGCCGCACATGCCCGTCACTTGACCCAATAATGTCGTATTACAAAGGGCATGGTCCAAGTAACCCGCCTGATTACCATAGACATAGCTATAACTACTATCGGCATGGAAGTGCCGGTGAAGATCTACCATTCCGCCATTGATAAGTTCTATAATCGGGTCTTCTTTGCCATAAGCATTCAGGTCACCCATTATCAATATATCCTGGTCTTTGGCATCGTTGCGAAACGCCCGGTATTTGGTCAAGACCGATTGCGCTTCCCGCACGCGCGAACCATTGAACGACCCCTGCCCGTCATTGATATTGGCATCTGCGCCGGAACCTGAGCCGGATTTAGCCTTAAAATGGTTGATGGAATAGATAAAGGTCTCCCCCGTTGCATTTTCGCGGAAGAGCTGCATTGCCTTGCGGTTCAAGACCCCTGTCGAATTAGGTTGTATCTGTCCTACAGCCGTCACCTTATCGGTGCAATAGACATAGGCAGACTGGGTGTATGTTCCTCCCGCCGAAGGCGTCAATGTGATATAGGAATAATGCCGCCCTGTATTAGCACTCAAGTCCGCCGCTATCTCAGCCAGAGCATTCGTTCCCTGCTGGACTTCCACTAAGCCGTATATATCCGCATTGATAAGTGCTAACGCTTGGCTTATCTTGGCACGTTGTTTCTGGTGTTCCGCCAAATTCGTAGGCCCATATTGTCCGTCAAATGCCTCAACAATATAGTATTCCAAGTTCATGCCGCACACTATCAGCGTCGGTTTGCCTAAATAGTAAAGCGCCGTTGTGTCCGGTCCCTGCAAGATGTCGGCACGCGTATTACCGTGCCAATCGCCGCTAAGGAAACTCAGTGAGGTCGTCGAGTTGATTTTGGCACGCAGGTTGTATATTTTTTCCCCCATACGGTGGTACCCGCTAATGCCGCTTATAGACATGATACCCGAGCCGTTAAGTTTCAAGATATCCGTGTACTCATCGGAGTTAGGTCGCGCTTGGTTGGTCGGCGAAAAAATACGCCGTGGCGAAACGGTATAGGAGTTGCGGTTCGAGCAGATATACAGCGGGCTATCAAAGATCACTGTCTGCCCCACAAAGGGAGCCAACGCAGACACTGACCAAGTCGCCGGATCGGATATAGTCACATGGAACTCTGCCATTGACAGCGTTGCTATTAGCAAAAGAGGGAAAACAAGTGTTTTTCGCATATTTTTAGGATTTAGCTCACAAAAGTACAAAAAATTTTGGAAATACGCAAATAATTTTGTATTTTTGCGAAAGTTTATGAAAAACTCGTGGCTTAAATATATTATTGTGATACTTGCATTCCTCATTTTGATGATTTTCGTGGGTGATGTCAGTTGGCTTCAGCGCGGTCGTCGTGCGCGTCAGATTAGAGCCTTAGAAGCCCAACGAAATGAGTATCGCCGCGAGATTGAAGCCGCCGAGCACCAAATCAAGGCGCTTGAGAACACCGACACCCTTGAGCGTTTCGCGCGCGAGCAATACCTCATGCACGCTCCCGATGAGGATATTTATCTGGTAGAAGAGTGATATGATAGACCGACTGGTTCCGCAACATCGTATTTTAGGTATCGACCCGGGTACATTGTTCATGGGCTATGCCCTTTTAGACACCGAAGGAAAACATGCCAATATGGTTACCTATGGCGTTTTGGATGTGCATAAATTAGAAGGCCAATATGCCCGGCTGCAAAAGGAGTTTTTCTTTCTCCAAGACCTGATAGACCAATACCACCCCTCCGAATTGGCTATCGAGACCCAGTTTGTGGACAAGAACCCGCAGACGATGATTAAGATAGTGCACGCTCAGGGGGTTGCTATTGCAGCCGCTCTTAGTAAGGATCTGCCTATCAACGAGTACAGTCCTATGAAAGTCAAGATGGCGATTACCGGCAACGGGCATTCTACGAAGGAGCAGGTGGCAGATATGCTGCAACGGTTCCTCCAATTAGACCCGGCTCATATGCCTAAGAAACTGGATGCCACCGATGCACTCGCTATTGCTTACTGCCATTTCTTGCAATTAGGACTGCCGCTCGGTTTAGACCATGGCGCTAAAAACTGGACCACTTTTGCCAAACAACACGGACTTGTTTCCACAGAATCCACAAGCCCCAACGAACGCCTTAAGGCCGCATTAGCCGGCAATAAATCCAAAAAATGATAAAAAATGAGAATAAATTTGCAAATCTCAAAAAAAAACACTACCTTTGCAGCGTCATTTTGAATGAACCATTTTAACCAATTAACATTTATATTTTATGGCTTACAAGATTTCTAATGATTGTATTGCTTGCGGCACTTGCATTGGCGAATGTCCGGTAGAAGCAATCTCCGAAGGCGAACACTACAGTATTAATCCCGATGTATGCATTGAGTGCGGCACATGCGCTGATGTATGCCCCAGCGGAGCAATCTCTCTCTAACGAAAAACAACGAGGAAGTCAATTGACCTCCTCGTTGTTTTCCAATACTGCATTATCGCCGTTCTGTCCTGCTGCATCCCGATATTCATCCGGACGATAGAGGATTTGAACATCTTCAGCAATAATTTCGGTCTTACGCTTAATGACACCGTCTTTCTCCCACGTGCGCGTCTGAAGTTTTCCTTCAATGTATAATTTCATACCTTTGCGGATATACTTCTCTGCCCACTCGGCGAGATTACGCCATAACACGATGGCATGCCACTCGGTCTTGTCGGGAACTTGATTGCCGTTCTGCATGGTAAAACCGCGCTCCGTCGTCGCCAAATTGAAATTGGCAATAGCCACTCCTCTGTCTAAATAACGGATCTCCGGGTCGGCACCGACGTTGCCTATCAAAATAACTTTATTTACTGAACTCATAAGTAATAATTTTAGGGTTAAAAACCTGGTATTTATTAAATCGCGACAAAAATAATAGTTTTTTTGCATATATCAAAAAAATTTTATACTTTTGCAGCAAAATCTTAAATTTTTATGAAGAAAATCACACTTTTTATGTTTATGGCATTCATATGCGCCATGAGCATGCGAGCAGAAGGCAATGACTACTATGTCCGTTGCGTCGCTTTCTACAACCTTGAGAATCTGTTTGATACAGTTCATGACGAAGGTAAAAACGACTATGAATACCTGCCCGATGGCGGTATGCACTGGACAGCCATCAAGTACGAACATAAATTAGACCGCATGGGGTATGCCGTCTCCCAACTGGGTAAGGACATTGACCCGCGCGGCGCCATGTGTGTCGGCGTAGCCGAGGTGGAGAACATCCGCTGTTTGGAAGACCTCTGCAAGGTGATGGAAGAGAAATATGATGCTCACTTCAAGCCCATTCTGCTGGAAGGTCCTGACAGACGAGGAGTTGATGTCGGTTTTCTATACAACCCCTCACTCTTTAAGGTCGTTAACGTCAAGGGACATGAGATGAAAGCCCACTATGAGGACGGCGGTGTGGTCAAGACGCGTCTCCAACTCTTAATTAGCGGCTATATCATCGGCGACGGTAAACCCGAGAAGATTCACGTTATTGTCAATCACTGGCCCTCACGCTATGGCGGCGAGTTACGTTCGCGTCCGACTCGCGACACCGCTGCGATGCTCACCAAATCGATTGTGGACTCCCTTTACCTCAAAGAGCCTCGCGCCAAAATCATCGTCATGGGCGACTTAAACGACGACCCCTTCAACCACTCCTGCGCCGTGGTATTGGATGCTAAGAAAGAACGCGATGAAGTCCCCGAGCATGGTCTCTTCAATACCATGTGGCAACGCCTCGACCGAGGTGTCGGTTCACTCGCTTACAATGGGTCGTGGAACCTCTTCGACCAGATAATCATCTCCGAGCCGCTGCTCACCGAAAAACTTGAATCCGACCGCTGGTGCTATTGGAAACCACAGATTTTCAATAAACCTTTCCTCACTGTCCAGGAAGGCAAGGACAAGGGCACTCCCCTCCGTACCCACAAAGGCGGCGTATGGCAAGATGGCTATGGAGACCACTATCCCACAATGATTTATCTCTATAAACGTAAATAATGGAAACACTTAATCGCAACACAGCTCCTATCCGTATGCGCAATTACGGGCGTATCATCCAAGACATGATCGCCTACACCTGTAGTCTGCCGGAAGGAGATAAAAGACGTGCACTGACAGTCTATATCGGTCAGTGCATGCGGCAGAAGAACATCGCTTGGAACAAAGATTCGGAAACCATCGGCTCCGCACGTATCAAAGACGATATTCGCATTCTCAGTCATGGCCAATTGAACTGTGATTTTGAGGAATTCGAACAGACCTTGATGAAGCGTACAGCCAATATTCCCAAACCGTCTAACAAATCTAAAAAGCACTAATATGGAACTTCTTTCCACTGCTAATCCTTATAAGGTCTTTGCGGGCGAGATGGGTAACCCTATCGCTCAAGAGGTCTGCAAAATCCTTGGTTGTCCGCTTGGCAAACTCCACATCGACCATTTCAGCGATGGGGAGTTCTCCGCCTCTTTTGATGAGACCGTCCGCGGACACTCTGTCTATCTCATTCAGAGTACCAAACCGTCAAGCGACAACTTGATGGAACTCCTGCTCATGATTGATGCCGCCAAGAGGGCGTCTGCCTACAAGATTGTGGCGGTTATCCCCTATTTCGGTTGGGCACGTCAGGACCGCAAGGACAAACCCCGTGTTTCCATTGGTGCCAAACTTGTCGCCGATATGTTGCAAGTAGCCGGAGCCGATAGAGTTATCACGGTGGATCTCCATGCAGACCAGATTCAAGGATTCTTTGACATACCGGTGGACCACCTCTATGGTGCCAATGTTCTGGCGGATTATGTCAGTTCTCTGAACCTCAAGAAACTCATTGTCGCCTCCCCCGATATCGGCGGGTCCAAACGCGCCAATGTTTTCGCCAAGAAACTAAACGACCTATTGGACAAAAAAGATGTCCCAATGGTTATCTGCTATAAAAACAGACCTCAGTTTAACCAAGTTGGTGAGATCCGTGTACTCGGTGACATCTACGGCAAGGATGTCGTTATTGTGGACGATATAGTGGATACAGCCGGCACGCTCTGCATGGCGGCGAAGGTGATGAAAGAAGGCGGTGCTAAATCCGTCCGCGCCGTCGCCACACACGGTATCATGTCCGGCGAAGCCTGCACCCGTATCATGAACTCCGATTTGGAAGAACTGGTCTTTACCGACACTATTCCGTTTGACACCTCCGCATGCCCGAAGGTCAAGATTGTGTCCATGGCCGCACCGATTGCCAACACGATTCAGGCTATTCAGGAGCACCGCTCGATTTCTGAACTCAATATTCGATGAAAAAATATCTCTACTTACTACCGGCACTTATCGGCGTGCTGATGCTCGCCTCGTGCACGAGACCCAAACAATCGGATGCCGTCAAGCATCCGGTTTTCTCCGCGGACAGTGCATATTCCTTTATCGAGAGTCAACTGGACTTTGGTCCGCGTGTACCCAATAGTGCAGCGCATACCCGTTGTGCTCTTTGGCTCACGCAAGAATTGCGCCGCCATGGTTTTGATGTCACTATCCAACGTGGCAAGATGCTCAATTATGCCGGTCAGGAGCAACAAGTGCTCAATATCATCGGTCGCGAGCGCGCCCAAGCGGTTGCCCAAGAGGGTAAGCCTATTCTCCTTGCCGCCCATTACGACAGCCGTCCGTGGACAGACTCTGAAGAGGAGTACGAGGACCGTTTTCATGCCGTCCCGGGTGCTAACGACGGTGCTTCCGGCGTCGCCGTACTGCTCGAAGTAGCACGGCAACTCGCCTCAGACACGGCCTCAAGCCATAGACCGGTTGAGATAGTTTTCTTCGATTGCGAGGATATGGGCACGCCTGAGTTCTACACCGGTACACAGTTGGAGAACACATGGTGCTTAGGCTCGCAACTCTTCGCGCTCAATATCGACCGCGATTACCAATACGGCATAGTCCTCGATATGGTCGGAGCCCCGGATGCACAGTTCCCGCGCGAGTATTTTTCTGCCCAATATGCCGGGAACTACCAGGAACTGATTTGGCGCAAAGCCAAGGCATTAGGCTATGGTCGCCTCTTCGTGGACGACCTCTCTATGCCTATTACCGATGACCATTATTACCTCAATCTCGCGGGGATCCCCACCGTGGACATTATCCACTACGATGCACATACCATGACGGGATTTGGGAGCTATTGGCATACGCGCAATGATGATATAACTGCTATTGATAAATCTACTCTCCAAGCAGTTGGAGAGGTTATACTCGCATGTCTGAATTACTAAGAATAGTTGATCTCCACGCCTCTGTAGGCGATAAAGAGATTTTGAAAGGCGTCAACCTGCTCGTCAATGAGGGCGAGGTGCACGCTATTATGGGTCCTAACGGTGCCGGCAAATCCACCCTCCCCGGTGTTCTTACCGGCAATCCTGCCTATACAGTTACAAGCGGACAGGTATTCCTTAAAGGCAAGGATTTGCTCGCCATGCCGCCCGAACAGCGCGCCCGGGAAGGGGTCTTTCTCTCCTTCCAGTATCCCGTAGAGATCCCCGGGGTCTCCATGACCAATTTTATGAAAGCCGCCGTGAACGCCAAACGCGCTTACGAAGGACTGCCCGCCCTGACGCCCACGGAGTTTCTCAAGCTCATGAAAGAAAAACGGACACTCCTTGACCTGCCAGACAAGCTCAAAGGACGCTCTGTCAACGAGGGGTTCTCCGGTGGGGAGAAGAAGAAGAATGAGATATTCCAGATGGCGATGCTCAACCCGTGCTTAAGGCTCCTGGATGAGACTGACTCGGGATTGGACATTGACGCCTTACGCATTGTCGCCGAGGGGGTTACCAAACTCAAAGCCGCGGATAACGCCACTATTGTCATCACCCACTACCAACGCCTGTTAGACTATATCGTCCCCGATTTTGTGCACGTTTTTGCAGACGGACAAATCGTCAAAACCGGCGATAAATCCTTAGCACTCGAATTAGAAGCCGAAGGTTATGCGCGATACGAATAAGGTCATTGAGAAAGTCTGCATCAACCCCACCGATGCGGTTTTGACCTTCTCACAGGAGGAGGGCACGACCTTAAGACTGTTTCTCTTCTTTATCGGGACAGACTCCCGCTCCTTGGATGTACACATAGAGCAGGCTAATGACTCGTGTCTGACCGAGTTATACGCTTTAGCCTACCTCAAGGGCGATGCCGCTGTTACCCTGCATACCTATATGACCCACCTTATCGGCGGAGGGGTCAGCCACCAACTCATCAAATCCGTTTTGGATGACAACGCCTCATTCGCTTTTCAGGGCACCATTCAGATTGTTCACCACGCAGTTCCGACCGAGGCGACGCAGACCAACCGCAACCTCCTTCTCTCCCCGACGGCACATCTTCGCACGCAGCCGCAGCTCATCATCAATGCCGATGATGTCAAAGCGACGCATGGTACGACCATCGGGCAACTCGATGAGGCAGCCCTCTTCTATATGCTCCAACGCGGCATTGACCCCATTGAGGCGCGTCGCCTGCTCATCGAGGCATTCTGCGAAGAAGTTGTTGCCCCCATCTCCGACACGGCACAACACGACCACATCACCTCCCTCCTCCGCTAAACGGCAGATATATAACCGCATAGTTTTTACAAATGTAAATGTAGATTTATATAAATGGCGGTTTATATTATAAGGTGGCGATATTGCCTAAATCAGAGTTTGGTAAATACCGGTTGGAGTTAAAAGCTCTTTCCTTAAGTGATATGTAGCTAAATACGCCTACAGGCGGAAAAATGCGAAAAATTTGCATTTTTATTTGCATATGTGCGCAAAAAGCAGTATTTTTGCGCAGCATTTTTTGTATATCAACATTTTAGGACCACTTATGAAACGACTGTTTCTTCTTTTGGCATTAGCGATGCCCTTCTTCCTCTATGGGAAAGAGCCCTCTATATTCACTCCCACCCTCTCGGCAGACGCACTGGTCTTTGACGATACAGTTGCCACTACAGACTCTGCCGGTGGTACTGACCTTATAGTCCGTCCTGATACTCCCGAGGACCTTACAGTCGCTGCCGATACGCTCCCGGGAGATGTTTTAGAGGCGTTACTATTACATTTACAGGACCTGAACGCCACCCCATCCCCTGCTCGCCGTGCCGGCGGAACTGTAACGCTTTTAGATTCCTCCATTACCGTGGACCAGAACGGCACGCCTACCAAGAAAATGGTTTATGACTACGACGAGCGCAACCGCAACTATAAGACAACCACGTATTTCTATACTAATGGAATACCAAACGGAACCTCCCAAGTCCAAGAGAAAGTGTTTGACGGGACATCATCCTCATCTACTATCCTAAATACAAAATACCAATGGGATGCAACCTCCTCCCAATGGAAAGGACAAAGTCGTACCGAGACAGTCTATGATGACACCCACCATACAATCTCTAATGTCACCTACTCTTGGAATCCCTCTTATACGTATTGGACGCCAACGGCATCGACCACCTATCAATACGATGCGCTATTCCGAGTGCCCGAGCAATGGACATGGACTATTGACAATTCGACAAAGAAATTGAACCCCTCCACCCGCACACAACAAGAGTGGGATGACCGCAACAACCTCATTCTTAAGGTGGTCTATAAAGGTGGTCAAAATGCCTATGGAGAATGGCTTGGCGGCTCGGGTGGCACCAAAAACATCTATGAGTATCAGACCTATGGTACCGCCAATAAAAAGGTTTTAGACGAAGCCTATACATGGAATACTTCGCTCAACCAATGGGTCGGCAAGACCAGTGGCAAAACCACTTGGGAATATACGCCCAACGGCTCTTACGAGACCGCTAAAGTTATTTTTAACTGGAATAACACAACTGCTGCTTATGATAGTGCAACTGCAACATTTAATGGTTATGATGCTAATAATAACATATATACAATATCATATAAATGGACTTCTGGCTTTAAATCCGGTACAGCTTACACACGTAATGTGTTTACCGGTTCTCAAAAAGATAGCACGCTCACATATTCATGGATAAATAACAAGTGGATAGAAAAAACAGTAAAAGCCTTTAATATCAAGGGCAAAACCACTCTTGATATTTCTTGGACATACAGCGGAGAGATTCCTACCGCGTCTAGCAAAAAGACTGTAACTATATATAATACAGACAATTCCACCGTCTATACCAACTTGATTTATAAATGGAATGTCAACGCTGAAAAGTGGGAGTTATCGTCAGGTTCAAAGACCGAAAATGTATTAGGAGGAAGCATAAGATATTCTTGCGGTTCAGACTCAAGTTGGTATGCCACAGGCGGATCCAAGACCATAACAGAGGTAGGTTTAGATGGGCTAACAGCAACCATATACTATACATATAACACATCGGACCATAAGTGGGCTATACTAACCGGAAATAAATCCATAACATTTACAAATACAGATGGCTCATCTGTAGTATTAACATACACTTGTTCTAACGATTCCATATGGGTTTTAGGAGGGAGTAAAAATCTTTCATTTATAGATTCTCAAGGAGCATCTATTGTTCTTAAGTACTCTTGTAATAGCGACTCAATATGGTCAATTACCTCAGGAACAAAAACTCCTGCTGATATAGTTGATGAACACGGCAATATACTTGTTGCTGCAGTTTATTACTGTAATACTGACTCTATTTGGAAAATAAACTCATATAGAACACAGATTTTTAATGAATCCAATTTATTAATAGAATCCTCGAGTTTTTTAAAAGATTCTGTTCCTAATTCAAAATTCGTAAAGACATATAACTCACAGAACCAAGTCATTACAGAAGCCGAATATAAATGGAATAGAACAGCACAAACCTATTTAGGTGAATATCTTTATGAATACGAATACGCTGCAGATAACACAACATTAATTGGAAATGCAATCTACTATAGAGGCTCCGGAAGTTGCTCAACATGGAGAGGTTCTTCCTATATGACATGGTCATACAACAATAGCGGGAATGAAATAGAACGCATTGTTTACCAATGGAACAATTCAGAATGCAAATGGGAATATTCTGTCAAATACAACTATGAATATGCGAATACTACTTTGATGTCAACATACACTTACACGTGGTCATCTGCTTTGAACGATTGGGTTATTACAACATTGAATACCAAAACAACAGACGGGAAAGAAATGTCTACATCATATTCATCAAATGGAATTATGACATCTTACAGAGAAACATCATATGTAGCAGGAACTTCAAATGTCAAGACCACGACATCTATCACCTACAACACCGATGGCACTATCGCCACTTACGAGAAGACCACCAACTACTACAATACGGAAGAGTGAGTAGAATGGGGGCAACAAAGCTCTACTTGCCTCTCTCATATATTAAGATTTTATCACGATTAGCACTTTCAGAAGCAAAAGGCAGCAATGTACCTTCTACTACCAGATCTACGGGGCGATGCAATAAATCTTCTAAATCGCATATCATACCGGCAAAAGCGAACCCCATTTTAGCATCTTTACTAAGTGATACTAAAATATCCACATCGCTTTGCTTGGTTTCTTAACTCCGTGCAAATGAGCCGAATTACATGGCGCAAAATGCGCAGCGCATTTTGCGCTTCCTATTTTGCGCTGCAAAAGTACTGCTATTTTTTGAGTTATGCAAAAAAAGTGATTTTTTTGCACTTATTGCTGCAAAACGTTGCAGGAAAGAAAAAAAATGTGTATCTTTGCAGGCGGAGATGGAGTGGTAGGCGCGGAGTTAGTTGCGATTTGAAATAATGCTCAGGAAATAGTCGCTCATTTGCTCAGCAGAGACATTATATACGGGCTGCATCAATTCAAAATCCTTGGGCATCGAATATAGTGCAGGCGTAGCAAGAGCAGTTAAAATAGCTTTGGAATGAACTTGATGACGCGAAAATGCCAATGCATAATCCAGCCCTTCATTAAACGAATACCCGGACTTCAAAAGCGAATAAATATCGTAATAATCGCGATATAAACTTCTAAGCGTGATGGTGAAGAGTTTCATACCTAATGAATCTTGAGCGCTTACGGTCTTAAGATTATTATGTTGAAATCCGGTATGGAGCGAGGGGACACGATTTTGGGGCTCAAAGAATGACAATTTAACATTGTTGCCTACATAGAACAAAATATGTTGCGAACCCAATATCTCTCTACGAGCCTCCGGAAAAGCAGTACTTATTTCGTTTGAAATCATAGAGATATTCAAGTGTTGTTTATCCCCGCGATAGTTTAATAGTTCAAAATCGAGGTCTTCACTTTGACGGTGTTGCAAGATTAGAGATATACCCGTGCCACCACAGAGATACAAGTCCTTGATGCAATCTAATCGGGAAACCGTCTCAAAGACTTCTAACGTATTATCTTTTAATCCTTTATGCCACATATTTTTGCACGTATTTTTTGGGGTGCTTAATATGGAAGAAAAGAGCTGCTAAAAGGAGGTTGATTGTTCCATAATAATCATCGTAAGGCAACATTCTTTTCAGCCAGACCTCCTTGATTTGACGGTAAGGATAGGCTTCAAAGAGCAAGTGCATATCCTCAAATTCCAAATGAGATAAGCATTTAACAATCAACTCTTCGTCGGGAAGCACAGCTTCGGGACTTTTGGACTGATACGACCAAAGATAGCCACTATCATATAAGTGCTCAGATAGTAGTTGTTTTTTAGACAATATGTTCTTTGGCGCCGACATAAATACGTTTTGTTTGCAAAAGTACTGCTATTTTTTGAGTTATGCAAAAAAGGGGCGATTTTCAAGAAAATTATATCCCTCTTTCTTGCAGCGTTTAACATCTTTGTCAAACGCTTGAGTAGTTCGAACCGAGTACATACGTCAAATTCCTAAGGCTTGAAACATCTCCTCTGCTGAAGACCACGTATGCACGCGCCCTGCCTCAATGTCCTCCAAAGCACGGTCAAGACTATTTTTTTTCTCAATTTCAAACCCAAGTGCTTTTACGACTGCTTTGAATCGCTTCGACTCTATGTGCGGCACTTTTACTTGGATTACATCATAATTTTGTGTTAATGCTGCTTGCATAAAAGCCTCCTTTCTTCTAATCATATGGGGTATAATTCCCTATTTCGGCGACAAAGATACTACTTTTTCATGACTTATGCAAAAAAAAGTGCGATTTTTTGCATTAACTCAAGTTTCTCTGCTAATATTTTAGAAATGTTGGTTTTTGTCTAATGCTAATATGGCCCCCTTACAACACCCTTTTAACTACTAGAGCATTACTAGAGCATTACCAGAGCATTACTAGAGCACTACTGGAGCATGTGATTATATCGCCGTAATATCAGGATACTTTCCACTGGCTATCATCATCGCCAATGACCATGCCGTCGCCACCCCGCGAACCGCTTTATTGCGACTTTTTCCTTTACGTATATTCACCACTTCTGCCTCCAATGCCGCACGATGTCCTTTATATAGCAGACTGGCACGGGGAGCTAACTCGCTTATCTTCTGTGCACCTAACGGCATCTCCTTTGTCTTGTAATCCTTCCTCTCCCATTGAGCGGGCTTCCTTTGAACGATTACTTGAGTCGAATCCCATTTACATGCACGCGCATAAAATGTTTTGCCCATGCTGCCTTTTGCCTTAGATAGCCATTCTGCTAATTTCATTAACATACCTTTTCCTCCTTTTTTATTTAAATTATCATTAATGCCTGCTTAAAATTCAAACATAACATTCTATATTATTGATATACACTCTATTACTTCGTAAATTCAAGTACAATAATTTGCTTTTATAGGTTTATGTCCTTTGGAGGGCTTAACCCGTAAGGGTGTGAAATTTAGCGGTAAAAACTATCTGGAAACTTGTTTACAAGGAGTTTTTAACACTCAATTACACAAGAGTTTTTGCTCTAAGCCCTCAAAAGGGGTTTTGTCGGTTTTTGTTTATTTTTAAAGTGGTCAGTAGGGTTTTGTTCATCATTTAGAGGACAGCAGTGTTTCCGCATGCAAATATACACATTTTTTTTCGTTCCTGCAACGGTTTGCAGCAATAAGTGCAAAAAAAATTATTTTTTTGTGAAATTCCGTATTTTTCTATACTATTTTTAACCAAGACGATGCACCTTTTCACCTTTGACCGATTTACTTAACACATTGACGCATCGCTCATTTTGCAATTTCAAAATAGCAAAATTTACTTTTTTACAGAAAAAAAATAGAAAAAATAGAAAAATAGAGAAATTATTTGCATAAGTCGTGAAAAATGTTTATTTTTGCGCGACTTTTTATGGAGAGTACGATTATGCCTACTGCCACAAGACAAACAATTACACTGAGTTACGACCCGCGGAGTGCCTATGCACAGTCGTTTTTACAGACTATGAAGATGTCTAAATTGTTCAAAGTCGAAGATAATCCTTACGACCCCATCTATGTAGCTCAAATCAAAGAAGCCGCCAAAGGACCTTTTGTTCAAAAAACTATTGAAGAAGTATGGAATTAATGGAATATACTCTTCACTTTTCGCCTAAGGCTTTGGAGGATATAACTTATTTTAAAAAGTCGGAACCCTCATTAAAGAATAAAATCAACCGGCTTTTTTCAGAGTTGCAAGTACATCCGGAAACGGGAATTGGACAGCCTGAAAAATTGAGGTTTGATCTTGCCGGGTATCTAAGTAGGAGAATTAATTTGGAACACCGTTTGTTATACCAAATAGATGAAGACAGCCATAAGGTATATATTATCTCATTAAGAGGCCACTATTAATATAACTAACTTTAACATATTAACAACAAACCAGACAAAAAAGAATTAACTGCCAATTATTTGCAAAGGCAAAACAACAAACTTATTTTTATAATCAACATTTTAATTAACTAAATTATTAACAAAACAATGAAAAAAATCTATTCTATCCTGCTGATGGCTGTAGCTCTTCTCATCAGCACGAATTTGAAGGCGGAGACACTCCTTGTCGGTGAGAATCAAGCCTACCAGACATTGGAAGATGCATTTGAAGCCGCAGACAATGGAGACATCATCCAATTGCAATCTGCTTTATCAACAACGGCTACTACTGAGTTTGTAAAACCTGCTGGAAGCCAAATCACTTTGGATCTGAATGGTCAAACCATTACGAACAACGGGAAAAAAACTGCGGTTATCACCATCTATCGCGGTACATTGAACGTGATTGGTACCGGTTCTATTATTGCAGCCGGTGAAGAAGGTAAAGGATTCCAAGTACGCGGTACCTTGGATACTATTGCTGATTTCGCCGGACTTATTATTGGTGAAAATGTTACGGTTAATGCACAACAAACCACAGCGAATCCTTATGGAAAAGGTATTGAGATTTACACCAATAATAGCCGTACAGATGCCTCAAAAGGTTTATATAGGTCAGATTTCAATGCCAGTTATCCTAGCGATTATGCAGGCACCAAAATTACCGCTAATGCGCATGGATTGGCCAACGGCGTTCACGTAACTGTATATGGTACGGTACTTGGTGGCGAGTATGGTGTCCAAGTCAGCGGTGTTGTGCGTGACCCGAGACAGGCATACATTGTTAATACAAGCGATGAGTACAAATGCTACTATTATTTTGATGCAAACGGAAATAAGACCAAAATGGATGTCTCAACAGAAGCAAAATACAATCGAGTTCGCGCATATGCACCTAAAGTTACCATTGCTTCTACTGCTATCGTAAGATCCAACGCCACAACCAAAGGTTCGACCGCTGTTTATTGCGCCGGTTATGGTTCGTGGGATATCAGTGGAACTTGCGAAGGTAACGTTGGTGTTTACGTTAAATCCGGTGAGATTGAGTTAAATGATGCAACAATTACATCTACCAACAACCTTCTTTATGCCAGAGCAGAAGAAACCAACTCAAACGTTACAGCCCAAGGTTCTGCATTGGTAATTCAATCTTCTGCTGCTTATTCCGGAGAACAACATGTTACCATTAATGGTGACTCTAAACTGGAAGCCGAAAAGGGATATGCCATCATGGAAACTGTTACTACTGCAAATACTGAAACCAAAGTTGATGCTATCGAAATTAATGGTGGCACTTTCGTCGGTGGTGACAAAGGTGCAATCGCTTTGACAGAAACCACAGTTAATAACGATGCTACAAAAATAACAGTTCTTGGTGGCACTGTCAACGGAACAACTGAAATTAGTGGAAACGCAACGAGTCTCGAAACGCTTGCCGGAACAGGTAACAACACCATTATCACTGAGGTTAAAAATAATGATGGAACCACTTCATATGTTATATCTAAAGTAACTGCTGAAGAAAAAACACAATTGAGCACTTTGCCCCTTGCTGTTGATTTAAATAGTTACACTTCTGATGCAAGACCCGCTTTGAACTTGAGTGGTTTAAATAAGACTACCGGTTTAACTATCAACGCTAATACTAAAGTTCAACTGGGTGATGTTATCATGAATAATACCAATCTTGCCTTGACAATCACAATTCCTGAAGGCTCTACTCTGTTGGTTAAAACACTTACCATGAACAAGACTGCTCAGATTATCGTTAAGGCAGGTGCTAAATTGATTGTTGATGGAAATCAAGGTGTTTATGCTGATACAACCAGCAATATCATCATCGAAGCTGAAGATGGCAATATGGGTTTGTTCTATTTCAATCCTGCTGTAAGTTCCAACAAACACCCGAATGCAACTGTTCAACTCTATTCCAATGGTTATCTTGAGAATGGTGTATATCATTTCCAACGTTTTGGCGTACCTGTATTTACAAGCCTTTCACATAGCCAAATGACTCGTAAATATAGCACAAATACTTACTACTACTATTGGGACAACACTATTAACGACTGGGCTCCTATCACAAGTGCAACTTACGAGATGAAGCCTTTCGTTGGTTTGACAATGACCTCTACCTACGGTTCTGCCGGCAATATTTACAGCATGCCGGGTGAACTATATGGAAACGTAAATGCGGAACTGAATTATCTCGTCGGATGGAACTATTTTGCAAACTCCTATACCGGACAAATGGATATTAAGGATTTACTGTTAGATATCTTGAATGCTCATAACGATGAAATCGAAGGTGGCGTTCAAATTTATGATGCAGTAAACGATACTTGGAATGCTATTTCCAAAGCTAATATCCAAGAAGGTACCGCAGCCCAGACCAAGATTGAGCCTATGCAAGCAATTGTTCTTAAGAATATTTCTGATGCTACAATCACAAATGCTATTGACTATGAAAATGTTCTTTGGAATCACAGAGACGATTTAAACGAAACATCTGCTGCACCTGCTCGCCGTGGTGCTTCTGCTAATTACGATTTAGCCACCATCGTCATCTCAAATGATAATGCTAAACAAACAGTTACGCTTCGTCAAGGTGCTCAATTCTCTAATGAATTTGATAATGGCTACGACTTAAGCAAATATATGTATGGTGCAGTAAACGTATATGCCGAAACAGCCAACGGCAATATGGCACAAGTTGCTTCTGATAACATCTACGGACAAACTATTACCGTTAACACAAATAGCGCTAAGTCCTTCAAGATGACCTTTGAGAACCTGAATGGTGCAACCTTCGCTATCCGCGATAACGTTACAGGTTCTGTAATTGATATGACTGAAAATGCTGAATACTACTTCACCGCTGACGCTTACAATGGCGAAAATCGTTTCGAGATCGTTGAGGCTCGCAAGATGCCGACCGATGTAGAAGTTGTTGACGCAGCCAAGGCTCAGAAGGGTATCTACTCTCTCGTAGGTGCTTACCTCGGCGAGGACTTTGACGTTCTGCCTGCAGGTATCTATGTAGTTAATGGTGTTAAAGTCGTTAAGTAAGTTCAACCTTGTATCCGCGGTGTTCTGCACCGCAGGTACATCGCGGATACTTACTAATAGATAAAACAATGAAAAAATATATCAGTCCTAATGCACGAATATTAGACCTTTTGATAATGGACTCAACACCACTCGTTCCGCCTGGTGTTACAGGTAGTGGTCTTTCGGGGGCTCCCGAACGCTCTACATCAGGTAGCGTAAATTGGTAAATCGCATAGGATATAGATAAAACAATTCAATATAAATAACATAACTTACAAAAAGTAAAATAATATGAAAAAATTATATATTATGATGGTCATTCTTGCCTCAAGCGTGATGGCTATGAATGCTCAGAACTTGACTGCTCGTGCATTTATTAAGATGGATAATGTTTCCCTTCAGTTACGTGAAAGTGCAGAATTTAATGCAGGGTATACTTCCGGTTACTGCATTTCTAATAACAACCAAAAAGGTATGTCTGCTTATGTAAATGGGAATCGTTATGTACAGTGGGGCAGCAACAACTTAGAGGGTTTGGCACTTGAAATTCTTCCTGCAACAGCTGAGGAGACTCTGACATTCTCTAATGTTATTGGTACTCTTTACCTCGTTGATAATGTAGCAAAAAAATGCAAACTTATTGTTGATGGCGAGTCTTATACCTTCACCGCTACTGCCGGTGCAAGCGTTGCTGACCGTTTCTATATCTCCAAAACCGAAGTGGTTTACCAAACTGAGTTTGTTTGCCAAGTAGCTGAGGGTCTGTCCTTCCATGGTGACCAAGACTATACCGGTCTGCAAGTATTGGATGAGAATGACCAAGTTGTAGAAGCAGCTTTTGACCTCGCTGCAGGTGAAGACAAAGTAGTCGCTATCGCTACTGCCGGACGTTACTACGTCCTCAATGGTACGCAAAAGATTTTCTTCGTAGTAAGATAATCGCGCACCCGCGCACACGTGTGCATATATAATATAATGAGATATAACAACTGATATGAAAACAACCAATGATTACATGAGGCTTACAGTACGTGTTCCACGCACCGAAAACCGAAGATTCAGAACCATTGCAAAAGCTCTTGGCTGCGAAATCGAAAAAAGAAACGCTCTCGATGAAGCCTTAGACGATGTGATGGCCGGTCGTGTATATAAAGTTGAGTCCATAGACGAATTTCGTAAAATCTTCGCCTAATGTACCAGATTGAATATACTAAAAGTTTTTGGCGTGACATGAACCGTTCAAAACGGCTCGGATTAAACATCCAAGAGGTTATCTCAGTGGTGGAAATCTTAGCCGAAGATGGTTGTGTTCCTTCCGGGTATACACCACATATGCTTCATGGCAAATATGCAGGTTGTTGGGAGTGCCATATCGATGATGATTGGTTACTGATTTGGAGGCAAGACGATAAACGTTTAACACTTCTTTTCATGCGAACCGGCTCTCACGATGAACTCTTTCATAACAAATAGATATATTATTGCACACTAACTAACCAATTATATCACCCTACCTAAAAAGAAAGGTATATAATGCAAATTAAACAATTAGTATTAACCATCGCCTTACTGGGAACTTACTGCTTGTACGGTAATGCACAAACTGTTCTCAATGAGAAGATTGATGAGGGAGACGCCTTCCTTTTCGGTTGCCAAGAACTGAAAACAACAGGCATCTACCACAACGATGACAACACCGTTACGCTCAATCTGACCGTTTGTGCACCTAACGTGGTCAATGCCGGTGAAGCAACAATCACTCTGGGAGACTCCTACCTCTTCGGCTGTACAACCTACACGCCGACGGCATCAGGAGACATGGAGCTGAGGGACACAGCCGTTCTTGCTAATGGCTGCGACTCCATCACCTACATGACCCTGCATGTCTTGGAGCCCGTTGTGCCCTGCACTCCGTCTACTACAGACCTCGGAGAGGCTACCATCACACTCGGGGAGTCATTCCTCTTCGGATGCAATGTCCTGACACCCGCGTCAGCGCA
>ODAI010565921.1_pt1 | contig 114991 bp, 143 predicted proteins | sample 1539321 | NCBI WGS metagenome assembly ODAI01 (sample SAMN02144231, study PRJEB22623) | gut metagenome | biome: sheep rumen | host: Ovis aries | place: New Zealand
AAGTGACTGAAACTCAGTCACTTCTTTTGTTTGTTGCATATGAAACTTATCTGTTATGGGCGCAGGAAACATAAGTTTATAAAATGTTTAATACAATTAAGGTAAACAACACTGATACTGATTATACTCATAGTATATTTGACATCAGTGAATATAACTCAGGAGCAATATATGCCAATCTGAGTTCTGCACTTGCTACAATGCCTCAGAATAAGAAGCAAGGAGGCATGACTGTCAAATTCATATAGACTATATCTCAAGCACAGTATTCAGTAGTGAAGACTGAAGAACTTGAAACAGAACCATCAGGAACTCTACTCTCAGAAGCACCGTACATTGACAGCGGAACATACGACGAGAGTTAGTTGAGCACCGTTTTCAGCACACTTCCTTCTGATATAGGAGATGAAAATGCACTGACATATTATGTTGCAGTCACAGTCGATGAGACTACAAAATACACTTCATGGCTCATCACTAAAGTATAGAATAGTGTCAACAAGTATGTGCAGTATAGACTGATGAGCGATAGTTTCAATACTAATGTTGCTAATTGGCAGGGCGTTGATGATGAACTTGTTATCGGTTCTGATAATTTAACTAAAAGTGGAGTAGTTGCTCAAACGTTTAATGATTTAAAGGAAGACATTAACATAAGAACAGAAGATTTGCCAATATTAGATGGCTTTATTACTCAACATGGTAGTGTTTTTGTTAAATCAGAAGTATATTATAGTAAAAATATAAAATTAACTTGTAAAGAAGGCGATATTTTTTTCTATAAAGGATTGTCGTTGGCAAACGCATTTGCTTGTAGGTTTTTTGATGATAATGGAAATACATTATATACTAAAATTGGCACAACATATAATCTTGAAGAAGTATTCTTCACACCCATAAATGCTGTTAGGGTTATTTTTCAAAGCATTGAAGTTCCATCGTTGGGAGAAATTCCATTTAAAATATCTTGCAATAGATGGGGTAAAGATATTGAAGAAAAAATAGACCGCTTTTTCTCTTATGATAATACCATTTCAATGAGCGGATATTATACGGATAAAGGCACATATTATAATGGTCAAACAGTTGTTGTATCTAAAGTTATTAATTTTCCAGTAATTGCTGGAGAAATATATCACTATAAGGGTTATTCGACAGGAAATGCGATGTCATATTGTTTCTATGATATTTCTGGAAATATCGTTGGAGATATTGTTAAAGGGACAGATTTGAATAATTATGTTAAAGTAACTGTTCCTAATAATGCAGTAGTAATGAGAGCCCAATCTATTGCGTTTTCGCCAAATATTCCAGAAATTGAAGTTATAAAAGACAATTATCTATTTAATGATACAAATACATTAAAGAAATCTAAAACTAAATATGATTCCATATTACTTGGGAACATTAATATAACAGAAGTAGATGGGTTTTATACTCCCAGTGGTTCATTTATAAGTTCAGAACAAATTCATTCTAAAAAGATGACTTTGCCAGTAGTAGAAAATGAGAAATACTTCTATCACGGTCTGTCATTTGGTTCAGCATTCGGTTATAGAGTTTTAAATTCAAATGGAGAAGTTATTGAAAGTTATATTCAATCACAATATGGTGATTTTGAGCCAATCTTGAAACTAATTACTATTCCATTAGGTGGTGTGATATTAGAGGTTCAGTCTATTAATAAAACAGAAAACGAGATACAATTAGGGTTTTATCCTTATGATTTTAAAGATGAACTCGAAAAAAGAGGATATGGAAAAAGAATCGTGATATTAGGAGATAGTATCACATCTATGGGAATCTATACAAGTGCAATGGAAAGGGGTTGTGGTTGTTACATATACAATAGAGGACAATCTGCCACCACTGTCACATATCAAGGTGGTGTAGGAATGTCTGCAAGAATAGACCTAACTGAGAATAATGACAAAAACGCAAATACTGCTGGATTACCTTCACCTTCTAATATTGACATAGCAATACTATTTGGAGGTTCAAATGACTGGATAAAAGCTAATGTACCAATAGGAACTATTAATGATGCGCCTGCATCAAGTTCTAATGCGACATTCTATGCTTCACTTAAATATATTGCGAAGAAATATATAGAGATATATACAGGGAAAAGACTGGTGTTCTTTACTCTGTTGCCAAATCTTGGAGCAACCTCAGCCACAGCAGCATACACCATCAATAATGATGGAACGATTACAGAAATAGTCAAGACAATAGACAATGTGAATGTGACAAGGGAGGATTACAACAATGCTATAAGGAGTGTGGCGAAGTTGTATGGAATTGAAGTAATAGAATTAGATGGTGTAGGATTTATACCAGAAACCCAAACACTTGCAGATTTGTATTATGTTAATGGTGATGGGCTTCATCCAAATGCAAAAGGCGGAAAGTTAATGGGTGAATATATACTTAGAAAACTATTTGGATAAATAATTATCATATATAGTTATTTGTAATAACTCTGTAAATAATAATTAAAGAAACGTCTCTAGTTTATGACTTGGGACGTTTCTTCTTTATTTGCAATAATCCACTGATAAATACAAGAAACGACACATTGCTATAAATGATGACACTGAAAGAATACAAAGAGCACAAGTTCCAGTACGGGACTGGTTGCGAGCCGTCAGTAATGGACGGAACTGAGCACATCTATACATACGACGAGAAAGCAGAACTTCCAGACGAGTTCTCATGGCGTGATTCTATGCCTCCTGTGCGCAATCAGGGATTGACTTCTACTTGTGTCTGCCAATCTCTGACAGGTGTGCTGGACTTCTTGCATAATTCTGAAGTCGGAGTAACCGGTGTTTGCAACAACTATAGCATCAATGAACTTTATGCACAGCGTGCCAACAAGTTTGCTAACGGCATGACTTTCAAGGAAGCATTGCATTATCTGCGTCACCACGGTCTAAGCGGTCAGAAGATTGCTTCTTATGCTAAGATTCCAAGTGATTTGGCCGTCAAGCACGCACTTGTTATGTTTGGACCCGTAGTCGGCGGTTTCCCTGTCTACAGCAACAGTAATCCTGAGTTCTGGAGAAAGAACGGTCGTTTCGAAGGCGGGCATGCAGTGACGATTGTCGGCTATAACCAGAAAGGATTCATCATCCGTAATTCATGGGGAACTGCATGGGGCGACAAAGGTCATGTGCTGTGTCCGTATGACGAGTTCAATGAAAACTGCTTTGAAGCATGGTGTGTCACATTCTAAGAAACGAATAAAGAAGAAAGATATGGAAAAGAATTTTTGGAAAGAGATGAAGAACAGAAAGATGGGTACAGTAGAGCCAAGGTATAATGACTCGAAAGTCATGTTGACGGAGAATGACTGCATTTGTGATGACGTTCTTGCTTTTATCTACGGAGCAATCAAGAAGTATGGGACAGATAAGGAATATCTGGAAGATTTGCGTGTATATATAAAAGAAATGGCAAATGATATTGGTAAGCAATGAAACAGAAAGACATATCACAACAGCTCGGCAATCTCATCAATCAGACTGCTGGTGTATATACGACTGTTCCGGTAGATGATGTGATTCCAAGTGAACTAGAACAACCGGAACCTCTGTTTGAGTTAGACCACGAAGCAGAGCGTAAACAGAAAGTACAGGAAGCATTGGTAACAGTCAACTATATCATGAAGTCTGTTATACCTAAAAGGTATCATAATGATGAGATGCTTCAGAACAAGATGATGCTCGATGCACAACAGCTCGGTATGCTGTACTATAATCAGACGAGTACATATAAGACGCTGCAATCTGCTATTGATTAGATTGCTAAAGGCGATACACAACCGCGTATGTATGAAGTCGCTGACAAATTCGAGAAGAGAGCAACAGACATCTCAAATCAGATTACTGATTTACAGAACCAGTTAAGAAAGTATTACATTGATGCTTACCTGGACATTCAGTCTCGTGAACTGGCTGACGATCATGATGAAGACAATGAAAGCAGAAAACAACATGCTGCTATTCCGAATAATAATGCAGAACCGGCTCAGAAGCAACTGGAACAGAAAGACGACGGCAGCGTTCTGATTACATCACCGATGGACATGCGAGAACGCCTAGATGCTGTCCGGATACAGAAAGCGAAAGCGCGTGCACAGGCAGCAAAAGAAATAGATTACGAGGAAGTCAAAGAATGACTCCCTCGTTTCTTTATAATGTATCTATGACTTCTTGTAGTGTTCTTGGGTCGGGAGGCAATTCGCGCCAGTATGTTGATTTGTCCCATTCCTCTCCTTCAGAACCTTCGAGTCTGGTCCATATCCAGGTGCGATGATGTTTGAACTTACGACGAGCGTCAATATAATAAGCACCGTCAGAGAATACAAGGACGTTCTGCGTCATGTCTACCAACGGGTCAAGGCAATTCTCATCATCGTCATGAAATCCCTTGTGAAGATGCTCGAACATCTCAGGACGCTCACTTGACATCAGGTGCCATCCGTCGTGTTTCTCTGAGTCGTATTTGTCTGGCTTAATATCAAAATGCCATAACTCGAACTTTACCAACGGACTGTCCTTCAAGTCAAAGATGTCAAGCCTGAGAGTATTCTCTTTGAATTCCTTAATCGAAATCGGCAAACCCACATTAGGCTCACAGACGCTATATGTCTCGAAACGACGACGCATGCAGTCTACAAGAGCGATATGTGTGAACTCATAATATGCTGGAGTATTCTCATTCATCAAAGATGCAATTTCAGCACGGATAATATCCATCGTCACCAAATCTGGGTCGATTATATCAACGAAATTGAACTCATAGAGAAGTTTCTCCATGTCTGTGACGAACTTCTGATAGTCGTTACTCTTGACTACCAAACGTGACGTTCTTATTGAACCGTTAGTTACAGCAAGTACTATTCTTGTTTTTGTATCCATAAATTTCAAAAGTTAAACGTTTGACTCGGATGCAAGTATTGATTGTGCTGCAGTGATATACTCATGAGACAGCACTTTCAACTCTGCCTTGTACTCGTCTTCATAACCTTCCAATGAGTCGATAGACTGCTCAATCAACTCGTCAACTGTATGCTCTTCATGCACTTCATCATCTTCTTCAGTGCTTTCATTCTTTTGACGAACTGACTTTATCTCAGCACGCTTCGCATTACTCTGACTCAACAGAGCACGGATGTCTGCCATCTTATACTTGTGCTCGTCTTCTTCATTTACCAGGACGTCAGTATAGTTGTTGTGCAATGCACGCATCTTGTCTTGGTCGCTCATGTTCATGAACATCTCGATGTCAATCTTCTGGAATATTGGAGAATAGTTATTCGGAATGAAGTCAAGAACGCCAGTCTCCATGTTCATCGTATATATTCCTTTCTGATTGCCGATGTCGCTGCGCTTCAAATGATACGGATTACCGACATAGACGACTTTCTCAGTTTCCTGACGCTTGTGTATATGACCGGCAATCACTCTTCCAGCGAACTTCTCTGCATCAACTGCACCGACAATCGTCATGCCATTATCGAACTTCATCTTCGAGATATCTGTGTGCATCAAGGCGATGCTCGCTTTTCCAGAGAAGCGCACGAGTTCCTTGTTCTCGTCATTGCAGTCACCTAGATACGGGATTGCTGCTACAGAACATAAAGTCTTCTTCTCACGAACGAACTTCAACAGTGTTGGTTCTTTGATGACTTTCAAATTCTTGATGTTACTGAGCGATCTCAAAGAAGAATTGCCTTTGTTTGTCTTCTTAGACAAGTCATGATTGCCGTTGATGATATAGCAAGGCAATATCTCAGCAAGTTCCTCGAATATGTCAATAGACATCTCATTGACGTCAATGTCAATGCTCTTACGGTCTTCATAGACATCACCGAGACAGCACAGCACTAAGTCGGGTGTCTTCTCAAGTAATGCCTTTACCTTCGGAATGAACCAGTTCTCAAAGTAGTCACGCTGGTTCTCTTGCCACTCTTCACTTGATGCATTCCAGCCGAAGTGTATGTCAGATATGAACACTACATTCCCACTCTTAATCGTTATGGTCGGATATTCTGCTTTTGTTGTAGCCATAATTAAAAACTGAATACTGTATCTTTATCGTTAAATGTATAATTATTATTGTCGCTGTCTTCTTCGTCTTCGAAGTCAAACAGATTTCTTGAACCTGTCTTTACTGTGCCTTTGAATACTCTCGCATAGTATGACGGTGATAGTGTATCGTACTTCAGACGGACAATATACGGATTGTCAAGTATAGATGGCTTGATGTAACCTTCATGCACTAAGTCTGCAATTGTTCGCTCCTGACCGCTCTCATCTCGTACACGAGAGTCTATTGTCAATTCTATGTGAGCATCACGACTACCGCCGGATAATTTCGTATATAGTTCGAAGATGACTGATTTCATCTCCTATATGTCATTGAATGCCCCGCTTAATACGACTGTCTTGAAAGACGTCTTGAAGTCGTCACGAATCTTCCAGACCAGGTCTTTATCGATACGGGATGAACTCTTGTCGTCAGTGTCATGCAGATGACCGTATATATAGATAGTGTCTATCTGCTGACCATCACCTCGTTTGTTGATACTGTCTATTGCATATGGACACGCTTTCAGAGATGCACTACATATATATAATGTAGACAATTCAGGTGTGTACTCCAGAGAGGCACGGAAACCGCTTCCAGTAGCACCTATGATGATGTTGTCCGGGAACTTGCGAGGACTATACTCACTTTCGGGTGAGTTCAACCAGACATTCATCTCACCGGCGCTGTCTATTACATCGTCGTCAGTGACTGCTTTGACGTCTTCAGCAATATCCTCGAACACATCGTCGAGCATCTCTATGTTGTTCTTGTCGTTGTCCATCACTATATTGTACAGATAGTTTTGTAATTTGTCTGTGATATATGTATTTCTTTGTCTCTAAAGAAAACAGCAATTTATGAATTTTGAACTTTGATAAATAGAAGAAACGAAAAAATGTATAATAATATCTGCATCTGGAGACTCAAAAATTTCTAGACTGCGATAAATAGAAGAAACGAAAAATAAATTTAACGTTAAATAATTATGATTTTTGGAAACAACACAGAGGTTATAAAGAATTCGAAAGGACTTCTTGGCCTCAGCCACTTCAGGAACTCTCGCGTTTCCACATCTCTGTGGGAGCCGATTTATCAGAACCTGTTCAGTGTGCAACTTGTTGCACCTCAGGGCATGCAGGACACTACTGATGAACGTATCAACATCGTTCTCGAAGGTGTTCAGAGCGTTGGTACTATTAACGCATCTAAGGGCTCGACAGCAGTTGAACAACGCTATAAGTTCCACACAAGGAGTTTTGCTAATGCTACTCCAGAGAACACTGTAATCGATCTTCAGATTGCATTCCAGTTGAACTTGTCTTATGACACTGGTTCTCCAGAGAACTATACATACAAGTTCCTCCGTGAGTGGGTCGATTTGGTTTATGATCCTCTGACTGGTCGTCAAGGATTGAAAAAAGATTACGTTGCACCATCAATGACTATTACAATGCACGATAGGGCAGGTACTCCATACTGGTAGTGGATTTTCTATGCCTGTTTTCCGACAACTGGCGCACCAAATCCGAACCTCGGATACACGCAAACTCAGTTGATGGAGGGCACTATGACGTTCCGTTGTGATTGGTGGGACGAATGCTGTCTGTGAAAAAAATCTTTATAATCTTTATAAAATAGAAGGCTCTTATTTAGAGCCTTTTATTTTTTATGAATAATTTGTACAATTCTTCCTATTAAATCTTTACAAATTTATTATATTTGTTGTTATAAATTGTATAAATATACAATAAAATATAATTTAACATTATTCTTTTCTTCATACTTTTTATACAGTAAGATTTGAATTTAGTTGTGATTTAAATATATTGAATTTGATATTTTCTTAAATAAATAACAATATGAGTACAACATTTAATTACATAGAGCCAGAATCAGCCGGCAAGTTAATCAGCGAGCGTCATCCGGAAGGAAAGTTCAATAAACAATATCGTATGTATGAACGTACATTTCCTTCTGTTAACGGTATGATGTTGGAGTCGTATACTGACTATAAGTATTTTATTGGCGCTACTGATATGCCTGGAAGCTTTAAACTCGCTGAACAGAATTATTTGTATGAGGGTCTTGTGACTACATATCCCATAGAAGTTTTTATGTCTCAGTTGAGAGAATTTGCTGAAGTTGGATATATTCATATTATCAGTGTCACTAATCCGCTCGATTGTATGAATATCGAGAATAAAAAGACTCCGGTGTTTACGTTTATCATTGACAAATATGTTTATGATAATAAAGACAATGATTTAGAGATAGAGATGTATCATAATAGTCTAATGAAGACAATTCAGATATGTGGTTATTTTATAGCTCAGTAGAATGTTATCAAGTGGTAGAATGAGCCAAGTGAAATACCTTTCGACGTCGTAATGTTCGAAGTTCATCCGAAATACATCATCGAAGTGACTCCGGCTGTCTATGATGAGAAGAGATGCAATGGTATTGTTTATCACATCACTACGAAGAACAATCTAAAAAAGATAGAAGATAAAGGTCTTATTCCTCGAAATAAGCAGTTCTATTATGATGATTATCCCGATAGAGTTTATCTCTTTCCAAACTTGCCGCCAGATAATTTTGAGCAGCGTTGCAAAGAATTTGCAGAGACTCGTAAGAAAAAGAAACGCGAGATTCTCACTCAGGCAATAGCAGATTATAAAGAAAATAAGATTTCTCGAGAAAAACTCGATTATTTGTTGAAGAACCGATATGACTATCGTGATTGGGCTGTCTTGAAAATTGATTTGAAAGACCCGAAAGTCTATCGAGCCGGCACATTAGCAACACGCTATCGTTTTTTTGACGATCCTAAAGCACCAAGCGGCATTTTCACATATGAAAACATCGACCCTTATTATATTAAGTTACCGCCTATTGCTGAGTTCAAAATAAAAGATACTGATGACTTTGAGAATTTGATATAAAAAAGAGAGACTTTTGATGGTCTCTCTTTTTGTTTATTCATCTTCTGAATTCTCTACTTCAATTAGGTCTTCGATCTCTTTGATATCATCGAAAGCATTTTGGTCTGGAAGTTCGAATGCTGGTCGTATAACATTGTCGTCTAGCCACTTCAGATAATCTTCAGTAAATACTTTCTCAGTGAACAATTCTGTCAATGGGACTACTTCTCCGAGATGCTTAACTACAATGCCTCGTGCGGTGTCTTTCTGCTGGCAGTACAAAGTCTGACCATTGTGATCGAATACATAGACTTTTGCTTTTTCTCCGTCGGGAAGTTTGTTATAGTCTTTCTCTGTTAAAAGAACACCTCGACATATACCGCTCTTTGCAAAGTCACCTACGAAACCGTCAAGTCCGACGTATGGGTTTGGCTTCTTGAAATAAGGAATCTGGAAGCGAACCTTGCGGGGAATAGTAAACCTTGACTTCTTTGGCTTAGCAGTCACAGTTACACCAGTCTTTACGACATCATCTGCATTAGTTGCTTTCGCAGCTGCAGCGTCATTTGCCTTATCAGCCAGTTTCGATACACTGAGTTCGAGAGTCACACTGGAATTATATCCAAGACCAGAACCACCGCTGACTATATTAGTAGGAACGTAGCTTCCAATTGCAGCATAGACATGACTTACAACTACCAAAGGAATCTTCATCCGGGCTATGGGCGTGGCACATGTACGAAATAATTGCTTAACGTCTTGAGCACGCTTCAAATCGCGTTTGTTCTCTCCGCTTGCTGTATTGTCTAACTCTGACTGCGTTGTCAAGTTTCCGAGTGAGTCGAGAACGACAGCGAATTTATTGTGGTCTCCGTATTCTTCATCTTGCTTCTCCAGTTCCTGACACAGATTCAAGATTGTCTGAGAGACTTCCAGTACAGTGCTGACTTGTTTGATGATGAGTTTTGATGCATCTACGCCGAGACGACTGACGAATGCCTTGTCAATAGCACCTTCTGAATCCAAATACAATACTGTGTAGTTCTTCTTCTGTGCTTCGCGTGCGAATGAACATGCGAGGTATGACTTACCCGTTCCTGGGTCTCCAGAGAGTGTAGTTACACGACCACAAGGTGCAAAACCGCGGAACATACTGCCACTGACGCAAGCGTCGAGGATATAATTACCAGATGGAATCCAGTCATCGATATTAGAGTATGCAGACTCTTCGATTATCTCAACATTCTTGTCGATTTTGCTTAGCATTGCAAACGGGTCGGGTAACTGTCCTTCTTTCTTTACTGTTTTCTTTGCCATTTATATAAATGTAATTAACGTTTTCTTTACTTATTATATAGTTAAACTGACGTTTAGTCTTTCTTTCCTATGAAAAATCTTAGCCATCGTATGGGTTTTATGTGAGAAATCTGACTAGCAGACAGACGAATGATTCCGACTTCATGTTCTGGTGATGCATCTAGAGTGCGATGCTTGCTCATCTTGAAAACAGCAGACTTCCTGGAAGTCCTTCTGTTATCATCTGCATCGTTCTTAGTTATCATCTTCTGATGATTCATGAATTCGGGTGTTCCAGCGAAGTATGTATATGCTGCTGGTTTACCTGTGTCGATAGTCTTGTCGAGTTCGTAGTCAAACATTGTTCATTCTTTCTTGCTCAGTTTCTCAGTTATTTATCGTCTTAAAACTTGCTTCTCGAAAACTTAAATCTGCTTTTTCTGAACTTAGATAAATAAGGGAAACGGCTTTATAAATCCTATTTTAAGAATATGAAAAATAATATCAAAGTCATTGATGACAATGTTTACGGCAGTGCTGGCGGCAAGCTCGTCAGTTTCGGCTTCGGCACAATTGCCCAGGCTTATGCCGACCGTACCGTAGGCGGAATCAACTACGGTCATGACACAGACCTCGTGACTGGTCACGACTTCGGCTGTCAGTATATGGAGGGAATGCTCATTTCTTCTCGCGTGCTTGATATCACTGTCGGTGCAAAGAATGCAAACGGTGAGACTCCGGTTCGTGTAGTCTATGTAGATGCTGGTGAAGTGAAGTCTCAGAATTTCGTGACTGTAGACAAGGAACTGGTGGATACGCTTATTGACGCTGCTATGCAGAATATCGACACTTCTGTTGATGAGAAGGTTGCCGTTGCTGTTCAGACTGCAGATGAGCATCTAAATGCTGCTGTTGCAGATTTGGAGCAGAAGATTGCTGATGTGAGCATAAGTGTGTTCATTCCAGAGTATGAGGGAAGCGAATATATCAAAATTGCTCCAGATGGCAGTAACTTCATCGTGAGCGTGAAGTATGACGAGTTGTTCACTAAAGTTAAAGACGACTTGAACATCGAAGGTATTGATTCTACGCTTGAAGAACTCGGAGCACAGTATGTTGCACTGGAGAGAGTGGTTCGTGAGAACGATGAGAAGACAACTGCAGCACTCGTTGATGTCTCTACTGAGATTGAAGCTCTCTGGGAGGCTGTCAACCAGAAAGAGAAAGGCTGGATTGACGTGTCTACTTTGCTCGGCGAGAATTGAAAACGAAAATTTCGTTATTAGATAAATAAAGACGTGACCTACTAAAATAAACTCAAAATATAAAAGTAATAAAAATTTAAACGTTTAAAGATTTATGGATATCATGAATTCAAAAAAGACTCTTCTGAGTCTCATTAACGGTGGTGCTCTGCTTGGTGCGCCCGCGGCTCAGAGCACAGTAAAGTTCCAGTACGCTACTAATCTTGCAACAGCGGCAACTTCAGAAACTGCTGGTGCTCTGACGTTTGCTGCTGATGCTAATGGCAATGCTGCTATTTTCGCTCAGGGAACTCTTGTAAGTTCTAAGATTCAGAACATAACTACTGCTGTAAGTGGTGCTAACGGTGGTAAGACGGTTACTATTAGTTATGTTCGTATGGATGAAGGTCATAAGGGCGAAATTGGCATTTCTACATTTGACGTAATTGACGAGACTGGTCTCGAGTCTTATTTCAACAATTCTAGTACTCTTGAATATGTTGCTGGTACTTCCGGTGCAGCAGACAAGTTCGAAGTTAAGTTGAAGACTAACGGAGGTATCGAAGTTGGTGAAGATGGTCTGTATGTTGACATTGAAGATGTGTTTGGTGTTGATGCTAGTACAATTGGTTTCATCGAAGGTACTACCAAACTTCATTCACTTTTGAAACTTCAGTATCATGCTGCTGTAACAGAAGGTACTCCAAAAGCCGCTTACATCGCTTTGGAAGATAAGGATGGCAATTCTATTAATGAAATTCCAGTTCAGGATATTATCGGTAATGGTATTCTGAAGAGTGTTACTTATAACAAAAATACTAATCAGTTAATCTTAGTATTTGCACAGGCTGATGGTTCAGAGAAGACTGTGACCGTCGACATGAAGGATCTCATAGATATCAATGATATTTTCCTTGATACTGAACATGATGCTGATGACTATCTGACTCTTACTAACGATACTTCTATTGCTACTTTCGGTGTAACTGATAAGACAAAGAACGCTGTTGCCCTTGCTGAAACTGCTCTTCAAGGCATCAATAAGACTGAGACATCAAAGACATATGTTGATTTGACAGTCGGTACAAAGACTACTGATGGTTCTACACAGTCACTGGAAATTGTTGAGACTAATCTTGTTCAGAAGTTTACTGAAGTTGATGGTTCAATCGGTGATATCAGCACTCGTCTTTTTAATAAGACTACTGAAATCGATGCTTCTATCACTGCTCTGAAGGCCAAGGATGTTGAGATTGATTCTTCTATTAATCGTCTTGATACTTCTGTAAGCAATATTGAGACTGCTATCGCAGCAATGGACGCTGACGTTTCTACCGCTGTTGCTCTTGATGCACAGAATGGTATTTATGTTCGCGGAACTTTGTCTGAAGCAAATGGCATTGTAACTGGAATTACAGCCGCAACTTTGATAGCTGATACTTCTATCACTCGTTATAATAAGGCTGGTAGCATTAATCCCGCTTGGGAACTCAATTCTGATGGTCTGCTTAACGGCGATGCAGCAACCAAATTGAAGAATTATGTCGATGACGTTGCTGCACAACTCCGCGACGAGGCTGGCGCAGTTGATAGTTCTAAGAGCGACGCTGATGGTGCAAACTTTATCTCAATTCATGAAGAGCAAGTTGATGGTGAAATTACAGTATTCACTGTAGATTCTTCTTACGGTGCTTATGGTACTGTAACTCGTGATGCTCAGAATGTAGCAAGCGCTGCTGCTGCAACTGATGGTATTGCTAAAGTTGCAGACACTCAGACTTGGGTAATGGGAATCGTTAATGGTCTTGATAAGGCTGCTGATGCTAAGAGCGATGCTTCTAACTTTATTACAACTACTATCAGTGAGACTGATGGTATTGTAAGCAATGACAGTGTTGCTGTTACTTATGCTGAAGTTACTGCTGCTCCTGGCGCTATCACTGTATCTCATAACGGTATCGTTAAGGGTGATGTTCTTGAAGCTGCTATCGAAGGCGCTCTCACTTGGACAGTTCTGAGTTGATAATTCACTTGTCAAAATAAAGAGAAACTCTTCGTTCAACGGAGAGTTTCTTTTTTATATAATAAATATTCGTGTAGTCTAACTACAATATATATTTTGTTTTTGTCGCTTCTTTTTTTTTAAGAAGCGGCTTTTCTTTATATTTCAATCGAGATAAATAAAAGAAACGAAATATATATTTAAACATGGATTACATTAATAACACTAATTTCGTATTGTTAAGTGATAGTGATTATAATTTCACTTGCAATCATTCTTATGAAGAAATTATAAGTTTCGGCAGTATAGATTCAGAACGCTGGAATAAGATAGAGCCTTTGTTTAATGACGAATGCTGGAAATCTTTAAGTATTTGTGGTTATGATAATTATTACGTTTCAAACTACGGACGTGTATATTAGAAAGAATACAAGTATGAGTATAAAAACAATTATGGTTCTGTAAACAGAGTTACGCAAAAACATAGAATATTGCGAAATGTATTATTGAATAACGGTTATTATAATGTTGTTGCTTATATTAATCATATAAGAAAGAATTTGTATGTTCATCGATTAGTTTGTTATATGTTTAATTATGTTAATCGTCCAACTAAGTTTGAATTTGATAAGACAGAAGAATATAATATTGTTGATCATAGAGATTCTGTACGTACGAACAATGTTGCTACAAATCTTGTGTGGTCGAATTTTAAGGCAAATATGAATAATAAAAATTCTTTAAAAAAGATGTCTGAAGCAAAGATTAATACTAAACCAAATAGAGTAAAATATTATTTCAATTATTATGAAGGCTGTTCTGAAGATAATATAAATGATTATGTTCAAAATGAATCGTCTAGATGGTTTTCTTTAATTGATTTTAAAGATGAAGAGTGGAAACAAATTATTGGAATTGAGCAAATATCATATGTGTCTAATTTTGGACGTATTAAGAAATGCTTTCATAATGATGAAAATAAAATGTATATTCCACATTTCACATTGAATAACAATGGTTATTATGTTGTTTATTTAGATAAACATCCTTATTTAGTTCATCGTATAGTTTTTAATGCATTCGTTAGTTTATGTGATGAAAATAAAATAGTCGATCATATTGACACAAATCGTTTGAATAATTGTTATTATAATCTTAGAGAAGCGTCACATTTTGAAAATTCGAATAATTCTTTGTCTATACAAAAGAATAAAATTCATCGTGATGTTTCGAACAAACGACCAGTTGTTTTATATTCGCTGGAGACAGGAAAACGCATTTCTGAATTCAGTAGTCAAATGGAGTGTGCTAAATATTTAAATGTAAAATCTTATTCAATTGGTTCAACAGTTGAAAAAGTATATATTATAAAATAGTTATTTATAGCAATATTCAAAGAATTCGAAGAAAAATTTGTAAGAACTATGTTGAGTGATTTAATTTTAAAAAGTATAGACAAATATAGTTTAGATGGAAAATATATTTGTACATATAATAGTGCATTTGAAATATCAGATTCGAATGATATGCGTTCTAGAATATATTCTTGTTGCAATAAAAAGATAATGTCTTGTTTCGGTTTTCAATGGAGATGGTCAGATGGAACATGTAAAGATATTGCTCCGGCGAAAAGTATTAATTATGGACATAATAAGAAATATTCTTGAAGGACGTCAATCCAACATACACCTCAAATATCAATATTATACTCACTAAACACGCATTTGCCTATCTTATGCGTGTTAAATTTTCTTAATGGGACGTCAACCCAACCTAACCCAAATACTCAACCTTACTTCATATTCAACCTCTACTCCATATCTACTCACACAAATAAATACAAATAAACGCATTATGGAAAAGAAAGAAATGCCACTTTTTACGTACAGTGGATTCGAGAACGCTGAGACAGCGAAGCATCTAAGGGAAGGAGAGATTTGCAAAGTGACGGGCATCGGTAATTCTATGACACCGATTCTGAAATCAAGACAGTCTGTGATTTGTATTCCGGTGACAGATGAAGTAGAATTGAAGAAGCGAGACATTGTCATGTGCAAGGTAAACGGTCATTTCTACTTGCATTTGATTTGGTCAGTGAAGAGAGGGAAGAATAACTGTGAGCAGTTCTTGATAGGTAACAATCACAATCACGCTAACGGCACGATTGGTCGTCAGCATATCTTCGGAAAGGTCGTTTAGATTCTCGACTGAATGATTTTCAACTCACTCAATCAAATCTTTATCTTCTGACGCTCTCCAGCGAGTTTCATGCCGTGCTGAAACTCATGGACGTATGTGCAGTGACACTGAAATATGACGTCATAGACCTTACTGTGATTATCCCATTCATCTGTGCCGGTGTAGATGCGTCTAAGCCGTTTCTCAAAGTAGTAGTATTCCAGGTGAATGTGGCTGATGTCAGTATTCATTCGTGCATACATGTCGTCTTCTGAGAAGCCGTTGAGGACGAGGAACGCTTTCTCGATGGGTATAGGTGCGAGACAATTGACACGAATATCTGTGGGACGACTCCATGAGCCGTCATCTTCTCTTATCACTATATCGACGCAGTTGTATTCCCCGATGCCGACAATCATAGCGATGCAGTCTTCTGTCCATTCTGTGCCGTCGTCATTCTTTCCGCTGAAGCGAGCGATGACATAGTCTCCCCTCATGAGGTCGTCTGTAGTTAAATCCATATTCTCTTTCTTTATTTCTTAGTTTTATAGACGTCCGCTCAGTGCATCGAGCCAAAGCATGTCGAGCGGATTGTCGCTGAAGTAGTCGTACCAGTTCAATCTGTAGTCATTGCCGTATTGCTGTCTGCACCAGAGGACGACATCGTTGACGTCCCACTTATCTCTCGGAGGTAGACCGAGTTGTTGCTTGAGTTTGCCCCAGAGGAAGACTTTCTGTCCAGCCTGGAGTTTATCGAGTGCATGTTTCATACCGGTCTTGTCAGAATCGTACATATACCAGAACGGGAGTTCCACTGGAATCTGCTTGTTGGCGCCGGCAGTTGCGACTGCATTGGGCAATAGAAAAGCATCCATCGGGCCTTCTGTAACGATGACCGGTTTGTAGACGTTTATCTGGTAGATGTCGAATAACATAGAGAGTGTGTTGAGTTCTGGTGGGACGACCAGTGAAGAGCGCATGAACTTCTTGTAGATGCGTTCAAGGTTGAATGTCAGGAAGCGCTTGTCCTTGGGACAATCCAGTGAGAGTGAGCGCATCTGAAGTCCGATGATTTTCTTCTCACATAGATTGAGAATGAGGACGTAGTTTGTTTTCGGATCGTATAGGAACTTGTCGAATCGGAACTGTGCCCTATTGCACAGGTAATTGTATGCAGTTGCGCAGGCTGGAGTGCTGGCGATGTCTAGAAGTCTGAACATATCACGGAAGTACGTCCGGTCGATTCCGTATTCAAGTGCTATGTCTTTCTGGAAGACGTCTGCAGTCAGTTCGTTCGACGACGAGTTCAGTGTCTGTATGTCCTGCTTATGGTCTTGGACGTACTTGATGCCGTTCAGTGTGAGCGACTCATGGAAGTCGTTCATGAACTTTGGGATTGTGGAGAATGCGCCGCAGTTGAAGCACTTGTAGTAGCCAGCGTATTTGCCTTTTAATAGAAGATGACCGCGTTTCTTCGATGCAATTGTGGCAGAGTCTCCGCAATATGGGCATGCGACGACGAGTCCGTTGGCGTCTTGACGGACTTGTTGCTTCTGATATGAGTCAGGAAAGCGATTGCGCACAATTGTTTGTGTCCTGGAGCGAATCTCCTCCAGAAACTCAGAGTCAGTGTACTCAGCCTGACCAGTGAATGTCGTTGCGTCGAATCCTTGCATTTGTCTTTAATATAGTAATGTTGCTTTTAGCCACAACTTTAATGTATATAAGAATGATGAATACTGAGGAGACTCGTCATATCTTTGACCGTTCCTATAGATTGCTATTCTCCACCAAGGAGAAATAGTGCCGTCGTCATATCTGACTTGCTCTATTCTGTATTTCATCCTTAAATTATACGTTGGGTTTAAGCGTCTTTCTTCTTTTTTCGTTCTTCGAGTTCCTCTTCTATCTGCCTTTTGAGTTCTTCTATGACTTCTAGAGGGACGCATGACAGCAATGTCGTAAACAGCACTATGAAGATGAATGTGCATATCATGAAGATGCCGAATAATTCTCCGCTGAAGAATGTGCCGAACGGGACGAACAGATAAGTGATGAAGCAAGTTATGGACATGAACAGCGTGAAGTAGATGAGCATCTGGAACGTCATCATAATCTTCATAAGCGGTTCTGGTCCGTTCTTGTTTATCAGTCTTCTTAAATCCATTATAGTTAATCTTCGATGTTGATACGATAGATGCTGTAGTCTGTATGGAACTCAGACTTCTCGTCACTATTAGCTTCGATTGTCGCACGTGCTTTATCTTCAGAAAAGTTCTTGACAATTGTCATCCACTCGATGAAGTTCTCATCGTTTGCATAGTAGTCGTCATATGAGAGTTCTTCTTCGTCTGTGAGCGGGTCGTCCGGCTTCTTTCCCGGAAAGAGCAGACTGCAGATGTATTCGTTATATTCGTCCAACAGTTTGTCATATTCATAGTTACCAGACTCATGGTCGTTCTTCACTGCAAGTTCTTCTATACGGTTGCGCCATTCTTCATGTTCGATAACGAACTGCTGTGCTGCCTCCAATGTGCGTTTGACAGTGACTGCGAAAGTCGTATACAAGTCGTATGTGCCCGACGAACCTTCAATTAAATAAGCGGTCTCTTTATCAGGATCGTAATACTGTGAATCCCTCGGAGTCAAATGAAGGTTCACGAACCAGTCTTCTTTTACGTCTGCCATATTCTTATTCTTTATTAGTGTCAGTTTCTTCTTCTTTGACTTCCTCGAAGTTCTCATAGAAGTCCTCTGGCGTCCTTGCGAAGAAGCGTCCGTCGGGATTGTTATACAAAGTCTCGTAGAGAATGAATCCTCTGCGCCACTCGCCGTTCTCCTTAATCATGAAATTATCCGTGACTATTCTGTACAGACGTCCGGTCTTCTTGTGAATATACTTTTTCATATTTTATCAAAATATCGTTTACTTATTATACAGTGAAACTGCTGTTTGGTCTTATTTACTCGCCAGTTTGCTCGCCATGTGGCGGGATATTGGCGGGATTTCTCACTAGATAAATACAGCATGAGCAAGACATTCAATAGAGTCAACGAAGATTTCCTGGATTCTGAAGACATTCGGAAAGACGTTCGGCAAGAAGACGTCGAAGCAGAAGAATACGTCATGGAACCAGAGAAGTTCGACACGTGCATGATACTGTGCATGAACACAATCTATTTTTTCAACCGTTATATCAATGCACTGCGTAATCTGTTGTTGAGATATACAAGCAAATACAGACTTGATATATTAGATGGCAAGCATGCACGTTACTACATAGACGACCAGACAATATTCTATTTCCGGAATATTGACATTCCGCACATAGAAGACAGTTCAGTTCGATGGGTCGTCTTACAGTTCAACATCAAGCGTTCAAAGAACAACTTCCTTGAGAAGATGACTGACTTCTTCGTCCGTCTGTGTAATTTGCTTTACTTTGCTACAAATCAGATGAAGGACTGCACAGGTGTCGACATGTATCAGACAGACGGAGATTCTGAGATGGGTTACAGTTATAACAACGAACCGTGGTGTAACAACTACTATTATAAAGAAACTAAGAAGGACATTGCACCATATGTTGCATTCAACATTGGCAATGTCGCTGCGTTCTATATTGGTCTTCTGACATCAGGCAAGATTGCTTTGTTTGCTTTGTATTTCATGGTGATGTGTGATATAGAGACATAGATTGATTATAATCCTAGCAGAATGATAGAGTCACTTGATGCCTGGAAAGAAAAATACTCACAAAGCGAGTATAATAAGTAAACATTACAAAAATAAGATATGTTAGATAACAAATTCGACTACTGGTGGTACGACGTGTGCAAGAAGCATAAGTGGTGCGATTGGATTGACGACCACATCATGTGGTACGTATATACGAAGCCTCGTGAGTACTATAGGACAGTTCGTCACTGGTTCTACTGCAACTTCAACAAGTATCATTGGGCTTTGCTGAAGCAGGCTTGGTGTTCTCATCCGTGGGACGGTGGATTCATCCTCCAATTAGAAGAGTGCCAGATTGACAAACAGCTTCACTGGTTCGAGCATCACCAGACGATGGTTGACGAACAGTACAATGAAATCATGCGTTCTCTTCGTTGGGCAAAGCACTGCATTCACGTCATGAACAATGAATGCGATTACTTCCACTATGACGGTGAGTCAAAGATGATTCCTCAGAAATATGTCACAAATGAAGAGGGAAAGCGTGTGCTTGTAGATACGGATAACGAAGACGATGCTGAATTGTATCGTTATGACAACTCAGATTCAAAATATGTCTATGACGGACCCAAGCTGAACAAGCGCAATGCAAGGAGATTCATGAACAAGCAGACTGTCGAGAACGACTACTTCAAGGAAGGCAATATGGATCATGACTACTATATTGCAAAGTGCAGACACATCTATTACCTCGTTCGCGAGAGATATACAGACTACTGGTGGGATTAAGAATTAGATGTAGAACTCAGTTGTCTGCTGGACGTCTCCGTAAATTTTCAGACAGACGTCCAGTATGCATTCTGGGATATAAGGGAAAGGATTCTTTCCTTCTGAAATCAGACGTCTAATCATAGTAGACGACAAGTCTGGAAAATCAGATTCGACTAGTGTATATGGCACTTCATTAGTTTTGGGTGCTTGTCCCTCACGAGTGAAGGCTATGACAGCGAAACGTCCTTTTATCATCGACTCATAATTAAGCCATGACGGAAGCGACTCGACTGTATCGGCACCACCGATGATAAACAGTTCGTTATGCTCGCCGTCATATTTCTTATAGAGCAAATCAAGCGTGTTACAAGAATAGTACGGAGGGAACAGGTCTTTCTCGCAGTCTTCCAGTTCGCAGTTGTCGATGAACTGACATATCGTATGAATCATGTCGCAGCGCTCCTTGAACGATGCTTTCGGCATGTCTTTCCAAGGGTTCTGAACGCATGGAGTGATATAGACTTTGTCTACTAAAGATTCATTAAGACACTTCGTAGCTAACGCTATGTGTCCGACATGCAACGGGTCTGCTGATAAAAGAAGAAATCCGAGTCTCATGTTGTTATTTATCTCAAAAGAAAAAATAACTGCTCTAAATAAAGAGCAGTTAAATATAAATGTTTTTAACAATTAATAATATTGCTGATTGTATTTATCAACTCAAGTTGAATGCTTTCTTGATTTTGTCTACTGCGTCCAGTTTTTCCCAAGTAAACAGTTCAACGTCTATGTCTACATCGTCACCATATCTATTCTCGAAATGTTTGTGGACAATTCGCGATTCTTGACCCACTTGACCATACGAAGATGTCTCAAGATAGATGGGGTTCTTCAGTTTAAGGTCACGAATAATTGCATATGGACGTAAGTCAAACAATGATTCTAATTTCTCGGCAATCTCAGTGTCTGATAAACCATGTTTTGCTGTTCCGTAAGTATTCACATGAAAACTCAAGCAATCTGCTACACCGATAGCATAACTTATTTCTATCATCATACGATCAGCAAGCCCAGCAGCAACAGCATTTTTAGCAATATAACGAGTGATATAAAGTCCACTACGGTCAGTCTTCGATGAATCTTTTCCAGACTGACATCCTCCACCGCAACCGACAATACCTCCGTAACTGTCTACAGAAATTTTACGGCCCGTTAGTCCCGTATCGCCGTGCGGCCCTCCGATAATGAAGACTCCAGTCGGATTAACATAGTATTCTATATCATCTGTAAATAACTTCTGAATCTTTTCAGAATATGATGCTTTTACACGAGGAATTAAAATATTAATAACATCTGCTCTGATTTTCCCTTGCATTGCTTCTTCATCTCCATTAAGAAAATCATCATGTTGTGTGCTGACTACAATTGTATGAATCTTTACTGGTTTGTCGTTTTCATCATATTCTACAGTAACTTGTGATTTTGCATCAGGACGAAGATATGTCATTATATCTTTTTCTTCACGAATTTCATGCAACGTTTTAACGATACGATGTGCAATATCTTGTGCAATAGGCATATAATTGTCTGTTTCATTTGTTGCATATCCAATCATCAATCCTTGGTCTCCAGAACCCTGATTCTCTTTATCTTCACGAGATACTCCTTGATTTATATTTGTTGATTGTTCATGAATAGCACATAAAATACCACAAGAATTGCCATCAAATTGATAGTCTGGATTTGTATAACCAATATTATTAATAGTTTTTCTTACGACGTTTTGAATATCTACGTATGCTTCAGAACGAACTTCTCCAGCTACGATGACTTGACCAGTTGTCGCTAATGTCTCAATAGCACAATGAGACTCTGGGTCAAATGCCATGAAGTGGTCTAAAAGTGCATCACTGCAGGCATCGCATATCTTATCTGGGTGTCCAGCGGATACGGATTCTGATGTCCAGAGGTAATTTTTGCTCTTTAATTTAATTTTCTTCATCTTTCTTTAAAAATAACGTTTGTCTGATAATTATACGACTCGATACAAAATTTGTCTATGTTCAACTGCTTAAACTCCATTCTTGCGAATAAATAAAGAAAAGTAACAAGTTAATTCACATGAAGAAGTTATTTTATGCCTTTATAACTGCGGCAATGTTTACTATCTGCAGTTGTCATACACAGCAAAGCGGAGTCAATACAGACCGTGACAACATTTACGGCGTCAGCGTGCAGCAGGCATGGACGTTAAAACCTGAGACTCTCAATGTTGCCGGAATAGACTCGTTGCGCAAGGCCGACAAGTTGCCGAAGATAGAGAAGTGGACGTCTTCATCCTTTACGGACGACGAGAACAATGTCCGCAGCATCTATCGTACGCTGTATGACCGCACTACGGGTATTGTATATACGTTGAAGCAGTTGGACGCTAACACTTCAGTTCTGACAAAGCGCATCATCAAGACAAAGTAATTCACACCCAAACACGTACATTATATAAAGATACTGCATGGAACGATATACTTCAGAGCAGGCTCTCAACGGCATATTGAACATTCTCGAGACTGTCGTTGGTCAGGCTAACAAGAACGACAAGAAGGACGAGACGAGCGACATGATACGTCAGTTGCTCCAGGGTGCTGCGTCTGCTCAGAAGGCCGGGATGGGTCTTGGTCAGCAGATAGAGCAGATGGCTAACGGTCTGGACATCATCAAGAATGCCGGCATCAATGATGCTGACATTGAGTTCATTGCCGGAAGCATCGGTCGTCTGTCTAAAGCTCTGAATAGTTTCTCTGTGAATAATGAGAAACGATATAAGGGAGTCGTCCAGGCAGTGCAGATGCTGCAGATGTTGGGAAGCATTGATGACAGAACTATTGATAATATAGAGAACTTGTCGTCTGTCAATGTCAGCAGCATCAAGAATATCGTTGAGTTAATTTCTTCGTTGAACTTCAAGGGACTGACGAAGAAGTAGGCAGAAGACATTCGTGTAGTAGCGAACATATTGTCTTCATTCGGTAATATTACTGAGGAGACTATTGACAACTTGAATAGATTGTCAGACATTGACACTGATGCGTTCAGTAACCTTATAGAAGCGCTGCAGGGTCTTGACTTCAGTAAGATAAGTCACATAGGCGGCAAGGACGCTCAGAAGAACTTGCAGGCAATCTCTTCATTCATTGCTCAGTTGAATTCCATTCTTGGAGACGGGACGAAGAACTTGAGCGGTATGTTCTCGAAGTTCAGGGCACGTCGTATAGGAAAGACTGTAGGTGCGTTCTTCGATGCGATGTTTGATGCGATGCTCAAGAATAAGAAGGAGATAAACGTTAAAGTTTAGGGTGTCGCAGAATTGTTATAGGCATTAGTTCCGTTCATCAGTAGTGACAGTGCAGTCAGCATCTACAAGATGAAGAAGGTGCTGAACCAGGAGAACGGTCATCAGATTGGCATGTTCTTCAAGGAGATGCTTGCTGGTATACCGAACAAGAAGAAGCCGGACGCTGTGTTGAAGCAGATTGCTGATTTCCTGAAGCTGATTACTACATTCGGTCTCGGTGATTACATCAAGTTGAAGGTATTGCTCACAGAGAAGAACGGTCAGCAGATTGGCAAATTCTTCTCTTCGATATTCAATGAATTGAAGAAAGAGAAATATCCCGATTTGAAGCCGATAACAGACTTCCTGAAGGTATTATCATCTATCGGTATTGTAGGTGCAGTCGGACTGATGATGTTGAAGCCGGTGTTGACTGAGAAGTTCGGTAAGGCTATAGCCGGATTCATCAACGCATTGGTGAAAGACTTCGATGCAGACAAGACCAAGAGAGTTGCTTCGTTTGCGAAGAGTATTAAGACGCTGTCTCAGGGAGTTATGATAATGGCTGCTACAATCGGTTTGTTGGCAGCAGAAATTGCATTGTTCGGTCCGGTGACTATATTGGAGGCACTGGCAGTGAATGCTATATTCTTGGGAACTACGCTGTTGATGTTGAAGATGGTCGGCAAAGCCAGGACGGACATCTCAAAGGGCAGTGCTGCTCTGATGGACATTGCTAAGGCTATGACGCTGTTAGCGCTGGATGTTGTCATCATGGCTGGAACTGCTGCATTATTGCAGGACGTGGAATGGGAATCTATCGGAAAGGTCGGTAGCATTGTCGTTGTTCTTAGCGGTATTGCAATCGGTGTTATGTGGCTGTCTAACAAGTGGAAGAAAGGTGGTGACAATGCATTGAGGGTCATGGCTTCTATGGCTATCCTGATGGGCAGTGTTGCTATAAGCGTTGGACTGATGGTTCTCATCTCCAAGTTGGGAACATGGGACGATGTAGTCATGGGTGCTGGTGTCATTGTAGTCACTATTGCGTTGATGACTGGTATCGTTCACTGGATGTCTAAGATTGACAAGAAGAATCTCGAGCAAGCCACTAAGACATTAGTGACGATTGCTGGTGTATTTTCTGTCATTACGCTGATTTCTGCATTTGTGCTTCCTCTGATAGCCAAAAACTTAAAGGACGTCGTCCTGGGAGGCATTGTAGTTGGAGTGACGATCGCTTTGATGGTTGGTGTTGTTCACTGGATGTCTAAGATTGACAAGAAGAATCTGCAGGCTGCTACGACGGCTATGTGGCACACTGTTGGAATATTCGGTGCTATATCACTGGTAGCATTGTTCATATTGCCGGAAATCGGTAAGAAATGGGACGATGCTGCTGTTGGTGGAATAGTTGTATTCGGCATTGTTGCTTTGATGGTCGGTGTTGTCTGGGCTATCAGCAAGATTGACAAGAAGAAACTGGACATTGCTACACGTGCGTTGATAGAGATGACAGCAATCTTCTCTGTCTTGAGTATAGTTGCTGCATTCATATTGCCGAACATTGCGAAGAATATCAAAGAAGTCGCTGTCGGTGCTGTTGTGGTTGCCGGTATCATTGCATTGATGGTTGGAGCCGTATGGCTCGTTGGTAAATTGCCTGAGAAAGATACTCGTCAGGCATTGATAACAATGGGTGCGATGACATTGATGCTTGTTGTTGTCGGTGCTATTGCATCATATATGTTCCCTGCTATTGCAGATCAGAAAGACGCTGTAATTGCCGGCGGTAAGGTTGTCATGGGCATTATGGCTATCATGGTCGGAATGACTTTACTGTTAGGATGGCTCGGCAATAACAAGAAGATAACACAGGCATATATCACTTTGGGCGTCCTGACGCTGATGCTGATGGTAGTTAGTCTGATAACCACTGAATTGTTGATACCTATCGGTTATGAGTGGAAAGACGCTGCTTTGGGAGGTGCTGTAGTGCTTGGTGTCATCGGACTGATGATTGGTGCTGTTGCATTGCTCGGACTCATCAACCAGGAAAAGATGAAGCGTTCCATGCTCACTATGGCTGGCATTACGTTGATTCTGCTTGCAGTCAGTCTGATAGTCAGTGAACTTCTGATTCCAATCGGTTACGAATGGAAGGAAGCGGCAAAGGGCGGTGCTGTCGTCCTCGGCACATTGGGTGTGATGTCTCTGATAGTTGCTTTAGCCGGAAAGATGAGCAAGGAGCAAGTCATAAAGGGATTGCTGACGATTGCTGCCATTGAACTGCTGCTGTGGTCATTAGACAAGGCACTCGATCCGTATATTGAACTGACCAAGGCTGTCGGTAAGGACTGGAAGGCTATCAGTAAGGGCGGTGCAGTGATTGCTGCTACGATTGTCGCTTGGGGCGTTCTTCTTGGAGTCATCGGAGCTATTGCACAGTCATGTGCACAATATATCGCTATCGGTGCTGCAACAGTTGCTGGTATCAGCGCCGTGCTGTATGCTCTTGGTGAGATGCTGCCATCCTATGTCGAGTTATCATTGATGATGGCTAAAGATTGGAAGAAGATTTCTAAGGGAGGTGCTATCATTGCTGCTACGATAACTGCGTGGGGCTTGATATTTACTGCTATCGGTGCATTGGTATTCGGCCCACAGGCATTGGTTCTTGCTGCTGGTGCTGCTGCAGTGACTGGCATCGGAGTTGTGCTGTATGCTATCAGTGAGTTGTTCCCGCCGTATATTGACACTGCGAAGTTGATTCATGACAACTATGCTATACTGAAGTCTGCCGGTGACAAGTTGCCAGGCATATTCAGCCAAATCGGAAAGATGATGGCTAAGATAGGTATCATCTACGGTAATCCGTTCAGTATGATTGCTATGGGTGCCAGTGCTGCTGCAGTTGCTGCTATTGCTGCAAGCATCTGGGAGATTTCTAAGATTGTCAATCCGTTCATAAACCTCGTCAAGAGAGTAGATGATACAAAACTGACGACTCAGAAAGTCGCAGAGTTTACTAAGTTGTTCGTCGGAAAGAACAGCATTGCTGATGCGATTGAGCAGATTGTGGACAAGATGAATGATGTCGGAGCATTTGCTAGTCTGAAAGCCGGATACATTGCTCGTAACATCAAGCCGATATTCGATACAATTGGAACGTTCATCGACGTTGTTGTACAATCACTGAACATGAAGTATGTCAGTGAGTGGGACAAAGACGGAAAGCCCTCAGCATATAAGACTATCACTTATACGATGCTCACTAATGCTGCTACAAAGATTAGCCAGTCATTCGGTGTATTCTTAAGAGAACTCGGTAGAGGCATGGATGCTCTTGACGGAAACTCTGCATATGTCATAGCAGTAATCGGCAAGTCATTAGGTCCAGTGATGGATTCTGTGGGCACATTTGCTGAAGCAATCACGGCAGTCATCAGCAAGGGTATTCCGGTAGAATGGGACAAGGACGGAAAGCCGACGAAGTTCGAGCCGTTCAATGCTATGAAGTTCACTGAGGCTGCTGTTCATATCTCCGTTGGATTCGGTACGTTCCTTGAGCAGTTGGGTCCAAAACTGGAGAAACTCGGTCCTAAGGCTGCACACTTGATTGCTATACTCGGTCAGGGAATCAAGCCGGTGATGGATGCTGTTGCTACTTATACTGACCTAGTAATGGGCTTCGTATCTGGAAAGGAAATCAGTTACACTGACGAAAAGGGCAACCAGGTGACCAAGTTCGTAAAGATAATTCCGGATGACTTTACGAAAGCCGGTAAGACTATTGCTGATGCATTCTCCGGATTCATCGAGTCTATGTGGAACGTCTTTAAGAAAGGCGAGTATACAGAAACGCATTTGTTCTCTGCTGATGAACATAAGAACCATATCGTAGACGTTATCAATGGTCTTGAGAATATCGGTAATGTTGTTGAAGTAGTCGGGCAGTTCGCTGATCTCATTATCAAAGTGCACGAAAAGCAGAAGGAAGTCAACTTCGTCCAGATGGGTACGACTATGGCTACAATGCTGACGAATCTCGTTGACAAGTTGAGTACGAAGTTCGACACTGAAGAGAAGATTGAGAAGATTGAGATTATCAACGACGGCGTTTCGAAGATGAAGAAAGTCATCGACACTATCAGTAAGGCACACACTGCGATGTACAACATCTTCAAGAAAGGATACGACATCAAAGTAGAAGACATCACGAACTTGTATACGCTGTTGAAGACGTTTGCTGAACCTGCTGACATTGCTATACTGAAGTCTGTCACTCCGAAGGATATTGCACAATTGCCGAAGTTCATGGACAAGTTGTGGGACGCTGCAAAAGTTTTGAAGAAGTTCGAGAAACTCGGAGGTGAAAAGCAAGTTGAGATTCAGCAAGGCGTGACTTTGTTTATCACTCAGACTGAGCAACTGCAGAAGTTGAAAGACGACCAGCACAGACTGCTTGTTCGTGATATAGCACAATTGCCTGCATACATGAAGAAAGTCGTTGATACTGCTAAGTTGCTTGTGAAACTGGCTGACGTCATGCAGAATCCGAACATCACCAATGCAGTTAATGCATTCTTGAAAGACATCAATGCGATGACGCAGAAAGACTTAGCAAGCAGAACTCAGGCTTCTCAGCGTGCAATGAGGATGTTCAGTGCTGACATCAAGCACTTCACATCGACTATCTCTGACAGTCGTAAGACAGTCATTAAGTTCACGTCGACGATGAAGGATGCTACGAATGCACTGCGTAAGTTCGACGATGCTATCATCAATAGAGAAAAGCAGCGTAATGAGGCTCTGAAGAAGTTTGCTGACATGATTCAGGGCATTGCTGACAGTGTAGGAAATCTGCAGAACCAGATTAACACGCTCGATGAGAACAAGATTATGTCTAACTTCCGCGGCATCGGCAGTCTGTTCGAGATGATTAAGGGTGTTGTGACTGGAGGTGGAAGCAATGACGACCAGAAGAAACAGAATCCCGGTTCTCAGAATACACCGGCTACTCAGCAGAATCAAGGCAACAGACAACAGTCTACTCCGGTCGTCCAGCCGATGATAGCACCGGGTCAGAAGATGATGATTACGATGAACTTCCAGAATACACGATTCAGCGGATTCATGGAGACGACACCACTCTGATAAGAGAAAAAGAAGAGAGCAACCTTAGATTAGGTTGCTCTTTTTAGATTAGTTCGATGTCTTCGTATAAACCAGTGTAATGATTCAACACCCATGCTCTGATGAATTTCTATAACGTCCATCCGTAACGTTTGCTAGCACGAATCTGATACTTTGAGTCATTCGACTGCTCAGAGATATTTGGATTCATCTGAAGGAATTCGTGATAACTCTTTAGATGCTTGAACGGCTTGTCTACAAATGTTATGTCATTGACTGGACGCCCTCGAAGATATTGAGGGACTTCGTAAATATCGTCGTTCTGAAGAACTATCGTCTTATTGTTTATTTCGGGATAGACATACTTCAATATCAGGAAATCATCTATTGAAAGACGAATAGGTCCGTATGTAGCCGCTTGTCTGTTGTACTCATGCATCGCTTCAGTATATTCATGCATCGCATCACGGTATGCTTCTGAATCATCAATGAAACCCTTGGTGTTTCTGGGTTCTTTAGAACGACGCTCTTTGAATGCTGATAAGTCACGTTCGTATTGCTCAAGTGCTTGCTGATACTGCTCGATGATAACAATCGATTCGTCTGTATAAGGTTTGCCATATTTCTCTATACGTTCTTTGCGAAGTTCTTTCCACTTGTCATATGGATAGCCGAACGGAGCCTTGAACGGCAATGTGTCTAGCTGCATCTTATGTGGTTTCTGAGGTGGGTTCGGCATCATTGTCTACACAGAGACTCGTCGAACTGGCTTCTCCGGTTGCTGAGGATACGGCTTGCTGATGAGCGCTGTATTCAGCCATAACTCAAACTCGTCCATGAATTCTTCTTTGTCGAACGTCGGGAACCGGACATCCGGCGAGACTACCTGAGACTCACACAGCGTATTGTCTGCGGCATCTATCAGAGATTTAACCTGGCGGGCCAGCGTCCGGATAATCTCGTTATATAAGCGATTTTTAAAGTCGTTTGTCATATCTTTATTTATTTGGACGCATATTATGAGTTCAGAATGATTAAAATGACTGTTTTGAAATAAAAAGAACGTCTTCATTGTTAAACTGAAGACGTTCTTTTATTTAAAGAATTAATCAACAAAGAATGTACTGAAAATAAAAGAAGAAAGGGTAGTTTTTTTTTAGTCTATCCTTTCCCTTTATTTATCAATCTCCTATGAATCTACTTATTATAATAACTCATCCCTGCAATTTACGATAATATTCCAGCTAGACATTTAGCCATGAAGCTATGTCCAATATCAGTGGGGTGTAAGCCATCATAAATTAATAAATTCTTTAAATCAGCTTCGTTATAATCAGGAAATCCAAGAGTAGAACCATCAATAACATTAAAGCCATATTTAACTGCCATATAAAATATGGCGTTTCTATATGTATTTAATGAGATTGGAGCTACATAACTTGAAATACTTCTATTGATTGGGGTTAAGAATATTATTGTTTTATCAGAATAATTATCCTTTAAATATTCGCATATTAAATATAAGGAACCATAAAAAGTAGCATAAGTTGTATCAGAGGTTGTGCCTATAGGACTTTGTGCTCCATAATCATTTATTCCACCTGCTATAATTATTATATCAGTGCTGCCAGTAAAATTAATAATTCTATTAAGAATCGAGTTACTTGGATTATCAAGGTCACAAATTTTGGCTCCAGATACTGCTCTATTATTTAAAGTTCCTGAATAATGATCCGTTAATAACTTTGCGTAACAATTTGTAATTGTCCCCCAAACAGGTGCTGATGAAACACCGCTTGTAATACTATCTCCAAAAAATGTAAATTTTTTACCATTTAAGATAAATGGTTTATTAAGACAATTTCCATGAGTTTTTGCATCAGCAATTTCTTCGGGTGGATAACTCATCTTAACAAAACCTCCTTTTGCTTCATTATATCCTACTAAATAATCGGCATCGCCATATTCAATAATAGAATTTTGTTTTATTCTTATTGATGGTTTAAGTAAACTATCAAATAATTGATAAGTATCATTATATAACCCTTCAGATAAAGCGAATCCAGAAGAAGGATAATAGTTTTCATTAAATTGAAATTCTTTTAGTTTTTTAGGAACAGCGGAGATTTCAGTTAAACCACAAAATTCAATTATATTATTTTTAATAGATTTGCGAATTCTTAGATACTTATAATCTTCGTCTAAAGTAATTGTATTTGAATCCACCTCGGTTTCAGTACCATTAGCAATTACTTTATAAATTTTTCCTGTCTTTGTGGTATCTGAACCTAAATAAATATACCAAGCTTTACCGCCATCAGAACTATGAAATGCAAATACGCATCTGTCGTATATTCTTCTTATATAATTTGATGGTGCAAATGATTGCGGAATAACAATTGCAATTTTGTTTTCTGATACTGATCCAGAAATCTTAACGGTATTTTTATTTTGGTCGATATTGGAGATACTTATAGCCTGTGAAGTTGGATATTGTACTACATTTCCCATTTCAGTAGTATTATCTACAGACAATATATCCTCTTCAACTATATTAAAATAGACATAAAACGCATTTTTAGTAAAGGTTGGATAAGTTGGTACATAACTAGAGTCTAGATTAAATCTAATGTATTTAGCGTTAGCTATTACATTGATTGTTTTGTTAAATCCCTCTCCAAATTGTCCATTATTAAGACGATTTTTATTACTATCATAGAAAAACAGAGAGATTGTTAATGCTCTAAACAAAGTAATAGAGGTACAATAGTCTGGTATTTCTATGTAATCAGAGTAATAACACAAACTGGGGTGATCAGATTCGCTTCCATTAGCAGTAAGATATTTTCCAAAAACTATTTTAGTATAATCAATTAAGGCATTTTCGGTTTTTGTTAAGTATAATGATTTCATTCTTGCTACTAAATTTTCTTCAGTAGGGATTACATAATTATCATTATTTGTTTTTAATGTTATATCTTTTAAATTTAAGTTTTCGTTTATTGTAATATCCTTCTCGATAATAAATACTTCGCTGTCGTATATTTTTCCAAAACCTGTTTTAGGAATATTAGTTAGACATAATTGGGTTGCTGTTTCTGGAACTCTTACAAATAAGAAACAGTCAGACCTATTAAATGTTTGTGAGTCGCTATAATGAAATGCATTGCCAATTATTACATTATTTGAATTTTTAAAACAGCACCACCCTTGACCCCAGCAACATATACTAATGATTATGTCTTTTCTTTGTAATTCTGTAACGTCCATTATATTATAATGTCCCCAAGTTGCCGAAGTATTAAGAACTCCTGCTGAATTAAAAAATCCGTTCTGCCATTCAGAAGTGGGTTTTATGCTTTTCCCCAAAAGATCTAAATATTGCATATAATCACTAAAGATACCAGATATTTTCAGAGTATCTCCTAATGAAATATCGTTTCCGCCTTTTTCAATATTTGGTGTTATAGAAACATAATCATTATACCAGTTCGAAACTGTTGTATTCCAAGAGTCACTCATCAATCTATACTGCACATACTTATTTTTACTATTCTGCACTTTAGTGATGACCCATGAAGTGTAGGTTGTAGTCTCATCTACTGTGACAGCAACGTAATAAGTCACGGCGTGACTTGCTCCTATTTCAGACGGCAATGTGCTGAAAATGGTGCTCAACTGGTTCTCGTCATACGTTCCGGAGTCTATAGCCGGTGCTTCAGAAAGCAGAGTTCCGGTTGGCTAAGTTTCTAGGTTCTCGGTCTTGACTACTGAATATCGTGCCGGTGTGTCTGGAGTTATGAACTTGATTGACATACCACCTTTCTTCTTGTCCTGAGGCACTGCTGCCAATGCAGCACTCAAATCCTTAAATATTGCTCCTGAATTATATTCGCTGATGTTGAATATACTGTGAGTATAATTAGTATCAGTGTTGTTTACTTTAATTGTATTAAAGCTCATATGTTTTTGTAATTCTTACTTATTTTGCGCCCGATACAGGTAAGTTTCATATGCAACAAACAAAAGAAGTGACTGAAACTCAGTCACTTCTCTAAAAGTTCTATTATAAAATCGGGCCCGAAAGCAATATGTTCGGATTCGTTATAATCTGAAAAAATCAATCTTTCTTATTCTTCTTCGTGTGTGCCTTGGCATATGCACGTTCTGCACGTTCACGTGCCTCATCGTCAATGTTAGCCATCTCATGAGAAAGGAATACATTACGCTCACCCTAGTCGATGACTGGCATTTCCATTTTCTTCTTGTTGCCGACAGTCACTTTCTTGGGCTGAGTGATTCCGGACATCTGCATCTGACGCTGAGCATCACTGATGACTTCTTCCATTGCACCGATAATCTTCACGAGTTCGTTCATCGGAGCCTTGCTCACTTCTTCCATGTCCATATTCACCAGCATCTGCATCTTCTCCTGTAAAGTGAGTTCACGCTTCTTCTGCTCCTGGACTTTTCCATTCTGAAGTGTCTGCTTAGCATTTTCTGCAGTAGTATGCTCCGTATTCATGATGATGTCGCCGCCTCTCAACTCAGTCTGATGGTCGTCATTGATGTCCGACTCAACTAAGTTCATATCTGCATGCTCGTCATTAATGTCCTATTCAACAAGATTCATATCTGCATGCTCAGTGTCTATATCAGCATTAACCAGTGACATATCTGCATGCTCGTCATTAATATCTTGCTCAACCAGACTCATCTCACCAGTCTCATCGTCTATCATCTGAGAAACCATGTTCATATCCGGAGTTTCTGTGTTCGTATCGATATTCACAAGATTCATCTCTGCATGCTCTGTATTCATCTCAAGTCCAGCAAGATTCATCTGAGGACGTTCGACATTCATAACCGTCTTCACTAATGGCTGTTCTGCAATGCTCACGTCTTTATCGAGATTGACTAGCGGTTGCTCTGCCACACTCACATCTTTATCAAGAATGACCAAATTCATTGAAGGCACATCTGTATTATCATCAATGAGTCTCTCGATATGGTCAGCAACTATATGCTCCGATTCATTCAACTTGTTCTGAGACACGTCAACTGGAGCATGCTCAGTATTCAGTTCTATGTGAACTAACGGCTGTTCAGGAACTGGTTCCGGTTCTTCAATGCGAACCATCGGTCCCATGTCAGCAAGACTTGCATCAGTATTCTGCTTGACCAAATCCATTTCAGGAAGTTCTGCATCAACGTCTTGTTCTATCATCTTCATTTCTGATAATTCCGTATTAACGTCTTGTGAAATGAGCGTTTGTATAGCAAGCGACGATGACGTATCAGCGACATGCAATGTCTGCTTCATCTGTGACATATTTGCATTAATGCCAGTCATTGTCATCTCACTCTTAGACAAATTATCAACCATCGGTTCCATGACAAACTCAGGCAACGTCGCATGATTATTCATCTCAAACAGCGTCTGCTGCATCTGCGACAGATTCTGCTCAAGAGAAGTCATAGCCTGTTCCGGCAATAATAGCGAGACGTCTTGTAAAGTCATCTGCATCTACGCTACTCTTGCACTGACGTCTAACGGGAATAACTCCTAATTCATCATTGAAGACTCCGTATCCAGCAACTGCAGTTCCTGCTTAGGTAACTCCGTGTTGACATCGATTCCAGTCATCGTCATCACATCGTGCTCAAGATTCATCAATAATTCTGTTAATGTCTGTAGCGGCAACAACGTTGAGACATCAAGACCTGTCATAGTCATCTCACCAATCAATGCAGAAACATCGAGACCTATGAGATTCTGCTTCATCTTGTCAAGATTCAGCAACAATGAAGCCAATTCTTGAGGTGCTATTGAAGTGCTGACATCAAGTTCTGTCAACGGTGCACTGCTCATCGAATAACTTGCATCAAGTTCTGTCAACTGCTGCTGAGCAATCTCCATTCCCGGAAGCAATTCTGTCATTGCTTGATGTTCCATATCAGCACCAGGCAACAACTATGTCATTGTGCTGATGTCAGTCTTTCCGTTGATAATAATATGAGGTTCCGGCTTGAATGTCGGTGCAGAACTATCAATGATGCTAACATTCGGAACAATCACAGGAGCATTCGAATGCTGCAACTCAGTCAGCATCTGCTGTCCTATGCTAGTTTCTGACAACTGCATCTCAATGTCGAAATTCGTCTTGTCATTAATCCAGATATGAGGACCTGGCTCAAACTTTGGAGAATCTGTATTGATGATGCTGACGTCTGGCGTTATCTAAGGCGCATTGTTTATCCAGATGCTGTCCATTGTCATAGGTGCTATGCTAACATCTTCCAACTTAACGTCAATTTCAAACTCCGCCTTCGGATTAATCTCTATATGAGGACCTGGCTCAAATATAGGAGCAGATGAATTGATGATGCTCGTATTCGGAATGAACGTAGACGCATTACTCAACTGAATCGGCGTCAGTGCTTGGTCGCCGATGCTGACTTCTGACAACTCGAAGTCAATCTTGAACTTCGTCGCATCATTTTGTTCTATGACTGTCAAATCTTGGTCACTCAAATCAGTAGACGTGTCTATTTCTGTCATCTGCATCTTACTCTTACTACCTGCTGACCAATCAAGTTGCAAGTCTTTCAAGTGCTTCTGCATACGACGGATTCTCCTGACCATGTCACGTTCGGCACCTTCGACGTCTACACCCAACAAGTGTGCATTATACATATACTCGAACGTGTCGTAATCCAAACGATACAAGTCATTTACGAAATAATATCTGTCTGACTAACGAGAGTCACGAATGAGCTGCGTCCTCGATGTCACAATGTCCTTGACTGCATTCCAGAGTCCTTTGAGCGAACGAATCTTGTAACCATCTTCACTGACTGTTGCAAAGTGCCATGTCTGGTCGTAAGGAACTTCAATAGCGCTGCCCGGCCCGTCCATAGCCATTGTCTCTTCATCACCAATGTCACCAAAGTAATGCTGTATTGCTGTTCCAGCATAATCGGGATGCCAAGTTGCGAACTTCTTCCATTCTTCGTTATGCATGAACTCAGCCTGTAACCACAAATATCTCCAGTCAAGAGTAGAAGTTGAACCGTTCTAATTGACTGCCTTAACGTCTTGCTGATCCCAGTTCTGACCGGCCGTCATAATATCACCAACAAACTTCACACGCTGGAACAGCCGGTTTGCAGAATACGTTCTAACGTTATGAACACGAATGCTGATTACAGGCTCGTTCATCTTGATAGCAGTATAATCCTGCGTCAACTCCATCGTATCACGAGAGTCTATTATGAATTCACATGGCGCCAGTTCATAGCAATATATAGGGAACTGCGACTGGTCAGGCGACCACATGCCGTTACCCATCTGCACAGCACGGGCATCGAACACATAGACTATCAGACGGAAATAACGCATGATGTCAGGCAACACATAACGCTGGTACACATCGTCCCAAGCAGCCTTGCGATACATCTCAAGCAAAGTTTTAATCTTAAGGCCAATGTCTTCAGATATACAAGTCAGTTTGATGACAGCCTCACGCAGACGCTGACCTCGTTTTGAATCAAAGTCAGTCAGTTTATCAAGACCGTTGATACTCTTGAACACATAAGGTGTATTACGCTGAAGTTCGTACATTCCCTCAACAAAATCTTTCAGATACTGACTCCTTCTGTCGAGATTACGATTTCTCAAATAACGATATGCATTATACGTAGTCTAATCTACCTGTGGTGAATTATCATCTCCGAAATTCAAGTCAAACAGACCCATAGGCATGTCATCATAGTCCATATAATTGACATTACCATCAAGCATATTGGTAGCCGACGGACGTGCCTGTACAGCACGAAGCACATCATCATCCAATAACGACGAGCCAAATTCTTGTAGTTCTATTTTGAAGCTGAGATGAGCTGGCTCCTCGAATCCATCTATAAAGACAGCAGACGGAGCAGCAGCACCGAATTCATTACCAAGCAAGAAACGTTGGGAAATCTCGGGTATGAAACGTCCGTAGGGACGGAATTCACTGCCGTCGTTATATGGAGGGTTATCACCGTAATACCTCGGAGAAGGCTGACTGCTGTTCATTCCAACACTGTTGCTCAGCAACTGCTTAGCACCGTTCCATATGCTCTTAAATATATTCGACTTTTTCTATGGAGCAGCATCTCCAACTGGCATGTCAGCAAGACCTCCGTCGAGTATACCGCCGTCTGAATCACTATTCGGGGCTGACGTCCAGTCCGGATAGTGAGTCGAACTTATATTATTGTCTCTGATATATTCCTGTATCGTCATGTGAAATAAAAGAAAACGTCTGTCTTTTTATTTATTTCAAGACAGACGCTTTGCTTATGTCAAAAATGAATTATTTAATATAATCACTTTTTAAAGTTTCCTTTCTTTTTATGAGTCTTTCTTTCTAATAATTCATCTAAATAACCTTCTTCTCTTGCAGTTATCCACGCTCTCCTGTTCTTTATATACAAATCATGAACAGTCTTCAAATTGTTGTCTTTTATAATTTTTATAATATCTTCTTTCGTATATTTTATTAAAGCGCTATGACCTTTAGAACCAGTTGGAGCAATGTTTAACATAATCCAACCATCATTTTTATATTTTTCAAAAATTTCGGTTTCTGATTTAGATGCATCTTCACAATCTTCTGGTCGAATAATAATTCTAAAATGCATTTTATCTTGAGACAAATTTCGTTGTTTCATGAATTTATACACTGTACTATATTCATCAGCACCTCTATGGTCACTTTCTCTTTCTTTAAAATTAAATGTCAATCCAATATATGCATATTTTCCATCACCAAGAATAAATTCACAAGCATATATACCTTGTGGAAGATTAGTTGAAACAGTCAAACCACAATCATAATATAAATGAATGAGATTGTTACGTCTTATATATGCATGCTCGCTTCCATGTTCCATTACAAATTGAGAACGAGATTTACCTTCTTTTTTATATCTCAACATTAAATTTCGAAGATATTCTTCCGAATATATCACTCTGTCTTTTTTATAATCTAAATGTTTCCACAAAAAACTAAAACCAGCATCAGATAACGTTTTATATAAATGTTTATTCTCAGCTCTGAAATCTTTAATATAAGTATATTTGCTTATAAGTTCTTTATATGAATCAATTTCATCTTCTGTATAAAAATGTAATCTTAACTTAAATTTTCTCAATAAAACATTTGGCGAAATAAAATATTTCACTTTATTTTTATATATCACCATTGCACGCTGATAACCTTGATATGACTATTCTATAAATTCATAATTATGAAATTCATCTTTAAGTTTTAACTTAGCCTCTTCTATAAATTTCTCATATGGACATAATATTTTATATGCAATATCATCGGGCATTCCTGTTTGAGAATTGATGTGATACGAAGGAATCATTTCAAATTTAATATTGCTTTCATTGTGAATAATCGTCATAGTATCACAACTATAGCGCTTAAAAGTTTCTTCTATATAAGAAAACGTATTTCCGAATTTATTAGTCGCTTCTATTAAGAAGTCGTTGAATTTCTTAATCATATATATTTAAACATCTTTTTATTATTTATTCAAAACAAAAACTCGCTCAAATAAATTGAGCGAGCAAAAGTGTTTAAATATAATTTAATATATGATTATTTATGCTGCAACAGCAGCGTCTTTCTCCCAAAGAACTACTTTACCTTCTTTGAGTGTCTTCTGAACATCAATCACTCTCTAATTGGAACTTCCGCGGTATTTCAAGTCGATTGAGTACTTGCACTGAACGAACGGGCCGTCAATCAAAACATCAATATTGTTCAGAATATAATCCAAAGACTCACTCTCCGGGATATACTCAAAATCTATGTCTTTCTGCTGTTCTTCAGCATTTTCATCACGCATCACATACCCAGTCCAGACCCAGATGTTCTTAGTGTTTCCGTACACTTCACGGAAGCGCTTGATGATTTTAGCAACACCTTCTGTATTTTGTGCATCAAGCGGCTCTCCACCAAGAATAGACAACGAACGAATATAATCGGGCTTTGTCTCTTCGATAATCTTATCAATCAACTCATCAGTCAGTTCATGACCATACTTGCCATCCCATGCAATCTTATTGAAACAGCCGGGACAATGCTTCTTGTGATAACATCCGCTTACGAAGACAGCAGTTGAAATGCCAGGTGCATTTACGGTAGAATAATATTTAATATTAGCGAGTTTCATAATTATATTCAATCGTTACTTTTTATTTCATCCCATTCAGTTTTACAATCAGTATGCTCGACACGCGAGAAAATGTCATCCAGACGGCCGCGGTTGTTATTCACTTTCTTCGAGTTGGAAGAACTGATGACACCGAGATAGCCGCATACACGTCCACGACAATCCATCTCATCACCATCATCATTACCACAATTTGGACATTCGAAAACATACTCGAGATTTCCGTCAATCATCTTCTTCTTGAGGATCATCTCACCCTCGTGTCCGCACTTATAGCAAACACCGACAATACGGTTCAACTCATAATAGAAGATATGTTCGTAACCAAACTGGATGATATCAAGAATAGCTTCGATGTTCTTAGACAAGTCGTGAGTCTCGATATAACTTACGCTACCACCACGAGAAAGTCTCTGCAGACGACCTTCAATAGCAAGTTTCTTGTCAAACGGAACATGCTCTCTTGGATCGATGTGATAACTGTTGCAAACGTATTCTTTGTCAGTGATATTCTCAATGATACCGAATTCCTTACGCAGACCGATAAGCAAACGACCACTGAGTGTCTCTTCTGGAGTTCCATATATAGAGAAATTGAGTTTATCGATTGCTTTCCATTCATCAGCAGTCTTGTTCATATACTGCATCACTTCTTCAATAAACTCAGTTCCCTCATCAGTAGAATTAGACTTTCCGATGATAGCCCATGAAGTCTCACACATACCGGCATAGCCGATAGAAATAGAGTGACGACCGGGATACATGTCGATGAACTCACCAAGAGTCTGTTCTGGTTTCAAGCGAGCAATAGCACCCTCAGTCCACAGAATAGGAGAATTCTTTGCCTGAATACGCTTGCAGTACTTAGCACGAATCTTCAGAACGCGATGTACTATGTCGAGAGCATTATCGAGTTCCTCAAAGAACAACTTCTTTATATCACCGCCTTCTTTCTCAAAACGACGCTTAGCAGTCAAAGCAACGAAAGGCATGTTCAGTGTACATACACCGAGATTGAAACGTCCGTAAGTAACTGGTTCAGAAATGATGACTTTGTCTTCTTTTACTTCCTTCAGCCAACCAGTGTTTCCGCGATAAAACACAGCATATTCGCCGCACTCATAACCAGTCTTATATTCACGCTTCTCAAAACCTTCAAAAGATTTCTTTTCAACGTATGTTCCATAAGGATAGACTGGTTCATTCACATACATAAACGCTTCAGTGATGGGATATTCTCTGTCTTCCCAGATAGGAGCACTTAACGAACGACAACCCATGTTCGAGATAATCTGCCCGTTAGACTGATACTTACGTGCAATCTTCTCTGAGAGGAAATCCGGCTGCATACGCTTTGACACACACTCTGCAGCAAGTTCAGTCAGATAATAATACTTATCACCAGGCTTGACATTCAATCCCTCGCACAACCAATAAAGCAATTTCGGGAACAGCGGAGTAATCGTGATAATCTTCTCTTTGCCTTCTGAGTCGACAGTACGAGTAAGAAGTCCCTTGATACGACGCTTGAATATTTCCTCGATGAACATCACCATCAATTTCTCGTCTTCTTCACTCTCACACTCACGTAAACAAAGATTGAGACTGCAGAACGGAGTCTGTCCGTTAGCGCTCATCATAGTCTGAGTCTGATAAAGCATCAGTTTAGCAGCCTGATACATCTCTTTACGAAGAATCTTCTCTACTTTCTTCTCGAACTTTGCTTCGTCAAACTCAACACCGTCTTCTGCCCACTCTTCACGGATGTTCTTCTCGATGACACGCTTTGAATTCTTGATGAATGGAATAGAATCTGAAAGCGTCTGTGTCTGACCACCATACTGAGAACCTGACACAACAAGCGAAATCTGACTTGAAATATTAGCCCATGTCAGCAACGGTGTCTCATCATTCGGAAGAATAAGCGTACTACCGAGCATAAAGCCCTTGTCATAACGCATCATCTCACGACCGTTAATCAAATCGCAATTGTGCAACTTACAAACCGGTGAATAATCCAAGTCATGAATATGAATAAGTCCCTTTTTGTGTGCCAGAATCAAATCTTCAGGAATAATCTTATTGTTCAAAGACTTGACTACAATACCAGCAAGGTAATCACGAACAGAAGCATTCAAAACAGGATTCTTATTGGCATTCTCACCTTTCAAGTCATCATTATTTCCTTCAATAAGTGCTAATGCCTGCTCTTCAATCTCGTTATATTTCTTTTTCTTCTTTCCACGTCCATCTGTATAAGAACTAGACAGAAGAACGAGATTTTTAGAATTCAGAGTCTCTTCAATAATCTTGTGAATGTTGTCTACATCAATCTGGTCAAAACCATGCAATCGCTCAGTGACCTGATTAGAAACTTCTTCAATAGTTTCATTAGAAACTCTGTCCTCAGGCGCTAAACTGGCATTTGCCTGACTGATTGCTTTTGTAATCTTTTCTTGATTGAATGCTTGCGCACGTCCGCTTCTTTTAATTACTTTCATCGTTTGATTGAATGAATATTATTTTAATTTTTGAGATAGTTGTAGCATGGAAACTGCAGTTTGCTAATCATCTGATACACAGCATTTTACAGTTTCCTACTACGAATTGATTCGAAATTAGGGATTATTTCTCCAACGACGAAATCTCTATTTAATTATACGGAGTTTAGAGTTTTCGTCTTGCGTTTTGAGCGCTTTCGCTAGAAAAAAATAGTTCATATATCGTTGTTCATTCTTATGACGTTTGATGTTTTTGAGCGTTCAGCGCTCAGGACCACGACTCCGTTTCCTGGCCGGGCAAAGTTATTTATTAAATGTAAAAATCGAAGTTCAAACCATGCAAAAATTTGCTCTGTGAAAATTTCATTTTCTTTTCATGTTTTTCAATGAAACGCCTCTCAAAAAAAGTTCAAAAAAATATTTCTTGCATAATTATGCGTCACAAAAGCGTATATTTCGTGCATAGAAATACAAAAGAGAGACTCATCGTTTGAATCTCTCTTTCATTCAGGAATGTCCATCTCCACATAGACACCGATTCTGCACGGTCGCCAAATGTAACGTTTCTTCCCGTAATTATCAGTAGCGCCGAGTTTCATCCACACAGTTTTGTTGTTATACTGTGCATAGAACTCATCAGCACGCATAGTCAAGTCTTCACCGTTCTGACTCTCACGGAACATCACCTCAATATCGGGCTTGTCGAAAGCCATTTTCCACTTTGCCATAACTCACTCCTAAACTAAATCGTTTTTGATAGCTGTCAGTTCACGGTCAAAATCACGGCGCAATGTCTCAAGGATGTCATCACGAAGCATTGTCATTCGCATATGAACTTCTGGCATCAAGTCTTTCATGTCATCACGAGACATGAAATCAAGAACATATTCTCCGTTCACAGTAACGCCTGTACTCCAATGAAATCCCTTAGAGTCTTCACTGAGAGAAACCTCGACAAGCACATTAGGCTCGCCGAGTGTCTCCCATTGAAATGCACATGTCTTCTTCACGATTAATAGACAGCAATCGTTTTAGACTCTGCAATCTTGGTGATTTTCCAGTCGTACATAGTGCCGTCCATCCACTCTTTGACCTTAGCGTCAACTTCAGTAGGATTACGGGCATCTACGAGGTACTCTTCCTTCACCTTCTTAATTTTCGCAGTCTCAGGGTCTTCCTGGTCTATCTGCACAGTCACAGAATAGAACTTGAACTCCGGCTGCATAGATGTCATTTTCTCTGCCATAGTTATTATCTTGCTAAATTACGTTTTAAATGATGAGACTGCTTTTGTTCGCAGCCTCTGCTTTCTTGGCTAATTCAGCCTGCTTCTCCAAGTCTTCCTTGTCCTCTGCAGACAACGCTCCACACTTAGCACAACACGCTACCTTTATAGGGAATGGAACGAATTTACGCGTCGCATCACCCACCAGCACTCCCGGAATCTTCTTGAATACGATTCCGGGAACGAATACGTTGTGTCCGCATTCTGTGCATGTGAGATCTTCATACGCATAAGGATTAACGTTGATGTTATCCATAGTCACGTCTCTCCTTACTTGTTGAAGTGTGCTGCCAGACGGTCGAGGTCGCTCTGTGAAGCCTCCTTCTTTCCGTTGTAACGGCGACGGAGCTGCTGTTCATCACGACGCTGTGTACGCTCGCTCGCATTGTAGCGACGCTCGCCGAACTGACGGGGACGATAACCAGCATAACCGCTGGGCTTCTGCTGTTCAGCATTCTGTGGGCGTTCAGCCATCTCCTTGGCTTCCTCTTCCTCACGCTTTGCGATGATAGCGTCACGCTCTGCCAGAGGCACATCACTAAAGATGACACGTGTACCCTCGACAGCATGAACATAGACCTGAATCTCGCTGCCCTCCTCGATAGTGTTGTCACGCATAGCCTGACGCATCTGGTCTGAAGCCAGAGTCTTGTGAAGCATGCCAGTGATGAACTCATCGAGTTCTACGAACACACCGAAATAAGTGCTGCCGGTTACACGACCAGTGTAAATCTTGTCCGGATTCTTCTGCAGTTCGTCTACGATTGGCTGTACCTTGTACGGGCGTACCTTGTTCAGATACTTCTTGCGAGACACTACGAAACCGTAGCGAGGATTCCAAGACTCGACCATCACCTCCATCTCACGACCGATGAACGACTCATAGTCAGTGATGCGATTAGATGCTGCCATACTACCGGGCATGAATGCACGAAGCGTGTTCATAATCTCAACAACGAAGCCACCGCCGTTAGTCTCAATGACCTTAGCCATGTAAGCCTTGTTACTCAGTTCAATCTGAGCCTTCAACTCACGGTTCAGCATATCGACATGACCGTCCCAGATGCTGCCTTTCTCAGTGTCAGTTCCGAACTTCACATACATGAGCTTAGTGTTCAGCAAGTCCTGCTTGAAACTAGGTTCGCTCTTGAATGCATTGACGAATGACGTGCGAGTGTACGGATTGCCGTTGCGGTCAGTGAAGATACGAAGGAATGAATTCTCCTTGTTCAAGTCTACAAGAACGTCCTTAGCGCCGTTTCCGACAGTCACACTCAGCGTCTCATCATCTACGAGACTGATATTGTTGACAGCCCATGTAGTTCCCTTGACAGCGTCCTTGACATTGTCGATTTCCACGCCAGACAACTTATTATAAAGTGCCTGTGCATATGGCTCGTGTGAATAGACATGCTCCTTAGAGCCTTTCTTAGTACGGATTTTCTCGTTGACTTTCAAAGTCTTTCCGTTCCAACCTCCTTCATAGAGGTCCCAGTCGAAACCAGGAGCACCCTCGTTACCGAGAGCAGCGTACTTTGGATGTTGTACTCTCATAAATCAGTTTGGTTAAATATTAAACAATAGAGTTAAATCAGACACGCACTGTTGCAATGATAGTCTTAGTGCTGTCGCCAGTGTTGATACACAACTTCTCACTTACATCACTGGCAGATACAGAGATAGTCGAGTCGTCAATGTCACTCTTCGTCGCAAGGATGAAGTTGTTGCGATTGATGGGAAGCATGACCTCCTTAGGCTCGACGTCACCAGGCTGCATGTAAGCAATAATGAAGTCATAAGTGTGGTTCACATGATCAATTGCATGCAACGTCCACTCACCGTTAGCGTCCTGGACCGTGCAGAAGTCAACGATGTCCTTCTTGACGTCCATAGAGTAGATACTCGATACGCTGAGCAGCATCTTGATAGTGTCAGGGTTCACAGAGAAGTTCATCGGCATGTCAATCTTTGCGATGTTGTTGTTGAACGCATCATCAGAGATAATGTGGAACTCAGAGAGCTCTGAACCGGCAATAGTCATCGTCAATGCCTGTGACTTGAACTGACTGCGTGTGACATAAGTCTGCTGACCGTACTTCTCAGTTACGACAGGAGCAGCAGTGAGAGACAGAGTGTAGTTGTCCGCACCAGTAAATGTGCTGACGACCTTGATGAAACGATCGAGCTGCATAAAGACAGCAAGACGAATCAGCGTGCCGGCATTAGAAGCAGTCCACTCTTCCTGAGAAATCTCCTCGCCATCATCAGACTTGATAGCCTGAAGCTCGAAGCCAGCCTCTTCCAGTGAGATAGCAGAACGCTTCACACATGTCTTGTCGTTCGTGTAAGCAACACTCTTGATTGAATTTTCTGCGAAGTCAAAGTTGATGAGCAACGAATCATTCAACTCTTTCAAAGACTTCAGCCAGGTCTCGAATGGGGAGGTTGAACGTCCTCCCGTAGTCAAAATAAATTCCATTTCTTCTTTCTTGTTTAAAATGGGTGAATAATTAAATGTAAATAAGTCTCTTGTTCGACGGCTGTTTATTTCGTCCGTCTATATATTGTACAACTGTGTTTTCGTTTTGTCTATGATTTCTGAAGAAAAATTTCGAATGATTTTTTTTTAGAGATATACATTATTATATTATAATTCATCGCTCCAAATGACTCTCGGCTGCTTCTTAGCATGTGATTTGCATGCAGATATTGCTTCGTTGACGTCCCAGAAATATTGTTTCTCTTTGTTCTTGATGCACTTGTGTATTTTCGTCCACGTACCAGTATAGTCGTTGTAGTACTCTGGAATATACATCATTAACTCTTCTCCACAGTCATCTGGACACATATTCTTCTCAAGTACTCTGTATCTTCTTGTTTTTGCTTCTTCTGCCATATAATAAGCGTTTATTTACTTATTATATATAGAAATGACGGTATTAGTTCGAATCATTATTAGAAATAAATAAAGAAACGACATTATTCAACATTTGAATGGGACTTAACATCAACGATATCGCTGCAAGTGCTTATGATATACTGTAGAATGTACAGCAATAGGCAACAGAAATGCTTGGTATGGACGCTATGTACTTCAGAGCAGTGCCTAATGCAAATTCTGAGGACGCTGTAATATTCCAGGAATACACATTATATAATGTAGAAGACTGCGGACAGCAGTTGAAAGTACTGATGAGCGACACTTCATATCAAGGTGGCGACTATACTGCTGGTCTATTCGGAGTAGAGTTCCAGCCGATACCAGAAGCACATATGCCCATCACTGAATGGCAAGCACGCTATCCTCAGAATACACAGCCTCAAAAAGGAGACATCATATACATACAAATACTGAACAAGTTGTATGAAGTGACATCAGCAACTGTTGTATACACTGCGGGCGAACGTCCCATGTATTTCAAGATGTCTCTGAAGATGTATGCACCACAGGCTTCTCGTCGAGAGAACGAAGAACTTCGTCAGACTATCGAAGACATGACTGTATCACAAGAAGAATTATTCGGAGAGACTATCTCACAGGAAGTCGCAGATGCAGTCGTCGAAGTAGAAACTGCTTACAATACAACTTCGACGGTCGACCCGATGAAAGAGTTCGACATCAGCAGCATCGTCATTGATGAACTCGTCGGTCCAGCTGGCGTACGCATTTCAAATGCATACTACGACATGCTTACAGCACAACGTAATGTTCTCTATCATACACCAGCATCATATTCACCAGAATCTGAACGACCATACTGGCTGTTCGCTTGCTGGTTTAGGTATGTCGACAACCAGAAGAAGAAAGAGCATCCTTTGCGCAAGATTACATATTTCACACAAGATGCAAAATACCAGTACTTCAGACTTGAGACACCGTTAAAGTTAAAGGATGGAGACGTTGTCAGTATCACTAAAGGAACACTTATCAGCGTAACTGGAGAAATCACAAGTCAGTTCGACGAATGTGAGACAGCACCGATTGCTAAGATACCGCTTGCTGAAATACAATTGATGGAACGTAAATTGAAAGACTGGAACAAAACCGGTCCGTTCAAGATTCAGAAGTCTGCTGTGTTCAGTATCATACGTTCAGACAACCAGACTTTCGAGATTACTGTCAATCCGACTAATCCGAAGATAAAAGTACACTTCGGAAACTTCATTAAAGAAGTAGCAATGACGTCTGACACGTCTTTCGGTAAATGGACGTATATGATGGCCGGTCTCACAAACAACAACCTACATCTGTTTATAGAGCAATTGCAGCGTAATGAACAGACTGGTTATACTGAAACAAATGTCATTTACAACAAAGAAGTCAAAGCAAACGTCAAGAAAGCCGGAGAATTTTCATTTGAAACGCTCGAGATACCATGTAACGGAAGTGCAGTCAACTTGCGCAACATACGTCTGTATGAGAGTGAGTATGAGATGACTGATGACATTGCTGAGCGTGACGCACTCACTGAGATTACAGAGAATGCTTCTAAACTCATAGTCGTCGATGCTCCGAACATAGCACAGAAGGGAGACTTCTATTCACCAGCAAGATGATAAATACAGTATGAGAATCAATGAAGATTATTTAGACGACGTCTCTTACGACGATATTGCTTTAAGTGATGACAGCGACTTAAACTAGAAGATAAAACCAGGTCGCTGGCATAACTGTATACACTTCTAGTTACAAGACGCATCGCAGAAACGTCAGTTCAGACAGTATCGCTAGATGCTCGATGCTATTCTCGGGCGTTACCTTCATGATTATGACATCTGCATATTGCCATGGTCTCAAGCATGTATGCTCGATGAGAAAGAAATCAAGGGAAAAATGTCTGATCAGGCGAACTATCACACATCTGATAATACTGACGTTGTGTTCATTCAGTTTAATTCACCACAAGAACGTCGCATTCCGTATATCTTTTATCTGAAGTTATTCACGTTCCTTCAGACTGCGTTCAAATTCTCAGACAACCAGTTCCGTAAATTCAGCAGCATGAGTCCCCATATCGCTCGTGACAGGAACGGTCAGTATGTCTATCCGAACTATTGGGAAGAGATGCAGAAAAAGCCTTACTATAGTCAACTTATTAAGAAGTTTGCAATGAGATTAGGTGAAGCGATAGAACAATTAAGTTTGCTTCAACTGAATCCGTTATATATCAAGCGTGCTCCAAAGCAGAAACAGGAGATTTATGATTTCTTATGGTTTCTTGCTGCAACATTTGATTGTGATGTCTCGCAGTCTGAATGTGAGGGTTTCGTAGATTCGTATATCAATAAAGCACAAGAATATTTGAAGCCGGCAAAAGCGAAGAAGAAGTGATTAATAATCCATATCTGGCCACTGGTTTACAGTTTTGACTATGATACGAAGTTGTGCCTCCATATCTCCCTTGCAGTCAACATCGTCGATGTTCTTATTTACTTGTTTCTCTACATCTTTATATATAGTATCGATGTAATTATCAACAGCACACTCAGCATCATAATATTTCAAGCCCATCTTCTTCAGCCCAACTTGCATCGAGAACATAGCTTGACCCCATTCATCATGGACGTCTTGACACCATCCAACATGTCTATAATAATCCGAATATCTGTTTGTGTTCTCATTGAATACGTTCATATTGTCACACAACTTCGACAACAATCTCATACGGAAACACATCTGAAAAGCATCTTTCGCTTCTAATGTAACTGGCTGTATAATTGTCTCCATTGATGATGGTTTGGGTCGATACTGAACTTGAAGTCCCAACTACATAAGTCCGTTCTTGCGCTGAATGTTGTTATACATGATTCGGTCGATTTGCTCTCCGTAAGTCTGACGAAGTGATTTTATTCCGCAATTCTGTATAATGCGCAACGTCTTATCACGAGGAATCATTCGATTTCCTTTCGCAACAGCATCTACTTCATCAGTATTCAGCACAGCGTGAACACCTTTATCCAATTTGCAAATATCTAATCTGCGCCAGCGGTGGTCATTTTCTTCAGTAGAGATATCACGTGTACTGTAACTGATATTGCATAGTCCTTGAATAAATTTCCACACTTTACGAGTATCGTTCACAAATCTAACATCGATGTAGACACTTGTGAAACCGCCACCGAGAGAAACTGCAGCCGGTCGTACATCTACACCGTCTAACCACGAGACATGCGCTGTCTGAAATTGATACATGCCCGATTGCTGTGTATATATGGTCTTGAAAGCATATGCTTCTACAGCATCACTCAAATCCAATAATCTGCGGATTGCACTGAATATGCGCATCGTATAGTTATCTTTGTCTATATATGAAATCTTGCGATACGAAGATTCAGCATATTGAAACTAGATTTCAGTTGTTGCGCCCCAGTCATACAAAGAATCTTTCTCTGGTGACTGTTGCTTCAGTTCATCATCTGACGACAATTCATCATCAACTTCTTTATTGATGAGTTCATCTTCGGGAACGGCATCCAAGAAATCTTCTTTCAATATTTTCTTCATGCTATATTTATCAGTTTCGTTAATAATTGTTAACATTTTGAATGTTTCTTTAAATGCGCTTTGATGTTTCAAAAGAATTCTATACCTTTGCACTCATGACTGAAGTTTTCGACGACATATTCAACGAAGTCGCAGAAGAAGCAGCACATGCGACTGTCGAAGTAGAAGAGCAATATGACGAAATAATGCCATATTGTATCACGTATGATATACGCACTGACGTGAACTTTAGCATGCAGACGACAGCATACAATGAATTTATAAAATCGCCGAAACGCCGCATGTTAATGCATATGATAGAAAAAACATGCGATGCATTCTTTCCAGGTCATAAGCCTGCTGAGATAGAACCAATCGCTGACAGCAAATGGAACGTATGTATAAGAGTAGAGTGTCCGCAGAAATTTCAGACTGTACGCAGCATGGTCAACTTTATAGCAAGCGTACCACAGCGTAAGTTTGACATCTGGACAATTGTTGATATAACGACTGCAAATTTACAATATGTCCCGAACAGCAGCAATAAAAATGAAATAACTCTGAAGTGGGAAAACGAAATGTCAACTAATAGTAATACTGTAATTAATATGCTACAGTATAGAGAAGAGCAAAACTGGAATAGGTTTCCGTTTCGTGTAACTTGTTCATTCGCTTCATATATGATTAATTCTAAAGTCGACTGGTTTGATTCTCTTATGAGAATGCATGATTTTGACATATGGCACGGACTTCTGTATTCACACTTCAACAACAAGATTCCAAAATTAGATAATGAACGTGTTCACCCGTTTATAAAACCATTACTGAAAGATATGCGATTAAATGTAATATTCGACAAATGGCCGGAATACGCAAAGATAGCTCACATTTATGCCGGTCATATCGAACCGTTCAGAGGAGAACCAGTTCCACACGTTGACTTACTGATGCGTTGTCCGGACGGAAATGATGTCAACAAACAGATTCTTGAATGGGCAATTGTCGAATATCCTCGTATGATGTTCTTCGGATGGTTGGGAGTCAGACGCAATCACGATGGGACACATTATGCTGAGATGCTGCTAATCGACCCTCATAAGATGCAAGACTACGAGTTCGACCAAAGAAGTTCAGAACAACTTCTTGCTGAAGCAATGGACGTTTGTCTTGACGTCAAGTTTCCGGGATGGTTCAAATCTGGTCACATATTCGACAGACGTAATGAATTACGCGAAGAATATAACGACAAAATAGAAGAACTGAATACAATTCTCGAAAACGAAGGTATCAAAGATGCTCTTTCATACAAATAAGAAATGACTGACAAAACTGTCAGTCATTTCATTTAGTTATTCGGAATAACTTGTGTTGCCTTTATCTCAATGTAGTTAGCATAAGAACGATTTTCACCTTCTTTACTTCCTACTTCCAAGTCAGTGAATGCATGACTTCTGAAATATTCCATCCATTCTTCATATACTGACCATTGACTCGGCTGATTATTATACTTATCTCCATTAATGTAATTCTCCTAACTCAGAAGAACACCATCAATCCAGAGACCATCTTTATCAAGTCTGATAATAGTATTTGCAAGGTCAGTGACATATGCCTTACCCATCAGTCGTTTTGTGTAACTCTTTCCTGGAACTTTTTGTCCAATCGTAAACGAATAGCGCATCATCATCGACTCCACATCATCAGGATAGTAGAAGTGAAGATTATACTTTCCGTTAGACGACCAAGTCTTGATGTCTTGACCCAACGACAACACATTCTGCTTCTTCGGATTGTTAGGATCCGCTTCACAGGTGGACAAATCAAAGAATGCTTCAATGTAGTCTCCCCGGTTCAAGTCGAACTCAGTGATACCGATGTCGCTCAGGCTCTTACCGAAAGGTTGTCCGTTAGCATTGAAGCTTTTATAAAAAAACTTTCTTGTACGTAAGAGACAGCATCTGTATCCCAGATTTGCCAAGTATTATTTGTGTCATTAGTGTCTTGCCAGGGTTCTACAACTGGTGTAAACAGAATCTCAGAAGCAGTCACATATATACGATAGATATACTTATATCCGGCAACAAATGAAGTTTCATATGCTTTATTGTTAGCATCATTGCCAGTATTAATCGTCTTCGTAATAGTACGATTAGTATAAGTAATACCGCCAAGTGTGATGTCATAAACAATTGTCACTTGTGTGGGAACATTCTGAGGAATAACCAAAGCATCTGACAAAATGGTGTAATTAGAATTATTCAACGTAACACTTTCATCACCAAATTCAATATCAGAAGATGTAGTCACAGTATTCCAAGATGTGCCGTTGTTTGTCGTATTCAATACAAAGTTACCAGTTGTGTTGAGACCTGTACTGAACTTGATGCTTTTAATCGTCACACTTGTAATATTAGCAGCAAACTTACCCTGAAATTCAATCCACGACAGAGCATGCTTGAATGTTACCGGAATGCGTGCATCAGTAGGATGCGTTGCAACACTGGCATATAAGATATCAACAGCACTATTATCATTCTTCGGTGACGTAATATCTGTCGGAGTAGTCACTGCAGTTGTAACTTGATTATTAGCAAATGAATGTGTTTGTGAGATTGGTGACAGACAAGTAAACAATGCGTCTACATTGCTATTGTCATCAGACACTATCCAGTAGTAATGTTCCCCATTCATAGGATTTCCATCCTTGTCGAACGAAGCGTCATCCATCAGATAACCAGCAGTCTATACTCCTGCGCCCGACATATATCCCCATACAGAGAAGTCCTGCGTCATAGTCGTTCCTGACACTATGCTACGTGTTGTAGCACGATGGTTATTACCAACGGCATTTCCGTCAGTATTAAATGCAATTTCTTGTGTTTGCGGTGCAATAGTAAAGTCGTCGACGTCACTAGTGCAATTAGTTAGCAAGAAAGCACCAATAATTAATACTAAAAAATTCTTTTTCATGATAACTAAATTAATATGCGTTTAATATACAATCTCTTTTTCTTTATTTATCTAAAGATTTTTCATTCAGAATTGTAATCTCTCAAATTACAATATCAATGATATACTCGTTCCATTCTTCTAAGTCTATCTGCCACCATCCGTCTTTCTGTTTATCAACAAGTTGCGTCCCGTCAATATATACAGTGATAATACCTCCGTTTGGTTTCTCTATAAACTTCTTCGTCAAATCTATGCTAATAACTGCTGTTTCTAAAGTACGAGAAGATACGTGTATATTTATCGTATTATCCGGACGTTTTATTCCCCATGAACCGTTTTCTTCTATTTCTGCTGGTCCGAATGTCGTAAAACGTGCAGCATAAAGATTATGACCGCCACGCGTTTGAACTGGTTTAATATCATTAGTTGTCATAATAGTATGACGATACGGTCGTCTGACATCCAACTTCAAATCAGCATAATCAGTCAAACCGTTAATATCTATATAGTCAATACCCGTAATCTCTGGATTCTGAATGTCATCTTTGATAATGAATTGTAATATATAGATATATGTTATAGGCTTCAAGCAAACATTCATATCATATATGTATGTATAAACACCGTTGATATATGACTCTCTGCTGATATTAACTTCAGTAATACAGATATTCGGAATATAAACATTGAATACTTCTCCTGGCTGTTTATCAGAAGATATGATATATTCATCAGTAGTCATTCGTTCAACATGCGTCTGCTCCGGATTATATAACAACATTTCATACGGTGTATACATTTTCAAAAAACACATATTCTATGTGAATCCGATAGTGAAATCAGACTTACGACATATACTATCATTATCTTTCAGCCAACATTGTACAATTTCAGGTATTGTATAACCGATTCGGCCATATTCTGATTCATCCCACTGATACACCAAACTATCACGCCAATGCTCTCCCCATATACTGTCTATAGACGCATATGCAGTGACAAAGATATTGACTCCAACATCTTCATGCAGATACAAAGGCTTACGTTCGCACGATAGTATCATTGTCAGCAGCAATATAGCATACAGAAACTTCTTCATCGTTTGATATACAAATCAAGTGTTACATTTATACCTATCATTGTGGGACCGAACCAATTACGGTGATGCGAACGGCGAATGAAATCCTGCGGTCGTCCAGTCCAGTCATAATAATACTTGTTGTTATACGGACGTCCGGCATGATAGTCGTCATAGTCTGTATGCAAATATCCGATACGAACGTATGGTTCTATTTTAATGCTTTTAAAATGCTTGAGTCTGAATACTTTTCCAGCAGTTACTCCAAACCCCCAATGTTCACCCTACCAGCCATCATCAGCATTCATACATAAATCATAATAACCGCTATTACCATATGCTCCGACATACCATCCAGTATAATCTTCCTTGAAATACTTTCGCACACCAATCGTTCCATTGATAATCTAGAAATACTTATGCTTGTTGTCATTCTTAAACCACGGAAACATGTAAGCAAATTCTACAGAAAGACCACACCAGTTCAAGTATAATTCTGCTTGAATATTCAGCATAAACGATATACCGAACGAACTATACGGGATAGCATCAATCAACAAATTCGTTTTTAAACTGAGCAACGGTTTTAAAGTGCATTGTTCAGTAATGAATATCGTATCATGAATAATTTCTTGATAATTTGTTGTTTTCTATTCAACTTCTTGATAAAGAATATATCGTTCTTCTTTACGTTTCAAATAGATGATAACATATGCAGCACGAACAGCTGGATGATATACATTCAGTTTTCGTTCTGAAGTAACTTCTTTTTGTTTACTTATCAGACGTCTCAATGTCTAAGTGTCTTCTGAAATAACATATGCACGAACAAGTGACATCGGAACATAAGTTAAGAATTCATCACATATCTTATTGCAGCGCATTTCTGCTAATTCTATATTACGAGAAAGACGTCCGTCAGGAGATGCTGTACCGATAACAACGACACTATCAATCTCAGATATATGTGCTCCAGCCCACGGTAACATAACCTCACGCAAATGCTAAATACCGAAGTCATTCGGCAATATACAATCAGTGTTCACTTCAAACTTGATATTAGCAAACATCACTGAATCGTTATCTATAGTATAACAAAACGGACTGGCATCTTGAGCATACGTCAGCACACTGAAAAATAAAGCAATTAATATGATAAGTGCTCGTAACATGCGTTTAATTATAAACTTTCTTATATTTATGAAGAATTAGATAGATCCGTGGAAGATGAAGTCACCGAATACCTTCTGACTGACTGGTCCCCAACCTGTCAAAATAGCAAGCACAAACCAAGGATTGCTCAGTTTCAAGTCCTTGTAACGAGGGAAGCACTCTGCTGAAAATTTCATCAGCGCTTCCAGAATCTCCCTTGCTTTCTTGACCCTCGGACCGTTGTCCTGACTCAAAGAAAATCTCACTTTGAACAATTCCGGCGGCATAAAGTACTCTACTTCCTATATAGGAGGAAGTGCTTTCTTCACGATAGCGTCTATCTTCTCATAAGGAATGCAATTCATAGCAGACTTCATAGACAATGCAATGTTTGCCTAAGGCTCAATGGGTATAATCATCTTGCCAGCATACTGTCCGACTTGCATCGACTTCGCTGTCATGAAGAAGCCATATGACTGTGGCTCAAGTCCGGTCATCGGGTCTTGCAACATCGCCATGACTGCCTGGACTGCAGTATTAAGTGCTGTCTGAACTTGTATGACGACCTACATAACTGTCTATATGGGCTGGAAAATCTTCATCATTGTCTTATCAAGAGCACCAGTCTTTAACTTACGAAGCACTTGCATAAGAAGTTCATTCTTCTATATCATCAACAGATTGACCATCATCTTCATCTTGATAAAGATATAGTCAATACGCAGAGTGATATACTCACGATAGACTTCAGGAAGTTTTGCCTTAGCCTTGATAATGTCAGGCAATGCATTAAGCAAGTTGAGTGCAGCATCAAGCATAGCCAGTTTCTCCTTGACCATCGCTATTGTCTCCAGTGTCTTCTCACCAGCAGCACTCACAGAAGCCTATGCTCTCGCAGCACGAGCTTTTGCGGCACATGCTTTCGAACAATAACCATTCTTATTCAACTGGTCGACCTTCTTGCCACACTGAGGACACGTAAACTGCTTCGTCTTAATAGTTCCAGTCTCATCGAAACCAGCTTCAGAGTCATCTTCAGTAACAGACACTTGTCCTTCTGTCTCACTGACAGTCGCCTTGTTCTTACGCACCATATTACCGAATGCTTCAACAGCACCTTCATATTGTCCGAAGTCCTTTAAGAACTTGTCAGTAGACTCAAATTCATGAAACGACCACTCGCCTGACTGCTGGTCAATACTCACACCGCCGACAGTCTCGTACATGATAGCGTCATCACGAAATATATACAAATCATCTGTACTTGGCATACGTTCTTATTTATTTTGATTATAACTCTGATTGATGCTATCTTCGCGATTATAATCAAAAGAATTATCCTGATGTAACTTATAACCCTGACGTTCGAGCCACTAGTCATAAGTCTTAATCTGATGATTGATTATATTGCCATTGCTCTCACTAGTCATGATGATATGCTCACGCAATACACGAATCTTCTGAACAGTCGGGCTCTTTGGATCATGCAACTTAACACATTCATCAAGAATATCAAGAAATTGCAATACACACATCGTCTGGTCGTCATTCGTTGTCTGAAGAGTCTTCAACGTCATCACCAGATTAGATATGTCATATACATACTGATCAGAATAAATTGTCTGATTGAGTCTCTTGTCGAGTTCATCGACCTGTTCATATACATCATCGACATCATACGACATCTTCAGACGAGCGTACATGAAGTAAAGACCACCGCATACGAGAGTCGTAATGAGAATATAGCGGAGCCATTTTGGGGCACCGTAATAGAGATTCTTTAACTATTCACGAATACGTTTAAAGAAATCTCCGTCGATTTGTATGTTCAATGTCTTAATGTCGAGCATTGGTATAAACCGGCAATTTCTTATATTTATCTAACGTCAGAGAACGTGATATCTTATAACGGCACTAAAGTTAAACTGTGTTAAACATTCACTTGAAATTTGCACATATGAAATTAAAACTGTAAATTTGCACAGTCAAACAAAGAATAATTATGGGAGCAATAAAAGACCAACTTATAAAAGAAGAACTTGCTAAGCCTTTCGAAGTCGGAAAGAGCATACGTGTTAAAGGGAAGTATCTGAGGTTCAACACTTCACAGAATCCAGATTGGGAGAACGTCCTCACTATCAAAGAAGTCAAAGAAGAAGACGGAAAGACTGTCATATACGCTGAGAACTCAGAGTATCGTTCTTACTCTCGAGGTATCGAACGTGTAGTCGTAGAAGACATGGAAGTGAAGAAGAACATTTATGGCATTGGTGTCAATCCCATTCCAGCAGAGCAATGGGACGCACACGTCCGCAGCACAGGCTTCAACATCGAAAGCGTCATTAATCGTCTGTTGAACGATATTCCAGATGAACGTTTCAAGCAGAAGTACACTATCAATGGAATCGACATACCAGAACTGAACTTCAATCCGTTCGTCTACGGAAAAGACGGAAATCGTCTTTACTATCAGCGTGATTACTGCTGGACGCATGAAGACGAACAGAACTTCATAGAGTCCATGTATAATCATCTGAATCTAGGAACTGTCGTCTTTCGCAAGCGTTCTTGGAAGTGGCTTGAGAAAGAGACTGCTACACGAGGCGACAACAAAGACAACTCCGACCTAGGGTTCTACGATGTCGTTGATGGAAAGCAGCGTCTGCATACTCTGATGCGATTTTTGACTGACCAGTTTCAGGACAAACATGAAAACTACTTCTCAGATTTCTCTGAATATGCCAAGCGTAAGTTCGAGAACTGCGGCGCTATGACTGTATTCGAAATCGAAGAAAAAGCATCAGAAGAAGATGTTCTTCGCATCTTTATGAACGTCAATTATACTGGACGTCCGATGAGTCAAGAACATCTTGATTACGTCCGAACATTATTTTCAAAGACATAATTTAAATCAGAAATATCATGTTACTTGTAAGAGTTAAAGAAACTGGTTCAATCGCAGAAGTAGAACCACGGTTCAACTGCGGACGCTATACAGGATTCTGTGTAGTCAATTCAAGCACCGTCTATAGTTACAAAGACGTAGACATCTTGAGTGATGCCGAAATAGAAGCAATCAAGGCATTACCAGAGAGCAAAATCGACGATGACTATAATCATTGTCTAAAGAAACTGTTTGAGAAACTCAAATCTACTGATGACAACAGTTGTAACTTCGAGACACTCGGCGCACACATACGCAACATTCTGAGTCCATATGCAAATATCATACAAATTCTCAAGGACGTCCGCTCAGAGAAAGACGAACAACGCATTGAGAATATTAAGAAATTCTTGTTCAACAATATAGACCCGAAAGAGTTGAACGAAAATCTCCAACACTTCATCGCTGTCTCTCACTTGGACGAAATAGAGCGCATCAATTGGAGAGCAACAAAACTCTCTGAAGAATATTATAACGAATAAAGACGATTATGAAGAATAGCGAATCAGGATGGGGTCTCGGCGTAGTTGCGTTCGGAATAGTATTCTTTTTAATAGGAGTATTATATTTCGGACCTACAGACAAACCATCAAACTACTATCAAGAAAATGACACAGTCTATTACAATATTCCAATATATACGACTGTGTATGAGATTGTGTATCCAGACAGCACATACAGATATACTTGTACGTCTCATATCAAGTTGTCTTTAGGTTCTTGGAGAGGAACAAATACATTACAACCGAACTATCCATTAAACTGGCGATACGAGAAACCGGAATGGTGGGACGATGAGTGGGAAGAACCGAGAATCTCAACAACTGCTCCAATACGCATTGTGAGCGAAACAGTGATACATAAGAAAACGAAATACATTAAAAGAAGATAACTATGCATCAATGTGATATATGTTGTTGGTACGTCTCTGATGCACGAGGATGCGAATGCCCTTTAGTGATGAGAGAAAAGGCTTGCGAAGAAGCACGAATCAAAGCGAGCAATATCAATACTGTCAAGAAAGATTCAAGCAAGAATAAATCAGACTCTATCAACGTCGAAGATGTTGTCGTCAAACGAGTAGAAAATACTAAAATCACAGAGCAAACATGCAGTCATTGTCATAAGCACTACAAGTCACCAACGACTACTGATTACAATAAATCGGGAATGTATATTACATATTCATATTGCCCCGAATGTAATCACAAAAACTTGTCATCTTGGCACGTATGGTGATGAAGATTATTCACTCTTGTAATCTTTGTAATCTTCAATGACATATCTGATGTCTCCGACATTCTCAGCATTCTTCAAAGTGACTGCTTCTTTTAATTCATTAATTCCTGGACTCACTAGTTCGGAACAACTAATGACCAACTCTCTGACGTGACGTCCGAACATGTCAATAGTCGTAGTGTTACGACCATCCAGCCACTCATCGAAGTTACAGCGGCACTGTAGTGTAACATGCTCATAGTTCTCATCTAATTTCCAGACATCCCAATCCGAATTGGTACGATAATAGTCATCATATGACATATTATGCTCCATAACCAATGTCCCGTCAATGCGATAGACACACTCAGTGAACCAGTCGTTTCCAGACTTCACAGTCGCAGTCTTACCGAACGGTATGACACACAGAACAGTGTGATCTCTATACGGCGACAAATAACAATCGTTCATTCCGTCGATGAAGTTTCCCTCGAGATTACGATAGCCTTTGTTAGTGTCCATGAAATTATCGGGTGCGCTTATAATCTAGTCGAGTTCCTTCAATGCTTTCTTAGAATCATCAAACAACTTAACCCACGCACGAGCACGCAGTCTAGACTTCTTATCGACAAAACAACGTGTACTTATAGAAGCAGCATCTGCTCTCATGTCATATTCCGGAGTAAAGAACCCGTCTGCAGTGAACGACGTAGAACTCATGTTCAACGTCGTGCTGAACGTTCGAAATACTTGCGTCATCTGACAAAACGTATATAAGATACGCAGCATTCCCCTGACTGTTATATTGTCTTTCGGTTCAAAGTAAATACGAAATTGTCCGTTGTTCTGCCCACAGTTGTACATATAAGTAAAATATTCATACGCATCGTCTATAGACCAAGCACCAGTATCATCAACTTTATAACCGGACGCATAAAAACAAGGCTTCCAGTCAACGATATCCCTGTCAGCATAGCGCATCATCGGAAACAACCGGTTCTTCAGCATACTAATGCCGGCGCTGAGCATATCCATATTCTTCTCTCGATGAACAGGTGTAACCTACCATTGTACATAATGCGAATATGACTGCACCGGCTTATTGGACGCTTCGTCTTCCAAGTCTGCCTTTGTTTCGTCACTAGCGATTTCTTCCTCTGGAACATCATCGAGGAAGTCTTCAAATAATCTATGATTATCTTCTAATCTCATATTTGTATTTATCTTCTGAACGACCCTCCACCAAACGGATTACCGCCAGGATTGAAGCGAGTACCTTGAGAATACTGACCAAAACCTCCAATACCCACACCAGGTCGCATACCAGGATACATTCCGCCTTGCTGAGCGCCATACGGATTATAAGTCTGATTATTATTCTGCTGTCCGAAACGGTCATATGTCTTGCTTAACTTACCGAATCCTGCAGCAGAACCACCATATAATTTCTCAATGTCTTCCTTGCTGAACTGCTCGTCGTCATACTCCTATTCTACATAGATATTCATCAAAGCCATCACTTTCCTGAAAAGTTTCATACGCTCTTCGCTCAAGTCATATTGCTCCATCTGACGGAACCAGTCATCAATCCAGTCAATGAACTCGTCCTGTTCAACAGCAATACTAACGAACAGCACAGTCACAGCAATATCATCATGCATACAGTCACCTCCGTAAGAACCTTTGGTATTCTTGCCAAATGCGCCCAACTGCTGAATACTGCTCTGAGACGGGTCTTCATCATCTTGTGAAATGATAATCTGATGCTTCTACAACATCATCGCACCGTTCTCACACCAGTAACCCTTTCCATGCTGACCTCCGACAGTCTTGAAACCAAGGTCTTTCTTTCCGTTCTGAACAGCCTTCTGAGAATGATATGTCTTGATAATCAACGACGTATAATACATGTCATGCTTCTGGAACTTCTTAATCCAGTTGACACCGTTGAAGTTAATCTCCAGCATGATGCGACAATTGTCTATCATCTCTCCGTTCGATGTACCTTGACCATTCTTGAAGACAGTGAACACAATATGTTTTGCAGCATCAGCACACTGCTCTTCGTTGTATTCCTAGTCTAGATAGATACCGACCTAACGGAAACGTATGACGTCCATTGACTTGACTTCTTTGTAACCCAACCTATTCTTCATAATACGACAAGGAGAAAGGAGTTCTATCTCATAGATATTGATAACGTTCCAGTCGACACTCAGTTCACCTTCGACATTACTTGTCTGCTTACCCTAAGCCGTATCTATCTGCAGCAAGAAACGACGAGTCAATAAGTCATTCTCAGTCAACTGGTCCGGATGAAAGTCAGGATGCCACAATATCTTCTTTGACACACTGTGAGGTACACCGTAGATATCAACAGACTCAAACTTCTTACGGATGCGATCCATGAACGTCAGCACTGTCGGAGGCACAATCTTACTGTCAGTATCATCAAATGACAACTCATACTCCTGATGGAAGAACTTCAATCCGAAATTCTTGATAGTCTCTTCCTTCCACTCCGGAGTAGCCTGATGAGGAACTTGCCAGTAGAACACCTGGAACGGCTTAAACGTATTCTTACCATTCAATGCATCATTCCACAAATTATAGTACTTGTTATACTTTCCATCAGGTGTCGACATGATGATGAGCTGCGCATTACGGCTCGTATTCATTGCAGGGAACACAGAAGCGAAAATGAAGTTCTGCATCTTCGGAGTCATCTTAGCATACTCGTCCAAGATGATGACATCACCAGACAAACCAGTCACAGCAGTCTTTGAACTCGTATAACAACGCACACTCACGTTCGTATCTGTCTTCAATCTGTCGTCTGACTGACGCTTGATACCCGGCCGCAAAAAGAACGGAAGCCCACGAAGAACGTCCATCATCTTCTCAAAAATCTCTTCTGCAGTATCACCTTTGTTTGCTACAATAGCAATGTTCTTGTCACTGTGCGTACAAATATATGCTACAAGAAACGACACAGTCGTAGTAGTCTTACCAGTCTGACGAGACTGCATCAGAATAACATGTCTATTGTCTGGCACAAGCATTCCAAGTTCCTCGTCCCAATGCTCGTCTCCTAATATATGACACAACTCTTTCTGATATTGTCGCAACTTCACAATCTTACGACCAGTGTCCGTCTTGAACTTACAATAGTGTTCTATGAAATACAAAGCGTCCTCACAACGCTCCTTCTCTGCCCATTCCTCTTCAGTATACTCAAACGTCAAGTCTGCATTGCGCAATGTGATGTCACCGTGAAAGAACGGTCGCATGTCAACGTCCGGGTCTCCGTCTTCGTACTACTTCAACAACTTGTCAATAATCTCAGTAGTATACACATTCTGCTTCAACTCCTTCGACAATTCCTTGTCAATGTAGTTGAAGCGGTCATCACGCAATATATTTGCATCTATCTTGGATTTACGTCCTCTCGGCATGAATTTCTATTCTTTCTTTTAGAATATTTATTTCAACATATTGCAATTGCATGAATATTTTCCTAAAATAACTTAATTAATTGTTAGAAAGAAATCAATTTCAAAAAGAAAATCGTATCTTTGCAACACAAAAATTGTATAATATAAAAAGAACATAACAATTATGGAACAGGAATTAAGAGACCAGTTCAAGAAACTTGTATACGGATTCTTCCGTGACAATAAGATGAATGCTACTGACATGGCTGACCTTCTGAAAGCGAACTTCGAGTTCTATGCTACAAAGCATGCAAAGGAAGGCAAGTCATGGCTGGATATGCGCAAGAAACTCTCACAGGAGTCAATAGACGACTTCGACAAGATGTGGCACGATTTCGTACAAGCGTCCATCGACTACGTGCGCAATCACGAAGACGTCAAGAAACTCATCGCTGAAGAGCGTGATGAACTGACTGAAGAGTGGAACAAGAACCTCTCCGGAGACTACAAGATGATTCCAGACCTGCGTCTGTCATTCGGAGTAGACGGACTCGACGAGAGCATTGAAGCCGGCAAGTGGACAGCAGCAACAGACTCTGGAATTTGCCTGAGAGTCGGCTCACGAGACTTGATTCAAATGATGTGAGTTATGAAAAAGAAAGTAACTGCAGCAGTCGTCATTATCAACAGAGATGGTGACATATTGGGATGTCACGGAACGGGAAAGCCGAAAGATTCAGGATTCGACTTTCCAAAAGGACTTGTTGAACCAGGCGAGACTGACGTCCAAGCAGCAATACGTGAACTCTTTGAAGAGACTGGACAATACGCAATTGAAGACGATCTAATCGATTGTGGTGTTCATCCTCACAACAAAGAAAAGGACATTCATATATTTGTATGCCCTCAAAGATATATTCTACCTTGGGCATGCAAGTGCACGTCTTTCTTTGAATTGAACGGAAAACAATATCCAGAAGTCGACAGATTCGAAATTATCACTAAAAAGAATAGGCATATGTTCAATCGAGTTCTTCAGAATAAATTCGACATCATCGACGATTGTAACGAGAAATACAAAGAACAACATCCTGAAACGAAAGACTTATGAAGATTACAAAAAGACGTCCTTACACATTAGTAGACTCTCTTGACAGAATCGACCGGATATTAGATGGTTACATAAAGCCATTAAATCAAATAGACGCAAAAGAAATCAAAAGAGCGAAGACTGACTTGTCTCCGAAAACCGGCGCATATGTCTGCGGAACTGTTCTTGTAATAAGTTTCTTTGCAGAAGGAGATGTCAAACTAATCAACAAATTGAAAGTACTTCGTGCATTCTCTTCTGAAGTTTGCTCTATTTTAACTGCTAATGGAGACTGCGAAGACATATATGCATATAACAATAAGATTATCGCTGTTTATGATACACCGCTGAAAAATAAAATCGAAAAAGTAATAGACAACGCAGCATCTATATGTTCTTTGTCAGATATAATCAACAAAAAAGCAAAGAATTCTGGTTATCCAAAGTTACATGTCAGTACTGGTATTCACTACGGAGAAATACTAATGTTAAGTTTGTCTGAATATGACGCACAAGACAAACATCCAGAAAACGAAGTGCAATACATCAGTCCGATTATCTCTCGAGCCGAAATGCTGTGTAACAGAGGTTTTGAAGCAGTCACGTCAAGAATATACATTACTGATGTAATTTTCAATAATCTGACACTTGAATATAAAAAATTCTTCAAATATCTTGACGAACAAAAGACGTCATATTGTTCAAATATATTTAATATTCAAATGAATAATTGGTTAGCAAAATGAGTTGGAGAGTATCTTTTTATAAAGCCGATAAGAACGAACCGTTGACGAGAGAACTCGACCACGAAGATGAATACGGCACATATGAAAATACATATATCAATGGTGAAGAGATTCTGAATAACGAAGGTACTATCTTCTGGACAGAAAAAATATCTCGAGAAGAAAAAGAGAACCCGGAACTCTTCGAGCAATTGTGGGAAGACCCAAGTGGAGATTGTGACTATTATGAGGTCAAACGTCCTGGTCTCAAACTCTTCATCGAAAAATATCAGCAGCACATCATAAAGATGTATGAAGATATGCTAGCAGACCCAGATAATCCATTAGAAGGAATAAACGCATACGCTAAAAGAAAACTATGGAATTGGAAGCACGACTTAGTAGTTAATCTCAGAGACAACTATAAGTTTGCTGGAGTCACGTTCTCAGATTTCTACGAGTATACGATTTTCAATTTAATATATCTATATCATAACTTTGATTTCGACAACTACAAACTCGTTTTATATGGCGGATAAAGAAAAGAAGAGCAACTCTAACGAGTCGCTCTTCTGCTATATTAGAAAGTATCTAAAACAATGAATTACTTTACTTCTTCGAAATCAGCGTCCTGAATATCGGGTTCAGAAGTATTCTGCGTCTGCTGATGAACATTCTCATTCATCTGAGGTCCGGCTTGCTGCGCTCCATTAGCATACATCTTCTCAGAAGCAGACTGCCAAGCACTATTCAGTTCATTAATTGCACTGTCGATTGCATTAACATCACCTGACTTGTGAGCGTCTCTCAACTTATTGAGACAAGACTCGATATGTGCTCTGTCATCACCAGGAACTTTATCACCGAACTCTTTCAACTGATTCTCAGTCTAGAAAATCAATGAGTCAGCTTGATTGAGTTTGTCAACACGCTCACGCTCTTTCTTGTCTGCTTCAGCATTTGCTTCTGCCTCTGCTTTCATTCGATTGATTTCTTCTTCTGAGAGACCAGATGATGCTTCAATTCGGATGGCTTGTTCTTTACCTGTTGCCATGTCTTTTGCTGATACATTCAAGATACCATTAGCATCTATATCAAACTGGACTTCTATTTTTGGAACTCCACGTTTTGCTGGCGCAATACCCGTCAAGTTGAAACGTCCAAGCGATTTATTCTGTGAAGCCATAGGTCGTTCACCTTGCAAAACATGGATAGTAACTTCAGTTTGGTTATCTTCCGCTGTTGAGAACGTTTCACTCTTCTTACAAGGAATAGTAGTATTTGCTTCAATAAGTTTAGTCATCACACCACCCATTGTCTCAATACCAAGCGTCAACGGTGTCACATCGAGCAATACTATGTCACCAATACCATCTTCTTGATTGAGAATAGCTGCTTGGATTGCAGCACCAGCTGCAACAGCCTCATCTTTTTGGACTGAATTATTAGGTTCACGGCCAAAGAAATTCTTTACTAACTCTTGAATTGCTGGAATACGAGTTGTACCACCTACCATCAAAATCTCATCAATATCATCTTTTGATAACTTAGCAGCCTTAAGCACATTCTCAATTGGTGGAAGATGACGTTGAATAATATCATGCGATAATTGTTCAAACTTTGAGCGCGTTAATGTTTTAACTAAATGTTTAGGTGTTCCGTTAATCGCTGTAATGTATGGAAGATTAATCTCTGTAGAAACAGAAGACGAAAGTTCAATCTTAGCTTTTTCAGCAGCATCAACAATACGCTGCATAGCCATTAAATCATTACTTAAATCAAAATTCTCATCATTTTTGAATTCATTTACTATCCAATTTACAATTACACTATCAAAATCCGAACCTCCTAAATGTGTACATCCGTCTACAGCCAAAATTTCCTCTACGCCAGAACCCGCCGATATACACGTGACATCCATTGTACCCGAACCTGAATCTATCACTATAATATTTAAATCTTTATCTGTTTTATTGAGACCATATGCAATAGCTGCTGCTGTAGGTTCATTAATAATACGTCGACAATTCAATCCAGCAATAGTACATGCATCTTTCGTTGCTTGACGTTGAGAATCAGAGAAACGAGCAGGAACAGTTACGACAATATCCTTCACTTCTTCTCCCAAATAATCTTCAGCGGTTTTCTTCATCTTCTGAAGAATCATAGCAGAAATTTCTTGAGGAGTATACTTTTTACCATTAATATCGACTTTCGGATAACCATTATCATTCACAAGAGAATACGTCACACGCTTTGCTTCTTCTTGACATTCTTCCCATGTCTCACCCATACAGCGCTTAATCTGATACACTGTATTCTTAGGATTCGTAATAGCCTAACGCTTTGCTGCGTCTCCTACTTTAATTTCACCATTCTCAGTAAAACCAACAATTGAAGGCGTTGTTCGTTTTCCTTCTGAATTTGGTATAATTACAGGCTAACCGTTTTCAAAAACCGAGACTGCGCTAAAGCCCGTCCCAAGGTCACAAGCAATAATTTTACTCATTATTTAATAAAAATATTTTCGTTTGATACTTATATAGTTGCAAATCAAGTACCAAACGTTTATTTTATGTTAATAAATGTCAAAATGTCAAAATAATGGACAAATTGTCGGATATTCAATATCTACTTTCTTCTTCAATGTAAGATTCTTTATAAAGTTATCTATATCTTCTTCAAACAAAACGACATATTCCATATTATTTGTTTTAGCATATTTTCGTGCTGCATTACATTTGTCATTAAATTTTCCAGTCTCTACATCATCTCGATAAAACTTATTATCTCCCTTTATTTCAATCATTATCTTAAATTCAGGAAGATAAAAATCAACGAAATAGTTTCTATACTTATCAATATGTCTAAAGAAATATTTTATTTCCGGGCCATTTTCTATTTTATAACCCAATTCTTTAACTTTATCAATAAACAATTTCTCAAGATTACTCTAATATGTTAAATCACTTGTTTCATCATATTTCCTGACTTCATAAGTATAATTGCAAAAATTACAGTGATTGCATTTTGTAACACTTAAATCTCCCTTCTTTCGAATATTATTGATATGAACTCTAAATGATTTACCACATACAGAACATCTAAGATATATTTCCGTCAAAGTTTCAAATGTTTTACCATTATCAAATGATACTTTAGTACTAAACCTATACTGATTATTATTTGGAACAGCATATCTAAAAATTATATCGTTAATATTACAGTCTGAAATTTTATGTTTATTTACTTGAACAAAATATTTCAAATTCTTATAAAATTCATCTTCTGTTATATGACTATTTTTGTAATTCTCTTTAAACTCTTCAGTCATATCATCAAAACATAATTTATCATTTATTGTTTGTTTAGAATTATTGTTCTCATGATATTTAGAATTACAAGACACGCCACCATATTCAAACGACTGATGACAATGCGGGCATGTCAATTTTGTCTTTATTAAAAATTTCTTCAAATATATAATATTCTCTCTACCACAACGACATTTGTATTTCACTTTAGATTTACCAATTATAAATTCCTTACCATCTACATACAAATAACAACGATATTGCTCAAAAGCAAATTTCTTCTCACGTTTTATTGATAAAGTTTTATATTCTATTTCATTTCCATCTTCATCATATAAATTGAGTATAGACTTACAAAGCATATCACTAAAGTCTTCAGGATTCTCTGATATGCCTTCATCAAATAATACTTTCGGTGATTCTGATTTGTCATTTGAATATCTAAAGAATCCCAAATCTGAATTTACAAAACGAACATATTGATTCGTAATTGGAGATTTAGGATATGACTTATAATTATGTTCAATCATATAAATGTATGCATTTACACTTGGAGTCTTTAAATTATAATCATCTGGAATAGGATACATTACGTTGAACAAATAATCATATGCTTTTGGATAATGATTTTTTAAAGAATTCATTTTGACTACATCTTTCAAACACTTCAAAACATATTCTCTACTTACTTCTTCATCGGTATCTTTGACAACATAAAATTTAAAATCAGATGATGTCAAATAATTTCCATTTGCATCTACTGGATATGTTTTCATATTATTTTCAATCATATATATGAAAACTTCAGAACAAAGACCAGCATTATCATATGGTTTCGGAAAACGTCTTATTAAATAAACATAAACATTTTTAAAAGTTTTTCTAATTTCTGGCATAGAATGTGTCTTTAATATATCTAAAACATATTCTTCCGTCAAATCAGAAACCTTTACTTCATATATACCAAGTTTCTATAATTGCACTTCTCTCATATGTTCACTAAAACATAAAGGACAATTACTTTTACCAACGCTTAATGAATAAGCATTTACTTCAAAATCAATATTATGAACATTACAATGTACTTTAACTTTCTTGTCCATTCCTTTAAATGCTTCTTCATAAGGAATTAAACGTCCACAATAATGTGCATCAACACGTTTCTTAAATTCTAAAAAAGATATTCTTCCCATACTTCAAATATTATACCATTTCTTCTATTTATCTAAATAAAAACCGGCGTTCAAACTGAACGCCAGAAAAAATAGTAAATCAATTTGAAATATGATTGATTTTTATTATTTATTTAATTTAAATACCCGACATTATGTTACTCAGTTCAAACGAGAACGCAGTCGACGTATCAGGAACTTCTTGCATCTCAATATTATACTTCTTAACAATCGGGACGAGTTCATCTCTAAACTGCGTCATTGTCCGTTTTCTGATATTATCGACATATACTTTCTCAGACGCTGTCTTCGGCCATGGAACGTCCATCACAATATTCCGAGCACGTTCATAACAAGCATAGAACTCATCGTATATATTGAATATGTACGTATCGATTTTATATTCTTTCGTATTCTCCAACGAACGCAATGAATCAACAGAATAATGATACAATGTCTGCGTATGCCCGTTGTAGCCTTTCGATATTCTACTGTAGAATGGCTGTATAGATTTCAAGTCTTCATGTCGAACGACCCACACACTTCCTCGCCAGACGAAAGAAAAACACTGAGCACTGGACGTCACAGCACGTTCACCGATAGTCACAGCATCTGTGTAGCATGTCTTCTGTGTTTCTGCAGACGTCCACTTGAAATTCCTCGTACATAACTTAGCATCAACATACGTTCGCATTCCTTCAATCTCTTCATACCAGAAATCTGCATGCATCAATCTGTCTTCATCAACAGTCGTTATATGAAAACGTTCAGCGAGTGCACGAGACAGTATATCTGCCTGGAACGGCTCATCGAACCAGCGTGCAGCCATATACGACACTGGGTCGCGATAATTCATATTGTCAGGCAATATCAATTCTTCTTTCATCTGAAATTCATTTCTTTATTAAATTATACGGCGATTTGAGTTAAAAGACTTTAAAAGATTTGGTCGTTCAAAATAAAATGATTATCTTTGCAGCAAAATTTTAAATTACAAATAAAATGAAACGATTCTTTGATATTTTCAGAAGTGCAGTGCTCGCTGGCATTGCCATTTCACTCGGAGGCATGGTATATCTCAAGACGGGAAGCGAACTCTCCGGTGCTATCATGTTCTCTTTCGGACTTCTGACGGTCGTACATTATGGCATGCATCTCTACACAGGTAAAGCCGGATTCTTCGCCGGATTGTTCGCACCGAAGACGTTGTTCAAGTCAGTCAACGGAGACGTCAAAGCAACTACGTCACTTGCTGACCTGTTATTGCCGGTTCTTATCGGAAATGCAGTCGGTTGTCTGATTTGCGGTATACTTTGCTGGCAGTCTGCTCCAGACATTGTCACGAATGCTCAAGCACTAGTAAATGGTCGTCTGACATCAGGTCTCTTGAATAACTTCCTACTAGCAATACCATGCGGATTCATCATGACAACTGCAGTCACGTTCGGTCGTGACGGCAAATACTTACCTTTGTTGTTCGGTGTACCTTTGTTCATTGTCTGTGGATTCCGTCACTCTATCGCAGACGCATTTTACTACAGTGCTGCCGGTTTATGGTCGTATGACTTGCTATGGACGTGGCTAGTCATTGTAGCCGGAAATTTCGTCGGGTGTAATTTATATAGAATTGTAGCACCCAATGAATAATAAAAGTGACGAGTATTAAAGAAATACTCGTCACTTTGTTTGTATACATTTGTATATCAAAGATTTATCGGACCTCCATAGACATTATAGTCGTTCGGGAAATTGTACATCTGTAATGTAGAACCGTCGAATGTAGCCTTACCCTGAGGAGTTGTGATATTAAGCACACCGTCTACAAACGATGCTCTATACCAGCCTTCGTTGTTTTCTAAATCACCGGCAAGCGACTCGTCCTGAATATCCTTGAAATACAAGATGCCGTTATTAGCCATCTCGATGAAGTGTTTACCCATCTGAATATAGTCTACCCAACGCTTGTTGTCGCCTCCGAGAGGAAGTTCGTTCACATTATCAGAAGTATTACTCCAGTCTTGGGCATTGCGGTTTGTATCCCAACCAGAAGAATCGATACTTTCTTCATGACCATTCAAGATATATGCTACACGAGGCAACCATATCTCATCAGACGACATATATTCTTTGTATGCCGCATTATTTGCAAATTTCTTTAAGTGCCACATATTTTATTATCAGCGAAAATTTTCTTTTAATTAGAGAGACCAACTCTCGTCTCTTTTATTTATCTAAGTTTATACAAAACGAATTTGCAGTTGTATAATAATTAGAAACGTTACTTTATATTTAAGATGACTTACGATTCATTAAGACTTTACGTCATTGTTTCAAATAGAAACGCAGCATTCTACGGAATTCGCATATAGACGAAAGAACCAGTCACTACTACATCTGACAATAGTGACGAAGAATACGACAACTACAGAACTGACTGGCTGATTGTCGACAAGATGCAGTTCGTACCTTGTGACTATTTGTCTGACGACGAATTCAAAGAGAAATACACTATCTTCGAACACTCAGATATGAAACTCGGAGGGACGTTAATCTGGGAGCGTTGCAAAAAGGCTGTCGAAAACTTCAACGAGGAAATCTTCAAACACTGTGCACCAGCAGATGAAGGAACAGATAAGATAGACAATAGTCCACTTCATTTCTTCTATGAGTCACAAGCGAAGAAACTGCTGAAGAAGATTGAAGGACGTCCAGTCCACTTCAAGGACTACCGTTCAGAATTCTACGTCTTCCCAGAGGACATCAACATCAACTACTGGCCGTATGACGAGAAGCAGCACTTCCCTGAACTGGATATTATAGGTCCGATGTTCATCATCGACAAGATTGATGGCAAAATCACATTCGACAGCAGAACACGAAAAGCATTCTTGGGATATGCTGATGAGATTCTCTTACGTGAGCGTATGAAAGAACCACAGAAGTTCGAAGTCAAAACAAACATCACTAATGAGATGTGCATCAACGCTGAAGAGACATTCAAGATGTTCATGGACGTCTATCTGCGAGAGTCTGAAGTCTACAGACGTCTCCAGGAAACAGAGAAGAAAGAGAGAGAGAAAGCAAAAGGTTAACCCAGACTAAGATGACTCTAACCAGTCATCTTATAGACTGCTTCGAGGACGTCATGCTTGATTTCCCCGTAATAGTTAAGGAATGGAATGTGTATATGCTGCCAGACTTCGAGCATACGCACATTCTGTATTCTTTCTATGCTATAGTTCCTATATAATATATCTGTATTCTCGAGTTTGCATTCACGGACGATGAACTTCAAGAAATCTGTCTCTCGTTCACGAGAAGCAAAAACACCGGCGACTCTCTGTGAGAACGGTGCATTTCCACGTTCTGCCATAAGCATGTTCTCTCTCTTATAGAACTACAAATCCAGATTATGCAATGTATTCAAGATACACGCACGAAGTCCGCTGTTACACAGATTCAGATTGATGCCTGAGATATTCTTTCCGCTTCTATGTGTCACTAATAAAACCGGAAGTGAATCATAGAACATGAACTTCCACTGTCCTTTCTCATAGACTGTCGGATTCTTTGCAGCATACGAGAAAGCATAAATCTGTCCTGGAAGCATCACCGTTCCCTTGAATAGACCCTCTCCGTCATATTCGTCCAACTGGCGTGCCTTTTCCGGACCCCACATCTTCAACTTGAACAGAATATCAATAATGCTCTCTTGCGCACGACGTTGTTCTTCTCTAAGTCCGTCATGCGCAAGCTGCTTGCATTTGTTCAAGAATTCATAGTCCATATCAGTCAGCAGGGAATAGATTTGCCGGATCGAGTGGCTGATAGTCCAAATGTACGAACTTCAAGTCATTTGATTCTGTCTTGTATTTGTTCTCATTGACTACAGAAGGACATCTGAGCATGAAGCATATGACAGCATCATTGTCAGAATCATAAGCACATCTGGGATAAAGCGAATACATGATGTTATAAGGCACTTCATATAAAGGCGCACTACCAGAATGATTCTTGATATCAACAAGATATTGTCCGTTGGGAGTCAAGCTATACAAGTCAACAAGACGCTTCTGTGTCCTATCCTCTGTATAGTATTTCGGATACTGCCAACCGGTCTGATACAACAATGTGCGGAACCATGCATTCTGTTCAGGAGCAGAATTGATAGTTGTCGGCTGCTCACATGTCTGATAATACTCATATGGAATCTTGACGTCTGATAAAGACTATGTATCTATAGGAGTATAGACGTCTTTGTCCTTTGCCACATTCATCAGATTCTCATCTTCTTTCTCTGTCAAGTATACATATCCATTGCCGTATGATGCCAAGTTACCCAGGAAGAGATGCTCACCAGTATGTGAAGAATCCTGGAACCACTTGTTCCAAGCCTAAACTGCATTATACAGTGAAGTATCGCGGACTTCACACGCAATGTTCTGCTCAGTCATAACTGGGGCACGGTTTATTTTCTAAGAATATCTAGTCGCATCATACAACACAGAATTGTAGTAGAACGAGTTGACATCCTGACGTTTCTGCGCACCAAGAACAGCAGCATGATAGATAACGCTCATGTAGTTGTCTTCATTGCGATTAGACTCAATCTCATCAAACTTATTTTCATTAGGACGTTTCCATCTGTTATCGCTATACTCCAAGTTCATCGCTTCTGCATATGACAGATTGTTCTGAAAATCTACAGACGGGAACAAGGGTCGTATCTGCATATTCATGATGTTGTCCTGGAAGTATTTCTTCTTGACAGAGAAGTCAAACCAGCCAATCGACTGTTCCTTGACATACTTGCTCGTCTTCTCGCTGTCAGTCAAGTCCTCATTATCTCTGACCACACTTCCCGGAACATAAAGAGATGTCTTTGTCGACAACTGCAAATTAGAACCGGTCATATATACTTTCGTCGGGTCTACAACGTCCTTGATTTTCTGTTCGTCAAGTTCTTTCGGGATACTTGTCAGAGAAACCGGACACAGCCATGCACGAAGCGTCTCAGAACCGAACATATAGTTATATGTCGTCTGATTACCTACGATGACTTTTGTAGCAAGATTTCCCGTACCGACATGGAAAGAATTCTCGCCATACTGTATCCACATGTCTGCAACATAGAATCTGAAGAAAAGCATAGAGAACAATGGGTTTCCCATCTCAGTTACTACACGGAAACGGAATTTACCCTCACTGGCTTTGCTGAACGTTATTCCGCTCAGAGCAATTTCTATATTATCCTGCATGCCTTCAGGACGCGTGTCTGCTATGTCACCGAAATATTCTGACTTCATCTGATAATAGATGTCATCATCATAACCGGCAATCACGCTCAATGATTGTCCCTATGTACAACCGACTGTATCTTTTGCCGTAAACGAAGCACTATGTGCAGCTTCATTTATATCATCAAGTTCTTTCTGCGTCTTATTGAACATAGAACCGTTTACCGGGTCAGAAATATACGTATGGAATCGCACATAGTTATTCTTGAAGTCATTTGTCTTGTCAGTCGTATTCACATGGAGCGTTTTTGTCTGCTGTACCAACTGAATACCGTACTTCTGAACATTCTCATAATCAACTTCTGCATTTCGTATAATCATGTTCAGAGTAATATCCTTCTCATCGACGAACGAACCCCATGACTTACGGTCAAAGCCGTCAATTCCGACTTCAACGAAGAACTGGAACTGGTTTGCCATGACACCGAGGTCGCTTCGATTAGACTCTTCCAGCGACTTCAAGTCTTTCTTCAGATCTATCGTCACATTCGGGATAGTACGTGTATCGACGTAACCAGGCTGAGTGACTTTCGTATAACCGACATGTCGTTTGTTCTTATAAGTATAGTTGACAGCGACACTCAGACTGCGGCTGTCTGTGCTGACCTTACGTCCTGCTATCAGACTCTGGAAGAACGTGCAGCCGTTTACACCATTATCTTCTCCGGGAGATGCGTTATAAGCAGCAGCATCGTTGAACTGACCGAAATCTGTAGGGAGATTGGCTGTCATAGTCGCTTTCAGCAAAATCTTCCTATAACCGAGAATGTCTTGAGTCGGAACTTCAAGTTCTTCTACACTGCTCCAAATGTCACTATACTGCGACACACCAAACTGCACTCGCTTAGTGTTTACAAATACTGTATAGTCAGAGTCATTTTCATCAGCTGGTATCAATATCTCTATCTTGACTTCATCCTGCTTTGATGCAGAGATGCTCGAAATATTGAATATCGCTTTCTCTGGATCGACAACTTCTTCTATCTCACTGAACGGACTAAGAACATATGCTGCTTCAGATGTGTCATATCTTGCAAGCAGCCTATCTGAATAATGTCTGAAACCTCCGTTCACTGATGACCACATAGTGATGATGTGTGACGTATACTGTCCGAAGTCATCAGTCAAAGTGAATGTCATCTCTTCAGAATATTCATTCCAGGAATAAGACTTGGTCTTTGACGAAACAGACTACATAGAGACTGCTGAAGACGGCTTCAAACCAGTACGCTGGTCGAATGTCACACAAACTGCACCGACTCGCCATTTCTTGACATCACTATCAAAGAACTGTGTCTTGCTGAAACGGAATGTTTTGTCATCCGGATTATAATCATCTATCGACGCACTATGTATAATCTGACGTTCATCAAGAACCATGATAGACGGTGTCATCACGCCAGCTGACTCCAGATTTCCGACATTCGTATTACGGAAATATGCATTGCTGATTTTCAGCATCCTCGCATTACCAGTATCAATATTCACATATACATCATGCTTGCTACCTCCGATAGTATGCTTTGCCTCAATAGTCAGTCCGGCATCAGTAGTAGTCTGAAGACGCATCATATCGAGGTCATTGTTGTCTTTAGACATAATACCCATCTGAAGTGCAGTATCATCTCCGAGACAATTCAACATATTGACCATGTTACGGCCGTATACGCTGACATCAGAAGACGAAGCACTATCATCGTCATAGTAACCGGTCACAGACGGCAACGTAGAATACAGATAGTCAGTAGCATTCTTGTTGATAGAATCAATGAACTTAAACGTAAACGGGTTCGTCTCAACAGCAGCATCAATGAGTTCCTAATAAGAACAGCCCTCTAATGCTTCAGTGATAACAGTCATATAACGAACAGTCTCATTGATATCGAATTCTCCCTTGTCCTTATAGAAATAAATGACGTCTCCGGCAACAATACGTCGGTCGAGTTTATCAAGAACCTCGACAGTCTCACTGATTTCTTCAGAATACTTGATGAAATCAACACGCAACACTGACGTGTCATCATCATGAGCATAAGCAATACCCACTTCAGATATTGTCGGATTAGTCATTGAAGTATCCGACGAATCTTCGAAACTATTATACGGATGTTCATATGACTTCGTATCTGGAGTATAAGCAAACTGATAAGTAGCACTCGACGTCTTGACACTGAACAATTCAAATCCGCTCAAATCACTCTGACTCAAGGAATAGTTGCCGGGTCGTATGTCAGCATGACTGTTCGACGGCAATGAATTCATAGTTCCCTTATAAGCGACATACGGATAGATGCCAGGCTCAAAAGCCCGGTCTCCCCATACTTCATCTCTCCAGCGTCCCTCACTCTTCAACGTACTCTTATTCCAAGCATCCGGCTTACCGGTCTCATTGACATCTGCCTTGACATACATCTTCATGTTGTCAGTAGATGCATCGAACGTATAGTTATAGCGGCCGGGATATTGAGGGTCTTCCATGATTTCCACAAAATGACCACCGCTTGAAGTATCATATATCGGAGAATCTGCTGCACCATCTTTCAAAGTGAACATACCCGTATACGGCTTTCCCGTACTCGTCTCCTGAGCAATACGAATCAGGTTATCAGCGTCCATCTTGATAGTCTCGAAGAAGTCGTTGATATATCCGAAGTAGACGTTGTTGCCGCCTTCTCCGTCCATTCCGTTCGTACCCGAACTGAAACCGACACCCGGTAGTCCGTGATGTTTCTGATGTAAGTTATCTATAGTCATTGCTCTTGCTCTTCAATAAAGAATTCTGTATTTCCGATAAGAGATACCTCCCAACGATAATCTCTTTCTGGGTCGCTGACTGGACTCTCAAGCCCGTAATCACTGTAGAGACTGACGTCAAGCGTGCTGTGCGCTTTCGGGTAATAATCTGTTTCATCGTCGCTGTACAACTATACATAGTACTCCATCACCTTCTAATCTTTCTTCGTACCTTCGTTAGCGATTCCCGCAATATGTACAATAGCACTCTTCAATGACTCTGCATCTGTATCCGCATTATTCTTCAATGTCAACACACGTTCATAACGCAACAAATACACACGAGTCGGGTCGTATAGACCGCCAGTCGTCGTAATAACAGTCGCAGCATCGTCATCTCCTTGTATCTCCTGACGCTTCTGCAGTTCCCTATCATCGTTCACAGGCATATCATCGACATTCACTCCGTCACTCTTTACAATGACATAAAAATCTTTCGGAGCAGTCACTTGCAACTCCGGATACACTCCCTGAAATACAACGGGAACAAATATCTGGTCTGTCGTATAACATCGTCCGGTCCCGCTTTCGAACGTCCTCGGAAAATATTCCTGACCGTTGGCATAGAATGAATAAGAAATCTGTTTTGATTCATATGAATTCGGTTCCTCTTTCCTATTCGCTGCATTCCACACGACACTGATAGTCACATACTTAGTATAAGACGGTTCACCAAGGCTAAACTTCCAAATCCTGTTATTTCCAGAACCAGTAACAGAAGAATAATATATCTCGTCAGTCGTCTTGACATTATTATCTGTCACATACACATAATCGACCGGCTTCGTAATCGACCACGCAATCTTACTGCACACACCGCCCCAAGAAGTCACACTGTTCTCTTGAGTCAGCACATGAGAGTAATCATCATATTCATTAGCATCACCGCTGCTGCTGACACGCACATCAGCATCAATCAATATATCCTTGTCAGAATCGATGACATATGCATTGTTTCTTGTATCAAAATAAATGTTCAGTTGCGCATCACTGCTACCAGCATAGATACTCTTCAGACCCATAAAGTATATGCGCCCGTTACCAGTCTCCTGACTGGATATAATCGTCAGCGGCGCATTAATATCACTTGCAGCAGTATCCATGTTGACGTCAGACATATTGATGATGAAACCCTTGTATGCGTCAGTATCGAGCACCAGACGACCAGTCGCTTCAGAGAAATTATCTGCTGCTGCACTGACATTCACATGTCCGACGAGTTCTGTATACTGCTTGAATGCCTCGACAGTCAAGTTACCGGCAGCAACACTGATTTCAGATACGTTCGTCAACTTATACAAATAACCATCCGGAAACAAAAACACGTCTCCGTTAATATACGAACGTCCGATGGGAACATCGTCATTTTGTGTCATCGACAATCCCTGCTTGATATGAGTACCGAACTCAGACGTACCGCCGTCGAACTTCGTGATGTCATACTTACACACAAACAAAGAACAGCCGGACTGTCCGCTTGTTCCGTCTGCACCGTCAATGCCGTATAGCGCCAGACCGGGCGCATATTCTATGTTACTGTATTTTCTAGATAACTTCTGCATATGATTATTCAATTGTCCTAAATATTTTCACTACCGGATGCACCTTGTAACCAGGACGCTCAGTCATAGTAATAACGAGCATCATCTCATCGTTCTGACTCACAGTCATCTCTGCGTCATAGTCATCGGTCTCTTCCCACTGCTCTCTCTGTGACGGAACTCCGAACACGACGTCCATCTCAGTCAGTTCAGGATCTCTCACTATCAGAAGACTCACTTCACGGCGACGCTGGCGATTGTATATCTTCGACACGCTGTTCTTGATATAGTTACGCACAGACGTCTCAATGTCACCCTGAATATCAACCCAGTTGTCAATGAATGCTTGACTGCTCTCGAACAGAAAGTAGATAGCCTGTGTGATATTTATTGTCATTTTAACCTAGCGAACGTTCTTCGCCTGCGTATTATACGCACTGCTCACATACTCTTTCTTGGCACCGATTCGCACACTCGAGAAATCATCAAGCGTGATATGGTCGCTCTTCAGAATCATACATCTCGAACCGATGAACGCCTTGTCCTCTATGCCAGGCACATAACCGTCGATGAGTTTGTACGAACCATCTTCAGAATACGTGCGATAATACTTAGCGTCCCAATTGCTTCGCATCACACTCCAGTCACTGACTACGAAGTAGTTCCGAGCAATCGGCGTATTGATTGTATCAGGAATCACACGATTTCCAGTATACGTGTTCAACTTCTTCACGCTCTCTATATTCGTTCCGCTCAGCAACAAAGATATGCCGCAACGCTCAGCAACAGTATAGTCGTTCTGTGACATCGTGATGATTTCATACGTTCTCGGTCTGAAATAACCGAAATTGAACTTGATGCGCTGAGGACGACTCATAGTGATAATCACTGGCTTATAGTTTTCTGTGATGACTACTTCATCCGTAGAATTCTCAGACACAATATAACAATGGAAATCGCCCATCAAAGACTCGATGTATTCATCAAGACTAGCGGCATCATTATTACATGAATTATCACACGAACTGTCAACAACCGGACTGACAACGAACGAACGACGCTGACGTCTCTGCTGACGAGTCAAGTCTTCATAATCTTGTATATTGTCTATCGGTGTATCATATGACACCGTACTTGCATCACCGTTAGTCTTCCTGCGCAAAATGCCGACATAATTACCAGGCACATTGACGACTGTACCACTCTCATCAGTCATATCACCGGGGAAGTACACATAATGTGAGAACAAAGTTGATGCATCGTCTGCATATAAATCTTGTGGAAAGTCTTCCTGAACAAACCACGTACTTACATCTGCAGTGACAATACTCTCATCACTCGAATCTCGACGCGCAACCATTGAACCGCCAGTTCCAGTATATCCGCAAATCGTATTCGTATAGATACCGTACGGAGCAGTCTCTACATTATAGTCACCATCTCCGTTCAAGCCGTAATCTCCAACTCTGAATACATTTCCGCTCTTACCGCTTGTCGAACCGCCGGCACCGCTAAACTTATGATTCACGATGAGAATCATCTCCTCAACAGTAGAAATATATATCTCGTTCTCTTCATCAGGAGCATATTCATCAATGACATATACATCGAAGTTATTGTAATCACCAATACGTATGTTCTGGTTATAGTAGTCACCGTTGAACTTGATATTGAACTTCAATCCGTAATAGATAAACTCCAAAGACTGAACGAACGGGTTATAGTAACCGACTGCAGTCTGAATCGGATAATTCGATATAAGCATCTTACGCACTGCAGCACTAATTCCACGACTCGTAATGAGATTCCTGAAATTATAGTTAGTACCGTTAACAGAAGCATAAGAGTCCGTACTCCATGCTGCCGAACGACCGTCATGCTGCAAAGTGAATGCATGCTCAGTAAAATAGCCGCGCTGTGTATAGCGTTCTGTCAACGTAGACACATCAAGCGCAGAACACCCATCAAAATACATACCGTTAGACTGCCACAAGCAATTCGTCTGCGGAACTACAGATATACTCAACTTGCTGTTGTCCGGGTCGTCTGGATTAACCAAGAAATTATCTGTCTTCTGACCGGGAATGCGCTGTATGAAGTCAAAATACTGCGAACTGCTCGTCTCAAGCGTCAACACTACATCAGTGTCAGCAGTCAGACGACCACCAGCCAATATCTTCTTCTCTGTCTTATCATCAGTAGAATTCTTCGTATAATAAACTGTATTACCGCTGATAACGAAACGATATAACTCGAAACCTCTGAATGAACCGCTCTCAACAGTATATACGACGTCGCTCTTCATACGGTCGTCCTCACGACTGTCTACTACGAGCGTCTCTCCAGCCTTAACAGTAATAGTATCTTTACTTGTCATTTCATCTTCACGGTCGTCACCGATGTACATATCTAGGTCACGAACTTCCGTGATGCCCATCACACTAATCTGTGCACTCTCAGGATTGTATATAGTCAATTGTGAGTTATGAACGAACGGCTTCCAAGCATCCAACTTATTTCCGAACATCATCATAGGCTGATTTGGCTCTTCTGGAGACATCACTGTCATCACATGCATCGTAGTCTGCTCGACACGCTGTGTATGCGTATGCCAAGCACCATTACCCAACAGCAGCAATGCATTATCTGTCACAAAACCACTAGTGAAGTCAAATGTTCCATTCGGATAGAAATTGCCGTCATCTGCCTTTGTCAAAGGATGACGCACGCTCGACAATAATTCTGTGATGTCATCATATACAGTATACACACTTGCAAGTTCACTCGTATTCATGAACTGAACGACTGACGACCATCTCCATCCAAGAGACTCGAAGTCTGCAAGAGAGAACACTAGATATTCAGGACTGTACCACCATGTATCCGGACTTATCGGACGCATCTTCACAGTGTCATCTGAAGAGAAATAGCAAACAGTGTCGTCTATCATCGCACTTTCATCATAGTACTCACAATATGCTACGAACCGGTCGTCTAATTTATCATCTTTCTTTGTATAAACATGTCCATCCTGATAGTATATATTGTCTTCATAGTACTGTTCGGGATTCTGTACAATCTTACCGGACACCTTCGCAAGCGCACTCTGCAAAGTACTGAGCCACTGATGATTATCCTTGTCAGATGTTCCTCCCCAGTGCATCTTCAGATAACTACCGCTCTCTTCTATGTTCAGATAACGGAAATCCGGCATCGGCGCATAGTTCACAGGCATCAAGTGCTGCACCCAGACGTCAGTGTGATATGAAGTCAAACCGAGACGTTCTTCAGTAACAGCCTCGACATGCACATATGGAACATACTTGCGTATACCGGCAGCCATGCGCTGCAACTGTTCACTAAGCGAAGCAGCAACAGTCACATCGTCGACTTCCTGCGTATAGAACGAGAAACGATAGATATCTGTCGGTACAATGTCTGTAGTACCGTCGGCATCTTTATGACTCTCTGGAGAATTAGTCTGTATATATGCAGATATATTGTTGTCAGTCTTCGCCAATCGCTCATCATTTGACGCAATGATGTCAATACAGATATTACGCAACTCTCCACCTTGACGTATATTACGTGCAATCAATCTGAAATGCTCTCCATAATGAATCTGCTTCGTAAACGACATTGTCATGAACGAACACTCATCGCTTGCCCATTCCTTCTCCTTGACCATCAAAGTAGCAATATGCCTGTCCGGATTATTCAAGACATAACGAGAAACAAACGCATCAATGTCAGACTGACTACTCACACGCATCGCATCATTATTAGTCGTCATAAAGAAGATTCGGTCTTTCAAGTCACTACTACTTGCAGCACTGACTGCCTTAGCATCATTGACAACTTCATCGTTCTCGTCCAGTTTCAGAACCGTACCGCCTTGCATATAACGTATGATGCTGTCATAGCGCACAAGCATATTCTCAGTCAGATAGAGACCGAAATAACGATGCATAGAGAATTCATCTCCACCCAATTCATCATTAAACAAGAACTCGAGATTCAATATATACGGATAGAGCACATTATTGCGCTCATAACCGTTGATAATATAGTTATTGAAACGTTCCTGGACAGCGACATCGCCTTTCAAGACCTGTGTCTTAAAATACGAAGACTCCATCATGTTAGTGATGAGACCACGTGCTACATCGATACCCTTCCACGAGTCTGTTCCCTGACGGATGTTCATCTCATCATCAGCATTCTCCTATTCGATGAACTGAAGATAACACGACCCGTACAAGAAGTCTTTCAGCATGCTCTGGTAGTTACGCAGATACTGACCTGCTGCAGTATACCCTCGCAAGTCAACGATGCGCACTACTTCGCTGTCACTTATAATCTCCTTCAGACGTTCAGTATCATCATTGATGACAGAATTATACGTCTCACGATTCATCACACCTTCATATCTGAAGATGCAGAAGAAGTCGGGAACGTTCTTACCCAAATGTAACGGTGCAAGCAAGCGCATGTTCTCCGAATACATGTCGTCCGTATTCGTCTCAGCACCATATTCATACTCCGTCAGATATTGCTCGTCATACGACGTGAATACCTTATGGGGATTCAATGAGTCAGAAGGCAATCTGAACAATTCCTGTCGCGGCAGACGACTGAACACAGTCATCACGTCAAACGGATAGTTGCCCTCGCTAGACACCGGATACTTGCGATAGACTCGGTCGTTCAGAGGCTACGACACCTTGAACGTATCAAGATACAACTTGTCATCAGCACTCACTACAAGTTTGATATTACCAGTCAACTTCGGATTGGTGCGCATCAGCATGAACGAAGACAACTGAGTGTCAATCTGCTGTCCGTCAAGAGTATAAGAACCCAATTCACGCACGTCAGACTTCGACACATATACTTTCACATATCCGTTATAATAATTTTCTGACGAATTCTTCTTAACTACCTGAAAACTCAAATTAAACGAACCTTCGGGAAAATCAGTCATCGTATGATCGAAACGGATTGTGAATATGAACGGAGCAACTGAACATGTCATAGAATTGCCTTGCGGACCATTATGCATCTAAACACCATTAATGAACACACGTCCATCAATAACAGCGTTTATTATCTCACTATCATCAACCTCCATCATTATATGGTCGATTCCGCTAATGTCACTCTTCTCAGGAACTATCTATCCGGCAACAATGACCAGTGATGATCTCTCGGGTGTGATATTTGCTATATAATGTTCGTTGTAATCAGCCATTCTAAACTTGCTCAGTGTCTTTTCTCTATTTATTTCCCAATTAAACGATTTTCACTGACGACTTCAAATATTTTCTTTCTAATCAAAATAGTCTCAAGAATAACTGATAAAAGTCAATGTGCAACCATAAGCAGTTGATGACAATCAATATAACAAACAACAAATCGATAAATGCGCCGATATGTAAGTCTCTTGGCGTATGAGGTTTCTTAGAGAACAACTTGTTGAGTGTTGTACTAATAAAACTCCACATGAAAAATATCAGACACAAGAACCACTGAGACGTGAACAATCCCCAGAAGAACCAAGCATACGACAGAATGCCGAGACATCCGAGCATTGAAACATTATCAGATGCTTTCTTGTCTTTACTCTTATCATTAACAAACTCACACAGTTCTTCTGCACTACCAGTCATACTGATAAGCGTGTAAATCACTAAAAATCCTAAGATACAAAATAAAGTCTCCATATTATATAGTTATGTATATTTCTAATTAATTATATAAAGATTAACAGACTTAGTCTGAACATCTTTCCTAAAGTTAATTAAAATAACTGACACATCACTTATCAATTCAAATAAAATTCGTATATTTGCAGCACAAAACATCAAACATTATATGAAGAAATACAAATTCGATATCATCAGACACATCGTAATGTCCTGGTCGCCAGACATAAGAGAGAACTTATCATCTCCAGATGAATTATATTGCGCATGTCCGACTCCGAGTTTCCCATGGATAATGCCTGGCGAATATATACCTTCCAAAGATTATTACGGAGAAACAGTCGACGACTTTGACGATTACATCAAACAGCGCAATGCTTATTGCAAGCAGTTGTTCAAAGAGATACAGAAGACGCAGACGCATCCCGTCTTGAATATCATCAGACACAAGTTAGACAGATTCTTATGGTCTTTAGATACTTTTATATTCGGATACAGTTTAAGTTCAAAACTTTGCTGTCTTCGTGCGAACATAATTCATCTTTTTAATAAATTCAAAAACTCAAATATATGGCAGAAGTCGATCCACTAAAAATACGACAAGAAATTGTCGACTACATCACGAAGATTATGTCTTCGTCAGAGAAAAACGCAAAGGGACTACGTGAAATGCAAGACCGCGGATTCTCAGAAAAAGGAATGCTCGAAATGGTCATCAAAGTCACGGCAATCCAATGCGACCAAATGAAGATGCTTGCTCAGGCAATGCTCGTCTACGTCAAATCAGATGAGTTCTTCTCTAAACTCTGTACGTCACTCGTCATGCAGCACGAAGAAGAGCAAAAATCGAAATAATTCATAGAGACAAATTGCGGTTTCTGCAATATAAATAACTAGGTATGATAAAGCAGAAATCGATAGAAGAGCGCTATAAGAAGCTCGACGAGATAGACCACATACTGCTCCGCAGCGGTATGTACGTCGGCAGTGTGAAGAACGAGACAAGACAGTTCTTCCTGTGGGACGCTGACGACGAATCACTCACTTTTAAAGAAGTGGAATACTGTCCGGCACTCCTGAAACTCATCGACGAAGTCATCTCGAACTCATGCGACGAATACCGTCGCAAAGAGAACTTGGGTCTCACTCAAGTCGAAGTGACACTGGACGACTATACAACAGAAGACGGAACCCGCCACTGCATATTCACATGCCGTGACAACGGCGGCATTCCAGTCGTCATGCACAAAGAAGCAGGGATGTACGTCCCGGAGATGATATTCTCACAGCTCAGGACGTCTTCCAACTACGACGACGAAGAATCACGAACATGGATAGGCACTAACGGCGTCGGCGCCAAACTCACCGGCGTCTTTTCGAAATTCTTCCAGGTAGAGACATCTGACGGAAAGAATATGTTCAAGAAGTCATGGACAGACAACATGCGGACACCCGACACACAAGCACTCACGAAACGTTGCAAAGAACACTACACAGAACTCACATACGAATTCGACATGTCACGATTCGACGAGAGCATCGACGGATTCACAGACGACTTCTGCTCAATAGTCGAAAAACGATGCATAGACGCAGCAGCAGCCAACCCAGGACTGACTGTCTCTTTCACTGTCAAGAACCATGAAGTGGATGACTACCGGACTTCCTGGAAGTTCAATGCGTTCACAGACTACCTGAAACTCTTCTCGTCATATGTCAACACGGACGACGTCATCACTTATGAAACTGACGACTACTCTGTCTATGTCTTTCCAGACGGATCACTGACACAAGGTTTCGTCAACGGCGTCGCATGCGACCGCGGAACACACATAAAAGTCACACAGAACGCTATAAATGAATTCATCGCTGACTATATCAAGACCAAAAAGAAACAAGACATACAGCCCAAAGAAGTCACAGGCAAATACAGTCTGTTCTGCTGCTTCAGCGTCGTTAATCCAGCATTCGACTCACAGACAAAAGAAAACCTGACTACACCAGCAGACAAACTGTTCGCTGATGATACTAAGTTCGCTTTACCGAAGAAATTCCTCGACCAGATAGCAAAGTCCGACATCATCGACACTATTCTCGACTGGATTAAGCAACGTGACGAAGTCCTCGACCAGAAGAAACTGCGAGAACTCAACAAAGAAGCAAAGAAAAAAGTCGTCGCAAGCGAGAAATACATACCCGCACACGGCACTGGCAACGATAAGATACTGTGCATATTCGAGGGACAGTCAGCTGCTTCGAACTTTTCAGATACGCGGCCAAGCGCACTCATATGGGGAGCATACTTGCTGAGGGGCGTGACACTGCAGACACTCGAACTGACTCCGTCTGCCATCATGAAGAACAAGGAATTGTCTGACTTAGTGCGCATCATCGGACTCGACTGGAACGACGCACACGACATCATAAATCCTGGAGAAATACGTGAGAAAGTCAACAAACTAAACTACAAGAAGATTTATGCACTAGTCGACCAGGACGAAGACGCATTCAGAATCCTCGGCATATTGCTGGCATTCTTCTCCAAATGGCCGTGGCTCTATCGTGCCGGATGCATCGCAAAAGTAAATACACCAATGATGATTTGTACAAAAGGAAACAACACAGTGAACATATATTCATGGACAGAATACCGAGAGAAAGAGAAAGAACTCAACGGATACTTCATACGATACCTGAAAGGACTCGGCTCACTGAAACGAGAAGAACTTGCTACAGCACTACGAACGCCGAAACTGCAGATATTCGATCTCGACGAAGACTATCAAATGTCGCTGTACAAATGGTTCGGCAAGAAACATATCAAAGACAGACAGAATTCACTTAAAGAAAATATCATGGAAGAATAAAGAAAGCGACTCGATTAGAGTCGCTTTAATCTTTATATCCAGATAATATATCTTCTCTTGTTAATTCCCATTCTTTCTTATGCAATAATTTACATTGTCTTTGAATAACTTCTCTTCTTTTTATAGGATTACGAGCATACTCTTTAGTGACGCCGTTTCTGTTCTTTAGTGAATCAATCATCAATTCTAATTGAACTTTTACATAATTCATTCGCTTAGAACCGCAATAATATATTTCCAAGAAATTCACTTTATTCTCATATGCATACATTCTTTTCCTGACGTCCAAATCAGACCAAACATAAATTATGTCATCATAAAAATTTCTCTTCTTTTTATCATCAGGATGTTCTCTCTTGTATTGTTCAGATTTCAACTTCAAATCTTCAAATTTTTCTAAATCATCATCACTATTAATAAATGCAGAATTAGTATGGTATTGAGAACCTTGATATTCAACATATAATTTATATTCTGGAAGATATAAATCGCAAACAAACGGATATCTTGAATCTTTTACATGTCTTTCTACTTTATATCCAAGAGATTCAATATATTCAGCAGCATCATCTTCTCTTTTTGACTTTCTTAATTTTAAATTATTTCGTTCTAATTCATATTTTTTCTATCTTAACTCTAGAGATTCATATCCAACAAAACCATGCCGTTCTTTTGTTGTGTTTATCATCTTATTTTTAACTTCATCTGTCTGTGAAGGATATAACGTATTGTATCTCTATAAACACGTATCGTTTTTCTTTTCTTGAATATCTTTACGCTGAAAATGATACTCAACACCATATTCTTCTAACATCTTTTGACGATATTTTTCAGAATCATATACATTCTCTGTTCCCCAGTGTTCGAGATTCGTCTGCTTACATTTCTTACGTGTTTCTTCTGATTGTGCAGAATGAGCAGGACAACAGAACTTTGTAAACAATGCACGTTTACGTCCGATGAAAGTAACTGGATTATTGCAACCAGGAAGAGCACACTTCGGCTTCTCTTCTATTCCAAGTTCAATTCGTTTAAGAGTCTCTTCAAGACTAGCACTGTCTTTAAACCTATTATTCAGATAATCTAATAATATCGGATTTGTTATTAAATTAACAAACTTATCGTAAATTATATGTTCTTTGATGACATCATCGTTCACTTCTGTTACAGAAGCCTGCCATTCTATAAATTCGTTATCTCGTTTCTCACTGATAACATTCTTTCCAATATGAACATCAGCAAGTTGTTTCGAACGGCATTCTTTTGAATTACATATCTCACGATAACCTTCTTTTAAACCGCGTTTATGCCACGTCGCTTTATTATCACAGTATTTGCATTTAACTACTTCAGTCAAATTGTTAACAAGATAATACAAACGTTCAACAATGTCATATATATCATATGAATAAAGAAAAGATGTCATCTTAATAATCTCTTCTTGAAATTTAGTTGAACGCTTAATTTCACCGATTAATTGTCGGTCACTGATAACATGCTGTTTATGTTTGTCTAATAAATCTCTTAATTCTTCTATCATATTCTATTTATTTTTAAAACTGCTGCAAATTTACAACAAGTTTATGAAATTTCTGAATATTTTATGTTAAAAATATCTCATGTAAGCCGGTCATTTGCTACAACACAGCTATTTTTTGTAAAGATACAGATTTATTATGATTTATGAAAACTTATTGTCTTAAATAATGTTAACAACTACAATTATATCAAATAAAAAGTGGAACTTTTACTTAAAGTTCCACTTTAATAAAGTATCATAAGTTTCTGATAATCAGAGACCTGCACAGTCGACAACAAAGGTAACATAGGCGGTTTCAGGGAAGAAACCAGCGTCGACTAGAGCGTAGCGGCTCTTAACCATCAACTTCGGAGCCATTGTACCACTTGCGATTGTGCGGAAGCTCTCAGCGATGATGTATGGACAGAAGTGAACACCGGGTTCGTCCTTCTCACCCTTACGGCCGACCAGCACACGGCAGTCAGAACCAGCCATCAGAGGATCAACATAGATAGTCATACCGAACATCTTACCACAAGGATAGAGATTACCACCTACCTGAGGAATGTCGTTAGCAATCGGAGAGAATGCATACTGTGCGTTCTGCTGGAGCAGAGAAGCGACCTTAATGTTAGTTACACAGAAGGTAGCAGCTCCGTAACGACCACGCTGGAGAACCCAGTTAGAAGCCTCCATGATGTTAGAAGCGATACGCTTAATCAGAGTGTCGCGGTTCTCGAACGATGCACCTGCGGGCAAGTACAGAGGCTTGTAAGGCAGAGCAACGTTAATCTGGTTGCTATACTCAACACCGTCAGCATTTGTCAGATTGTTCTGAGGAATAGCGAAAGCAGGAGTCATGCGAACCTCGCTAGAAGGCTGATAAGAGGGGTCAAGAGAGATGTTCAGGTTAGCGGCAGGGCCTTCAACCTCAACCATCTTGTAGTGGTTCTTCCAACCCAGAGCGAACAGACGGCTGGTGATGTGACGGTTGATAGTCTGAGACAGCTCGTTAACGGCTGCATTCTCTACCATCTTCACAACATCAATACCCCACTGCTTCTGGAGGTCCTGAACCTGCTCCTGAGTAACAGCACAACCAACCTCGATAGTACCAACCTGGATGTTCTTGGTGAACAACTTCAGGCTAATCTGACGGGCAGGAGTCTGCTCACCCACGCCACGAGACATAGGCTCGTACAGAGTAGTACCGTCCTGATAAGTGCCATACCAAGCGTCACGGTCGCGCTCGCCAGCACCTGCGAAGCCCTGAATCTGGTCTTCAAGCATAGAAATCAGACGAGGAGTAACCAAAGTGATAGTCAGGTCAAGTTCCTCAGTGCTGCCAACAGGAGTGTAAGTAGCAGTGAACTCCAGACCCTCACCGTTGAAGTATGTACCAAGAGCAGCGGCACCGTCAACAACCTTGAACATAGGATCGCCGTCGATACGAGACCAACCGATGAACTCTACCTTCAGAGCGCCGTCGCCACCTACATGAGGATGCTCGATAGAAGCGTCTACAGTACCAGCACCAGAAGTGAACAGAGTACCAGCGGGAACAGCAGTAGCACCCTTCATAGAACGCTTGATAGCGCCGGCAGATGCCTCTTCAGTACCCTTGATGCTAGCCTTGAATGCGTGAGGCAGACCATACATCTCATAAGGAGCGTTGCTCTGGCTGTTAGCCTTAGGATTAGCGGTAGCAGCATTCCAAGAAGGAGATGCACCGTAAGGCTCCTTAGAACCAGTGTATACATAGTCCATATAAGGCAGTACGCCAGAAGGACCCTGCAGAGGAGTGGTGTTAACCAGGTCGAAACCGATGGTCTTAGCAGCCACCTTCATAGCCAGAGGCAGAAGAGCGGGAAGCTTGTCACCAGAACCGTTGATGCGAGGATCAGCGTAGTCAGCACCGGTCAGAGCGGGCTTGCCTGCGGGAACAACGTCACCAACACCGAGAGTGTTGTAAAGGTTGTTATAGGGCTGATAAGTACCGCCCATTGCGCTGAAAGCGTTGGCGCCGTTTACGAAAGCGTCCTCATTCAGCTTGTTAGCCATGTTGTTGGCCATCTGAGCCATCCACTCCAGACGCTCGTTAGTCACGTTCTGACCATTGAGAGCCTTAGTGATAGCGGGCTTCCAAGCCTCAGTGATAGCCTCGGCCTGGCCCTTTGCTGCTGCAAAATTGATTGCAGGATTGTTTTTTACTTTCATTGTATTATTTTTGTTACGTTTAATTTTTGTCCTTGCGGTAAACTTCCTCAAATTCATGAGAGCGTTTTAATACTCATTCGTCCATCCTTCCTTTGAGCCGTACCACTAATAGTCGGACGTTTTATATCTGATTCGATTATCCTTCTTTGGGTTTTCGTCCGAACATCTCTTACGGCTTCTGTTGGTGAACTCTTTATTTTCCCGAGTTTCTGCGCTCGCTGTAATGAGCATTGTCTGTCTTTTTCCGATAGTGCACTTTCTTTTTCCGTGCTTCTCAAGGATGAAATGACGGTCGTCCCGTCTTGCACCTCTTAAGGATTTTCTACAGTGTTTCCTTTATTTATCGTCGGCTTTAAACGTCAGAATCGAATTTTCTCTTTTCGATGTGTTCATTGACAGATTTTTTTGCCGTTACTCAATTATTTATCGTCGTCTGAAACCAATAAAATCGCATTTTCTCAAAAATGCTCATTCATGCGTATTCGTTTTCTTCTTTGCGACGTTATCATGTCATTTTTCGTTTTCTTGTTCTGCCAGCATATCCGGTTTTCTCATACTTGAAATGTAGAGAGAATCTACCTTGGCTTTCTCGTCGATTTTCTCGTGAATGTTCTTCACTTCTATCCGGATCTCGTCGATTGACTTTCGCATTGCGGGCTTGGTAATAGTGATGTCCCATGCTATAGCGCCCACGACGAAAATGATAATCAATACACTGAGTATGCAACTCAGCGAATTGTAGCATTTCTGTGTGTTCTTGTTGTCTTGCATTTTTCTTAATACTGGTTTCTTTTGACGTACGGGTTTTTAATACATACCCGCAGTTTCCTTATTTATCAAAGTCTCAACTCGTCCGAATTGCATTTTCTCTTTTGAGTGTTATCCAGACGTTTCGCTTTATTTATCTAAAAATAAAAATTTCCGAAATCAATATTAATAAACTATAAATTCTTCTGATATTTTTTGTAGTCTCAAATCAAAATCGTAAATTTGCAATCAAATCGCATATAATATAATAAAGGTATAAACATATAAATTGGATTTATTATGGCAAAACTGATTTTAGAGAAGCGCAACAACAAGTTGCAGTCAAACGACCAGAAGACATTCGAAAAGTTCGTTATGTCTGAGCAAGAGTTCAAAGAAGCAGTTGAGAATTCAGTTGCTTTGGGTTACGACACTGTGTTCAAGATCGCCAAGAAGAAGCAGTTGTGGCTCAATGACGAGAAGAACATGACGATTACTCCGGTTCTAATCGTCCACACGAAGAAGAACGGCTACAAGATGTATTGTGATGACGGCACACGTCGCGGAATGAGCATGCTTTCTCCGGAGGGTCGTCAGTACTTCACTTCTAAAAAAGAGGCACGTGCTGAACTGGCAGAAGTCGCAAAGACGAAGTTGAAGGAGAACTTCAACGAGACTGTGAAAGAAGTCGAGGAGAAGATAGAGCCAGTCACTAACGCTATGAAAGGCTATGCGACCATTGCCGGAGCACTGCTCGGTGAGTTTAAGGACAAGACCAAGAAGAAGGTCACTGAGGCAATCGGTCTTGACGATGCAGAGAAGAAAGACGACGCAGAAGCAAAGTTAGACAACATCAGCCAGCGTTTCAAGAAGATTTCTCAGAACATCCTCGACAGCAACAAGGAGATTGCTGCAATCAGTCGTGACATCAAGGATTTGTTCAGCATCATCGGCAAAAAGTCATGAACGATTATATGGAAGAGAGAAACAAACCATATTACGCTGTTCCAAAAGAAGAAGCCGACAAAAACGGATACTTCATAGGAAAATGCTATAACATCAGTGCGATTCCACGCACTACTGACGACGCAAATTATCGTCCCGGTTTCGGTATAGAGAATACGACTGAAGAATATCTGCTGATTCCGGCATCAAAGAAACGTGTGCTCTATGACGGACGCTACACTGCAGTTGCTGCATTCATATTCGCTATCGTCGACGGCAAGTTCAGCGTATTAGCAAATCAGCGAGGTTCTGGAACACCGGACTTTCAGGGATGCTGGAATTGTCCGTGCGGTTTCCTTGAGAGAAACGAACACGGTATATCAGGAGCAACACGTGAGACTTTTGAAGAGACCGGTCTGCATATCAGTCCGTCAAAGTTGCGCTTTGTCGGCGTTCAGACAGACCCTGCAAGATGCAACAACGGAAACGTCACTTTGCGTTATACAGCATTTATAGGTCGTCAACCTCAAATCACTCCAAAGTCGTCAATGAACGAAAACGGCGGTGAAGAGAATGAAGTGGCGAACGTCCGTTGGATTCCGCTTGATGAAGTTGACGACTATGAGTGGGCATTCTATCATGCAGACACCATCTTCCAGTATGCACCGAAGCGATGGCATCGTCGTTTGCTTGAAATATGCTATAAGATATTTCTCTGAAACGTTTTACATTATTATATATGAACAAAATATTTGTAGTAGAACAAAACTGTGAACTGACTGCATTCCCTATCAGTTCATTGGCTGAAGAATTCGTCAACAGAACCGGTGACGGTAATATTCATGAGATAGAACTGTTGAACACGCTGCCGTCATCGTTCAGATTCTGTGTAGTCATTGAAATGGGTGAAGTAGTCAATATCCAACTTGTCAGCAGCAGACTGTGTCCAGAAGACAGAATTAATTTCGACAACCCGACACAACTGTGTATTTACTTGAGCAGTCCGAATATTGAAACTGCAAAAATGTCGGCTATCAGCGAAGCTGCTAGTTTCCTGGGTCGTTTTAAGGACGTCAAACTGAACGCTACGTACAATCTGAATACCGGCGAAGTGATTCCAGAGAAAGAGCATCCCGGTTACGAGACGATTCTGATTCCGATGACAGAATCGATGAAAAAGCATACGCTTGCACTGCTTGCTCATGATGATGAAGCAGTGACATACTGGTCACTTGTCACGACGCTGACATTCTGGGCGAGTCCTTCTGCAGAAGATCACTGCTACCACTTCACGTTCAAAGAAGACGGGAAGCATGGTGACTGGCACCAAGACGTCACCAGTAGAAAGATTACATTCTGGTCTGGAGACGAGGACTATGTCATCAAAGTCGCTGAAGAGAACGGTTTCAAAATAGTGAGCGGGCAAGGAAAGAGAAACGGTTCACACGAACTCGTATTAGAAAGAGTGCTCTAAAACAGAGCACTCTTTTAAATTATTCAACAACAATTGAGAACAGGTCTTTTGCGAGGACGTCCGGCAATGATTCACCAAGGCATTGCTCCAAATATTTGATTAAAACGTCAATACATTTCCTATTACTCGTAATCATCAGGAATACATTCTCTGCGCTTTGTTCTTCGCTGTCCATCTTAGGATAAGCACCCAAGAATGCTGTCAGCCGCACTGTCCCGACGCCATTCCAAGTCACTTCTTCTTTCTCATAGGTTATCTTGACATGATGAAGACAGACATCCGGCATGCATTCTAAAGCATTACGGGCATCAGATACATCAGAGTCATTGACATGCTGTGGACTATAGACATAACCGGAGTCAGCCATATCAGAGATGTTTGTAGCCGACGGCAGATAGAACTCTGCACTGACATACTTCATCGTCTTGTATACTTTCTTTATGTCTATATGATGTTTCTCGAGAAAGTCCAGTGAAGCAGACTTCATCTTCAGTTTCTTCGGATGCATCATCGTATACTTCGAGAGTTTCTGTGTCATCTGTTCATAATAGCCGATTTTCTCGTCGATATACTCTATAGAACGGACGTAACGTCCGGTGAGCCATCCGCATGTATCGAACAGTTGTCTGTGACAGTCACGGAATTCAGAATTAAACTTCTTTTCGATTTCTCTCTCGCCATTGACCTGGAGGATGAAACTCAGCATCCCGTAGACTGTGCGTGAAATCAAGTGATGACGCATGTCGGATTCTGCTTCAGGGCGATAGACCAGCATGCAGTATTGTCCTTTGCCGCTAATTGCAGATAGTTTGTCTGCTTGAATCAATATATAGCGCAGGAATATAATGACACGATACGGGGTACTGAACTTCTTATTCAGAGAGAAACTGATGAGCATACACGTATTGCTCGTGTTGTACATATTAAACAGACATGCTTCATTGGGATTGCTATAGATGTCGACGGCAAAATCACTTACTTCAATGACTGATTCCAGGTATCGCTCAATAGAATGACAGACTGCCATTGCTTTCGAGTCGTCCTGTATATCAATTATCATTGCATACTCCCACTCGTCATCATCTTTGATTTCCTTCAATGATTCTTCATCGTCCCGGCTGTCAGTCAGTTCATCTTTCTCTATATCATCAATGAAGTCTTCTAATAATCGTCTCATCATTATTTCTTTTGTTTCTGTTTTAATATGGGCATCAGCCAGTGTTCTAGCCATTTTCTCACGACATCAACGTTCGGAATATCGTATTTGAAGAAGTATGTATTAGTTACGTGACTGCTGATATTGTCGATGACATCATGAACGTGCTTCCAGTCACGGGGACGTCTTCCGCTATTAGCATAAGCAACCAGATGAGCGAGGTCACGATAGCGGTCTATCGGATTCATGTTGTCAAAATACTGTTTCTTGTATTTCAGCATAGCGTCATTATAATTCGGGCAAAACTGCTTATAGACACTGACCATCAACATCTTATCACTGTGAATAGGAAACAGAGCCACTATCTTGATGAGTTGCTTGAAGTCGAGCGTCTTGACGCCCCATTTCAAAATGATGCGCCAGCCCGTTGTCTTTGAACCATATTGAACGACTTTATCTTCTTCGTAGTATTCGCAGTTCAAATCCTTGTAGAATTGCAAATCGTCTATGAAGTCACCATTATCAAAATTTCCGAGAGGCGTAAGAGCCTGGACGTCTGAGTACTGAAGTCCGAGAGTGTCCATGATGTGCTCTGCTTTCTTTCTGTAAGTGAGGACTTCTTGAGTCGTCTTGGGAGTCTCAATAGACAGACACACGACGTACTGACAGCCTTCAGAAGCAATCATTTCGTACCACTCCCGTGCAGTCAGTTCCTATGAGCGTTCGACCTCGACATCATTATGCTGGACGTCTGTCTGAACGTTCAAATCGTCTATGAAATCTTCCAACAATAGTCTCATGCTGTATTTATTTCATGCAAGACGAAAATAATTATCTAAAAATTTGTTCAATTGAAATATTATTCGTATCTTTGCAGCAAATATAATAAGATTATGGCACAACCGAAAGCACCGGACGTCTTGCGTCCAGACCTCATAGAGAAATACAAGCAACAGATGAATGCTGCAGTGACAAAACTGAACAAGTTTGTCGAGCAGCCGTGGAAGGCAGTCGCATACACTGACGAAGGTCCGAGATTCAAGTTTACACAACAGAATATCAAAATGTTCGCTGGGCAAATCGTCGTGCAACTCATCGACTTAAATACTCCTATATTCGGATATATAGTATCTGGAACTGATGAACGAGTCACTGTTTGTCTTATAGTTGATGAACCGTCTAAAGACAGAGTCATCTATGAAGAAATTCGTCATTCATTCAAAACTGTATCTTATACACGTCCATTGATGTTTTCAACGATAAAAGTTGAAGACTTCGTTGCGCTCGTCGACGAGAAAGTCAAGGAAGAACGAAACTTAGACAAGCGTGCAAAGATTACAAATCGTGAGTTACGTCAAATGAAAGATGATATACGTATGTTGAAGCGTGATATATATAAACTGCTGAAAGAACGTAAAGAAGAGCAAGAGCAACGTGAATTCTCGAGACAAATGTTGATGAACTTTGAATTCAATCGACCAAATAACAATAATCTAACATCAGACCCGGACGACTTAAATTTCTGATTTATGGTCGACTAATGGAACTGGATACTCGTACTCTTCTGCTAATACCATACGCTTAGATGCTCTTAATTTTCTGATGCGATACTGTATGCGGTCGAGATGAGCATATAGTTCGGGATAATTTCTGAGAATGTCATTATCCTTGAGCGTCAGATAGACATATAAGAAGTTCTTCGGGTATTCTTTATTGACGACACATGTTCCGTTAGGACTCTCAGTTCTAAGACTGCGATAATCTTCTCGTATGACGTAGCGTCCTTTCAATACAGCATCAATCTCATCTTCAGCATACATTGTACTGACATGTTCTACAACTTTCTTGCCGTCTTTGTAGACATTCATGAATCCATGTAATACGCTGCAGTGATGAGCGAGAAACTTGATGACTTCGAGCCAACGTCGGACGTCTGACATATCAAGATTGAACTCTACGCAAATATGACAGCATCCTAATGTGAAATGATTGCCTGTCAACATCCAATTTATGTCATACTCCATAAACGGGTCAGATTTACGTTCACTAGCTGGCTTTACATAATCAATGGGTATGAATATATTGACACGAGATTGACCACGACCGAGCAATATGTCCATATGACGCTGAAGCGAATTACGTCCCGGAAACCTATCATTATCTCCATCAAAAGTAAATTCACTCATATCTATCAAATACGAGAAACGCTCTGTATCAGGAAATATCTCACGCTCCTGGGGCTGGACGTCCGGCAGCATGATGTCATCTTTTGAAAACTCAAAATCGAACTCACTCATCTTCGTATATATTTCTTGAGTGCAAAGATACGAAATCTATGTCTCAATTGCAAATCTTCTAATGAATAATTAACATAGATTAACGAATAAATAAAGATATGAATTATCTGAACGAAGATTTCATCGATGACTTGGACGTCAATCAGGACGTCACGCAGAATCCTGAAGATGCAGCAGACTTCGAAGGTGGCTGGCTATTGGACGCCAACTTCAACATGCTTCATTTCCAGGACGACACGCTGTATAGCAAAAAATTCGGTGACGATTACAATATCTGGACGCGTTACATCAGAATGCGTACAGTGATGGAGCGTATGGGATTTGCCGGTGCACACAAGATAGAAATGCGTTTCTATGTATTCTACAAGGACGGAATGGACGAGAAATTCGAAATTGTCAACGCGACTCTGACTCCAGACAAGCATTATGTCAAAGACTACATAGATGCAGAGTACTACAAGAACAAATATCTGAGTTACAATGTCAGTTTCCAGATAGAACTGAGATTCGTTCCGGCTAAGACTACTTTCAGAAAGTTCGTCAGTGACATCCAATGTTTCTGCAATGCACTGGAGCAGTGCAAGAACAGAGTGTTTGAGACGAACGGTCAGATGTACACGTCAAGAGGATGGTATCCGTTCGAGAAACTAGAGTATCATCCGGAAAACTACAAAACGATGTATGAAGCGCTGTATCCTGGTGAGAAAGTACAGAAGACGGCAGCAGACGTTGTCTACAATCAATCTGTCATAGAAGACATCATGCGTCAGTTCACTGAGAAGCATAAAGAGAACGTGGAGAGCTGGAAGATAGAGCGTCAGTATTTCGACCATATGCAGCATGTGAACTACACGTCTGTTTATGTTCCCGACAGGCACTGCATCTTCATATACATAGACGGGATAATAACTGAAGAAGAGACGCCGAACAGACGAAACTTCTACAATGACATGCTGACGTGGATTAAGGACGACATCTTCAAATGGATTCCGATGAACATCAAGCGTTTATTCTCTATCTGCGTTATCGTGCATCCGAATGAAAAGATGATTATTCCAGCACCGTATAAGCGTGCTGATGTTAGTCCTCCAGACAGAAACGACTATCGTTATCTGACAAACTACAATAGCGGATTGGGAAGTCTGAAATGTGTGCTTAGCCTTGTTACTGGAAGCGGAAGAAATAACTCACAAATGATTGTCGCTTTCATGAAGCATAATAAATCAGAATTCAACATAACTGGTAAGTTCACATATCCGACCGGATATAAGTGGCTACAACTTGTTCAGCCTTAGAAACCATAATGAAACGGTCGGAAATTTCTGCAAAGTTTCCGACCTTATATTATGTCCCGTGAGCACCGTCAAATGAGAATTCGAACCCGCATAACGACAGCAGCATCAGCGTCCTGATAAATTGCTCTATCTTCTACGGATAACCTTCAATATTCTGTGTGATTCCGTAATGAATGCGAAGCAGATTGCTGTCAAGCGGTTTTCCCTGACTATAGAGACTCATCACGTAAGCAAATGTATCCTTGAAGAAATCACGCTACTTGTCGTCGAGTTCATCACTCTCCAGTATCTTGTCACGTATCTTTTCAGCCTGCTGTTCGAAAGTCAAACCTTCGAATGATGCTTTCCACTGCTCAATATTCTCTTGTTCTTCTGCCATAAACACTTCAGATTTCATTTGAAATATTTATTGAAGAAAAAGAGTCGTTCTTAAATTAAGGACGACTCTTCCAATAGTAGTCAGCATTGTTCGCTGTTGTTCATTTGCCGGCATTACGTGCTGCACGACGTGCTGCTTTCTTCTCTTCCTTAATAGCCTTCTGACGCTTCACAAAAGTCTCGTAGAGCACGATACGAGCGTCCAGATAGTCGATGCCAGTTGTCTTAGCATAAATACGACGGATGTCATGCTCGTTAGAATGATCATGGTTGCCGACTAGCACATAAGTGTAAGGCTTCACCTTTGATGTCTTCCAGTTCTTGTCGAATGCAACGCAGACACGAGACGTGTAGTTCTGCGGGTTGCGAATCTGACTGTCAGTCATCCTGAGACCCTTTGCATAGCGATAGCTGATAGTCTCCTTTCTCTTTGAATTCTTCTTTGCTTTCATTGTTCTTATCTTATAGAAACGTTTGAATGTTCTTGATTAATCGTATTGAGTAATTGAATCAATGCACTGCTTATTGAATGCGTCCAAATATTCTTTGTAATATTGGTCTGATGCGTCTTCAAGACTTGGAGCAGAACCAAAACCAGACCACAACTGAACGTCATGCCATGCTTCATCATCGTCCATCTCAACGAATCGCATCAATAAGTCGTGAACTCGCTGCTCGTAAGCAAGGCGCTGCTCCTTTGTCCATGTCACTTTCTTGAACCAGTTCTCATCAGTATGCATCATGTCATAGACATTGCGTGCTTCTGAGAAATTCTTGTTCTGACAGTAGAGCACAGAACCGACACTGAATGACACATAGAGCCATGAACCGCAGATGAATTCCTCTTTCTCATCTTCGTCCCACTCGACAGACTTGTCTTCCAGGACGTCCATCGGGTATATGCGGATTATCGCTGTCTGACCTTCTTCGCCTTCGAATTCAGGTTCACTGGTCTCAATCTCAAATTCAATGTACTTCTTCTCCATAAATCTTGATTTTTCTCTACTTATTATACCTAGAATTTACCAGTTTGTCTAGATTAATCTTATAATAATTTCTTCCAAAGTCTAGTTTCTTCAGATTTTTCAAATCCGTTCGATATATACAGTCCATCAGCAGACGAATCACAACAAAGATAATCTGCATGAAAGTACGTTCTCGCATCATCTTCGATTTCTCTGAGAAGTCTAGAAGCAATGCTTCGATATCTGAAATCCGGATGAGTATACGCACCCGAAATGTGAACTATACGACCAGACGGCGAATCTACATGAGGCATTACCAACATAAACGTCGCAGTCATCACAGAAACAAGTTGATTATCAACATAATGCCCGTATATATGTACAGACGGATTCACGGGTTCAGCATCATTGCAATATTCAGATATGATAGTTTCTGTAACAAACTAATTATAGTTGCTCAGAAGCATCAACACATCTCGAACAGAGTCTTTATTCAATCTCATTGCTTAATTCTTCGAATTCTCATTTAGCATGATAGCCAGATGCGTGAACACCTGATAGCAGCAATGTGAATTCCAGTCATCATCATGTCCGTCTTCATCCATACTGTCTATCCAACCGACGATGAACTTACGTGACTGCTGCTCACGGACACGACACGAGATATTATACGGACTCTGACGCTTCGTATACGTCATACGCATATAATGTGTTTGCCAGTTACTATCAGCTGCTGCTTTCAAGACTTCTAGTACAATAGTGTCAAGACGCTTCCAATATTCAATCGGCATCTCTTCAATACCTGTATACTCACTGCACATCTGACGAATCTCATCACGATGCTTAGTAATAATGTCTGTCATCGGACCCAGAATGAACGGGTCGTACTGTACACGCTTCTTCTTTTCTTCTGCCGGCTTCTCGCTAGCAGTCTTCTTGCTTGTTTTCTTAGCCATTTCTTTTGTAAATTAAGAATTAATAACTTGTATTCTTGCTCTCATTTCAGGCGGATACTGATCTGCTGTAGATTCAAATAATTTCTGGAAGCATCCATCTAGGATGAACGTCGTACACCAGTCATGTTCATTACGGACGCCACGGCCGATGTTCTGTATCACAAGATTCGATGTTGCTGAACTATACCACAACGGGAACAGATTCATCTTTGCCTTGACGACCTTGCTGGCAATGTTCGGATAAGGCATCTTGACGATGATGATAAACCTGCACAAGTCGTCCGGTAAGTCCACACCCTCTACGAGCGTCGGCCCTATAAGAACCTTATTCTTCGTATGCGTATATCGTTCGATGACGTCAGCCTTGTCCTTAGACGTCAAGTACATACACAGACGCTGTCTGACATTGGGTGGTGCATTCTGATAGATAGCACGAGCATTCTCATACGACCCTGTGTTTATCATGCCGCGAACGTCTTTATAAGTATCTGACGACAATATCTTATAAATAATGTCCTGAATCTTCGGGAAGTCCATCTTCTTGTTCTGATAGGACATCTTATACTGAGGAATGAAATAGATAGGCGATTTCGAGAAATCGAATATATTGGGCACGTCAGTGAATATCATCTTCTCGTCGGGCTTCATGAACCGGCTTCCTATATTCGTCGCAAAGTGCTGTCTGCTTCCGACAGTCGCCGACGTCATCACTTTGTACTTCGCATGAACCATCAGATAATTGTGGCAGAGATAGTCTTCCTTGACACAGTTCAGCGTATAAGTAACTTTCTGAAGCACTCTGTCAACATTCTCTTCGACGACAAATGAATCTGCACCAGCCATGCTGACACTCGACATGAACTCTTTGATAGTTGACTCATAGTTATGCATCCATGAGAGTATTCTAAAGTCGTTCATGTGCTTCTTCTTGTCTTTCTCATTCATCACTTCAGCAGCATTACCAGCCATATCCTCGAGTGCATTCTCTGCTACACGTCCGACGAAATAGAGGAACTCACTATAATCACGAAGAGCAGCCAATCTCACCTGAGGACCGGCATCAGTCATCTCAGCGACACCAAGAGCATCAATGAACAATTCATAGTTATCCATCACTGATTCCATCGTAACATAGTCTGCAATGTTGAACTTCTTTGCATCATGCGGGTTCTCAACTTCATCCTTCAACAAATCACGCAACTTGTCAGGTCTGAAGCAACGGGCAGAGAACGGACACCTAGTGTCATTCTTCGCAGCATAACGAATGATATGACGAAGTTTCTTTCTGTCATTATCAACGTCGATAATAGGCTTTGCATAAAGACTGACTATATCGGGTATATTATGACACTCATCGCAGAAGATGACCGGACGTGGAGTAAAGCCCATGTTGTCCTCGTGTTCTACCAGGTTCATCTGATATAACCATAGTTGGTATGTCAACAATGTCACAGGAGTTCTCTCAGCACGGAAGCGTTGACGCATATAGAGGCACGTATCAGCACAATCATAACCCATCTTGTGACGCTGTTCTCTATTACGAAGTGAAGCAATGCTGACCTTCTGTATACGACAACGACCTGTCTGAAAGTCAGTATGCGTAATATCGCAACGATAGTTGCCGATAGAACCTTTCAGATAACCGAAATCACGCAACTTGAACTTATCGATAGCATCACTATACTGCTTCCAGAGATAGAGATCGCTTGCCAAAATATATGAACGCATATCATAATACTTCGCCAAAACGCCGGCAGCAATAATGCACATCAATGACTTACCCGTACCAGTCGGAGCCTGTATCACATGGGTACGCACGTCTTCATTAACTATAGAGTTGATGATGTGCACAATAGTCTCCAACTGGTTCTTACGGAAAGAGAAGTCATAGCCTATATTAGCAGATGTCCACTCTTCAATCTGTTCTTTTATCTTAAGTAGCGGGTTCTCTTGAGTCTCCATATAAAACATTTATTGTTTACCTATTATACAGCTGCTTGAGATTTTAGTTCGTGTTCGATAAATAAGAGAAACGTTAAAAATACTAAAAACAATGAACAAACCACTAACGTACGAGCAGAAGAGAGCAATCTACGAACATGTTATGAAAAACATGTCGAAATACGTCAAACAGAGAATCAACGAAGGTTTCATTGATGATGCTAATGAATATAACGAGTTGGTCGAAGAAGGTTGGAAAGAAGCCATTGTAGCAGGAGCACTTGCTATCGCTTCAATATTCATTTCTCCGGATTCTGCTTATGCAAAGAAAGTAACGGGTCCTGGCGCAACAAAAGCAAAGACCGAATTTGCTGTCGTAGACAGAGCACCTCAATTCCCAGGAGGCAACGAAGCACTGACAGAATTTCTAAGAAGCAATGTGAAATATCCTGTAGAAGCAGAAGAAAAAGGAATTGAGGGACGTGTAGTATTGAGCGTCCTAATTGGAAAAGACGGTTCTGTCTCAAACGTTCATGTTGTGAAGAGCGTCGACCCAACACTTGACAAAGAAGCCCTACGAGTTGTCAGACTGATGCCAAAATGGATTCCCGGAAAGAAGAACGGACGTGCAACGCAAGAACGATACACGATACCTTTCACTTTCCTCTTAGAAAAGAATAATCAAAGAGCGCTAAAATAAGCGCTCTTTATTTTTGTACAAACTTGACCTCAATGAGAGACGGACGTCCGGCAGCATACACTTCATCAAGCGAACGCTGTGATTTGAGTTCATAGCCAAAGAAACTACAAAGAACGTCTACCTCGTCGAGTTTAGAAGAATCGATAATAACTGATATATTGCCAGTATATACATCAGCATAATAGCAATTAAAAAATTCTATCTGACGGTTGAACATCATGACATATAATATCAGAGGAACAATCATCTTGTATGCTTCATCATCTGTCAACTCAACTTCAATATCATCAATGCTATCTTGCATAAACGGTATGAATCTCATTGCAGACGTGTAACTGCGGACGTCCGGTGCAATATCGCCAAATGTCAGAATACCAGGAATAGTTGATGTCTTAAACTAATCAATATATTCTGGCCGCTTATCAAAAATCTCTTTAGCACAATCTCTCAACTGTTTATATTTCTCGTTCCCTTTGACATCGATTCTCTATAAATTCTTCTGTGTTGAAGTATGACTACGAGGTAGCAATGCATAGTTGTCAAAAACAACATATGACGATTCTATCGCTTTAATATCTTGTATCTAAAATTTCATGTTTATAAGTTACATTTCTTTTTCAAAATATTATTTATGCAAATAAATATAGATAATGAACGCAAGAACATACACACGAATTAACGAAGATTTTCTAGACGACCATCAGATAGACGTCCGGAACGACATCGATATATACGAAGAAGTTGAAAAAGACATATTGAATCTTCTCGCAGACAAAGATGTCGCTATCAATCTGTGTGAACTTCCAGATAGTTACTACAGAGTATTAGAAAAAGACGACCTCGAAGATTTGATTGTCAAGTGTGTATTGAAATACGGCAATGATTGTAATCTGAACTGGATTGACGTTTCGCAGATTACTAACATGAACGATTTATTTCATCATTCTTATTTTCATGGAGACATCAGCAGATGGAACGTTCATAATGTCGTGACAATGGAGCATATGTTTGATAATTCTGATTTTGACGGTAACATCAGTCAGTGGGACGTCAGAAACGTGAAGATGTTCAATTATATGTTCAAAGACTCTCAGTTCACAGGTAATATTTCAAATTGGAGAACATTAAGCGCATGGTAGATGGACGGAATGTTCATGGGAATAAATGAGTCATTTAACAGTGACTTGTCTAATTGGAAGACAGGAACAGTATACAGCATGAAGAATATGTTCCGTAATTCTAATTACGACAGAGACATATCATAGTGGGACACGCATAATGTGTTAGACATGTCGGGAATGTTCCGTGGAAGCGCTTTTAATCATGATATATCAAACTGGAACGTTTAGAAAGTAACCGAGATGAGTAATATGTTCAGAGAATCTGCTTTCAATAAAGACATTTCTAATTGGAACACAGAATCACTGACGCATGCTGAATACATGTTTTATGATTGTGATTTCACTAGAGACATTTCGAAGTGGAATCTAAGTAACTTGGAACATTGTGAATATATGTTCTTCAACGATGAGTACGATCAAGACTTGAGTGAACTGGACATCAACCAATACGTCTACTTCGACGGAATGTTCCGGAGTTGTTCGATTTCAAAGAACCATATTCCGAAGATGATGCAGAACGACGTGAGATGTCGTTAACGTTTCTTTTCTGTTTATTTATCTAAATATAATCTTTCAATTTCGTTTCAAACAAACGACTATCTTACCCCCTACCCCCAAATATTTATATATAATAAATTAAATTTAGTTTATAAATTAAAGTTTTAGATATCGCGCACGCGCACGCGCATAATGCGAGAGAAAACATTTTTTTATTTAGACAAAATCTACATAAGAAAAACTTTTTTTTCTGCAAATATCCGTATTTCGTCTGAAACTTCTTCAAAGTTCCGACTCAGATAAATATAAAACATCGCCTTCAGAAAATTCTGTTGTTTCGATGTATAATTAGTAAGATGGAAAGCTGGAATGAATATATAAAAGACTTCAGTCTAGACGTCGACACAGAACACTCGGAAGAGATGTTTTCTAAAGTCATCAGCATGCTTCACGACAAAGTGTGGAAGATGCTCTATACCAGACAATATGAACCAGATGAAGTCGTCAAATGGATAGATGCCAATGTAGGTAAGTTTGATGTATATCCAGAAGTTACTTCAGTGTTCAACAGAATCAGAGATGCTTACGTCAAACTAAAGAACAAGCAGTCATCGACTTCAGATATGCCGTTTGCTCATCTGATGGCATTGCCTGGAAATTCTGCCATGAGAGATGCGCTTGTCATCAATGCACTTGCTGATGCGTCGCAGACGAATGTTATCCTGGAGTATGGCACCGACGATTATGTGCCAGATACTGTACCAGTTGATAACTGGAACTATCGAGTTTCACAGGACGCTAGTAGTAAATACGAGAAAGCATTACGCAGTAACGTACAAGTTGCTGAGAGAGAATCCAGGAAACATGCTGCAAAGTCATGCTATGACATGTTCAAAGATATGAACGAGTCATTCGTGCATCTCAAGGAAATCTTGGTAAATACGAATAATGCAAGCGAGAGTTCTCCAGAAGGACTGGCTCGTAAACTGCTCAACTTGAATGATAAGTTGTTCTCTGTGTTGTTTGATAGCACGTGTTATAAATTCGATCATGTAATCGTCCGACTTGAATATGAGATACAGGCAATCAATCAGCAGCATCATAATGTTCAGAAATCACTTTATAGTGATAAAGTCGAGACTGCAGTCGAAGAATCTCCTGAATTTAATGATGTCTATCAGCGCATACTCGACTATTATGACAGTGTGCTGACTATACTGCAGCATTTCAAGAAGGCATATGAGAACTACGGACGTCATTGCATAGCCCTTTATAATCCAGGCTGGCTCGGACGTCCGTTCAATGTCTACAGTTACAACGTGTTTGATTTGGAATACGACAATACGACATATGAATGTGTGAATACTGAGAAGCACTGGTGGGGTAAATCCAAGCATTATTATATGTCAAAAAGTTGATAAATACAGAGATGAGCACATTTTCTATAATCAACGAGGATTTCTTAGACGACTTAGTCCAGGATGCTACTCTTAATGAACCAGTAGTTCATGATGAAATTAACGACTACCGGTTTGCTGTTGTTATAGACGGAACTTCTGCTAATGAATATGTCAAGCCAATATTGAAAATCTTAAAGCGCTTTCCGGAAGTCAATAAGAATGTTGCAATATTACACTCACGTGATTCGGAAACATCAAGAAACGAATCATTTTTTGATACAAGCATTCCTTTGAAAGTTCATTGGACGTCAAAGATTGCTATTTGCTTCAATGCATCATTCAGGTCATCCAGAAGTATCATGCTGTTTATGCAGCATTTGCATGAAGCAAAACAGCAACAGCGTGTTAAACTCTATGTACTTGCTAACAAGAAATGGGAAGATACAATGTTTCTTTCAAACAATTCTTTATATGAACTCTTGTTTAACAAGCAATGGAACAAGAATTATCCATATTCTCTCAACGACTTGATTGAATCACCGGATCAGTTACGTAAGAACACATCATACATAGTAGATATCTGGAGATATATGTTAGATATGACTCCAGTTGAGAGTTTCATGTTATGCGAACGTCATATTAATATAATGCGGCTCATTTCGCTGACAACAATGGAACGTAATATAATCATGCGTTCTACAGAATATTCGGATGTAGATGTATCTTTTCTCAACGGAAAGAAAGTGCTCAATAAATCAGTAACCGGTCGTATGTTAAGACTTGACCCTTGGAGTTTTGAAAATATCGCTGACGAATATTATGTGAAGAAAGCACAACTTACAATCGTCAATGTCTATCCGTATACGTGCATAGTATTACTTGCATATTGTGGAGATGATAAAGGAACACTGGATTAGATGTACAGTCAGCATAACTATGATGCTGAACGTCCTTGCTTTGCGTATAGCAAAGAACTGATTGGTTGGTCTAATCCAGAAGAAATGTCTGAGAAGAAACAGTCATTGGCTGAGTTATATCATAACATGTTCGATATAACTGAATCTGAATCTGCATCACTTGTCGAAGAGATTTGGAAGACCAGCGGCTTGGATAAAGACCGCCGGTCTGTGTACGATAACTAATACCAAATCTCAGAGATGTTTCTAGTTAACTCTCTTACTGCTTCTCGTCCGGCTTCTGTGACTCGCTCTGCTTCATTCTTGTCGTGAATGCGAAATACATTCGATTGAAATGTCGGAAAGTGAGAGTTGTGGTAGATTTTCTCTGCTAACTCTTGATTAGTGTACATCTTCTCTGCTGGCTGAATTGTTCCTTCGAGATTAACCGATTCTTTACGTTCTGTGTCGTTTAATGCATTCATAATGTTTATTGTTTTTAAATTTGTTGATAATCAATTTTATCCAATGCTCCAGTCAGATGCTAATATATCTTCAGCGCTAAAGCGTATGTCATTATTGAGAACATGTATTTGTTTCGGAGTCATTCCAGTCATACGCATTGCTTTCATTGAAATAGTATCATTCATCGAGTCGCATTCGACAAACTGTACCATACGAATTAAAGGCGTTTCTGAATCATCTCGTAATTGAACAAACAGATTCTCACCCCAGCACTCACGTCTTATATATGAGTGCTTTTTGAATTTTTCTATTATCTTTTCAAATGTCATAATACTTTGTTTTATTTGATGACTGCAAAGATACAATTTTTATTTCAATTAAACAAACTTTATACGGATTATTTCTTAAAAATCACAGTTATTTAGACAAAATCTAAATAATCGCTTTTAATATCAGAGAATTATTTCTCTTACAGTTTTAATCATGATAAATAGAAGAAATACATTAATAATATAAAATGACAAATAATAAACTCAATGAGTCATTCGACTCTAACATTCTGAAGAAGTTCATTGCTTTTGCTCAGGACTACGCTAAGAAGAATAACAAATACTACGAGATTCATTTCTTGTGGCAAAATCAGTCATTTGATATGTTCAACATCAAATACGACGGAACAGTTCTTAAAGGTACTTATCGTCCGGCATTAAGCGACCTCAGCGATGATAACATTGTCAGCGGTAAATTCTATGAAGGTTCAGATTTGTTCCGTGTACTGAAAGGACGTAAGGCAATGTACAACACCATGAAGCAGATGACTGTCGGGAAGCAGTTCTCATTCCTTATCCTGATTGATTGGGAAGAAGTTAAGCGTGACAGAGATGCTGAAGTTATTGCTGCAATAATTATCGAACCAAATGGAACGAAACAGATTTATGATGCTATTCACAAGGGTCTTGAACGTAGAGATGCTAAAAAAGTAGAAGCAAAATTCATTGACGGTAATTCAAAAGAAGATAAAGCTGCTATATGGAAAGACGTATATAAATCAATACGCAGTGCATATGACAAATTTAAAAAAGAAAACGGTGATAAAGCTGCTCTTGAATTGTCTGATGCAGTAAAGACATTGGTCAACAATCAAGACTGTATCAATACAATGAATAAGTTATTTGATATGAAACTTGATAAAGAGACAGCAACAAAATATCTTTATGCGTTCTTGCTTGAAATTAAAACCGGATGGCGTGAAAATCCGCTTGAAAAAGATAAGCGATTCATACGTCTATATAATAAATTTCATCCAGAAAACAAAAAAGAATGGTGACTAAATAGTCACCATTTTTCTTTCTCGATTAATCTTCGTCTTCTGCAGTTTCTTTCACTACACGAACCTTTTTCTTCTTGCGACTCTCTTTGTAAACTTTACGTTGTTCACGTTTCACGTCTTCCCAATACTGTGTTTCTTTCTTCGTTCCGATGTAATCAGTAGTGTACGTAGTCGTCACTTCACCATTGTCATTATATGATGTCGTGTAAGTAGTGTGATAAACCGGTTTCTTCGTCTCAGTATGTGCTGCGAGATAGTTCTTAACCAGATAGACTTCGTCACTGCGTTGATTACTTGCTTGCTGCTGAGCTGGATGACGATGTGCAGTCGCTGCATTCTGCAGTCGATTCCTGTCGTTCAGATACCGGCTGTTCTGTTGCACGAAGTTACGGTAATGCGTCGGACGATACGAACTGCGATCCGTATAAGTGCGCTGGAAGTTCGGTTGATAACCATACGGTCTGTTCGGAATGTACATTGTTGGTCCGCAACTTGTCATCATCAGAGTGACGACCATGCATACTGTTAGAAAAATAATCTTCTTCATAATTTAAATGTTTTGTTTGACTTTTGATTCTGCTGCAAAGATACGACATTATTTTATATCATGCAAATTATTAAGAAATATTTAACATATTTTAGTTTTTGATATATTATTTTCCTAAATAACGTTAATACATTTTGAATTATCAAATTAATTGCATACCTTTGCACTCACAATCATAATAATTAAATATGGAAAGATTGATAAGAAAAGAGACAAATGCTATGCCTAAAATCGGAGAGAAGTACTACTATGTTTTCTCATCTATGACTACACACTCATATGAAGTGCGTCAGACAGAATGCTTCGGATGCGAATCTGACTTCTTGCGCATGGCTAAGGGTAACTGCTTCGTTCAGCAGAAAGACGCAGAAGAAGTCATGGAGACATTGAATGAATATTTGGAAGAAGTTCGTGAGAAGTATAAAGGACAGTTAGCAGAAAGAGCAGAACTATTGGAAACTAAGTGATGACTGAAGAGTTAGAAGAGATATTCAGCGAAGAAGTTCAACGAGTCGCTAATAGCGAAATTGAAGTTGAACATCAGCAACGGGATTTGATGAATTATCCGTGCTGGATTGTGCACGGAAAGAAAGAATCATTAAAACTGTTGCGATTGCTCGATATTTGTCATTGTGAACATACAGAACCATTTATAAATGACACTTTACTTGAACGAGTAAGAGAGTTTCGTTCTGATGACATGCGTTTTGTCGGAGTTGATTTCACGTACTATACATTTCGTTCATTAGTTCATTTATACAGAAACGTCATGAACATATTCGATAAGACGTATGCTATCGGAACTGAACGTTTCATCATTAATGATAATGGGATGATTGTGAGATGCGGTCGTCTGATGACTGATTTTCTTCGTCTTATATTAGACATTAAACTGTATGCTGTTCATGAGGCTTTAGACGAAATGAAGATGGACATTCACAATAGTTTGTCAGACAAAATATTTTCTGAGATTCTTGACATTGATTTTTGTGACTATTTTGATGTTTCGCCAGTCGTACAAGACATGTATATATTCTTGAAAGACGACCGTGTAACAAAGTTCAATGTATTTTCAGATACACTCGACTCAATTATGAATCGTGGAACTGAAGAAGTTACGATACAACGAAAAATATATAAATGTGCTTGTTATCGTTTATCGGATGATACATTTGATTTGGCAATGATATTGACAGATGCTAGCAATAGTTCAGACCGTTATCTGTTCTTTCGTCATTTCAACAACATCAATGAATTTCTTGAAATGACTGTATTTGAACACATGATCGTAGATACACTAAACGAACATAATATTGATGTTGCTGCGTATTACGACATGTGCTTTCAAAAACAAAAAGAGTAATCACTCAATTGCGATTACTCTTGTTCTGTCTGCATGATAAGTTGCTTCAAATGTTCTCTTTGCTTCAAAAACAGAATCTGAAACAGAATTATATCAAGCGCTGATATGACCTATGATAAGACGCTTTACTGTTTCTGCGTCACGAGCAAGTATTGCTGCATCTGTTGATGTACAATGACCCCACTTATTTGCAAGTTCCTGGTCACAATCCATGAACGACGCTTCACAATATAGAGTGGTGACTCCGTTCAACATGAATGCGAGTTCATCGAAACGACCAGTATCAGAAATATATGCATACGAACGGACAGGTTCTGGGTCTGTTGTCAATTCTGAGTTCGGTATGACTGTGCCGTCTTCTAACGTCCAGTCGTGCTCACGAATATATTCATAATCTTTACGAGGAATATTATATTTCTGAACTGCTTCAATGTTAATGTGACGTTTCTTCAGTTGTTCAGAGAATACATAGCCGTATGTCTCTATTGTTCCGTGACGTAAAGGAACTATCTGTACGTTCAAGTCTTTGTCTCCATAGATGACTTCAGTACTATCATCACGTTCTGCATGAACTACCTGATACGTGATTTTAAACGGAAGTGCTAACTCACCGCACATTGCGTTAACAACTGGACGTAAAATCGTGAAGACATATTCCGGTGCATATACAGTCAGAGGCGTAGTCTTACCGTTAAGACCCATTGTTGCTATCAGGCACGGAAGTCCGAGACAATGGTCGCCGTGTGCATGTGTGATGAAAATGCGTTCAATCTTGTTTATACTTATTTCCATACGTAGCATCTCTGTACATGCACCGTCGCAACAGTCAATCAACCATAATTGATTATTATAGTTGAGTAACTGGCAAGAACTCAGATTTCCGTTTCTTGGTTTGGCAGAGCCAGAACCTATAATTGTAGTTGTAAACTGTTTCATGCGAATATTTATTAAATTTTGCTGCAAAGATACGAATAATAAACTACATAAACAAATATTTCTCATACAATTTTTTTATTTTAACGTATAATATACAGAAAACTTATTTTATATTTTAAATATGAAATCATTCAACGTAAAGACAACAGAAAGCGATTATGATATTTTGGTCATCGCTGAAGGATACAGAGAAGCAGTAGAGCGTCTTAAAGAAGACGGTATTTATGATTGTGATATCATTTCAATAACTGCTCTTAGTTATTCTGGAGACTACATTAAGATAGCACAAGATATACCAAAGTGTGTTCTCGATGGTCAACCAAACGGCTGGACAAAAAAGAGAGATTGATTAAAATGATACAGATTGCAACATCAGTCGAACAAAGCAAGAAACTCTTGGAATTAGGTCTGAGTTCTGAGAGTGCTGATATGTGTTGGGCTTTGGCTTGTGCCATTGCAGAGAAAGTTGAAGATATCCCGCCTCAATTGTATGTTGAACCATACTGTTCAGCAGATATTGCTCCGGCTTGGTCGCTCAGTCGATTGGAGAATATGCTTCCATGTGGTATCACAGTTGATAATCAATCTTATCTCTTTAGCAAGTGGATTCGCATCGACAATTCTTGGAAAGCAGCATATCATCTTGATGATAATGAATACATATCATTCACTGGAGATTCGTTTGAAGTCATATACAACATGATTGTCTGGCTACTTGAGAACGATTATCCACTGTCATTATGACAACTATATAGATTTGGTACATTATTTGCATTTAAATAAATAGCAAAGCATGCATTAAAATAAACACAAAAATAATTAATGGCTCAACAAGAAAAAGATTTATACGAAATACTTGGAATTACTAAAGGCGCTTCAGATGCAGAAATCAAGAAAGCATATAGAAAGATGTCGCTGAAGTACCATCCAGACCGTATCTCTCCAGATGCAACTGAAGCAGAGAAGAAAGACGCTGAGCAGAAAATGGCTGAAGTGAACTTTGCATGGTCTGTATTGGGAGATGCCGAGAAAAAGAAGAAATACGACCAGTTCGGCATGGCTGGACTTGGAGAAGGTGCCGGCGGTTTCGACCCGTTCTCTATGTTCACTGGAGGTGCCGGTGGATTCTCGTTCAACTTCGGTGGTGAAGATTTCGACATCGGTGAGATGTTCGGATTCGGACGTCGGAACAGTCAGCGTCAGCAGCAGGAACGCATCGTTCCCGGTCAAGACTTGCAGATACGAATCAAGATTGATGACATCAGTGAATTATTCGTCAGTCGTGAGCATAAAGTACGCTATAAGAGAAAGAAGCGTTGCCCCGAATGTCACGGAGTCGGCGGTTACGGAGAGCGCATATGTCCGACGTGTAACGGTCGCGGAACTGTGACGACTACACAACAGACAGAATTCGGGTATATGCAGCAGACACGTCCATGTACAGATTGCGGTGGTACGGGAAAGAAGTATGACAGCAAGTGCTCACACTGTAACGGTAGCGGTTTCGTAGACGAGACTCTCGAGAAGACAATCGTATTTCCGACAAGTGTGCAGAACGGGCAGATGATTGTATACGAGAGCGAGGGTTCTGAAGCAAAGAAAGCCGGACATCCGAACGGACGTCTGATTGTCATAGCTGAATATGCATTCGACCAGGACAGGTATCGTGTAGAGGGTGCTGACGTCTATGAGAAAGTCTCTATTCCGTATGAAGACTGTATCATGGGTACGAAACTGAAATTCAAGCATCCAAACGGCAATGACTACAATGTTACTATTCCCGCTCTGACTGTTCCAGGTAAGCAGTTTTTGTTACGAGGAACTGGTCTGCAGTTGCAGGATAACTGGGGCAATAAAGTGATTGGCAACTACGTTATAGAAGTCAACTATCAGTTACCAAAGAAATTGAGTGAAGACGAGATTCTTGCATTGAAAGACATTAAAGAATATCATGAGAAAAAATGAGCGCTCGAATGAGCGCTCATTTCTTTTCGTAGTTCCTGTGAGACTCGAACTCACGACCGACTGATAGAAATCAGTTGTTCTGATCCACTGAACTAAGGAACTTTATATAGTAGTGACTCCGGCCGGACTCTGACCGACGACCTAATCTTTAGAAAAGATTTGCTCTATACAACTGAGCTACGGAGCCAAGTATTGATATTTATTTGATACGCTTGACATTCTCTAAAGAAATCGGCTCATAAACTCGCAGTTGCCAACTATCCGGTGAATAGTTATTCAATGGACGATTGCGCTTGTCTCGCTTTATACGTCCACGTGTATTGAACGGATTATATTCTACTTCGAGAACGACATCACCGAATTCTTCAGCATCTTCTTTCTTCAATGCAAGATAAGTGCATCGACTGACTTCTTTAATCGGCTTACGTGTGACATCATCGATAATATATCGACGTCCGAACAAGACACCTTCTTTCTGGATGTCAGACCATAAATCTTCTGATGTAGCGTGATAAAAATTCATAGCAAATAGAATTTTACTGGAGCATCTTCTGGTTCGTCATAGGGATTATTACATTGTGATGCAGCATCAAGTTCTTCTTTAATGATGAGTTTGCGTACCCACCATTCACTAGCCATACGAGCAGTGTGCTCTAATGGCTTGATGAACACACGCAGACGATACGGTACTTCAGTATTAAAGATGACGTAATCAGGCATTGCTTCATTTGCTTTCATGAATGCGCACTTTATAGTTGTCAGAATTTGCTCAAACTGCAACGTATCACGATTGATTTCGAGTTCTTGTGGGTCATCATAATCATTATGATTCTTCACGATATAAACTTTAAATGCTGTCTCCTTCATTGTTTTTATTCTTTTTTATTCAGTTTTATTCTTCTTTACTTTTAGCAATTGAAATCTTCAAATCAGCAAGTTCTAACTGCAGAAGTTTCACTTTATTTGCTAAATACTCAATGACTTCTGCACATGCTAACTTCTCAGTGAAATAATCGAAGTTCATATCTCCGTCTTTTGCTAAGATATGTGTATTCTCTGGTAATATTCCCAAGTCATACAGAATACCGTCTGTCGGCTGTTCAGTAAAATCATCTAAGTCTGCAGCGACATAGTGATCCATCGCCAAGAAACAAATCTTTCCAGTACGATGATAGTTTTCCCAGACGTCCTTTACTTGTTTCTTGCGTTGTATGCGAGTCAGTCCGTCTTTCTTCTCTTCGGGCGCTTCTACTGTATTCTTATTTTTCTTTTTTGCCATAATCAGATTTATAAGAGTTTTCTTTTGACACACATCTTGTTCTGAATGTAATCACCGAGAATATCGTCTATATGTTCTTTATTATAGTTCTTCCGGATATAATCCAGGAATTTATTCGCTTCATCGCAGAAATAATTCACGAAGTTCTTCGACTCTGTC